>Ga0299913_10003258_pt1 | contig 13218 bp, 15 predicted proteins | sample RVTome_9_FD_201360 | JGI IMG/M metagenome (GOLD analysis project Ga0299913, IMG submission 201360) | Soil microbial communities from uranium-contaminated site in the Upper Colorado River Basin, Wyoming, United States - RVT155D38 (version 2) ... | reverse complement strand
GCGAGAAACGGCCGTTCACACTCCTGGAGGGGTGTCCGGGCGTCAAGAGAGCGCGTCACCTAGCAACGTTTTTCCTGTTGCGGCCCAAATCGGCCGAGATAAGGACGGCCCAGCACCTAAGGGGGTCTGGGCGGGCATCGGCGGGACCGTGTCGTCGTACAGCCAGACTTCGAAGAAGTCGGAAAGGTCGGCTTTGCTCTCCGATTCAGCTATCGATACGAAGTCCTCGGTGGTGACAGGTGAGTGACGGAAGTCGGAGGCGAAGCGCCGAAGGGTGCGGAAAAATGCGTCATCTCCCACCTCAGAACGCAGCGCATGGAGGGTGGCAGCGCCGCGGAAGTACGCGACATGATCACCCAGGTGTTCCGGCGCATCCACCACACCCAGATGGCGGGTACTCTCGCCCATGTTTTGCCACCAAAACCGGGCGAGCGCGTCAGACGCGTCTGGCCCGACATTGGCTTCGGCCCACAGCCCTTCTGCATAAGTGGCGAATCCTTCAGACAGCCAGTCATCTTGCGACGTCGCCGGAGTCAAACTGTTACCGAACCATTGATGAGCGATCTCATGAGCCAAGAACGCGTCGCCTACGCTTGTTGTGCCAAGGACGACGATCCGCGTTTGCGCCGATATGGCGTTGAACGCGGGGTGATCCGGTATGAACGTGAAGCCGAGACGGTCGAACGGGAAGGGACCGAATACCTCGCTCAACTCAGTAATTATGGCTGTCGCCTCATCGAGATTCTCCCGTAGCTCCAGTGGAGTGTCGGGTGGCATGAGATTCTCATACGGGACTCCCTCAGCCTCATCGTCCCGCTCCAACTCGAACCGGCCAGTCGCTATGAAAACCCGGCTAGGAGGCGTGGGGACTTCCGATACCCAGACATAGGTGGTGCCTTTGTCGCTCTCCCTCGTCTCCACCAAAGTTCCGACCCCGGATACCGCGAGAGGTTCGGGAACCGTGATCGCCATATGGAACGTCGCCTTGTCAAGGTTCGTGGCGTTGACCGGCATGTAGGCGGCTTCCGCCCCCCACAGTCCCCCAGCGGTGATCTGCTCCTCCGAGACACGCACCCACCCTTCCCTCTCTGGCGCACCTGGCCTCATCACCCCCATTGGTTTGCCTGCATAAGTCACCGAGACCGTAAAGGTTTCGCCATCCTGGATCGACGGTGCAGGTCCGACGACTAGCTCCCCCTCGACCCGACAGTAGGCAGCTGGCTCCTGATTCACCGTCAGATCGGAGACAGGAGGTCCGGAGTAGTCGAGACTGAACGCTGTGAGGGACTGCTTCGCTGATGCCTCAATCGTCACGAAAGCGTCGAGATAGTCACGTGACGGATCGATGTAGAACTCCAGGTCGTAGTGAGAGACGTCATAACCGCCGTTGCCGAGCAACGGCAACACCGGATCGCCCACCCCCAAATCCCCCGGTGAATCGCCACGGGGCGGACAGTTCGACGGCCCGGTGGTCGAACTACTTCCCCCGCTAACGAGGGCGGTGGTGGCGGTCCCGGTCGGCGAGCTCGAAGAGGTCGGCAATGAACCGGCGCAGCCCGACATCATGAATGCGATCAGAACCGCCCAGACCATCTGGGAGTGCGACGGTCTTGTCCGGCCCCTCTTCCCGGCGGCAGGAAGCCTGGCCCTCCACGGCGAATATCTCAATGCCCGCCTCGCCTTTCTCCTCATTCCTCAATGATCTCACGCGAAGTCGAACCAGGGCGGGTGCGGCCGTATTGGGCACCAAACGATCCAGTCTGGAAGGAGGGGCACTGGAACTTGCCGGGGTGGCAGTCACGCCAGGGAGTAAAGCAGCAATGCGATGTTGGAGTCGCCGAGCCGACGTGCGCCGGTCAGCCGCATCGGGCCGGGCGGCCGGACCGAAAAGGCCGAGACGCCATCAATCAGAACGCCTGCACCGACCATCATGTGCAGCTCGTCGACCAGACCTGCGGCCAGCAAGCCGTTCCAGGTGATCATGCTGCCTAAGACCAATAGCGTGCCGCCCTCGCCCTCCTTGGCCTGGGCGATCGTGTCCGGTGCTTCCTTCCTGCCCACGATCCTGGTGTTCTTCTGCCACGGACCGGTCTCCTCGTCGGTAAGGCTGTTGGAGACCACCAGATGCTCGAGTTCCTGGTGACGGCGCGAGATGGCCCTCTCGACTTCGGGCTGGTTCGGGTCGTCGGCGATTGGAGGCCAGTAGCTGAGGAACCCGCGGTAGGTGGCAGCGCCGGACACCAAAGTGTCCGCGGCCTGCATGAGCTCAAGGTTGTAGTCGCTGAACGTGGCGTCGAACGGCAGCGCCATCACATCGCCGCCGGGGCCTGACGCGTAGCCGTCCAGTGAGATCAGATTGCTCACGATCAACTTTCGCATGGTCACTCCCGACTTTGTCCTGCGCTGGCGGAACCGGGTGCTCCCTCGGTCTCATTCTGTCATGAGTCCCCCGTTCCGGAGGACGACCAGGCTCCATGACAACGAAACGACAGGTCCGCCGATGATCGACCGCGGCAGGTGCGTCTCCCACGGTTTGTCGTGGAGACTTTGGCCGAGCACCTCCGAGATCGGCCGTCGGAGCCGGAGGGCCCTTGTTTGGTGGTACCGAAGGACGGGGCCGTTGCGCTACAGCTCCTATCGCAGCAGAGTGTGGGACAAGGTGGTTACCGATGCGGGACCACATGCATTGAGACACACGTCTGCGTCGTTGATGCGGGCTGCAGGAGCCGACGCAAGGAGATCCAGACGCAGTTAGGACTCCGCTCACCGATGGTTACCCTGAGTATCCACACCCACCTGTTCGAGGACGCTTTCGACTCAGTTGTGGACCGTCTCGATACCGACCACCGTGAGCTGGTGCGGCCCAACAGCGGCCCAGCATTGTCGAGCTTTCACAGCAAAAGCCGGGAACAATTCACTGTCCAGGGGGTTCAGACTCCTGGAGGGGTGTCCGAGCGGTCTAAGGAGACGGTCTTGAAAACCGTTGGGCCCGATTGGGTCTCGTGGGTTCGAATCCCACCCCCTCCGCGGAGCCCGGCTGTGCCGAGTAGTCCGAGTACTTGATACCGGGTACCTTGTACGGAGGCGGGCGAACAGTCCGCCGAAACGGAGAGGTGGCCGAGTGGTCGAAGGCGCTCGCCTGCTAAGCGAGTAAGGGGTTACAAGCCTCTTCGAGGGTTCAAATCCCTCCCTCTCCGCCAGTCAGACGCCGTTGAGCCAGCGCGGCTGACCCAATCTGATAGATCGTCCACTGCAAAACTGTTGATGACCTTGGATGGAGTCACTCCCGACCTCTGCAGCGTCGCCACCGCGTTGGCAATGTTGTCCATTTCGTGAACACGGTGTGCATCGGAGTTGGCGGCGAAGAAGGCACCGCGATCCGCCGCAACGGTGATCCAGTCTTGGGGTAGATCGAGTCGGTCGCGATGGCCGTTGGTCTCGAGGGCCACACCCTGGGCCGTAGCTACCTCAATCACTGCCTCCATGTCGAGGTCAAGGGCCGGCCTGACTCCGATCCGTCTACCGAAGGGATGAGCCAATACCCGGACGATGGGATGCTCGAGGGCGGCGGTGACGCGCTTGGTCTGCGTGTCACGATCCAGCCCGAAGTATGAGTGAACCCCGGCGACCGCGAAGTCCAGGGGCGCTAGCGCATCGTCATCGAGATCGAGGGCACCATCCCTCATGATGTTCAGCTCCGCTCCGTGGAAGATCCTGATATCCGGGAATTCGGGTCGAAGGCGTTCGATGGCTCGTCCCTGGTCCTCGATCTCCGATCCGGTCAGTCCTCCGAAGTGGAGGCCTTGGGTGTGGTCGGTGATGAGGATGTACTGGTAACTCTTGGCCGTTGCCAGATGGAGGATGGTTTCGAGGCTCATCCGCCCATCGGGAGAGTCCTCGCCATGCACGTGCAAATCACCCTTGAGGTCCTCGATTCTGATCACATCGGTGGCTTGCTCGAGAGGGAGTTCTCTCGCCGGGGGCGGGATCCAGGCCAGGCCGGCTGACCGATAGACCTCCTCCTCGGAAGGCCGGTAGATCCTCTCGTTCACCTGACTCACGTGCTCGGGAGGTCCGGTTGCGATGAAGAGGGCTGTGCCGGCGGCGCGCTGAGGAGCGAGGTGGATCTGCACTGAGAGGCCCGAATGAGATGTGGCGACGTGTAGTCCTGTTGATTCTTGAGAGTGGCTGCTCAACACCGCGCTGCCGGCCAGAAACGAGGTCATGGACTGGACATTCTCGGTGATGGCCACGAGGTCGAGACGATCGACCCACTCGAGTACGCGCCGCACCGCGCCCGCCACATGGACCTCGGCATCGGTGTGATCGGCGAGGTGAGACGCCAACTGGGTTGCGATCATCCACGCCTCATGAGAGGGGAAGAATTCCGGCCCAGGAGGTAGCTCGAGGATCCGTCGCCACAGGTCGAGGGTTTGGGCACCGACGCCCCGCACCGTTCCGGCGGCTCCCGACTCGATCGCTTGAAGAAGGTCAGCGGAGGTCTCGATCCCGAGGCCCTTCAGGTCATGCAACGTCCTGGTTGTCATTCGTGGGAGTCGCCGCATACGTGGCGCATCGCTCGGATGGGCCTCCTCGAGGGGGATCAACTGATTGATCTTCCCGGTCGATCGGTACTCCCTGATGAGTGCGGTGACCCCCGGCCCGATGCCGGGGGTCGCCAGGAGTTGCTCGTCGCTGACGTCGAGCCCGGGAAGGTCGTCGAGAGCCCACACCGCCGTCCGGTAGGCCTTGGCGCGAAACGACCGACGCGATTCACCCGCTCGAACGAGATCGGCGAGCCGCCAAAGCAGGCGCGCGAATTCGCGTTTGGAGGGGTCAGCCGTCATGCGACGGCTGACCGGTCAGACGTATTCGTCGCGTTGTTTCTCGGCTCGACCTGCACCGATCTGGGTCGCCACTTGCTTCTCTTCCTCGGGAGGTGGCAACGCAGCCGGCACTCCCAGATAGTCGAGCCAGAGCTCGCGTGCCCATCCCATGGTGTGGAAGAGGTGGTGGGCTTCCTGATCGGCCACCTCGTCGTATGCCTCCGCCAGTGCGTCCTTTAGCTCACCGTCGAGATGCTCGACCATTCGGCCCAGTAGCTCCCAGTTCTGGTGATCCTTTGACTCGGCCTCCACCACAGACTCTGCGGCCACCAGCTCAGCGACCTTCGGGTCGTCCCCATTCCGGGCGGCGCGAACCGCGGCCACGAGCGCCTCTCCCTTCTGCCGGACCACGCTGCGTCCCGGAGACTCTGTGCCGATGTCGAGTCCTGCCGCTTCGAAGACCCTGCCGAGAATCTCCTGGTGAGTCCGGGTCTCGTCGAGGTACTTGTTCCACTCCTCTTTGAGATCTTCATTGACGGTATTCTCTATGGCTGCTTCGTAGAGCTGCTCCCCACCGAGCTCGGTCTCGATGGCCTGATAGAGAAGCTCCTCCAAGTGGGCGCGTTCCATGATGTTCAAGTCTTTCTGGTCGGGTGACAATGACGGGGCCTAGATACCCTTGGATCACCGACTGCAAACGAGATATCTCTATTCGCTGCGGGTTATGAACGAGAACTTGCCGTCGGTTTCGAGCACAGCGAACTCCACATCCGACAGGTTGCTGATCCCTTCCACGCGGGCCGCCTCGGCCAGGTCGTGGAGTGTCAGTCGCTCCCGGTTGAGACGGTCGGTCAAAGGCTCTCCATTCCTGAGAACGATCACGGGCTCGCCCGCCAGCAAACGTTGCGCTAGTTGTGATCGCCGCGCCAAAGCATCTGCCAACAGAGTCCACACCACGAAAACCGACACTGTCATCACGGCCCCGGTGATCGACATGTCCTCCTGGGTCACACCCTGCTGAGCCATGTCTCCGATGACCACGAGGAGCAGCAGATCGAGCGGCGTCAGCTCCGACAACGACCTTTTTCCCGTGCCACGGACCACCAGCCAGAGAAACCAGTAGACGACCGTTGCCCGGATGATCAGTTCCATCAGTCAGCCAACCTCACGGCATCACCCGCGTGGTGAACTCCACTGCGACCATCTCGTCGCCGGCGACCTCGATCGTGGCGGAGCCCATCCGGCCCCATTGCACAGCTGGTTCCAATCGAACATCGAACGACACCTTCAATTCGTCATGACCTGGGGTTACGTCGAAGGTCCACCAGGTCCATCGCCCGTTCTGATATGAAGATGCGGGCTCCGGTTCGAGCCCGTTCTCATCGAACATCCCCAGGTAGTCGCTGTCGATGCGAGTGGTGATCTGGCTCGGGAGAGGTGTTCCGTCTTCGGTTGCTATCGACATGCTGAACGGAGTCGCCAACCCCGGTCTGGTAACGGTCGCGTGTTCCACAGAGACCGTCAGCCCGTTTCCTGTGTTCTGTGCCATTCGGGTGCGGACCCCGAAGATCCCGATGAGGCCCGCCAAGACCACAACGCCCACGACTATCAGAGAGACGGTGCGGAGGACGGTCTCCAAACCATTGGCGCCGCTGTCATCAGCTGGAATCGTCGACAATGCATCGGAGCCGTCGATCATGCCGGTTAATACCCCTGGCCGCACCGCCAGAAACCGGTTTGATGGGCGACGGTTTGGGGGATTGTCAGGCGATGAACGTGATCGATTCGATCTCGCTTGCAGTCGACGCCGGGCTTCGATACGTCGAGCCTGATGCGCCCGGTTACCGGCGGATGAGGCGGGGACGGGGCTTCTCCTATGTCACCGAGGCCGGGGATTTCGTCAATGGGAGAGTCCGGGAGCGCATCGAACAACTGACAATCCCTCCGGCATGGGAGGAGGTGTGGATATCTCGGGATCCTCTCGGGCACATCCAGGCGACCGGCGTCGACAGGGCCGGCCGCAAGCAATACATCTATCACCCCTCCTGGGAGAAGATGAGGGACGAGGTCAAGTTCGAGCGCCTTGCTCGCTTCGGGCAGAAGCTGCCGTCACTGCGCCAATGCGTTGACTCTGATCTGCGGAGCCAAGGTATGCCCCTGAAGAAGGTAGTCGCACTGGCGGTGGCGGTATTGGATCGGACCCTGGTCCGGGTGGGTAACCGAAAGTACGCGGTCGACAACGAGTCGTATGGTCTTGCCACCCTCACCTGCCAGCACGTGGAAATCGACGGAAAGCACGTCCATCTAGAATTCGAAACCAAAGGGGGAGCCGAGTGCCAGCTAGCTTTCGAAGATCGCAGGATTGCAGATTTGGTGGCTCAATGCCAGGAGCTCGATGGTCAGACTCTTTTCAGCTACGAGGCCCCAAATGGAAAGTCCGCATCGATCGAGTCTTCGGACGTCAACAAGTATCTCACCGAGACGCTCGAGGGCCCGTTCACGGCCAAGGACTTCCGCACCTGGGGGGCCAGCTCCCTCGTCGTTGGTGAGCTGGCCCGCTCTCAGACCGACGATCCCGCCGTAAGGGTCAAAGAGGCGATCGAGGTAGCTGCCACCCAACTGGGAAACAGCTGGGAGATATGCCGAGACTCCTACGTCCACCCCCTCGTGGTAGAGGCCGGATCCAATGGTGCGATCGGCGAAGTGTGGCCCAGGGCCCGTGCCGGCAAGTGGATCAATCGAGAGGAGTCGGCCTTGCGGCTCCTGTTGGATTCTGAGGAGGACAAATAACAGTTGCGGCCCGAGCGAACTGATGGAGAAGAGCGTGACCGACAGGTCTATTTGGAAGAATCGCGATCAGTCACCGTGGCAGCGTGATCAGAGCGGTTCGTGTTCGGTTGCTTCCTCGATGATGCCGAGAGCTTCTTCGATCGAGTCCACCCGCGCCGCGAAGAGAGGGTCGGGGAACACGAGCTCGAGAAGGCGACGAACCTGCGGGGAGGGGATCAGCACGATCCTGGTCCCGGTGTCATGAAGCAGCCTCTTGCCCTCGACCAGGGCATGAAGCCCGGTCGAGTCCATGAAAGAGACGCCGGTTGCGTCGATGATCACGCCGCGCAATTCGGTTTGGGCAACCTTCTTGAACTGGGTGTTGAGCAGGTGGGCCGATGAGATGTCGACTTCACCCATCAAATGGACGATGGCGGCGCCATCGCTCAACGTGCGCAGTTCTGCGGTGAGCAGGTCCTCGGAGTTCCTATCTTGCATTCTCAAGTTTGATACCGAACGGTGTTGACACCAACCCCCGAGGTCCGCAGGAGTAGATGGGTATCCAGTCTACCAGTGATCAGACATGACGGGAAGCCTGCTCAATCGGGATCTGGGAGCTTCAAGCCGTGATTGACGACCTGACGACACACTTCGAGGAGTTTCATGTTGTGGTGCTGGCTGTGCCGTCGAATCCGCCGAAAGGCGTCGTCGACCCCGATCCCGTATTCGTTGGCGAGGACTCCTTTTGCTTGCTCGATCAACACCCGGCTGTCGAGCGCTCCCTGCAGTTGTTTGGCGAGCTCTCTGGTCTCGGTCAACTGCGCTGTGCGCACCAGATATGCGGTGGCCATGTCGGCGAAGACCCCCAGCGCATCGAGATCGTCTTTGCTCCATTGTCTCGACTCGGCGTACACATTCAGGGCACCCAAACGAAGCTCTTGATGGCTGAGCGGGTATCCGACCACTGCGGTCAGTTGCAGTTGCCTGGCGACCTCGCTGTACTCGTCCCAGTCAGAAACTTCGTCTATCTCGTTGATCACCACCGGCTGCTGGGTGCGAAATGCCGAGACGCACGGCCCCTCCTGGTACCTCTCCTGGACCTGTTCCATTAGAACCACTTTCTCACTCGTGGCAGTGACGAATTTGAGTTCACCGGAGGCGTCACCTACCGAGACCCCGGCACCGGCTACGCCTAACGCCTCGGTAACACGTTCGCCGAGCCTGTGGGACACTTCGATGATGTCGTAGCTTCGGCCCATGTCGGATGCGAAGGTGCGAAGGGCCTGCATGAGCAGGTCGTAGTCGGCCAAGTTGTGGGACCCTTTCGTCTTGGGGCTGTACGTCTGCCAGAGAGGCGAATGGAATAACGCGTCCCAACAGAGGGTCTTGCCATGCGAATCAATAGAGCGTCAGGGTCTACACCCGGAGCACTTTCCGTGCCCACATTCGACTCCAGGGCTTCTTTCACCCACTTTAGCTTCGGCTCCGGGTCATGCTGACGTGCACGATCAGACCAGCTTGCCGGCGGCGGGCAAGCGAAAAGTGACCCGAGTTCCCTTCTCGTTGCTCTCGGTGTGATATTCCACGGTCAGGGATCGGATTATGAACCTGCCCATGCCTGGGTTGCGGGAGGGCCCCGAAGCCGCCTGCCAGATTCCTCGATCACTGACCGCCACTTCCAGCCCTTCGCCCACCGGCTTGATGATGATCTCCACCACACCGGGTTTGGAGTTCCTGTAGGCATGCCTCACAGAGTTGGCGGTCGCCTCGCCAATGGCGATCAGCAGGTCGTCTCGAGTCGCCGGCGGGAGATGGCGACTCGAGGCCCACGAGCGGATCGAAGAGCGGATTTGCCGCAGTTCCTCTGGTCTGGCCGGAAAAGTCTCGCGATAGACCTCATGGTGATCCAACTCTGACTTCACCACCAGGACCACGGCGTCGTCTGCCCTGCTGGCATCGACGCCAAAGTGGGAGAAGAGCTCGTCGCAGATTCGTTCGGGTCTCCATTCCGCCATCTCGGTGATGACGCGCTCCAATTCGGAGAGCCCCACGTCCAAGGACTCGCCCCGGCGCTCGATCAGCCCGTCGGAATAGAGGACGAGGGTTCCCCCCGACTCCAGCATGGCCGAACCACGACGCCTTGGGACTGAAGGCTGCCCGAACAGGGGCTGGCTTTGCCCTTGGTCGAGCCAGGTCGACTGTCCGCTTGGGGAGAGCAGGAGCCCTGGGGGATGCCCGGCCGACGCATATCCGATCGCTCCCTGACCGGTGTCGACGATGGCGTAGAACACGGTGGCATACCCGGCTCCATCGGGCCCGCCAACCAGTCCGTCGACTTCGGTGAGAAGGTCAGCGGGGTCGTCGTACTTCAGGGCCAATGTCGCGAAGGCAGTACGCAAACGGCCCATCGAGGTCATCGCTTCGATCCCGTGGCCGACGATGTCTCCTACCACCACCCCGATCCGGCTCTCACCGAGATCGATGGTGTCGTACCAATCCCCACCGACTTCGAACGCCTCGCTTGCCGCCTCATAGCGCGCTGCGATCTGAATCCCCCGAGGCTGCAGCAGGCGGGTGGGTAGGAGCCCTTTCTGGATGCGTACGGAGAGATCGTGGGCGCGGCGGTGGGCCCGATCGGCTTCCTCGGCTTCCAGTCCGGCCTTGGCTGCTCGCCCCGTGGCAAGCTCCCGTTCGTGTGATTCGGCGGCGACCAGCAGCCCGCAGAGGCTGAACACCCCCACCTGCATCTGGATGAGCACGAACGCCGATGCTCTTGTCAACCCGACCATGGAGTCCCCCGGGTCGAAGATCATCAGAATCACTGTGGTCAAGGCCACTGTCAGCGAGGTCACCGCCACTGCCCGCACGCCGAACAACGCTCCGGCAAGGACGACACCAACCAGCACAGAGAACATCAAAGGAAGGTCGCTCAAAGCAAGCACCCCGACAGTGAGCGCGATCGATCCTGCGATGAGGCTGGCACCCCCAACAGAGAGCAGCGGTCTTCGGTCTGGGCTCGAACCCCAGGCCAAGATGGCGCTCCCCACGAGAATCACACCCAACGCATCTCCCAGCCACCACTGGGCGAAGGCCATGAGAAAGTCGTCCCCCAAGGCGAGTCGACCTGTTCCCGCACCCACGGCCGCTCCCAAGGCCGGCCCTACGAGTACCGCACCGAGGGTGTACCAGAGCACGTGACGCCTTCGGGCCAGATCCACGGCTCCACAGCTGTACCCGACGATGGAGGCACCGACCACGGGTTCGACGAGGCTGGCACTAGTGAATCCCAGCGCCTGGGCGACTGTGAGCCCGTCTCCGAGGTTCATCACGAACTCGGAGATGCCGGCACCGAGGAGAATGATCCACCAGAGACGACGGGACACTCGAAGCAGGAAGGCGACCGTGATACCCGCGGGGATGAGCAACACCCCTTGCAGCCCGGAGGCTTCCATGAGGCGAAGCGCGATCCAAGCTCCGGTGCCGTAGGCCGCTATTACTGTGAGAAGGAGCAATATCGGACGCCTTTTCCCGGGCTTCTCCGCCCACTGCCAGGTGGCGCGATGGTCAGGAAACCGTCTCATCGGCCGATTCCTGAATTAGGTCGTCTCGGTTTCTCGTCTCCGATTTGCCACGCTGGACCTCCGGCAGCCGACGGAAGAGCTCAGTGGGCACATCAGCATCCACGCGCTGCAACGCCAGCGCCCACGAGGGCGAGTAGCCGAGAGCCCAGCGGAGGCTGTTGACCGCGGCGCGGCCAACTGCTCGAGCCCCCGGCTTGGGACTGACATCGAGGATCTTCACCAAACGCTCGGGGAGTGTGGCGACCGCGGCCTCCAGAAGCACCATATAGCCGACCTTGATGCCCGGACTCAAAGGTGGGGAGGTGAGAAATTGCACTACCTTCGCCATCTCTGGCGAGGTCCCGATCTCAGTATGATCGGTGATCCAGTTGGATAGCTCGGCTGCCGTCGACGGCAGCGGGTCGGCTCCCAGGAGCGCACCGACCAACATCTGCTCCTGGACGAAACGATCGGCCTCGACCGTCGTGAGGGGGAAGTCCGAGTAGAAACGGTTCGTCGTGAGAAAGGAGTCGGTCAACGCGTTGTGCACCCACGCCGCCTGAGCCGGATCGGCGGCGTCGTATTGGACATCCCGGCTCGACTTCCCTTTGACGACGCGATGTGATCGGCGAACCCGGCGAACCGCTTCGTCGACCTCTGGTTGGGCTCCGAAGGTCGTGGCAGTCACGAAGGCCGAAGTACGGGAGAGACGCCCCAGTGGATCGTCGCGGTAGCGGGAGTGTTGATCTACTCCGGCCACCACCTCAGGATGCGCCGCCTGGATGAGCAGGCCCCGTAAACCTCCAACGAAGGCGGCAGGATCTGCAATCAACCGCCAAGACACGGCGTCGGGCCCCAGCAATCCCGGGTCTCCTGCGTAGTGGAGTGTGTGCTCCAGCGGGTAGGGGGCGTGTTGAAACATCGAGAGGGTGGCTCGCGCCAGAGACCCCCTTACCCTCTTCAGAAGAGTTTCCCCGCTGTGTCGCCAAGGATTCATCACACGCGGGAGGCCAATTGGAGGACGACGCCAACGTTGGTCGCTGGACTGAATCGGGAGGGCCTGGTCATGCTCATTGCGCGACGACCATCGTATTTGGCCAGAGGAGGCATGGTCTTTCGCAACGGGTAGTCACGCCGGGATGCTGATGGGGGTTTGTGACGCGAAGGCTACGGGTATGAGCCGAGACCGCTTCTATGGAGAAGTAGCAGCCGACAGGAGGTCGTGTTCGTGGACACAGAGTCCATCGCCCGAGAGATCGTGACAATCAAGAACCGTCTCCAAGAGCTAGAAGGCCAGGTCGAGGGGGGCGACAGCACAGATGTCGATGACGAGCGGAAGGGACTGGTCGACAGAATGCGTCATCTCCAGGACCTTTTGTCGACTCATGGCGCCGGAGACCATCCAAAACAGGACGAACCGGCGTCGCCAGACGACGTCCACTATGTGCCCCCTGCATGAGTTCCCGAGTCTGAGGACCACCCGACACCACTTTGTCAATCCCGTCGCTCAGGCCGCGTCGAGTTGGCGGGTGCCGAGTACTTAGCTTCTCTGCCTGGCCGATATCCATGCTCGCCGGCGCGTGCTGATGCTTGATTTTCATATCCGGTGTCCTTGTGCTCGCCTTTGATCATTCGTACCCGTGCTGGGGATGTCGCGAAACAGAGCCAGGTTGATTGTGGTTTGAGACAGATTGGCACCGGGTATGGCCGCTGTTCAAGGGCCTGCGAGGCTCAGGAGAGCTGGGTCAAACCGGCTGAGAGAAACGATCCCTTGTACCTGATCCGGGTAATACCGGCGCAGGAAGCAGTCTTGCGGGCCCTTGAAACGAGAAACGGAGGAGAGTTCGGTGACCAGACAAAACAAGGCAGTGACAAGACAGGGAGTCGAGCATCGACTCGCCGATGGGAAGCCGCGTCGAGGTATGGGCATGCTTGCTCTCATCGCCATATTGACAATCCTCGGAATCGCCATCTGGTTCATCGCCAACAGCGACGACTGAATTCCCTGAAAAGTCTTCCGGGTTCCTGCCCACACCCGGAGTATCCGAAACCCTTCGGAGCAA
>Ga0299913_10003257_pt1 | contig 13220 bp, 9 predicted proteins | sample RVTome_9_FD_201360 | JGI IMG/M metagenome (GOLD analysis project Ga0299913, IMG submission 201360) | Soil microbial communities from uranium-contaminated site in the Upper Colorado River Basin, Wyoming, United States - RVT155D38 (version 2) ... | reverse complement strand
GGCCCCGGTGGTGACGTTGACCACGTTGCCGGTGTCGGCCGGCAGGGATCTGATGAACGAGCCGCCGTAGCCCCGCTCGAAGGCGAACATCCCGTAGACCGGCAGCCAGTCGGTCGTGGCGTCCCCGTCCGGGATCGACTCCAGCGCGACGTTGGCCCTCTGCTGTACGACGTACGGCCTGAGCAGGGCGTTCTCGAAGGCGATCTCCCACTCGGCGTCGGTGACGTCCCAGCCGGTGGTGACGCCGGCCCCGCCACCGCCGACGGTGGGTTTCAGCAGCAGCCGCTCCCGGTCGGCCCGGCAGTGCTCCCACAGCTCCGAGGCGACCCGGCGGGTCCACGGCAGGATCCGGTCGACCATCGCGGCCTCGTGGGCCGGCAGCTCGCCGGCGTCGCGCAGCTCCGACACCAGCGCGAGCATGCCCTTGTTGGCGTAGATCCCGTAGTCCAGCGACGCGATGAAGGTGGTCTTGCCTTCCTCGTGGGCCCGCAACACCGGGGCCAGCCATTCGTCGGCCCGCGGCTCGGCGCAGATCTCCTCAAGGGTGAAGTACCGCATCGTCACGTCGATCGGCGTGCCGTCGACGGTCAGCTTGCCGTCGCGCGAGCCGAGGTCGGCGATGTGGCTGATCCTGATGTCGATCCCGCGCGGCACCATGTGCGCGACGAACGCCTGGTAGTGGTCGGACCACGTCTCCATGTTGGCCGAGATGTCGATCAACGCCACGACCGGGTCCTGGCGACCGGTCAGCTCACGCAGGTAGGTGGCGATCTCCTCGCCGGTGTCGAGATATCCGAGCTCGTGCTCGTCGGCGAAGGACCGGAACTCCGCCAGCGCGAGGTAGGCCTCGTTGATCGCGGCTCCGTCCACGCCGCCGCACTCGGTGCCGGCGTTGAGCTCCAGCAGCGTGAACGACCTGCCGTCGTAGTAGAGGTCGGGGCGGGTGTACAGCGGGGTGCGGCCGGTCGCTGCCGCCGCGCACGCCACGGCCGCGGCCCGCCCGTCCATGTCGAGCTTGGCGCACAGCCGTGCCAGGTCGCCGTCGAACAGCCGCTCCGGCAGCTCGAACATCAGGTCGAAGAGCGTGCGGAGGTCGGCGGCCGACTGCCGCAGGTGGGGCTCGGGCACGAACAGCGGCCGGGCCAGCTGGCGCGCGCCCCAGGTCTTGCCGAAGTACTGCTCGAACTCAAGGCGGCTACCGGCCGTCCGCAGTCGGCTGCCGGGCTCGGCGCACGCCGCCAGGTAGGCCTCGGTCACTCGATTCATGCGGAACGTTCCCACCTCGTCGACGAACCCTCGGGCCGGGTCATGTCTAGCCATCGAGCCAGTGCGGCCACCAATATAGAGCGGGATCCGGACACAGACAGTGCCAGATTCGTCTCCGGCCGTACGACGGCCGTGGCAACCGCACCCCAGTAGGGGCGTTGCCGATGGTTGAGGAGGAACCATGAAGCCGGCCGCAGCGCCGACGATCACCAGCACGGTGCGCAGCCTCACCCTGCCGATCTGGGTCCTGCTGGCCGGCACGTTCGTCAACACCGTCGGCAGCTTCCTGATGCTGTTCCTGACCCTGTACCTGACCCAGAAGGGCCTGTCGCCGCTGCACGCCGGCATCGCGCTCGGCGCCTGGGGCGTCGGCCGGATCGTCGGTGCCTTCGTCGGCGGCTCCATCGCGGATCGGATCGGCTACCGGGCCACCATGGCCCTGTCGATGCTGTCCACCGCGGGCTTCATCGTCGGGCTCATCGCCGCGGCCAACCAGCGCAGCGCGTGGCTGGTGATCGCCACTTCGCTCGTCGCGGCGTCGGTCGGCGGCATCTGGCGGCCGGCGGCGCAGGCGCTGATCACCGAGCTGACGCCGCGCGACCGGCTGGTGATGGTGACCGCCATCTACCGGCTGGCGTTCAACGCCGGCATGTTCGTCTCCCCCGTGCTCGGCGCGGTGCTCTCGCGCATCTCGTGGGACCTGCTGTTCTGGGTGGAGGCCGGCTCCTCGGCGCTGTTCGGCCTGTTCGTCCTGGCGGCGCTGCCACGCGACGGCCGCCGCTCCGCCGAGCCGCCCACCCCGGCGCCGGCAGCAGCCGAAGCGGCCGATGCCGCCGGCGCGGGCGCCGGAGCCGGAGCCGGAGCCGGAGCCACCAAGGCTGCCACCGCGGCGCCGGCCGGCGGCGGGTACGCCAGGGTGCTGACCGACCGCGCCTTCACGCTGTTCCTCGCCGCGCTGGTGCTGAACGCCATCGTGTACATCCAGGCGCCGTCCGTGCTCTCGCTGCACCTGAACTCACTCGGCTATGCCACCACCGTGTTCGGCGCGCTGGCCTCGCTCAACGCCCTGATGGTGATCACCCTCGAGGTGCCGCTGACCAAGGTCGTGCAGCGCTACCAGGCCAGGACGGCGATCGCGGTGGGCATGGCGCTGACCGGCATCGGGCTGAGCCTCTACAGCCTGCCGCTCGGGATCGTCGGGTTCGTCCTGGCCACCGTGGTCTGGACGATGGGCGAGGTGACCGCGAGCCCGTCGATGATCGCCTACCCGGGCCTGATCGCGCCGCCCGCGATGCGTGGCCGCTACATCGCCGCGTCCAACGTGGCCAGCCAGGCGGGCTACTCGATCGGCCCGGTGGTGGGCACCGCGATCTGGGCGGGCCTCGGCGGCCACGTGTTCTGGATCGCCGGAGTCGTGTCGGCGGTCGCGGTCGCGGCCGTCCTCGCCAGCGTGCGAATCCTCGGCGACGGCAACGAAATCACGCCCGCATCGGGCAAGCGGGACACCGAGGAAATGATCAGCTCACCCGAATCCGGATGATCGCAGGGCCTCGCCTGGAGTTGCATCCGACAGACGGCTAGGGAAGGCTCGGCCGGGCTAGTACCCAGCTGGGCCGCTGGTCAATGGTGACGACCAGATACCAGGGATGTTCAATCCAGCGGCGTGAGGAGGAGCGTGCCAAGGTGGGACTATCAATCGCACGTGCCGAGCAGGACCAGGACCGTATGACGCCCGAGGAGGTCGAAAACTTCTGGCAAAACGGATTCGCCGGGCCGTTCACGCTCGGCCTTCCAGCCGATCAGCTGGGCGAACTGAGCGACTGGTGCGAAGAGGTCGTCGTCGAACGGCGGCGGCAGCCATTGTACGGCCGGTACGCCCTTCGTGACTGGCACCTTATCGACGAGGATTTCGAGCGGCTGTTCACCCACGATGCGATCGTCGGCCGGGTCGCGCAACTCCTCGGCCCCGACCTGTTGCTCTGGCGATCGAAGATCTTCTACAAGCCGCCGGGGGCGGACGCCATCGGCTGGCACCAGGAATGGGGCAAGTTCGACGGCGAGGAGATCGGCAATTCGACGCCGTCGCTCCAACCACCGGTTTTCGGTGAGGACATCTGGGATCTCACGGTTTGGGTGGCCCTCGACGACGTCACGCCCGAAAACGGTCCGTTGCAGTTCGCCGCGGGCACGAACCGGACCAGGGTGCCGTGGAGCAAGGTCCCGATGACCCAGTCCGCGTTCTTCGAGGAGCCGTTCGAGGGCCTGACCAAAGGGCAAATCGTTTCGCGTACCCGGAACAGCGAGCTCGTTCTGGACATCGAGACCGCGGACTGGCTGGACGGCTTCGACGTCGACGCGGCGAGCCTGCCCGAACTGACCGACCACCTGCGCAGCCGGTTCGACCGACTTTCCGCGAAGTTCACCGATTTCGAGCCGGACCCCGACTCGGTGGTCACGATGGAGATGCCACGCGGCAGCTTCGTCATCTTCAGCGAGCGCACCATGCACGGATCGCCGCCGAACAATTCGGACCGGCGCCGGACGGCCGTGAACTGCAGGATCACGAAAGCCGACACCCTGGTCTACCCCGGGCGCCGCACCGGGAATTTCATCGACGGCTCCAACCTCGACGTCAGCAAGCACGAGTGCCTGCTCGTCGCGGGCCAGGCGCTCGAGCCCCGCAACGTCGTCCGAACGTAGCGGGCGGCACGGCCCGGCACGACCGTACGCCTGGTACGCCCGTCGCCGGTCCCGGCCGGTGAGCAGCATCGACCCGACCGGGACCGGGCGGCGAGCCCGCATCGTGGCCGCAGCTTGGCCGCCCGGACCCGCAGCCGGGGCGGTGCGCACTCCCCCGCCGGAGCGGATCGACCGACCGGCCGCGAGATCAACTCGACACACCCGCAAATGCTCAGCAGACTCAATAAGCACCCGACCATAGATGATCTTCCGTTATCAGTTCGTAATCTATGACGCTACGTAGCGCCCCAGCGTCAAGTGATGTTCATATTGGAGCCATTCAGAGTACTGGCATGCCCGATTCAGCCCAACGATACGTGTTATTGACGCCCGGCCAAACACTGACCGTAGTGGAGCCTGGGTTCGTCGCCACTGATCGGCTTGTCGGCCCAACGTGGCGGCGTTAGCGTCACTTTTGCTGCCGAGCAAGACCCGGACGGGATGGGGGTTGCTGACGACGTGGTCACCACTGCTGGAAGCGATCTTTCGGCGCATACGATCCCTGAGCAGGATATCGTTAGGAACGACCTCTCACATAGAGTCAATTCGTACACCCAGAGTAGCCTGTTTTCCGGCGAATCCAACGTTCTGCACCGGCCCAATCCCTATCGTCGGATGTTGGTGCCCGAAGCGGTGGCCGAGGTCGACTTCACGACACCACTGAACGCCGCGGAGCTTACCGGCCCAAGGTCATTGGTAGCGCATCGAGTGCTCGGCACACTGTACGAATCCGAGACGGTGCTGCTGCCCGAGCAGGGACTGACCGAACTGCGCGCCGATTTCGACGTGTTCTACGGCGCGGAGTTGCGCCGCATACGCGAGTCGTGCCTTTCGGATCTCGAGGAGTTCGCGTTCTCGTTCCTGACGGACGAGGTCGACATAAGTGGTCGCTGGTCGGTCGACGCGCTCGACGCGTACTTCCAGCACGCCGTGACCGAGGCGGAACAAGGCGAGTCGGCCGCACTGGTGGCCATTGCCGGCGCGAAAGAGCCCACGGTCGCCGCCGACACCTACCTGATCCAACTGGCACTCGACGGCCTGACCGAAGCCTCCGCCATGTCTCGCAACCTCGGCGGCGCGTACGGCCCCGAACAGTCCGCACTGTTCAAGATCTTCATCGACGAGTTCGGCTACGGCGTTTACGAAGCGAAGCACACGACGATCTTCACAAAGATGATACGCAGCCGCGCGATGCAGACGCACGTGCACGCGTACTGGAATTTCTATCTCGCCGGACCGATGGCGACGAACAATTATTACTACTACCTCTCCCGTGACCATTCGAAGTTCTTCCGGTACGCCGGTGCCGTCACCTATGCCGAAGCCGTCTTCGCCCCCGGCTTCGTCAAGATGATCAAGACATACCGGGACATCTTCGGCGACGACGTCGACCTGCACTACTGCGAGGAGCACGCGCACATCGACCAGCACCATGGGCGCATCACCAGGGAGCAGGTGCTGCTGGCGCTAGCCGAGCGGCACGGCGACGGCGTGGTGCCCGAGCTGATGCGCGGTATCGCCGAGGCACGGCTGCTCGGGCGTTGGTTCGAGGACGACACCGCCGCCCAGATCCGCTGGGCCGACTCCATCGCGCAGCACCGCGAGCTCGGCGAGGCGGCGATGTCCGGCGGCGCCGCGAGTGCCGGCGGCGCCACGGGTGCCGGCGGCGGGTCGCGCCGGGTCGAGCTGTCCCTCGGGCACCCCTTCGGCACCAGGAACCACGCCGAAGCCGTGGTGCTCACGATGGAGGACGGCGAGGCAGAACTGGTGGCCGCCGCGACCGGTGAGCCGGAACGGCTGGCGCGCGGCGACGCCGTGCTGGTCCCGGCGGGGCGGGTCTACGGGATCAGAGCCGGGTCGCGGGAGTGCGCGTACCGGCTGCATCGGACCGCTCCGGAACAGTGACCGATCACCCGATGCTGGGCGAAACCGAGGGGCCTGGATGAACCGTGTCGTGGTGATGGACCTGAGCAGGCACAACACCGTGCTGGTCGGTCACGATCGGTACTTCGTCTTCGAGTCGAACGGGCACCTCCAGCTGGTGCGCGACCGCTGCCCGCACCGCGGCGGGCCGCTGAGCCTCGCGCGACTGACCGCCGACGGCCGGCGGCTGACCTGCCCGTGGCACGGCACCAGGGTCGCCACCGCCGCGCTGCGCCGTACCTCGTTGCCGATGGTGCGAAGCGGCGACGAAGCGATCGTCGTGCTGCCGGACGTGCCGCCGGACGCGCAGGTCACCATGGTTCGACGCCGCATCCTGGCCAACCTGCCGCCGGCCGACGCCGCATGCCACCCAGAAGACCCTCGATCAGAGCAGGGGTCCAGAAATGGGAGGGCCGCTGGACACGATGACTGACAACATGACGAGGGTCGGATTGATCGGAGCTGAGCGGCGGCCGACGAAGACCTCGATGAGCTGGGTCGTCAGCGAGTTCCTGCGGCTCGGCGACGAGCACTATTCCGGGGGCCGGTACGAGGACGCGGCGCGAAAGTACAAGCTCGCGCTCAGGTCGGATCCCGAGAATTGGCACGCGGCCACCGGCTACAACAGGGCGATCCGGCAGTGCGTGCCGCGCTGGCATTTCGAGATGATGCACGACGAGGACCGCGCGATCAGCTACGACAAGGCGATCATCCAGGTGGTGTCGAACGATTCGCTGGTGCTCGACGTCGGCACCGGCTCAGGGCTGCTCGCCATGATGGCGGCCAGGGCCGGCGCGGCCGAGGTCGTCGCGTGCGATGCGCAGCCGTTCGTCGCCGAGGTGGCCGAGCACATCATCCACGCGGCCGGCTACTCCGGCGTGGTGACCGTGCTGGCGAAGCGGTCCACCGACATGCGGGTGCCCGTCGACCTGCGCAGACGCGCCGACCTGCTGGTCACGGAGACCGTCGACTGCGGCCTGCTCGGCGAAGGGATCCTGACCACCATCGCGCACGCCCGCGAGCACCTGCTCTCCGACGACGCGCTGATCGTGCCCGGCAGGGCGCGGGTGCTTGCCACGCTGGTGGACAGCGAGCAGCTGTACCGCAAGAACAACGTCGGCGAGCTGTACGGATTCGACCTGTCCGGGTTCAACCAGCTGTCCACCATGGAGTATTTCGACTCGCGGTTGATGAAGTACCAGCACCGGACCCTCTCCGAGCCGCTCAAGGTATTCGAGTTCGACTTCTATCGGGACGAACCGAACCCGGCGAGTGCGGATTTCGTGGTCACGCCGTCGAAGACCGGCACGTGCCACGCCGTGGTGTTCTGGTTCGAGCTGGAGCTGATCCGCGGGGTCGAGCTGTCGAATTCGCCCAAGGATCCGAACACGCACTGGAAGCAGGCCATCCAGTGCCTGCCGACCGCGGTCGACGTCCGCCGTGGTGAGCCGCTGCTGCTCAGGGCCCGCCACGACGGGCTGCACATCCACTTCGCCGTGGACGCGCCGCACTGCTCTGGAGACCAACGATGACCACGACGAGCACCGGAAGCCACCTGGCCGACACCATCGCCGCCTACGCCGCACACCGGGTGTTCCAGGCGGGGCCCGAGGTGTACGTCGACGGCAACCCGTACAAGCGGCCGATCGGCGATCTCGCCGGCCTCGACTTCGCCGTGCCGGCGACCGAGGCGGAGTTCCTGAGCCACCGGCAGCTGGTGGCCGGGCGCATCCTGTGCAACGCATACGAGAGCGACATGATCCTGCTCCCCGCGGCCGGGCTGGAGTCGGCGAGGGCGGACTTCGACCTCTTCTACGGCGACCAGGTGCGCCGGCAGCGCGACGCCATCCGGCCCGAGCTGGAGTGGTTCGCGTTCTCCTTCCTGGCCGACTCGGTCAAGCTGCCGGCGGTCCACACGCTCGACGAGCTGCAGGCGTACTTCATGGCCGAGGTGAGCGGCGCCGGGTCACCCGTCGACAGCACCGGGGTCAACCCGACCGTGGACACCCTCGCGCCGGTGACCGGGACCATGAAAGCGATCACCGAGTGCGCGCACGCCGAGGAAGCCGCCGGCCTGAACCTCATCCAGCTCGCGCTCGACGCCCTCACCGAGGCCTCCGCGATGGCGCGCAACCTCGGCGGCTCATGGGGCGTCGAGCAGTCGGAGCTGTTCAAGATCTTCATCGACGAGTTCGGGTACGGCGTCTACAGCGCCAAGCACAGCACGATCTTCAAGGACATGTTGGCCAGCGTCGGGCTGCGCACCGACCTGCACGCGTACTGGAACTTCTACCTGACGAGCTCGCTCGTCGGCACGAACTACTTCAACTACCTGACCGAGGACCACCGCGGCATGTTCCGGTACCTGGCCGCGGTCACCTACCTGGAGTGGCTGTTCGCGCAGGGCTTCGCGAACACCGGCGCGATGCTGCGGGCCGTCTTCGGCGACCGCGTCGACACCAAGTACTGCGACGAGCATGCCCACATCGACATCCACCACGGCCGGATGACCTACGAGAACCTGCTGCTCGGCTTCGCGAGGACGCACGGCGAGTCGATCATCCCCGAGCTGGTGCGGGGCGTCGAGGAGACCAAGCTGCTGCTGCGGCTCGGCGACGAGGACTTCCTCGCGCAGATCCGCTGGGCCGACGCGCTCGACGAGCACACCAGGCAGGGCACCCGGCTCGCGACCGCGGCCGAGGACGACGCCGTGGTGACCGCGCTGGGGCCGGACGACCCGTTCAGCACCAGGGTGTACGACGACGACCGGCTCGTCGCGGTGGCCGACGGCGAGGTCGACGTGTACGCCTGGGCCACCGAGCGGCCGCACCGGCTGGCCGCCGGCGACGTGCTGCTCGTGCCGCATGGCCGGCTGCACGGCCTGAAGGCGGCCACCCCCCGAGCCCAGCTCGCCGTCCGCACCGTAGGGAGGGGCACCCGGTGACTGCCGCAGTTGGTTCGTACAACGAGTGGGATCCGCTCGAGGAGGTCATCGTCGGCGTCATCGACGGCGCCGCGGTGCCGCCGTGGGACGTCGCGCTCGAAGCGACGATGCCGCGGGACGCGTGGGAGTTCTACCGCCAGGGCGGCGGTGGCGGCTTTCCGCAGGACCAGGTGGATGCCGCGCGCGAGGAGCTGGAGGGGTTCGTCCGGATCCTGCGTGCGGAGGGCGTGACGGTGCACCGGCCCCAGCCGGTCGACCAGTCGCGCGCCTTCGGCACCCCGGACTGGCAGACCACGGGCGGCTCCGCGCACACCTTCCCGCGCGACATCGCGATCGTCGCCGGCGACCACATCGTCGAGGCGACCATGGGTTGGCGCTCGTACTACTTCGCCACCCACCCGTTCCGGTCGATCTTCAAGGACTGCTTCCGGCGCGGCGCGCGCTGGATCGCCGCGCCAAAGCCGGAGCTGACCGACGAGTCGTACAACCCGGACTACGCCAAGGCTGCGGCGGCCGGTTTCCCGCCGGGGGCCTCGGTGATCACCGAGTTCGAGCCGATCGTCGACGCCGGGGACTTCATGCGGTTCGGCCGCGACATCCTCGCGCAGCGCAGCCACGTGACCAACCGGTTCGGCATCGAGTGGGTGCGCAGGGCGCTCGGCGACGAGTTCCGGGTGCACGAGGTGACCTTCGACGACGACCACCCGATGCACCTCAACGCCACGTTCGTGCCGCTGCGGCCGGGCAAGGTCCTGATCAACCCGGAGCGGGTGCCGGAGCTGCCGCCGATGTTCGCCAACTGGGACGTCGTGGCCTGCCCTGACTCGGCGATCCCCGCAGACCAGACGATGTACTTCTGCAGCCGGTGGATCTCGATGAACACGCTGATGCTCGACCCGGAGCGGGTCTTCGTCGAGGCGAACGAGGTCGAGCTCATCAGGCTTTTCGAAAAGGAGGGGTTCACGCCGATCCCGGTGCCGTTCCGCACGGTCAACACCTTCGGCGGCGGATTCCACTGCGCCACGCTGGACCTCCGCAGGCGCGGCGCGCTCGAAGACTACTTCTCGTCATAGGACTTGCCGATGGACCGGCCACTGTTGATCATGGTAGGGAGCAGTTACGCGGCGAACCGCTCCTACATCTTCGAGGCGATCTCCAGCAGGTACCGGCTGTGGTTGATGAACCCGGCGGCGCCGAGCTGGGAGGACGCCTACCTCTACTCCTCCACCGTCGTCGACTGCCTCGACGCGGACAAGCTGACCGCCGCCGCCCGCGAGGTGGTCGCGGGCCACGAGGTCGCCGGCGTGTTCTGTTACGACGAGGCGTTCATCGAGCCGGCGTCGCAGGCCAGCGCGGCGCTCGGCTTCACGACGTGGGACCCGGCCGCGGTCGCGCGCTGCCGGGACAAGAGCGCGACCAGGGCCGCCGTGCGCTCGGCCGGGCTGTTCCAGCCGGCGTCCAGGCCGGTGGCCACGCTCGCCGAGGCGAGGGCGTTCGCCGACGAGGTCGGTTACCCGGTGATCCTCAAGCCGCGGAACCTGGGCGCCAGCATGGGCGTGCGGAAGGTCGACGGGCCGGCTGACCTGGCCGCGATGTACGCGGTCACCGACGGCATCCGGATGTCCGGGATCCGCGAGTTCGACGAGTACGTGATCGTCGAGGAGTTCGTCGAAGGGCCGGAGATCGCGATCGACAGCGTGTTCTTCGAAGGCGAGTGCCAGCCGATCGTGGTCGCCCACAAGATCCTCGGCACCGAGCCGCCGTACGAGTTCGACGAGCAGGGCCACGACGTCCGCGCCGACGACCCGCTGCTGACCGATCCCGAGCTGGTCGGCGCGCTCGAACGCAGCCACGCCGCCGTGGGTTTCCGCAACGGCGTGACGCACACCGAGTTCAAGCTCACCCCGCGCGGGCTGTGCCTCGTCGAGATCAACGCGCGGATGGGCGGCGACCTGATCCCGTACCTCGGCTACCTCACCTCCGGCTACGACGAGTCGCTGGCCGCAGCCGACGTCGCAGCGGGCAGGCGGCCGGCGCCGGTCGTCCGCGGTGGCCACCTGGCGGCCTCGGTCCGCTTCGCCTGCCCGCCGTACGACCTGGAGGTGACGGCCGCGAGCGTGCGGGAGGACCTCGTGCGGCCGCCGATCCACAAGGCCGTGCTGGCCGTGCGGCCGGGCAGCGTGCTGCACCTGCCGCCGAAGGACCTCGCGCGGTACGGCTACGTCATCGCGGTCGCCGACACCATGGCGCAGTCCCGCGACGCCGTGGCAGACCCGGACAGCTTCTTCGAGGTCACCGGCCGGCCGTTGAACGCCGAGGCGGCGTCGACCGGGGCGACGGCATGACCACGCACCCGACCATCTCCGGAACGGTGCGGTCCATGTCCGGCACCGCGCGGCTGCTGATCCTCGGCGTCTTCGTCAACAACCTGACCGCGTTCCTCAACGCCTTCCTGGTGCTGTTCCTCGTGCATCGGGGCTTCTCCACGTGGCACGCCGGCATCGCGCTGGCGGCGCTGCTCGGCGGCCGGGTCTTCGGCACCGCGGTCGGCGGCGCGATCGCCGACCGGATCGGCTACCGCTGGACGATCGCCACCTCGATGGGCGCCGGCGCCACGCTGATCGTCGCGCTGGTGCACGCGCCCGACGCGTGGATGGCGGTGCTGATCGCCGGGGCCACCGGCCTCGCGACCCAGGCGTACGTGCCGGCGGCGATGGCCTGGCTCGTCGAGCTGACACCCCGCAACCAGCAGGTCATGGTCTTCGCCATCAACCGGCTGGCGTTCAACGTCGGCGCCACGGTCGGCCCGCTGATGGCCGCGCTGCTGATCGCATACTCCTACGACCTGCTGTTCTACGCCGACGCGGCGGCCTCGCTCGGCTTCTGCGTCATCGCGCTGACCCTGCTGCCGGCCGACCGGGCGAAGTCCGCCGAAGCCGGGTCCGCCGAAACCGAGCCCGGGTCCGGCGAGGCCGATGGCGCCAAGTCCGAGGACGCCAAGTCCAAGGCCGAGTCGGCGAAGCGGGCCGGATACCGGCACGTGCTGGCGGACACCAGGTTCATGCTGGTGACCGCCGGCCTGTTCTTCACGGCCATCGCCTACATCCAGATGTCCGCCACGCTGCCGCTGTTCATCACGGGCAGCGGCTACTCGGAGCGGATCTACGCGCTCCTGCTGTCGGTCAACGGCTTCGTGGTGATCGCGCTGGAGGTCCTGCTGTCGAAGTGGACCCAGCGGCTGCCGGTCGGGTTGCCGATGGCGATCGGCATGGGATTGCTGAGCCTCGGCCACCTGCTGTACCTCGGGCCGGGCGGCCTCTCCATACTCGTGTTGGCGACCGCGACCTGGACGCTCGGCGAGGTGGTGGCCGCGCCGTCGATGATGGCCTATCCGGGCCTCGTCGCCCCCGCTGACCTGCGCGGGAGGTACATCGCCGCGGCCACCGTGCCGCAACAGCTGGGATACGCGCTTGGCCCGATCGTTGGCATCGTGGCCTGGCAGCTGTGGGGCTCCACCGTCTGGCTGATCACCGCGGGATGCGCCGCGCTCGCGGTGGTGCTCGTGGTCGCGGGCGCCGGCGTACGCGGCGCGCCGGCACCACAACCCGAGCCGGAGGCGGTGCCCGCCGACTGAACCCCGCCGACCGAAACCGTTGCCCTGAACCACGCCGACCGAACAGGGGGATCGCCATGGGCAAGCCGACCGTCGCGGTCGTCGAGCCGTTCAGCTCGTCGGCCATGCTCGCCCCCGCGCTGCGCGAGGCGGGGTTCAGCCCCGTCGCCGTGGTCAACCAGTCCGGGCGGGAGTTCGCATCGCTGCACTCGACGCTGCGGCTGGAGGACTACGACGCCGTCGTCAACCATCATGGTGACGTCGGCGCCACGATCGACCGGCTCGGCGCGCTGGTGCCGACCGCGGTGATCCCCGGCATCGAGGGTTCGCTGCACCTCGCGCAGGAACTCGCCGACGCGCTGACCCCCGAGCACGCGAACGTGGCCGAGCTGGTGGACGCGCGCCGGCACAAGTACGTGATGCACCAGGCCGTCGCGGCCGCCGGGCTGCCGATCATCCGGCAGGTCTGCACCGCCGACGCCGACGAGGTGGCCGCCTGGATCGAGCGCGAGGGGCTCACCGGGCACGACCTGGTGATCAAGCCGCCGGCCAGCGCGGCGACCATCGGGGTCACCCATGCCCCCGGTGGTGCCGGCTGGCGGGAGAAGTTCCGCGCGCTGGTCGGCACCAGGGACAAGATGGACGTGCCGTGCGACCAGGTGCTGGTGCAGGAGTACGTGACCGGCACCGAGTACGTGGTCGACACGGTCAGCTCCGACGGCAGGCACTCGATCA
>Ga0299913_10003256_pt1 | contig 13220 bp, 8 predicted proteins | sample RVTome_9_FD_201360 | JGI IMG/M metagenome (GOLD analysis project Ga0299913, IMG submission 201360) | Soil microbial communities from uranium-contaminated site in the Upper Colorado River Basin, Wyoming, United States - RVT155D38 (version 2) ... | reverse complement strand
CGCCGGCGGCCACGACACGCGCAGAACAGCCGTCGTCCCCAACTGCTCCGGGGCGACGATGACGGCCGTCGGTTGAGCAACCTCAGGCGGGGTCGTGTCGCCCGGCGTGGAGCCCGGATCAGTCGTTGTCCAGCCGATGTCGCGCAGGAGAGCGAGCGTCAACGGGCCCGGGTCGTGGATGACCTCGCCGTTTGAGAGGAACGGGGTCATCAGGGCGTTCTGTGTGCCCGTCGGAAACGCGACCTCGTCGAAATGCGAGTTGCTCGAGCCACCATTCCACGTGCTCGGCGCGTACAGCGGAGCGCGGCCACCGTACTCGGCCACGACATTTGGACCGCCGAAGAAGACCGAGCCGTCGGTCAGCTGCGTCTTGAGCGCGGCCGAGGGATTGGCAAAAGCGCCGGTGTTGGTGAGCAGCGAGCCGCCGGTGGCTGCGCTCCACTCGCTCAGGTCGAACCGGAGCGGGTAGGTCGTGCCGCCGGTCGCCCATCCCCACATGCCCTGCGTGCCGCTGACGCCGAAGCTGCCGAAGAACCCAAGGCCGTGCCCCAGCTCGTGCATCACGACCGTGAAGAAGTCGTACTTGCTGCCGGGCGCGTTGCCGTCCGTGCCCAGGTACCAGTCGGGGAACGAGCTGTTGAAATTGGCCTGGATCTCTGGGCCGTCGTCGCGGTCGCAGCCGCACAGCGCCTCGGCCAGCGCGGCGGGATACCAGCGATCGTCGTCGAGCAGGTAGATCCACGTCGGCCCCGCGGAACCCAGCACACCGGTGCCCAGAGGAGTCCAGCTGGCGTTGACGCGAATCACCTGGTCGGAAACGATCATCGACTCCCACACGTTGACGGCGGCCTCGAAAGCGTCCTGCGCAGCCTGCGAGAAGCCGCTGTAGGTGACCTGAATGTCGGCTGTGGCCACGAGGGAAAGGGAGCCGGCTGAGGTGAAGCTCTCACCGGCGCGCGCAGGCGCGAGAATGGGCATCAGGCGCTGCGACGTGTGACCGGCGCGCACCTCGACGCGATGACCCGGCAAGGCCAGGGCGCGCGGCTCACCAGGCCGGGCAACGCCCGCCGGCGCAGCAACAGCCGTAGCCAGGATGACCAGAAAAACGGCCAGGGTCGCCCGGAGGCGCATAACGGACTCCATCGTGTGGTCGCTTGGGAAACGCTGAGCGAATGATCGCCCACAACCACCGCATACGTCAGCGGTACTGTAGGTGCCACGGGCCGAACAAATGGCGGTCCGGATCGCGTGACTGAGAGGTGCTGCCGAGCGGTGCAGGGCAGTTACAGCCCCGCGATTCGGTAGCAGCGGCAAGTGACCTGGGCGGGTAGCCGACGCCAGCTCACACCGGCAAGCGTCGGAGCATGTCTGGCGGCGCGCGCCCGAAAAGATCCGCCAGCGCCTATTTGTTACGGTCACGCGATGACGAGGGACAGCGCGTGAAGGCGGCCATGCGCGATCGCTACGGACCGCCCGCGGTCGTCACGATCCGGGAAGTCGAGACTCCGGTTCCGAAGAGCTATGAGGTTCTCGTCCGTGTTCGGGCGGCCTCAGTCAATCGGGCAGATCTGGACAACCTGTATCCGCGGTGGCAGTTCCTGCGCCTCTTCCTCGGGATACGAAGGCCCCGGGTCAAGCTGGTCGGCTCCGACGTAGCCGGCGTCGTCGAGTCGGTCGGCCCGAAGGCGACCCGCTTCAGGCCCGGTGACGAGGTCATGGGCGACCTGTTCAGCCTCGGCCAGGGCGCGTTCGCCGAGTACGTATGCGCCTCGGAAACTGCCTTCGCGTCGATGCCGGCCGGGCTCTCCTTCGAGGAGGCAGCGACGCTTCCACACTCGGCCATCCTGGCGCTGCAGGGTCTCCGGCTTCGTAACGGCCGCAGTGCCGGCGTTGGGGATCGAGTGCTGATCGTCGGTGCGTCGGGCAATGTGGGACCCTTCGCTGTGCAGATCGCGAAGTCGCGCGGCGCGGACGTGACCGGCGTGGCCCGCGGGGACAAGCTCGACTTCGTGCGCTTCCTGGGCGCCGATCACGCGATCGACTACACCAAGATCGATTACACCCGGCCGGCAGAGCGCTATGACTGGATCGTCGACGTCGACGCGCACCACTCCGTGCTGCGCTGGCCCGGGGCCCTGCGACCAAGGGGAGCCTACGTCGCGCTGGGCGGCGACGCATTGTGGTTCCTTAAGGCGCTCATCCAGGGGCCTGCGGTCTCGCTGGCGACGCGCAAACGGATGGGCCTGATGCTGTGGTGGAAGCCACTCCATCCAAAGGACGTCGAGGAGCTCAAGGAACTGATCTCGGCAGGCATGCTGAAGCCAGCCATCGACCGGCGCTTTCCGCTGAGCGAAACAGTGGCCGCGCTGCGCCACGTCGACGACGGTCACGCCAGGGGCAAGGTGGTCATCACCCCTTAGGTCGTTTCGCTAGTCCGTGGAGGCGGTCGCCCGGCAGATCTGGCGGGCTAAGCCGCCGTGTATCTGGGTGAGCGCCGATCGGGTCGCTCAGCCCTCCGACGGCGGGCCCATCGGGCTCATAAGCTGGAAGTAGTTCCCATCGGGATCGGCCAGCGTGGCGATCATGGCGTCAGGGGGCGCCCCGTCGAACCCGTAGGGCTCACGCACGACTATCGCGCCGGCACCAACGAAACGGTCGAACACGCCGCGCACATCGGCCGTCTCGATGTTCCAGATGAGCCGGCCGGGCTCGCCATTGGCGCCGTGCACCTCGCTGTGCGGACCCACGGTCACAAAGCCAGTGCCGATGGCCCAGCCCGTGTAACCGCCGTCGGACATGGCCGGCTCGCCGAGGAGCCTGGTGTAGTAATCGATGAGCCGTTGCGGGTCATCTGAGCCGATCAGGATGCTGTTGAAGTCCATTGGATCTCCTCTTTCCAACTTGGCCTACGCTGCGTCGGCAGCACGCTACAGTTCAGGCTCTGCTTCGGGCTCCCGTGATGGCATCCGGGCCGAGTCTACTGGCCGTAGGCTTCCCAGCGGACGGTGATCTCGCTGCGCAACCCAGGCAGCGGCAAGGAACCCGCCTCAGCCTCGACCGCCTCGCGTTCGACAACCAGCAGAGGGCGCCAGGCCTGTAGCGTCACGAGCGCTTCGGAACGTCGCCATGTCCCGACCATCTCGCCTCCGACGAGGATGGCCCCGGGCCACACGCGCGACGTCCACAGCAAGGGCCGATGGTCAGCCTCGGGGACCAGGAGCCCGCGATCGGCTCCCTGGAGCAGGAAATACGCGTCGCCACTCGGCAGCAGGCGTGCCGGCGCTCCCGGGGAGGGGAGAGCACGAAACGATGCCTCATCGCTGCTCATGACCCACGCCGCGCCGATTGGTGTGCGCACCGGCGTTAGCTCGTGGGCAAGCCCATCGAACGCTGCGCGGCCCTGCGCCGTCCTGATTCCGGCCCATTCGGCGAACGCTGCGGCCGTCGTGGGCCCGAACACGTGGAGATACCTTCGCGCAAGCTCGAGTCGGGCGTCTCGTACATCCATCTCCGGAGCAGGGACGGTCCAGATAATGGGCTGTCGCGCGCCGTCCCAGCGCATGAGGACGGTGCCAGTCGGTGCTGCATAGCGCAGGCTGTTGGCGTTCATGCCGAGCCCGTGCCCGGCCTCGCCGTATGTCATGCGCCGGCCCTTCAGGAAGTCGCGCAGGCGAGAGGCGGTGTCCTCGGCGCGTCGCCGGCCCCGGGCGTCCTCCGGCATCCGACCGAGCGTAAATGGCGCTCGGTCCCGCTCAGCCACCATGTACGCGCTGAAGCGCGGCCCCCAGACCTGGATGAGCGAGGGGTCCTCCCACGTGGTCGGCTCGGTCGCCGCGACGCGCGCGTGGATCGAGAGCAACGCGGCGCGTGGCATGCTGTCCTGCAGGCCGGCCAACGCCGCACGCTCGAGAGAGGTCCGGCCAGGCGGCAGCCGCTCGTCCAACGCGCCGACCCTGCGTCGGTGCGCGAGCACCTGCGCCCGCGATAGCTCGACCTGCGGTTTCGTCATCTGGGGCGGATTCAACCGCACATGTGTGTAGCTGCCAAATTCACGACTTAGGGCATCGGCGCTAGACTCGCTCGACTGCCGCGGTCGGTCGGCATCTGGGATCCATGTCTACAGCGCTCTCAGGGGACCACCTATCCGCATGCTGCCAATCGTGTCTGGGTGGCGCGTCAGCCTGCGCAGGATGCTGTCGGATTGGCCGATCGTCGCCGCGGCTTCGCTCACAATGCTGCTGGCCACGACCATCCTCGCTGCCGGGCCGATCTATTCCTCGGGCGTGTCCGTGGCCGGGTTGCGCCAGACGCTGGCCGAGGCGTCGATCCCGGCCGGGAACGTCCAGGTGTCGGCCGGGGTGCCAATCGACCGCATCGCTGTCGTAGACGAGCAGATATCGGCCGAGCTGATGTCGGTGGCCGGGGCGCTGCCGGCCCAGCTGGCCCGCTTCGGAACGGCTGACGGGTTCGCGCTGCCCGGCCAGGGGAGCGCGGTCCGGGATCTGGCCGTGCCCGGATTCGCAGAGGGCCTCGAGCAGCACGCGACGCTCGTATCGGGTGCGTGGCCGGTGACGAGCTCGGCGTCGCCGGAGGCCGTCGGGTCCCAGGGCTCTCCGGTCGAGGTGGCCATCTCCGATGCCGTGGCCGACCAATTGCAGCTGTCGGTCGGCGATCAAATCGAACTGCTGAGCCGCCGCGATGCGAACCTCGCTCTGCCCGTCACGGTCGCCGCGGTGTTCCGGATAGACGATCCCGGCGATCCTTTCTGGTGGTCCGACGCGCGGACGATGGACGGGTTGACCGAAAGCAACCAGTTCCGCACCTATGGCCCGTTCCTGATGACCCGCACCGACCTGCTCGATCGGGTGGCCACGGCAAATGTGTCGCTGTCATGGCGCCTGCTGCCCGAATACGAAGGGATCACGATCGAGGATGTGCCCGTCGTGCGGTCGAGGCTCGGCGTCCTCTCGGAGCGGCTGAACCTTGTCGCGGGGAGGGATTTCCCGCGCGTCGAGACCGAGCTTCCGCGGACACTTGACCAGGCGTCACGAGCGCTGCTCGTGAGCCGCACGGGCATGCTGCTCCTGATGAGCCAGCTGGCGCTCCTTGGCGGCTACTCGATCCTCCTCACCGCGGGCCTGCTGACCGACCACCGCCGCGTTGAGACGGCGCTACTGCGTTCGCGTGGGTCGGCACCCGGCCAGGTGGCCGGGCTGGCGGTTATCGAAGGGTTGCTGCTGGCCGTTCCGGCCGTCGCGCTCGGCCCGCTGTGCGCGGTCCTTGCGCTGGGTCTCTTCGATCGCGTTGGGCCGCTGGCGCAGGTTGGGCTGTCGGTGCCGCTGCAGGTAACCGCCGACGCGTACCTGATCGCCGCCGTCGCCGGCGCGGCCTGTGTGGCGCTACTGACGCTGCCAGCACTGTTCTCGGCACGCGCGTTCAGCGCGGAGCAGCGCTCTCTGTCGCGTGCGGAGTCGAGGCCGCTTGCACAACGGTTGGGCATCGACCTGGCGCTGGTCGTAGCGGCCGGAATCGCGCTGTGGCAACTACGGCTCTATGGCGCGCCACTCACTCGAACCGTGCAGGGCACGCTCGGTCCTGACCTGCTGCTGGTCTCGGCCCCGGCCCTTGGACTGCTCGCGGGAGCGGTGGTCGCTACCCGCTTGCTGCCGCGCCTTGCTGAGGGGGCGGAGCGGTTGCTGGCGCGTGGTCGCGGCCTGGTCGGCGCCCTGGGTAGCTTCCAGCTCGCGCGTCGGCCACTGCGCTACACGCGGTCGGCGCTGATGCTCATGCTCGCGATGTCCATCGGCGTTTTCGCGGTGTCTTACGCCACCACCTGGACGGACTCGCAGCAGAGCCAGGCCGACCACCAGGTCGGTGCTGACGTGCGTGTCGTCCCCTCGCGATCCGCTCGTGCCCTGCCACAGCTGTCGCTCGCCGGGGCGTATGCGGCGCTTCCGGGAATAGAGCAGGCGGCACCCATCGAGAGGTACGAGTTCCAGATGACGCGCTCGGTTCGCGGGACCGTGGTGGCCCTCGACGCACGATCAGCCCCGGATGTGGTTCGACTGCGCGCCGACCAGGCCCCGGCTCCGCTCGCGGAACTGCTTGCCCCGCTCGCGGACGCTCGTCCCGACCTGGCCCTCGCCCAGATCCCGGAAGGAAGCACCGGTGTGACGGTGGCCCTGACCATCGACATCAGGAAGCTCTATCGAAGCGTCCTCGATCCTGAGACCGGTGACCTGCTACGGGTGGAAGAGGACCCAGCAGTGTTCGACGCCAACGCGGTGATCGGGACGAGCATCGTGGTGCGCGACTCACGCGGCCTGACATATCGCTTCACGCCCTCCGTTGTAACTGCCGACGAGGCGCGCGCGGGCATCACGATCCCATTTTCCGGACGGCCGGACGGCGTGCTCGAGCTCGTCTCGCTTGAGCTCAGTGTTGGAACGCACCCCGACCTCGTGGGGACGGACGCCTCGGTCTCGGTCGCCGGGATCTCGGCTGTTGCGGCGGAGACGACTCCGGTGTCTATCAACCTCGGACCGTCGGACTCGTGGCGGATCGCGTGGTTCGAGCCGCGCCGGCTGCCGTTCATGCTGCCGGCCTCGGCAGTCGAGGGCGTGGGGGTCCGAATCGGTCGTGGCGGCGACGATTCAGAAATCCTTGAGCTCGCTACGGAGCGGATGAACAACCCGATCAGGATCACGATGCAGCCAGTCGCGCTGGCTGACCTTGCCGCTAGAGAGATCCCGGTGCTGGTCAGCCCGGAGACACTCGCAGCGTTGGCCGTCGACGCCAACGACACGATCCAACTGAACCTGGCCGATGCCCAGCGCGCATTCCGCATCGTGGGCGTAATCGAGTCATTCCCCACCACGGATGGGGCTTCGTCGCTGATCGTGATCGACCTGCCTACGTTGTCGCTGCTTCGGCTACAGGCTGCCCACGCGATCAGCCCTGACGCGCAAAATGTCACCGAGACCCGCCCACCGGACGAGTGGTGGCTGGATCTCTCCGCCCCCACCGGGACGATGGATCGAGGCGCGGCACTCTCGGACGAACTCAGCGCGGTGCTCAACGCACCCCCCTTCACGAGCGTGAGCGTGGCCACTGTGACGGGCCGCCTGCGCAGCCTGGTGAGCGATCCGGTGCCGGTGGGGATCATCGGCGCGCTCGGGCTGGGTGCCCTGGCTGCGGGGATGTTCGCGCTCATTGGCCTCGCCGTGGCAGCAGCGGTTTCGGCACGCCAGAGGCAGACCGAGTTCGCCCTACTGCGCGCGCTGGGCCTGTCGCGCCGCCAGCTGGCCGGCTGGCTGTGGTTCGAGAACGGAAGCGTTGCCTTGCTCAGCCTGGTCGCTGGCACCCTGCTCGGGGTCGTGATCTCGTGGGTCGTCCTGCCCTCGGTCACAGTCACCAGCAGCGGGCTTCCGCCCACTCCCGACGTTAACGTTACGCTGCCGCTGGCGACAATCGCCGTGCTCGAGCTGGTTGCCGTGGCCGCGCTGGGCGTGGTCGTGCTGGTGATGGCCGCCGTCCTTCGGCGCATGGGCATCGGCAACATTCTCCGTCTGGACGAGGAGTAGTCGGTTGAGCAAGGCCTCCGCGCTGGCCCTGTTACTGCGGCGCGAACGGTCCGAAGTGACGGCCGTGGCGCTAGTGGCGCTCCTGGTCACGTTCACCGCGTTCGTCTCGGCGGCCGGAATCCGCCTGTTCGAGCGCGCCTCCGACGACGGCCTGCGTAGCCAGGTGGCCGCCGCGTCCGTCCTCCAGCGAACCATTCAGCTGTCGACGACACGCACGCTGTTCGGGCAGGCGGCCAATCGAACGGTGGCCGATCTGTATGCCGAGGGGGATGAGATGCGAGCAACGTTCGCGGAACCCCTCAGCGCTCTGCTGGGTGACGGCGACATGGCGATCGGATCGTCCCGGCTGAGGGTCGCCAACCCGCCCGACTTCCCGATCTTCATCAACCTTCACAATCAGGGCAATTTCGAGCAGCTGGCCGAGCTCACCTCCGGTCGCTGGCCTGTCGCGACCGGTGCTCGCCTGCCTCCGGTGGTCACGTTCGCGAACACGGCCACGGGCAGCGTGGGCCGGCCGCGCGGAACGGATCACTCGTCGGACGACCCGCGGCGGTTCGAGATCGCCCTGCTCGAGCCAACTGCCCAGGAGCTCGGCCTGAGCGTCGGCTCATCGCTCTCGGTCGGCGTCGACCTGATCGACCCAATGCTCAGGAACACCCCGCTGAGCTTCGCGGACATCGTTCTCGCCCCGACCGAGCTCGAGATCACCGGCCTGTACCGGGTGCGCGATCAATCCGCCGACGGCTGGTTCGGGGATCCCGAGCTGCGCATCGACGATCTGGGCAACACGGGCACCGAGATCGATAACCGCATCGCCTACATCACCGCATATGCACCGCCGGACGCATTGCCCGGGCTTTTCTCATCCGGTCTCCCCTTCGAGTACCGCTGGCGGTACCCCATCCAGATCGACCGGCTCGACGCGGACGCCGTGGACCAGATCGAAAGCAGTCTGCGAATGCTCGAGTCAGCGTCTCTGGGGACTGACCCGAACAGTAACGTTGTCGCCGAGGCGGGGCTGCTGCCGCTGCTGGAGCGCCATCGCGCCCTGCGCGCCGCGTCGGAGTCGGTCCTCGCCTTGGGCGCGAGTGCGCCGCTGGCATTGGCCGGGGGTGCGATCGCGATGGCAGCGGCGCTGCTGACACTCCGTCGCCGGCCGGCGATGGTCCTCGCCCGCGGGCGTGGTGCTTCGGGACGCCTCCTGCTCGCCGCCAGTCTCGTCGAGGCGGCGGCAATAGCCGTTGTCGCCTGCCTTATCGGCCTGGGCCTGGCAATCGCACTCGAGCCGGCGGCCGAGCTCGAACCGTCTGTTGTCGCCGTCATCCCGGTCTGCGCACTCGCGATTCTCCTGCTCAGTTTCGCGGCCTGGCCGCAGATCCGCCAGCCGCTCGCGGAGCTCGAGCGCAGTGCACGTCCCGCGCGGCGGACCGACCCCCGCCGCCTGGTGGTCGAGATGTCCGTGGTCGCGTTTGCGCTGGTCGGCGCCTACGTCCTGCGCCAGCGTGGCGCGGCCAGCGCCGCCGGAGGGTTCGATCCCTTCCTGGCCGCCGTGCCGCCGCTGATCGCACTCGCGGCTGGCATCGTCGCCGTCCGGGTCTACCGGCCGATTATGGCCGTGGCCGGCTGGCTGGCGGACCGTCGACGGGACCTGGTACCCGTGCTCGGCCTGCGGACGGTAGCCCGCGGAAATACCTCGAGCCTTCCGACCCTCGTGCTCATCCTGGCGGTCGCGTTTTCCGCCTTCACGTCGGTCATATCGGCCAGCGTGGACCAGGCGCAGCAAGTCGCGAGCTGGAACGCGGTCGGCGCCGACGTCAGGCTCGAGCCCTCGGGATCGTCACGCGAGCTGCCGGCCGGCCTCGACCTGAACGCGGTCCCGGGCGTGACCGCGAGTGCCAGCGCCTACATGGAGACGGGGATCCGTGCGCCCGTCGGCACTCAGACGGGAACCATCGCCCTTCACGCCGTGGACGCCGCTGCCTATGGCGATGTCGTCAGCGGCTCGCCCGTCGAGCCGAGCTGGCCGTCGAAATTTCTCGACCCGCCGGCAGGCGGCCCGCTTCCGGCCATCATCAGCACCCGGCTCACCGGCGGCCAGCTCGGACTGGGTCCGACGGACACGTTCGAGGTCACCGTCCTCGGCCGACGGGTAGAGATGGAAGTCGCAAGCGTGCGATCGGAAGTCCGTGGGCTCACGACCGCTGACTCGTTCGTGGTGGTGCCCTTTTCGTGGCTGGAACAGGCGGTGAGTACAGACCTGCCTGTGTCCGTGATGTGGGTGCGCGCTCCGGCCGAGGCCGTGGGCGCCGTGAGCGAGCGCGTCAGCGCAGACGCCGGCGCGATCGTGCTGATCTCACGCTACGACGCGTATGCGGCGCTGCGCAACGAGCCGCTGGTGGGCGCCGTCGGCGCCGGCTTCGCGTTGGCTTTCGCGGTCTCGGTCGCATTCGCGGTGCTGATCATCCTGGGCGCCGTGATCATCGCCGTCGGGCGCCGGACACGCGACCTCGCCGTCCTGCGAACGCTCGGCCTCAACAGCCGTCAGGCCACGCGGCTAACGCTGGTCGAGCACGCGCCATCGATCGCCTTGGCGCTGCTGCCGGGCGTCGCCCTGGGGATCGGGGTCGCGCTGGCCGTCGGGCCTGCGCTGGGCCTGGGTGCGTTCAGCGGGTCGAGCGGCGCCGTTCCGCTGGCGATTGACTGGGGTGCGCTGGCCGCCCTGTCCGTTGCGCTCGCGGCCCTTGCCCTGGCGGCGGTCCTGATCGGCAGCCGGCTGGCCCGACGCGCGGCCATCATGAATGCGCTGCGGATCTCGAGCGACTGATGGAGAGGCACGCGGAGGCGCTCATTCACTGCCAGGGCCTGGTGAAGATCTACAAGGTCGCCAACCTTGAGGTGGTCGCGCTCCAGGGCCTCGACCTCAACGTGGAGGCGGGGGAGTTCGTCGCGATCGTCGGCGCCTCGGGTAGTGGAAAGAGCACGCTCATGAACATCCTCGGCGGCCTTGACGTCCCATCGGCCGGCCGGGCAGTCGTCGCCGCCCACGTGCTCGGCGAGATGGGTGCGCGCGAGCTGACCGAGTACCGGCGCCGGGTGATCGGCTTCGTTCGCCAGCAAACGACGCGCAACCTGCTGCCCTACCTGAGCGCCCAGGAGAACGTGGAGCTGCCCATGGTCCTCGATGGCGTCGGCGGCCGTGAGCGGCGCACCAGGACGGCCGAGATGCTGGCCATGATGGGCCTGGAAGACCATGTCCGGAACCGGCCGCACGAGCTTTCCGGCGGCGAGCAGCAGCGCGTCGCGATCGCGGTTGCGCTGGCCAATCGGCCGGCCGTGCTGCTCGCCGACGAGCCGACCGGTGAGCTCGACAGTGTGACCGCGCGTGATGTCTTCGATATGCTGCGGCTCGCCAACGAGCAGCTCGGCGTGACGATCGTGGTGGTGACCCACGATCCGCTCGTTAACGACCAGGTGCAGCGCACGATCGCCATCCGCGACGGCCGAACGAGCACGGAGACGCTTCGGCGCCGCGCCGTCTCGGACGATGGCGAGCACGAGCTGATCGCAGAGGAGTACGCCGTGCTGGATAGGGTCGGGCGCCTGCAGCTGCCGCGCGCGGCGGTCGAGGCGCTGGGCCTCGAGCGCCGCGTCCGGGTGGTGCTCGAGAAGGATCACATCACGATCTGGCCGGACGGGCGTGGCCCGGTCGATAAGGCGGGCGGCCATGACTGACGTCGACCTGCGCTACGCGCCGCCCGACCGACGACCCGCGGCCCCGCCGATGGTCGAGGCGATCGGCCTCGTCCGCGACTACGTCACGAGCGCCGAGCCGGTGCGGGCGATCGATAACGTCAGCATCCAAGTGCCTCGCGCCCAGCTGCTCGCCGTCCGCGGTCGATCGGGCAGTGGCAAGACGACGCTGCTGTCGCTGATCGGCGGGCTCGACCGGCCAACCGAAGGTCGTGTCCTGATCGACGGCCAGCTTGTCTCCGAGTTCGACGAGGACGAGTTGATCCAATTCCGCCGGCGCCGAATCGGGTTCGTGTTCCAGACGATGGGTTTGCTGCCGATCCTGTCGGCCGCCGAGAACGTGGAGATACCACTCCGGCTGGTCGCGACCGAGCCTGCAGAGCGCGAGGCGCGCGTGCAAGAGCTGCTGGGCATCGTCGGCCTGGCGGAGCGCGCGCACCATCGCCCGCACGAGCTGTCGGGCGGGGAGCAGCAGCGTGTCGCCATAGCGCGCGCGCTGGCCAACCGGCCCGATGTCCTGCTGGCCGACGAGCCCACCGGCCAGCTCGACTCTGATACCGGCCGGGGCATCGTGATGGTGCTGCGGACGCTGGTCCGTGACGAGGGGATCACGGCCATCATGGCAACCCACGATCCCAGCCTGATCGATTTCGCCGACCAGGTCATCGAGCTGCGCGACGGCCGCATCGTCCCACCGGCCGGCTGAGCGGAGCGCCGCGGAGCCTGGCCAGCCACGGGTGGTCGGGGGTCACGCGGGCGAGCGTGCTGGCCAGCCAGTCGCGCTGGTTGCCGTCCAGGAGCGGCAGGAGCGCGTCGGTATCCAGCCCATCGCGCGGCCGCACATCCTTTGCCTTGAACCAGATGATGACCTCAGGCACGAGCGTGGGCAGGCCCCACGGCGAGACTCGCACCGCATCGTCGATGTCGAACGAGATCTGTGGGTCACGACTGATCGACAAGCGACGGCCTGAGCGCTCGTTGAAGTTGAAGTCAATCTCCGGCCAGTCGGGATGTCGAGCGTGGATGTGAGCCGGAAATCGCAACTGTCCGCCGTCCCAGGGATCGTCGTGGCTCGCGTCCGGGGTGTCGTGGGCAACCAGGTGCCAGCCGCAGAGGAACTCGAACAATGCCTGCTCCTCGTCACGAAAGAGCCCGATATCCACGTCGGCGTGTTCCCGACTCTGTCGCCCCAGCCACGCGTCGACCGCCCAGCCCCCGATCAGGAACCAGCTGCCCTGAAACGCACGCATCAAGCCGGCGACCCGCTCAACGGGCTCCGGCACGTTGGCCGGCCGCTTGATGGTCATGTCAGCCTGCCGGCGCACGGCATGACGGGTCGGGCCTCCACGTGGACGAGCATATCCGTGTCGCTGTTCGCCGCGCACTCCAGGACTTGACGCGACGTGCGACGCTACTTCAGCGCAGCCGCGCCACCACGCGAGAAGGGAGCGAGATGGGAGCAGCCATGTCCAGCCGGAAGGTAATTACCTCCTTGCACGACATGAGGTCCCATGCGCACGCTCAATCTCGGCATCCTCGCCCACGTAGACGCGGGTAAGACCACCCTCACCGAGCGCCTGCTCTTCAGCGCAGGCGCCATCGACCACCTCGGCACCGTCGACAGCGGTACGACCCAGACCGATTCGCTCGAGCTCGAACGTGAGCGCGGCATCACCATCCGTTCCGCCGTCGCCTCGTTCCAACTGGGCGACCTGGCCGTTAACCTCGTCGACACGCCCGGCCACCCCGACTTCATCGCTGAGGTCGAGCGCGTCCTGAGCGTCCTCGACGGCGCCGTCCTGGTCGTCTCTGCGGTCGAAGGCGTTCAGCCACAGACACCGCTGCTCTTCCGCGCCCTGCAGCGGCTCAGGGTCCCGACCCTGATCT
>Ga0299913_10003255_pt1 | contig 13220 bp, 12 predicted proteins | sample RVTome_9_FD_201360 | JGI IMG/M metagenome (GOLD analysis project Ga0299913, IMG submission 201360) | Soil microbial communities from uranium-contaminated site in the Upper Colorado River Basin, Wyoming, United States - RVT155D38 (version 2) ... | reverse complement strand
GCGGTGCTGCCCGCGATAAAGTCGGTCGGCGTGCAGGGGGACGAGCGCACCTACGCGTACCCGATCGTGATCCGGGCCGTCACCTCCGAGGACGCGATGACGGCCGACTGGGCGCGCCTCCCCTACGACCTGCTCGAGACGATCTCGAGCCGGATCATCAACGAGCTTCCCGGCGTCAACCGCGTCGCGCTCGACATCAGCTCGAAGCCTCCTTCGACGATCGAGTGGGAGTGACAGCCGCGCCTCACGCTTGACCGCGTGTGGCCGGATGTGGTGTCCTAACCTCGCCGCAGGGCCGTCAGGCGGAGTTTGCCGAGCCGGACACCGCCGCCTGCGGACCCGACTCCCGGGTGCCGGCTCGAAACGGGGAGGAACGATGAATCAGCGCAAGCTCCGCCTGGCGCTCGTCGCCGGCGCAGCCCTGGTCGCCGTGCTGCTGGGCGCCGTCGCGTCCAGTAGCGCGGCTGCGAGCCCGGTCGACTTCGGCAGCACGGCGCTGGAGGAGGCGAGTGTCGTCGAGGTCCTGCTGTCCGGCCGCGACGAGCTCGACCGGCTCGTCGGCACCGGCGTCGACCTCGACCACGGCGTCCACGCCTCCGAGCACGGCCTCGAGGTGCACGCGATCGTCACGCCCTCCGAGGTGGCGACCCTCCGGTCGCTCGGCTTCACGGTCGGCGAGGCGGTCTCCACCCCCGAAGACGCCGAGGCCGTCGTCGCCGAGCGCGAGGCCGCTCTCGCCGAGCGCGTCGCTGCGAACGAGGCGTTCGCAGCAGCCGCGTACGACGAGACGAACCCGGACGTCTCGGACGTCAAGATCGTCCGCGCCGACTACTACACGTCCTTCGGCAACGGTGTCCTCTCCGTCGAGGCGAAGTGGGCGCAGGGCCAGACGTCCTCGCAGCAGCTCGTCGTCGAGCGCGACAGCGGCCCCGGCACCCCGATGGGCTCCGGCGGCACGCAGAACATCTCGCGCTTCGTCGACGCCGGCGTCTACCTCTACCACCGCGGCGCGTCCTCCCTGTCGACGAGGCCCGAGTACATCCGCATCACGAGCCCGACGGGCGACATCGCCGTCGCGAAGGTGGACGACTGGCTGCCGCTCACCGGCGACGACCCGTTCAAGGGCGACGCCTACCTGCAGGACTTCGTCGCCAGCTACCTGACGCCGACGGAGCTGTACGACCGGATCCACCAGCTCGCGGCGGACTTCCCCGCCATGGCGGAGATCGTCGAGCTGCCGTTCCGGACGAACGGCTACCGGCGCAATGCGCAGGCGCTGCTCGACCCGCCGGGCAACCGCGTCATCGTCGACTCGCCCTCGCCGGCCTCCGGCGAGTACATCTATGCAGCCGCCAACTACGGCCCGGCCGTCCCCTCAGCCGGGATCGCCGGCAGCTTCGCCGTCGCGAACGACGGCACCGCACTGCCCAGCGAGGGCTGCAGCCCATTCGTCGGGTTCCCGGCCGGCGCGATCGCGCTCGTCGACCGCGGCAGCTGCCCGTTCGTGCAGAAGACGCAGAACGCGCAGGCGGCCGGGGCGATCGCGGTCGTGATCGTCAACAACGTCGCGGGCGCGCCGTTCAGCCCGGGCGGCAGCGCGTCCGGGATCACGATCCCGACGATGATGATCTCGCTCGACGACGGGAACACCGTCAAGGCGGGGCTCCCGGCGACCGGCCGGCTCGTGCCGGGCGTCGCGGTCTCGAACGCCTCGCGCGTCGGCGTCGACTCGGACGCCTGGGGCCACGAGGGCGGGAACGACGTCTCGATCGAGGTGGTCGACCCCGGAGCTCCCGACCAGCCGCTGAGCGTGCAGGTGACCGGCAACCACATCACGGTCAGCCTCGCGACGAGCTCGACCGGCGAGCGCACGAGCACGGCCGCCCAGGTCGTCGCCGCCCTGAACGCACACCCGGCAGCGGGCGCGCTCGTCGACGCCTACACCTTCCGCGGCAACGCGGGCGGCGGGATCGCGCCGCCGTCGCCGAGGCGGAGCCTGAGCGACTTCCTCAGCGCCCCGGAGACGGTCTCGCGCGAACCGCACCCGGTCTATGCGCTGCGGATCGGGAAGGTGCGGGACGGCTCGAAGCCGGCCGTGCTGGCGTACGCGCAGGAGCACGCACGCGAGTGGGTGCCGCCGCTCGTCACGATCGAGACGGCGGAGCGGCTGCTGCGCAACTACGGCCACCACGGGCCGACGAAGCAGCTGCTGAACAACCTCGAGGTGTGGATCGCGCCGTCGATCAACCCCGACGGCGGTCACTACTCGTTCTACGACTTCTCGTCGCAGCGCCGCAACATGACCCGGCACTGCGTCGTAACGGGCAGCTTCGACCTGCTCGCGAGGAACGCGTGGGGCGTGGACAACAACCGCAACTACACCGAGTACAGCCTCTTCGACGGCTACGACGGCGCGTCGACGAGCTGCACGAGCGACGTGTACTCCGGGCCGTCGGAGCTGTCCGAGCCGGAGAACAGGAACCTGGACTGGCTGGCGGCGCGCCCGAACGTGAAGTTCGCGATGAACCTCCACAGCTCCGGCAACTACTTCATGTGGTCGCCGGGCGCCTACGCGCTGCCGGGGCGGATCTCCGCGCCGCGGCCGACGCTCGCGGAGGAGTCGTACTTCTGGGGCGCGTCGTCGCGGATCCTCACCGCGATCAAGCGTCACCGTGGCCTCTCGGTGACTCCCGCGCGGACCGGCCCGATCTCCGACGTGCTCTACTCGGCGGCGGGAAACTCGGGCGACATGCTCTGGTACAAGTACGGCATCTACGCCTGGAACTTCGAGGTCGGCACCTCGTTCCAGCCGCCGTGGGAGGGGTCGACGATCGCGTCGGCCTCCGCGCACCAGGAGACGCTCGAGTACGCGAACGGCCTCGTCGAGCTTCTCCGCGTGGCGTACGACTTCGGCAAGGACCGGACGCGGCCCGAGAGCGCGATCAGCCTGGCCCCGAGCTCGACGGCCGGGATGGTCAACCTCCGGTTCGAGACGACCGAGCCGGCCGCGGTCTTCTACACGCTCGACGGCGGCGTCCCGACCTACTCGTCGACGCTCTACGCGTCCGGCGGGATCCGTGAGGGCGGCGAGCTGCTGACGGTGCCGGCGGGAGCCACGGTGCACTGGTTCTCGGTCGACGCCGCCGGCAACGTCGAGAACAACTACCGCCCCGACGGGACGGGGAGGAACTTCAAGAAGGGGACCGCCACGCTCGGCGGCTAGTCCCACGCCCGGACCGGCGGCCGCGGCGCTTCGGCGCCGCGGCCGCCGTCGCATAGGCTGGCCGGGTGAGCGAGTTCCCGGTTCGCCGCAACACGATCCTGCTCGCGGCGACGCTGACGTCGCTCTCGGGCATGGTCCAGCTCGCCGTCGCGGTGGCGACCGTGACGCTCGTGCTGGTCACCGGGATCGAGGGCATCCTCGGCCTGGGCCCGGCGATCTTCCTCACCGCGGGAGCGCTCGCAGCGCTCCCCGCCGGGCGGCTGATGGACCGGTACGGCCGGATCCCCGTGCTCGCCGCGGGCTGCGTCGCCGGGATCGCCGGCTGCCTGACGACCGCGCTCGGGGCCGCGCTCGCCTCGGCCGCCCTGGTCGTGGCCGGCTTCGCGCTCGTGGGCGTCTCGCAGGGGACGATCCTGCTCGCTCGGGCCGCAGCGGCGGACATGTACCCGCCGGAGCGGCGCGCCCGCGGCATCTCCTACGTCCTCTTCGGGGCGCTCTTCGGGGCGGCGCTCGGCCCGCTCGTCTTCCGGCCGCTCTTCGCCGGGAAGGAGCTCGACACCGATGCCCTCGTGGTGCCGTGGATCGCGGCGGCCGGAATCATGGTCGTCGGGCTCGTGCTCGTCCTGCTTGTGCGGCCGGACCCGCGCACGATCGCCGAGCGGCTCCACTTCGACGCGGGCGGGGGCGCGCACGAGGAGTCCGCGCCGCTGCGCGAGATCCTCGCGCGGCCGGGCGTGCTCACCGCGCTCGTCGCCGCCGTCTCCAGCTTCGCGGTCATGGTCGCGGTGATGAACCTGACCGGCTACCTGGTGATCGACCACGGGCACCACCAGTCGGACGTGTTCACGGTGATCAGCCTGCACATCGTCGGCATGTACGCGCTCGTACTCGTGATCGGGGCGCTCGTGGACAAGCTGGGCCGCCGGCCCGGAGAGGTCGCCGGCCTGCTCCTGATGGGTCTCTCCACGGTCGGCCTCGCGTGGTTCGAGAGCGTCGCCTGGATGTCCGTCTCGCTCTTCCTGCTCGGGCTGGGCTGGAACATCTCGTACGTCGCCGCCGTGACGGAGCTCGCGGACCGGGCGCTCCCGGCCGAGCGCGGGAAGCTGATCGGGCTGACCGACCAGGTTTCGAGCTTCACCGGGGCCGTGCTCGTGCTCCTCGGCGGGGTCGCCTACAGCGAGCTCGGCGTCGAGACTCTGGCCTTCGGCGCGACGGCCTTCGTGGTCCTGCCCGCGGCCTGGATTCTGGTACGATCCGCCGCCGGCGCACCCGATGTGCGCCCTCTTTCTGTGAAATGAAGACCTACAGCGCAAAGCCGGGCGAAGTCGCACGCGACTGGTACGTCGTCGACGCCGAGGGCAAGACCCTCGGGCGGCTGGCGACCCAGATCGCCGACACGCTGCGCGGCAAGAACAAGCCGGCCTACACGCCGCACGTCGACACGGGCGACTTCGTGATCGTCGTCAACGCGGAGAAGATCCACGTCACCGGCCAGAAGCTCGACCAGAAGCTGTACCACTCCCATTCCGGCTATCCCGGCGGCCTCCGCACCCGCACGCTGCGCACGCAGCTCGAGCGGCGGCCGACGGAGGTGCTGCGCAAGGCGGTCAAGGGCATGCTCCCGCGCAACCGCCTCGCGCGCCAGCAGATCACCAAGCTGAAGATCTACGCCGGCCCCGAGCACCCGCACGAGGCCCAGGCGCCGAAGACGTTGGAGGTCTAGTAGTGGCAGAGCAGGCGCAGTACCTCGGCACGGGCAAGCGCAAGACCTCGGTCGCGCGCGTGATCCTTCGTCCGGGCGACGGCAAGACGTGGTTCAACGGCCGCACGCTGGAGGACTATTTCCCCCGGGCGACCCACCGCACCCTCGCGCTCGCGCCGTTGAAGACGGCCGGCGTCGAGGGCACCTTCGACATCCGCGTCCGCGTCCACGGCGGCGGCCCCTCCGGGCAGGCCGGGGCGGTGCGTCACGGGATCGCTCGTGCGCTCGTCGAGGCGGATCCGGAGCTGCGGATCCCGCTGAAGCGCGAGGGCTTCCTCACGCGCGACGCCCGCCAGGTCGAGCGCAAGAAGGCCGGCCTGCACAAGGCGCGCAAGGCGCCCCAGTTCTCGAAGCGCTAGCCCGCGCCTTGAGGCGCTACTTCGGCACGGACGGCGTCCGCGGGGTCGTCGGCCAGGACCTGACCGTCGACCTCGTCGAGCGGCTCGGCAAGGCGGCGACGCTCTGGTCCGGCCGCGGCCGCGTCTTCGTCGGCCGCGACACGCGCGCCTCCGGCCCCGAGCTCGAGGAGGCGTTCGCGCGGGGCGTCGTCGCCGCCGGCGGCAGCGCCGTGCTCGCGGGAGTGCTGCCGACGCCGGCCGTCGCCCTGCTCGCGCTCGACCTCGGCGTCGTCATCTCCGCCTCGCACAACCCGCCGGAGTACAACGGCGTCAAGCTCTTCGACAAGGACGGGAGCAAGCTCTCCGACGCGTCGGAGGAGGAGATCGAGGCCCTCCTCGACGCGCGGGGGCCGGGCGGCGGCACCATCGATCGCGTCGACGTCTATACCGACAGCTACCTCGAGCACGTGCTCGATCGCTTCGGCACCGACCTGCAGGGGATGCGCGTGGCCGTCGACTGCGCGAACGGCGCCTACAGCGGGCTCGCGCCGGCCGCGTTCGCGCAGCTCGAGGCCGAGGTCACCGCGATCGGCGACGACCCCGACGGCGAGAACATCAACCAGGGCTGCGGCGCCACCGACCTCGCGCTCCTGCAGGAAACCGTCCGGGCCGGCGGCCTCGACCTCGGAGTCGCGTTCGACGGGGACGGCGACCGGGTGCTCGCGGTCGACGGCGACGGCAACGTCGTCGACGGCGACCAGATCCTGGCGATCCTCGCGCTCCACCTGGGCGTCGAGGTGGTCGCGGTGACCGTGATGACGAACCTCGGCTTCCACCGGCTGATGGAGGAGCGCGGCGTGCGAGTCGTCACGACGCCCGTGGGCGACCGCTACGTGCTCGAGGCGCTGCGCCGCGAGCAGGGCATCCTCGGCGGCGAGCAGTCGGGCCACGTGATCTGCCTGCGCGACCACGTCACCGGCGACGGGCTCGCCGCGGCGCTGCTTCTCTGCGCCGCGCTCGAGGGCCGGACGCTCGCGGAGGCGGCGGCGGTGATGCCGCGCTTCGCGCAGGCGAAGGAGAACGTCCGCGTCGCGCGGCGTGACGTGCCGGCAGCGGCGCTCGCAGAGGCGGAGCGGCTCAACGCGGAGCTGAACGGCTCCGGACGCGTCCTCGTCCGCGCCTCCGGCACGGAGCCCCTGATCCGGGTGCTCGGGGAGGCCGAGACGGACGAGGAGGCACGCGGCCTCTGTGCTAGGATCGCGGCGCTCGTTCAGAGAGAGCTCGGCTAGCCCGCGACGCCGCGGGAGACGCGCCGGGCTCTCGTGCGTTCTCGGGACGTCTGCCCGGGTGGTGACAGTCGGGAAGAGGAGGCGTGAATGTGCGGGATCATCGGATACGTCGGGCCGCGCGAGTGCAAGGAGCTCCTTCTCAACGGCCTCGAGCGTCTCGAGTACCGCGGCTACGACTCGGCCGGGATCGCCCTCCGGGAGGAGCACGGCCTCGAGTACGTCCGCGCCGTCGGCAACCTGCAGAACCTCAAGGCCGAGGCGGGCCCGAACGGATCCACGTCCACGCACGGGCTCGGCCACACGCGCTGGGCGACCCACGGCTCCGTCACCGAGGCCAACGCACACCCCCTGACCGGCTGCGACGGGGCCACGCTCTCGATCGTCCTGAACGGGATCATCGAGAACTTCCGCGAGCTGCGCGACAGCCTGCTCGCCGAGGGCCACACGTTCACGTCCGAGACCGACGCCGAGACCGTCGTCCACCTGATCGAGCGCCACTACGAGGGCGACCTCGCCGAGGCCGTCCGGGGCACGTTCTCCGAGCTCGAGGGCCACTTCACCTTCGTCGTCATCCACCACGACCACCCCGACCTGCTCGTCGCCGCGCGCCACCAGACGCCGCTCGTCGTCGGGATCGGCAAGGGCGAGATGTTCCTCGCCTCGAACGCCGCCGCGTTCCTGAAGGAGACGCGGCAGGTGCAGTTCCCGGACGACGGCGACATCGTCGAGCTGACGCCGGCCGGCGCCGTCTTCACGCGCGCCGACGGCACCCCCGTCCAGCACGAGCCGGTCGAGCTCGACTGGGACGACGAGGGTGCCGAGAAGGGCGGCTACGAGACGTTCATGCTCAAGGAGATCTACGAGCAGGCGGAGGCCGTCGCCGAGACGATCGGCGACCGCGTCCGCCACGGCACGCTCGTGCTCGAGGGGCTCGGCATGAGCGAGGAGGAGCTGCGCGCGCTGCGGCGGATCGTGATCCTCGCCTGCGGCACCGCCTACCACGCCGGCGTCGTCGGGCGGTACGTGATCGAGGAGTGGGCACGCGTCTCGGTCGAGCCGGACATCGCGTCGGAGTGGATCTACCGCAACCCGGTGATCGACGAGAACACGCTCGTGATCGGGATCTCGCAGTCCGGCGAGACGCGCGACACGATCGAGGCGATGAAGCTCGCCCGCGAGAAGGGCGCGCGCACGGTCGCGATCACGAACATGATGGGCTCGCAGATCACGCGCGAGGTCGACTCGGTCCTCTACACGCGCTGCGGGCTCGAGGTCGGCGTCGCCGCCTCGAAGACCTTCACGGCGCAGGTCTCGCTCCTCTACCTCGTGGCGCTCAAGCTGGCGCAGATCCGCGAGACGATGCCGCCCGGCGAGATCTCGTTCATCCTCGACAAGGTCTACGAGCTGCCGGAGAAGATCGACCGGTTCCTCGACGGGGACCACCCGATCGAGGAGATCGCGCAGCGCTTCGCCGACAAGCCGTTCTTCCTCTACCTCGGCCGCCACATCGGCCTGCCGGTCGCGCTCGAGGGCGCGCTGAAGCTGAAGGAGATCAGCTACATCCCGACCGAGGCGTACTCCGCCGGCGAGATGAAGCACGGCCCGATCGCGCTCCTCGACGACGACACGCCGGTCGTCGTCGTCGCGACGGACATCCACGTGTACGACAAGCTCGTCTCCAACATCCAGGAGGTGCGGGCGCGCGGCGCGCACGTGATCGCGATCGCCACCGACGGCAACGAGGACATCCAGCACCACGCGGACGACGTCATCTACGTGCCGAAGACGCCGAAGTTCCTCCAGGCGGTGCTCGCGATCGTGCCGCTGCAGCTGCTCGCCTACCGGATCGCCCGGATCCGCGGCCTCAACGTCGACCAGCCCCGCAACCTGGCCAAGACCGTCACGGTCGAGTAGGCGGCGCTAGTAGAAGTCGGGCTCGTCCTCCGGCTCGTGCCGGTCGACGATCCCGTAGGCCATCGCCTGGCGGAGCGTGAGCCAGATCAGCGGCGGGACGAGCAGCAGGAACGGGTTGAAGAGCGCGAGCGCGAGCCAGAGGTATGGAGCCGCGGCGTAGGCGCTCCAGCGCAGCAGACGGTCGTCCCTGAGGCGCGCGACCATCTGCGCGTCAGGCCACGCTCTTCCGCCGCCGCATGCGGGCGAGCTCGTCGTCGTCCGGCGAGGGCCCGCCGCCGAGGACCTCGTCGTAGAGGGCCTGCGCGGCGGCAAGCAGGCTGCCGGCCGCCCCGGCGAGGCTCGCCTCGCGGACCGCCAGGATGCGCTCGCGCTCGAGCAGCTCGGCCTCGAGGGCGGCGAGCGCTTCGAGCGCGGCGCTCTCCGGCGCGGCGTCGGCGGCGGCGGCGATCTCGGCGGCGAGCTCATTCGGGACGGCCGCGGGCGCGGCGAGCACGTCGAGCTCCGGCCGCTCGAGGCCGAGGTGGGCGCGGAGCCCCGTCCCGAAGTCTGCGGCCGGCTCGCTCATGTACCACTGAGATGCCCGAATCGGCGTAAACCTGCGCTGTACGCTTGGCCGGTGGAGGCGCCGGCCCACACGACCGCGCGCGTGCGGGTGACCCGGATCCCCGGCGGCGAGGCGGGCGACCTCGTCGCGGTCGAGGAGCCGCTGGAGCTGCGGATCGGCGGCGAGCCGGTCGCGGTGACGATGCGCACGCCGGGTCACGACGAGGAGCTCGCCCTCGGGTTCGCGCTCTCCGAGGGGCTCCGCCCGCGCGGCGCCCGCGTCCCCGACGACCTCGCCGCGAACGCGATCGAGCTGGACGCCCCCGGCTTCGACCCCGGCCGCCTCCAGCGGAGCTTCTACACGTCCTCCTCGTGCGGCGTCTGCGGCAAGGGCGCGCTCGAGGCCGTCGCCGTCGAGGCGCCGCGCGTGGAAAGCGACCTGCGCGTGCCCGCGACGCTCGTCGCGGAGCTGCCGGGCCGGCTGCGGGAGGCGCAGGCCGCGTTCGAGGCGACCGGCGGCCTGCATGCGAGCGGGCTCTTCTCGGCCGCGGGCGAGCTCGTGTGCGTCCGCGAGGACGTCGGGCGCCACAACGCGCTCGACAAGGTGCTCGGGCGGGCCTTCCTCGACGGCCTGCTGCCGCTCGCGCGCTCGCTGCTCTGCCTGAGCGGCCGGATTTCGTTCGAGCTCGTCCAGAAGGCGGCCGTCGCGGGGTGCCCGGTCGTGGTCGCGGTCGGTGCGCCCTCCTCGCTGGCGGTCGAGCTGGCCGCGGACCGGGGCGTCACGCTCTGCGGCTTCGTCGGCGGCGGCTCCCTGAACGTCTACACCGAGCCGTGGCGCATCGATGGCTGAGGACCACTTCGGCGAGCGCGTGGCCGCGCGGTTCGACGAGAGATACGGGTCCCAGGCCGACCCCGCCGTCGTCGGGCCGATCGTCGCCTTCCTGGCGGACCTCGCCGCCGGCGGGGCTGCGCTCGAGCTCGGCCTCGGCACAGGGCGAATCGCGCTTCCGCTCGCCGAGCGCGGCGTGCCCGTGCACGGGATCGACCTGTCGGAGGCGATGGTCGCGCGGCTGCGCGCAAAGCCGGGCGCGGAGCGGATCGGCGTCACGGTCGGCGACTTCGCCACGGCGACCGTCGACGCCACGTTCACGGTCGCCTACCTCGTCGCCAACACGATCATGAACCTGACGACGCAGGACGAGCAGGTCTCGTGCTTCCAGAACGCCGCGGCGCACCTCGAGCCGGGCGGCTGCTTCGTGATCGAGGTGCTCGTGCCGGGGCTGAGGCGGCTTCCGCCCGGCGAGCGGTTCCAACCCTTCGACGTCAGCCCGACCCACGTCGGATTCGACGAGTACGACGTCGCGCGCCAGGGCCTCGTCTCGCATCACTACTGGCTCGACGACGGCGACGTGGAGGTGCTGTCGCCGCCGTTTCGCTACGTGTGGCCGTCGGAGCTCGACCTGATGGCCCGCCTCGCGGGGATGAGCCTGCGCGAGCGCTGGAGCGGCTGGAGCCGCGAGCCGTTCACGAGCGAGAGCACGAAGCACGTCTCGGTCTGGGAGAAGACCTCATCGACGAGCTGACCGGCGTCCTGCTCGTCGGCGGCGCGTCGGAGCGGTTCGGGTCGCCGAAGGCGCTGGCGCGGCTGCGCGGCGAGACGCTGGCCGGGCGCGGCTGGCGGATTCTCGGGGAGGCGTTCGGCGAGCGGATCGCCGTCGGCAAGGGGGAGCTCGAGCTCCCGTTCGACGTCGTCGTCGAGCCGGCCGAGCCGCAGGCGCCGATCGCCGGCGTCGTCGCCGGGCTGCGGGCCGTCCGCGGGACGGCGGTGTTCCTCCCCGTCGACTGCCCGCTCGTGACGCCCGAGCTGCTGCGCTCGCTCGGCGAGGCCGGCGCCGTGCCGCGGACCGGGCCGCTCCCGGGCGCCTACGCGCAGGCGCACCTGCCCGAGCTCGAGCGCCGCCTCGCCGCCGGCGAGCTCTCGCTGCGCGGCGTCAACGAGCGCGTCCTCCACGTCGACCCGGCGCTGCTGCTCGACGTCGACGTCCCCCGCGACCTGGCGCTCGCGGCCGTGACCGCCTGGGCGCGGGAGCGCGAAGACGTGCGCGGGCTCGTGCTCGTCGGCTCGCTCGCGCGCACCGACGCGCCCGCCGACGAGTGGTCCGACGTGGACGTGATCGCGTTCGTCGACGACCCTGCCCTCTACCTCGACGACGCCGGCTGGCTCGAGGAGCTGGGCCGGCCCGTGCTCACGTTCGTCGAGGACACGATCCGGCCGGGGCTCTACGAGCGGCGCGTCGTGCTCGAGGGCGGCGTCGACGTGGACGTCGTGCTCGTGCCGGCGGCGGAGGCGATCGGCCTCCTCCCGGATGCCACAGTCGTGCTCGGCCGCGGCCACCTGCTCCTGCACGACGAGCTCGGGCTGGCGCCCCACCTGGCCACGCTCGGCGGGCCGCCTTCCGAGCCGCTCCCCGGCGAGGCGGCGCTCGAGCAGGTCTGCGCGGACCTCTGGTACCACGGCGTCTGGACGGCGAAGAAGCTGCGCCGCGGCGAGCTCTGGACGGCACTCGAGTGCCTCGACGCGCACATGCGCGGGCTGCTGCTGACCCTGCTCCGCTGGCGGGCGGCAGCGGCGGGAAGGCCGACGTGGCACGGCGCGCGCTTCGTCGAGGAGTGGGCCGGAGAGCCGGCGGAGGCGCTGGCTGCGACGTTCGGCGGCTACGACGAGGCCGCCGCCGGAAGGGCGCTCTGGGCGATGCTGGACCTTGCGGGGCGTCTCGAGCGGGAGCTGCGAGTACGGCTGGGGCTCGACCCGCGCGACCGCGCCGAGGCCGCGCGGCTCGTGGAGCAGGTTCAGCCGCGGTAGTCGACCTCGCCGCTCTCGACGAGCAGCGGCTCCGCCTCCGTCTCGACGAGGAGCAGGCCCTCGCGTGTGATCCGCTGCGCCGTGCCCTCGACGCCGTCGACCGTGACGCGCCGGCCGCGCAGGAAGTCGCGCGCGCCCAGGTCGTCGTACACGGCGTCGAGCCCCCTGTCCCGCCAGGCCTCGTACCGGCGCTCGAGCTCGAGCAGGAGGTCGACGAGCAAGGCGACCCGGTCGTGCTCGCGACCCGTCACGCTGCGGAGCGAGCCCGCCGGAGCCTTCGTCCCCTCCGGCAGCTGGCCCGGCCCCTGGTTGACGTTGACGCCGATCCCGAGCACGACGGCGCCGTCCTTCAACTCCGCGATCCCGCCCGCCACCTTGCGCCGGTCGAGCATCACGTCGTTCGGCCACTTCAGCTGCGCGGCGAGCCCGGTGGCGCGCTCGATCGCGAGCGCAGCCGCGAGCCCGCCCACCAGCGTCAGCTCGGCCGGCTTCCGCTCCCGCGGCGGTCGCAGCACCGTCGAGACGAGGATCGACGTCCCCGCCGGCGCCTCCCAGCGGCGGCCCTGCCGCCCCCGCCCGGCCGTCTGCTCCTCGCAGAGCGCGACCGCTCCCTCGGGCTGAGCCGCGTCCAGCATCCGCTGCGTCGTCTCGCAGCGGTCGAGGTAGAGATAGGGCCGCCCGAAGCGTCCCTGCAGCAGCGGCTGCACGCGTTCGGGCGTCAGCGGGGTCAGACGCGCTCCAGCCGCACCGCCGAGACCTTGAACTCGGGTGTCCCGATCAGCGGGTCGCCGACGTCGTGCGTGAGCCAGTTCACGCGCGCCCCGGCGAAGTGGAGCGCCATCCAGACGAGCCCCGGGTAGACGCGGTCGGAGAGCTGCGCCCGCGCGGTCAGGTCGCCCCGGCGCGAGACGAGCCGCACCCAGTCGCCCTCCGCCACGCCGAGCGCCGACGCGTCCTCGGGCGCGAGCTCGAAGAACGGCTCGACCTGCTTGTCGGTGATCCCGCCCTCGCGCATCGTCATCCCGGCCGAGTTGTAGTGGTAGAGCGTGCGGCCGGTCGAGAGCACGAACGGGTACTCCGAGTCGGGCTCCTCGATCGGAGGCTGGTACTCGACCGGGTGGAACTTGCCCTTGCCCGACGGCAGCGACGGGTGCCCTTCGTGGAGGAACGGCGTCCCCGGGTGGTCGAGCGAGGGGCACGGCCACTGCATCCCCTGCTCCTCGAGCCGCGGATAGCGGATCCCGTACCAGTTGGGCGAGAGGTCGGCGAGCTCGTTCCAGACCGATTC
>Ga0299913_10003254_pt1 | contig 13221 bp, 10 predicted proteins | sample RVTome_9_FD_201360 | JGI IMG/M metagenome (GOLD analysis project Ga0299913, IMG submission 201360) | Soil microbial communities from uranium-contaminated site in the Upper Colorado River Basin, Wyoming, United States - RVT155D38 (version 2) ... | reverse complement strand
CACGATGCAGGAGATCTTCATGTACGAGCGCCAAGGTATCAACGAGGACGGCAAGGTCCTGGGCCGTTTCCGCGCCACCGGCATCCGGCCGCGATTCGCAGAGCGCCTGAGCGCCAGCGGAATCGATCTGTCCACCGCGCTGTTCTCGAATGTCGAGTTCAACTACGCCGCGGGAGGGGAACGATGATCGACCGGCTTCCCGCAGGGTACATGCCCGCCATCCTCATGTTCGTGGCGGTCGGCCTGGGCGTGTTGTCGCTCGCGCTGCTGTGGGAGTGGTGGAGGGAGCGACGCCAGCGCGGCGAGATCGCCGAGCGCCTCAAGGGAATGGCCTCAGGCGAGGGCGGCCCGGACCCGTTCGGCGACCTGTTCCGCGACACCAAGCTGAGCGAAGTGACGTGGCTGGAGCCGCTGGTCGCCCGGCTACCCCACACGCGGGACCTGCAGCACCTCCTCGAGCAAGCCGACGTGACGTGGCGGGTGGGAACGTTCTTCCTGCTCACGGTCGGCGCCGCGGTGGCGATGGGTCTGGCGGGGTACGTGATGGGGCGGATGTGGGTCACCGGTCTCGCCGCCGCAATGTTCGGCGCCACGCTACCATACATCTACGTGCGCCGGCGGAAGACGAAGCGGCTGGAAGCTTTCGAAGAGCATTTCCCGGAGGCGATCGATCTGCTGGGTCGCGCGATCCGCGCCGGCCACGCGTTCTCGACGGGGCTGCAGATGGTGGGTGACGAATCTCCCGAGCCGCTGGCGGGGGAGTTCCGGCGCGTGTTCGAGGAGCAGAAGTTCGGCCTTGCGATCGAGGATTCGTTGCTCGCGTTAGCGGACCGCGTCGACCTCGTTGACATGCGGATCTTCGTGACGGCGCTTCTGGTCCAGCGCGAAGTGGGCGGCAACCTCGCCGAGATCCTCGACAAGATCTCGCACACGATTCGCGAGCGCTTCACCATCCAGCGGCAGGTGCGAGTGTACACGGCGCAGGGACGATTCACGGGATATCTGCTCGCCGTGCTCCCATTCGGGGTGGGGTTCCTGATCTGGCTGCTGAATCAGGAGTACATGATGATCCTGTTCCGGGACCCCGCGGGAAGGCTGATGATCACGATAGCCGCCATGCTCTGGATCGTGGGGTTCTTCACGATCCGCAAGATCATTCATATCGAGGTGTAGCCCATGATCCTGTTCCTCGTCGTCGTCCTGGTCATGACATCGGTATTCGCCCTCGTGTACGGGATGGCGAGCCTCGCTCCCGCGCGCTCCCGGTTGATCTCTAAGCGGCTGGGAGAGCTGCAGGAGGGAGCGGCGAAGAACTACAGCTCGCTCCAGCGCCGGCAGCGACAGGAGAAGCGCGAGCGGCTGGAGATCCTGATGCAGACCTTCGGCGAGCGCGTGACCGCCAGGCGCGCAGACTGGAGCCGCGTCCAGGAAACGCTGGTCCAGGCAGGGTACCGCCGCTCGGGGGCGGTGGCCGCCTACTTCGGTACCCGTATGGTGACGATGGCGCTGGTCGGCGTGGCAGCGGTGTTCGGGGTCCTCGCCGTCGGCGCTCCGCCCGCGGGCGTCATCCTGGGGGCCTCGGTCGGGGCGGCGTTCGGCTGGCTGGCCCCGCAGTACCACGTCAAGCGACGCATCCGCAAGCGGCAGAGGGAGCTGCAGAAAGCGCTCGCCGACTCGCTCGACCTGCTGGTCGTCTGCGTGGAAGCCGGGCTGGGCCTCAATCAGGCGCTGGTGCGGGTCTCGGAGGAGATCGAGCACGTCAGCACGATCATGAGCGAGGAGCTGATGCTGACGAACCTGGAGATTCGCGCGGGAACGCCGCGGGACGAGGCGCTGCGGAACCTGGGCGAGCGAACGGGACTGGGCGACCTGAAGTCGCTCACCGCGATGCTGATCCAGACCGATCGCTTCGGCACCTCGGTCGCCACCGCGCTCCGCGTCCATTCCGACACGATGCGCACCAAGCGGCGGCAGCGCGCGGAGGAAGCGGCCGCCAAGACGACCATCAAGCTCGTGTTCCCCCTCGTGCTGTTCATCTTCCCGGCGATGTTCGTGGTGATCCTCGGTCCGGCCGTGCTCCACATCCTCGAGCAGATGAAGGGGTTGACGTGAGACGCGTCCGCGTCGTCAACAGCACCCGCGGCCGGGAGCTCGGCGACCGCGTGATCCTGGCGGATTGGATGTGGCCGCGGTTGCGCGGCCTCATCGCCCGACCCCGCATCGAGACGGGGGAAGGGCTCATGATCGTTCCTTGCAGAGGGGTTCACATGTACCTGATGACGTATCCGATCGACGTGGCGCTGATGGACCGGGACGGAGCGGTCGTCGCGCTGTATCGGGAGCTCGCGCCGGGAACCCGGACGCGCTGGCACGCGGAGGCCCATCACGCGCTCGAGCTGCCGGCCGGCACGCTCGCCGGTACGGGCACCGCCACCGGCGACCGGATCCTATGGGAGCCCCTTCCGCGCGGCGGGAGTGACCTGGAAGACGAGCTGGAGCGCCAGGGGAGGCAGAATTGAGCGCCCCCGCCCGGCCCCGCTCCAGCCTTAACCGCCGCGCGCAGTTCGGCACGCGGCCGGTGCCGCCGGTACCCGAGACGATCGAGGAAACGGGTCTGTCGCCGGAAGCGCTGGCCGACCTGGTGCTGAAGACGCTCTACGTACAGGGCGCCCGCACCGGCCAGCAGCTGACCGACTCGATCCGGCTCCCGTTCGCGCTCATCGACGATCGGCTGCTCGACATGCAGCAGCGGCAGTTCGTCGAGGTCCGCGGCGCCAAGGGTCACGGCCGAGGCGGCTACACGTTCGACCTCACCGGGAAAGGGCGCGATCGCGCCCGCGAGGCGATGGACTCCAACCAGTACGTCGGCCCCGCGCCGGTCCCGCTCGCCAAGTACCGTGAGTGGGTGGAGTTGCAGTCGATCAAGGGGGTCAGCGTGAGCCGCGAGGGCATCGAGGTGGGCTTCAGCCATCTCGTCCTCGACCCGAAGTTCCTCGACCAGCTCGGGCCGGCGATCAACTCCGCCAAGTCGATGTTCCTGTACGGCGACTCCGGAAACGGAAAGACGAACCTCGCGGAATCAATCGCGCGCATGATGGGGGGGGACCTGTTCGTCCCGTACGCGGTCGACGTCGACGGGCACGTGATGGTCGTCCACGATCCCGTGCACCATCGCGCGTTACCCGAGGGAAGGGTGAACGGAACCACGGAAGAGGCCTGGCTGGAGCCGGTCCACGTCCACGACCGGCGCTTCGCTCGCGTGCTGCGGCCGGTGGTGTTCACGGGCGGCGAGTTGACGCTCGACCAGCTGGATCTGCAGTACGACTCGCAAAGCAAGGTGTATCAGGCGCCGTTCCAGGTGAAGGCCAACGGCGGGGTCCTGATCATCGACGACTTCGGCCGCCAGCGGGTTCGACCGCGAGACCTGCTCAACCGGTGGATCGTGCCGCTCGAGAAGCGCATGGACTACCTGACGCTCCACACCGGGCACAAGTTCCCGGTGCCATTCGATTCGCTGCTCATCTTCGCGACCAACCTCGATCCGCTGGACCTGGTCGACGAGGCGTTCCTACGGCGGATCCACTACAAGATCTTCGTCCCCAGCCCGACCAAGGAAGAATATCAGAAGATCTTCCGTCGAATCTGCGTATCGCGGCAGATCGCGTACCGGCACGAAGCGGTGGATTGGATCTACGAGCACTTCTACGCCCGGCTCGGAATCCCGCCGCGCTCGTGCCATCCTCGCGACGTGGTCGACCATCTGTGCGACTATGCGAGATTCGTGGATGCCGAGCCCGTGCTCGCCGAGCACCTCCTGCAGGGGGCGTGCGCGTCGTACTTCCTCGACATGCCGGATGTCGGTGGGGAAGAGGGGGCCACGGTGGTCGCCGCGGATTCCAATGCGGACGAGCAGGCCGAGACGGGAGTGGAAGACCTGGCTTCGGCACTGGCGCGCGCGCCCGCCGACCTGTCGGTGGACGAGGCCGAGGAAACGGCCGGCGGCACGGTGGAGCCGTGAGACGCCCGGCCCCTCCGCAACGCCGCGAAGGCTACGACGAGATGGCGTATCGCCAATCGCTCCAGCGCCTCGGCCTCTTCCCGCCGATCGAGCTGGACGACATCCATCGCGCCTATCGGCTGCGCGCGAAGCTGATCCACCCGGATCGCTTCGCCATGGACGAGAACGCCCGCGTCTCTGCGACCGGCCGGATCCAGGAGCTGAACGCGGCGCGCGATTACGCGACCAGACACTACCGCTGGTTCGACGCCGACCAGATCCGCGTCTACGGGCGCAAAAACGGGCGAGGGGAGGCCGGGGAGACGACCTGGCGGGAATGGGTCGCGCTGCCGGTCACGGCCGTGTACGCGCTTGCTATGGTACTGGTGGCCGCCCCGTTCCTGGCCGTGGCGTCGTGGGTCGGGGAGCGCCGTCGCGAGCGGTGGCGCTCCGCGCCGTGGTTCCGCCTGGCGCTCCCGCTCTGGCGCGCCTGGTTGTTCCTCGGACCCCACATCGCGACGATCGCGATGCTGGTCATCGTCGAGGAGCCCGCCGTCAAGATCTGGTTCGGCGTGTCGCTCCTCGTCATGCTGTCCGCCGACCTGGCCACGCTGCTGACCGGGGCGACGAACTCGTTGCGGTCGCAACGAGCAATCCTCCGACTCCACCACCTCGTCGGGCGCTGAAACGGCCCATCTTCGGGGTCGGGCTCCTCGTGTCTTCCTGCGGCGTACGCGAGTACTCCATCGCCGCCGCCAGCTGCCGCTACGACGCGTCGACGACCGCGATCCCGAGGAGCGCCCAGTACGATCTCGGTCGTCTGCATGTCGTACCGGCCAAGATAGCCCCTCCGCGCCCGGGAAACGCAGGTGGGGGAAGCGGGTAAGAGAGCTATATTCTTTGATTTAACGGTTTCTCTCTTGCCTTCGTCCTATCGGGATGGGAATGCTCGACGACCGCGTCTCCCGCATGGCACTGGCGATTTCCCTCCTCCTGCACGGGGTGCTGGTGGCGCCACTGTGGGAGCGATGGAGCCCGCTCGCGGCCGACTCGTCCGCGGTCGTCGAGCCGCCCCCGGAGCCGATCGCGTTCCGGCTGGTAGATCCGCAGGACGGACCGGAGGCGAAGCCCGACGTCCCCACCCCGAACGTCTCCGATGCCGATCACCGTGCGGCGCAGCCCGACGCTCCCGCCGAGCTTCCGCGGAGGGAGGCGTTCCAGGCGGGCGAGTCGCCGGTGCCGACGACGCCGCGTCCCGCCGGCGGCCGACCGGGCGCGGCCGCTGTCCGGCCCGCGGCGCCGCCCGCCGATCGCCCCCGGGAGTCCGGCGAGCTCCCGCCCGAACCGACGGGGACGGAAGCCTCCGCCGCGAACTCCGAGCGCGTGGAGCGCGCGGAATCCGCCGTCGAGCCGCAACCGGGACGCACCGACCCGCGCCTCGCCCTGGGCCCCATGCGGATCGGCGCGCAGCCGAACGCGGCGGCCGCCACGATCCCGCCGGGCGAACGGCTGCCGGCGCCGGAGGTCGACCAGCGGCTGACTCGGGCCGAGGCCGGATCCGCCTTCTCGCTCAACACGACGGCCTGGGAATGGGCTCCCTACATGCAGCGGCTCAAGGCGCGGATCGAGCGCCAGATCTCGCCGCCGGCAGCCTTCTACTACGGCACCGCCGCCTGGATCAGCCGCGTCCGCTTCCGCATCGGACCCGACGGGCGGCTGCTCGAGTTCCGTCTCCTCGACCACCGCGGCGTGGACAACCTCCAGTACGTGGCGCTCGACGCGATCACCGGCGCCGCCGACTACGAGCCGCTTCCGCCCGGATTCCCGGAGCCGTACCTCGAAATCACCGGCAACTTCTATTTCAACGTCTTTCCGTCGGACGAGCGGTAGAGGAGGCGCGCAGGATGTGGGAGACGATCGTTCAGGGCGGCGTGCTGATGATCCCGCTGGCCGGGTGCTCGGTGCTCGCCGTGTGGGTCGTCGTCGACCGCGCCTTCCACCTGCGCGCGTCGCGCGTCATGGAGCCGGAGATCGTGGGCGTGATCGATTCGATCGAAGAGCCGGGCGACATCCCGCTGGCCCGCTCGATCTGCGACAAGCACCCGGGCCCGTTCGCGGCCATCGTGCGGGTGGCGCTCGACAACCGGGAGCGCCCGCGAGCGGAGCTTCGCGAGCTGATCGAAGACCAGGGGCGGCAGGAGGTGGCGCGCCTCGAGCGCGGCCTGGGCCTGCTCGAGACGGTGGCGGGGATCGCGCCGCTGCTGGGCCTGCTGGGGACGGTCCTGGGGATGATCCAGGTGTTCGAGGTCGTGTCCCAGCAGGGCGTGGGGCAGGCGCAGAGCCTCTCGGGAGGCATCTCGCAGGCACTGATCACGACCGCCGCCGGCCTCTCGATCGGAATCCCCGCGCTCGTGGGCTACAACTATTTCGTGGGGAAGGCGGAGCGTCTCGTGCTCGACATGGAGGCGCAGACCAATCGCCTCGTGCAGAAGATCCTGCGCTTCCAGCGCGGGCGGCCGGAAGCGGCGGTCCATGTAGGAAGGGAGGACGAGCGATGAGGTTCGGGAGCGCCGCCCGGCGGAAGGCGCTCATCAACGTCACGTCGCTGATCGACGTCGTGTTCCTGCTGCTCCTGTTCTTCGTGGTCACGTCCACGTTCCTCGAGCGCCCGGGTCTGGACCTGACGTTGCCCGCCGCTTCGCCCACGGAGGTCGCGCGCAGGGACGAGGTGACGCTGGAGCTCGACGCCGAGGGCGCAGCCTGGCTGCAGGGCCGGCGGGTGGCGGAGGAGGATCTCGAAGGGGAGCTCCAGGCGGCGCTCGCCGCCGGCGGCACGGAGCGGGTAGTGCTCGAGGCCGACGAGCAGGTCTCCCACGGTCGGGTGGTGGCCGCCATGGACGCGGCGCGGCGCGCGGGGGCGACGGGCCTGGTGGTCGCCACCCGCCCGCGAGAGGACCCGGCCCCCCCACCGTGAGGCGGGTGGCGTGGCTGTTCGCCGCGGCCACGGCGCTGGCCGCCACGGCGCTCGTCCTGACCGGTCCGCCAGGCTGGATCGCCTTCGCCCTGGCCTCGTGTCTGCTGGCGGCTGCGCTCGCCGGCGGCTGGCCGCGCGGCTGGGGTTTGCGCGCGGCGGTCGTGTTGCTGGTGGCCTACCTCGCGATCCTGGGCTGGTTCCGTTTCGACGCGTGGGCCCTGGCCCGCAGCGGCGGAGAGGCGGTCGCCGAGCTCGAGCGGGACAAGCGGCAGCGCGTGGCCGAGGTCCTGGCCCAGCGGCTCGAGGACGATCGCGCGCTCCTCCGGACCACCGTCGGTCGGCTGCGCCGCCAGCGCGCCGAGGCGGTCGGCCGGGGACCCGATGCCGACCTGTTCCTGGCGCTCGACCGAGCCTCGCCTCCCGCACTGCCGGCGGGGATCGGCTTCGAGGTGTACGACCGTGAGGGGAGCCTGCGCGCGTGGTGGGGGGATCCGCGCGGAGATCGCCTGCCTCCCGACACGGTGTCGATGGCGGTGGAGCGCCCGCTCATCCGCTCCCCGTCCGGCTACACGCTCGCCTATCTGGCGGCGCCCTGGGTAACCGAAGGCGAGGCGTTCCAGGTCGTGGTCAAAGATCTGTGGACGGCGGAATCCCCGCTCCGGCGCGGGATGGCCGAGGCCGATCTGCTGTTGCCGAACCTCCAGCGCATCCACGACCTCGCGTTCCACGTCGTCCCCAGCGGGTTCGAGGACCGCAGCTCCTACGAGCCGGCGACCTACCTGGCGGGGCCGGACGCGGTGGTCGTGGCCGAGGTCCATACCGAGCGCTTCCTGATCGACCGCTATCTGGAGAGCCGCCGCGAGGACGTGGTGCGGCTGCTGGCGCTGCTGCTGGCATGGCCGCTGGCGTGGTCGCTGACCGCCGCGTGGCAGGTCACACGGCAGGCGGCGATCGCCCGCCGTGGACCGCCCACCTCGGTCGGATGGGCGCTGGCGATCGGCGCGCAGGCGGCGATCCTGGCCGGAGTGTGGCTGTTCCTCATCGAGTCGCGGATGCTCGCCCTCTTCTTCCCCGCGACGTGGTTCAGCCCGCTGGCCTACGCTGCCGCGCGCCTCGGCCCGGTCGGGCGCTCGGCCGGGGATTTCGCGCTCACCGCCCTGCTGCTGGCGTTCTTCTGCGTGACTACGATCGGGCTGCTACCCGCCGCGGGTCGCCGCCTGCGGCCGGCATGGGCGGGGGTGGCCGCGGCAGCCGGGCTGGCGCTCGCCGTGCTCGTCCTCCGGGTCGAGGTCGTCGGTCTCGAGGAGGCGATGACGAGCATGAGCCCGCCGGTCTTCTTCAGCCCGACGATCCTGTTCTCGCCCCCGTTCCTGATGGTGATCCTGGGGTTCGCGCTCGTTCTGGCCGCGGCCTTGATCGCCATCGGCGGAGCGCTGCGCGTTCTCGGCGCACCTTCCGGGTTCGCGTGGGTGGCAGGTGCCGCGGGCGCGAGCGTGATCGGAATCGCGGTCGCCGCCTGGCGGATCCCGGAAGCCGCCCTGGCGGGCGATCGCGTCGCGTTGCTGGCGCCGCTGGCGGTGGCGGTCGTGGCGGGGGCCTGGCTGGTCCATGCGGCGGCCGGGGGCGGCGGCCGTGCCCGGAGCCCGCGCGTGGCCCTGATCGCCACCGGGATCGCCGCGCTCGTCACCCTTCCGCTCGCCGCCCACGGCCGTGTGCAGGCGGCGCACGAGCTGCTGGTCGAGCGCGCGGGCCGGATCGGGCAGTCGTCGAGCCAGTGGCTCCAGTACACGATGGCCCGGACGGTCGAGTACCTGGAGGGCAACCCGCTCGTCCAGGAGACGATCGTCGGGCGCAATCGGGACGGCGCGCTGGCGGTGTGGAGCCGCAGCCCGCTCCGCGACCTCGATTTCGCCACCGCGCTCTACGTGTTCGACTCCACCGGCTCGCTGGTCAGCCAGTTCGCGCTGACATCGGAGGACTTGACCGATCAGGCCCGTGGCTACGCGGCCGCCGTGGCTCCCGCCCAGATCGCGGTCGAGGGCTCCGCCGGCACGAGCGGTGCCCGCTGGGCGGTCGTGCCCGTGAACGGCCCGGAGGCCCGTATCGGCACGGCGGTCGCGATGACGACCGAGGCGCTCGAGCTGCGCCGGCCCTCCAGCGCCGCCTTTCTGCTGACCGACCTGCTCGCCGCCCCCGGGAGCGGCGACCTGGCACGGTACGAGCTCATGCCCGCCGGCGAGCGGGCGCCGCCGAGGACGCTCCTCACCTCGGTCCGCGGCGGGGAGGAAGGGGATGCTCAGCTCGCGATGTCGCTCGCCCCGCTCCTTCCCGGCGCGCGCGGATACGCGGTGTTCGTCCTCGTGGGAGCGCTCGTGGGCCTCGCCCTGGGCGCCCTCGACCGCCTCGGCGATCCCCGCGCCCGGATGCGCTGGCTGGTGGGGCTCCGCACCGGCAACCCGTTGCGCTCGTTCCGCGTCCAGCTACTGCTCGCGTTCCTCGCTGTGGCGGCCGTCCCGCTCGCGCTCTACGCCGTACTGGGGTATCGCGCCACGCGCGCGGAGCTCGAGGAGGGCGCGCGCACGGCGGCCGCGGATGCGCTGACCGCCGCCAGCGGGCTGCTAGTCGGGGACGCCGCGATCGCCCAGGGCACGACCCGCGCGCTGGACTCGCGCCTGCGCGCGATCGCCGGGATCCTGCAGCAGGACCTCATCCTGCATTGGCGCGGCCGGACGGTGGCCTCGAGCCGCCCGGAGATCTTCGCGTCGCAGCTGTTCGCCGACCGGCTGCCGGGGAACGTGTACGTCGGCCTGTTCCAGGTGGGCGAGCCAGTCGTGTTCGACGAGACCTCGCTCGGCGATCGCTCGTTCCTCGTCGCCTACAGCATGCTCGACCCGGGGGGCACGCTGCCGGGGTACTCGCTGGCCACCCCGCTGCTGATCCGCGAGGACAGGGTGCGCGTCGACCTGCAGCGGCTGGGAGAAGGCGTGTTCCTGCTGTCTGCGTTTTCGATCGGCTTCCTGCTCGTGGTCGGCTGGTGGCTGGCGCGGGCGATGACCCGGCCGCTCTCGGCGCTCGAGCGGGGGACGAGGCAGATCGCCGCGGGACACCTCGGCTACCGGCTGCCTCCGCCCAGCCGGCGGGACGAGTTCGGCCGCCTGCAGGGGTCGTTCAACGCGATGGGTGAGCGGCTCGACGAGAGCCAGCGGGCGCTGGAGCGGGAGAAATCGCGGGTGCAGGCGATCCTGTCGGCGGTCGGCGCGGGCGTGGTGGCGCTTGATGGGGCCGGGCGTGTGCGGCTGATCAACGACCGGGCCGCAGACCTCCTCGATCAGTCGGCCGAAGCCGTCGTCGATCGCAGCGTGGAGGAGCTTGTCCGGTCCGACGGCTCCGCCGCAGCGTTCTGGGGCGAAGTCGAGAAGCAGCGCGCGCGCGCACATCGCGGGGGCCGTGACCTGGTCCTGCGCCGCGGCGGTGAGGACCGGCACTACCACCTCGTCGCCACGCGGCTGGCCGACGCCGAGGGAGCCGCCGCGGGCATCGTGGTGGCGTTCGAGGACATCACGGCGAACGTGCAGTCGCAGCGGGTGCTGGCATGGGGCGAGATGGCGCGCCAGGTGGCGCACGAGATCAAGAATCCGCTGACACCGATGAAGCTCTCCCTCCAGCACCTCGAGCGCGTGGTCGAGGACCGGGCGCCCGACTTCGAGCGGGTCTTCCACGCGAACCTGGACCTGGTCCTGGCGGAGATCGAGCGGCTGGAGCGGATCGCGGGCAACTTCGCCCGGTTCGGGGCGCCCGATCCGGCCGGAAGCGGACCCTTCGACGCCCACGATGCGGCGCGCGAGACCGTGGCGCTGTATGCGCCGGGCGAGGACGAAATCGAGTACCGATTCGACTCGCGCGGGGAGCCCCGGCCGCTGATCGGCGATCCCGAGGGGTTCCGCCGCGTGCTGGTCAACCTGCTGCAGAATGCGCGCGAGGCCGTCCTGGCGCGGGGCGCGGGGACGATCGAGGTGCGGCTGGACTGGGAGCGCGAGCTGGGATGGGCCTGGGTGTCGGTCCTGGACGACGGCTGCGGCCTGCCCGAGGAGGGGCTGGAACGCCTGTTCGAGCCCTCGTTCTCCACCAAGACGCGGGGCACCGGACTCGGCCTGGCGATCACGCGGCGGATCGTGGAATCGTGGGGCGGCACCATCGACTGGGAGCGGCGAGAAGGAGGCGGGACCGCCATGCACGTGCGCCTCCGTGCCGCCGCGAACGGGAGCGGCGAATTGACGCACCCCGGGCGCCCGGATACCTTCCATCATGCCCCAGGCGCGCAGGGCTCGGACCTACCAACCCCGTCAGGACCGGAAGGTAGCAGCGGTACGTAGACGTTCGGGTCGCTGCGGCCCGCCTGGGGTATTTTCTCGCTAGTCTCGACTCTCCTGTGGCCCTCGAGCCGGATCCCGCCCCGATGACCCACCTACCGTTGGCGCTGAAATACCGTCCCGCGAGGTTCGCGGACGTGATCAGCCAGGACCACGTGACCCGGACGCTGTCGAACTCGCTCGAGCGCGGCCGCACTGCCCACGCGTATCTGTTCGCCGGGCCGCGAGGCAGCGGCAAGACCACCACCGCACGGCTGCTCGCGCGGGCGCTGAACTGCGATCGGGGAGTCAGCGGAGAGCCATGCGGGGAGTGCGCTAACTGCCTGGCGATCGCCTCGGGCCGCTCGCTCGACGTGATCGAGATCGACGCCGCCTCCAACCGCGGCATCGATGACATCAAGGAGCTGCGCGAGGCGGTCAAGTACGCGCCGGCACAGGGGCGCTACAAGGTGTACATCGTCGACGAGGTCCATCAGCTCTCCAAGGACGCATTCAACGCGCTGCTGAAGACGCTGGAGGAGCCGCCGCGGGGAGTCGTCTTCGTGCTGGCGACGACCGAGCCCCACAAGATCCTGCCGACGATCCTCTCGCGCTGCCAGCGGTTCGACTTCCGGCCGATCCCGCTGGAGGCGATCCGCGGCCGCCTGTCGAGCATCGCCGAGCGCGAAGGGTTCGAGCTGGACGAGCGGGCCGAGTTCGCGATCGCCAAGAAGGCGGACGGGAGCCTGCGGGACGCGCTGTCGCTGCTGGACCAGGTGGTCGCCTTCGGAGGCGACGCGATCGACCTGGCCACCTTGCGCCGGTTGATCGGCGTGCCGGACGAGGAGCGGTACCTCGAGCTCATCGGCCTGCTGGCGAACGGGGACGCCGCGGCGGCGATGCGGTTCGTGCGCGAGCTGCGCGCGGCCGGCTACGACCTGGAGTGCTTCTACGCGGGGCTCCTCGAGCACCTGCGGGACTGCCTGCTGTTCGCGGTCGGCGACGGCGCGCAGCTTGCAGAGGTCCCCGAGCGGTACCACGCCGCCTTCGCGGCCACCGCGCAGGCCCTGGGAGCGGAGGGGCTGCTGCGGATGCTGACTCTGGCCACGGAGGAGGAGCAGGCGTTCCGCCATTCGAGCCAGCAGGACCTGGTGCTCGAGGTGCTGCTCGTCCGGCTGGCGTTGCTCGACCGGACCGTGGATCTCGACCGGGCGTTGGAAACGATCCGCGAGGGGGGAGCAGGGGGTCGTCCCGATCCCCCGCCGGACCCCGCGAAGGCGCCCAGGCCGCGGGCCGAAACGTCCCCCGCTCCAGGGGGTACCAGAGCGAAGGTCGAGGCCGGCGGCCCCCTCACGCTGGAATCGCTGCTGGCGGCCTGGGACGAGGTGGTGGAAGAGATCCATGCCGCGCGGCCGACGGTGGCCGCGTCGCTGAAGGAGGCCCGACCCTCCGCCTGCCGCGAGGAGGGCGTCACGCTGACGTTGCCACGGCACGCGGAGTTCAAGTTGGAGCAGCTGTCGACGCGCGGCATGCTCGACCCGCTGGCCGGCGTGCTCGCCCGGCGTTGGGGATTCCGCGGGCGCATCCGGGTGGAGCCGGCAACGGATCCGGTGGAGACCTCGCCGATCCCGGAGGTCCCCGCTACGGTGCGGTCGCAGCGACCGTCGGGACGGGAGATCGAGGCCGGCGCGATCGACGCGCGCCTGAAGGGGGACCCCCTGCTGCGACAGGTGGTCGATCTGTTCGATGCCAGCGTGGTGAGGGTTCGCCCGAGCTCGTAGGTATGACGAGACCGAAAGGAGATCCGGAATCGGAATGACGAATCTGCAGAACATCCTGAAGCAGGCCCAGAAGATCCAGAGCCAGGTCACCAAGATGCAGGCCGAACTCGGCGATCGCAG
>Ga0299913_10003253_pt1 | contig 13221 bp, 11 predicted proteins | sample RVTome_9_FD_201360 | JGI IMG/M metagenome (GOLD analysis project Ga0299913, IMG submission 201360) | Soil microbial communities from uranium-contaminated site in the Upper Colorado River Basin, Wyoming, United States - RVT155D38 (version 2) ... | reverse complement strand
AGGCGCCTGACGTCGGCTTCGTCGAGAACGGCTACCTCTTCCTCGCCACCGAGGCCGGCATCGTCACCCTCGAGAGCAACCACGCGGTGCAGCGAGCGTTGGACGTGCCGGTGATCCTCCTGTCTCCCGCCGAGCTGCGGGCACGCTTCCCATGGATCAACGCCGATGACCTGGCGGGCGCCTCGCTGGGAACCGCCGACGAGGGCTGGTTCGACGCCCATGCCCTCCTCCAGGGCTTTCGGCACCGAGCGCGGGCCCTGGGGGTGGCGCAGCACACCGGCGAGGTCGTGGCCATGGACCGCGACGGATCTCGCATCGCCGGCGTCCGCCTCGCGGACGGCACCCGGATCGGCGCCGACTGGGTCGTGAACGCGGCGGGACCACGGGCCGCCGAAGTGGCCGCGATGGCCGGGATCGACCTGCCCGTGCGTCCCCGGAAGCGCAACGTGTACCACTTCGAGGCCCCGGTCAGCCTCGGCGCGGCGCCGCTCACGATCGACCCGTCCGGGGTCTACGTCCGCCCCGAGGGACCGAGCTTCCTCGCCGGCTTCTCACCCCACGGCGCGGATCCCGATCCGGACACGCTCGACCTCTCGGTGGACCGGGCGCCGTTCGAGTCGTTCGTGTGGCCCGCGTTGGCGCACCGCATCCCGGCGTTCGACCGTGTGCGGCTGCTCGACGCCTGGGCCGGCCACTACGAGGTCAACACCGTCGACCACAACGCGATCGTCGGCCCCCACCCGGAGGTGGGAAACCTGCTGTTCGCGAACGGCTTCTCCGGCCACGGGCTCCAGCAGGCTCCCGCCGTCGGGCGCGGGCTGGCCGAGTGGATCGCCACCGGTCGCTACGAGACGCTCGACCTCTCCCCGCTCGGCTACGGGCGGATCGCCCGCAACGAGCCGATCCAGGAGCTCAACGTGGTCTAGGGTCCAACGGATATCCCGTCGATACGCTGGCCGCCTCTCAGGCGCAGCCCACGTCGAGCGGATGGGGGTCTCGGAACGTCAGCACGCCCTTCGGCGGGCCGCTGATCACCTCGCGTGTGTCGACGATCACGGTTCCCGCCTCGTCGATGCGAACCGGGAAGCGGTCCATGCCGCGCGGTGCCGGACCGAGCTCGAGCTTCTCGCCGAGGATGTTGTACGTGCTCTGGTGGCAGAAGCACTGGAACCGGTTCCGTGTCTCGCACGCCGCGGGGATCATGCATCCCAGGTGCGGGCAGCGGCGCCACAGCGCGAGGATCTCGTCCGCCGCCGGCTCTGGGACGGACGCCGCCTCGCCGGACGCCATGGCGGTGGCCGCCGGGACGTTGACCAGGAACGCGCGTGCGGGCTTGAACTCGGCCGGCGTCCCTGCCGCCCAGGTCGGATAGGCAACGTTGAGGTCGGCGAGCGTGCCGAGCTCGTACTCCACGCCGACGCCGTCCGCCGTCCCGGGCCAGAGGAAGGCAAGGCTGCCGCCGACGAACTCGAGGGAGAGGAGGCCGACGCCCGCTCCGAGCATGCGCCGCATGAAGGATCGCCGGCTCAGGGTCCGCTGGTCGAGCATGACGTGCACCTCGGGGGGCCAGCGGCACACCCATGGAGCGCCTCGCGAGCACCGGGGACAAGGGACGAATGTCCGTCCTCAGCCGGGACCGAGGCGGCAGTACTCGCGTGGGAGCGTGCTCGCATCGGTGACCAGGTAGCGCGCGTCGGTGCCGTCGAGGATGGCGGGCCAGTCGACTGCCGACGCCAGCCGCTCCCCGAGCGCACGGAGCTCGGCCACACGATCGACGGCGTCGAGCCCGATCTCGTCGGGCAGCTCGAGGTCGAGCCGGTAGAAGCGCGACTCGGGCCAGTGTCGGTGCACGAGCTCGGTCTGCTGCTCCGCGGGGGAGCGCAGGAGCTCGGAGAGGAGCCAGCCGAGCCAGCTCCACAGCCAGGTCGGCCGAGGACGACGGAGCAGCTTGCCGGTCCCGAGGCTGACGACGAGGGTGTCGGCGGGCTCGTAGGCATCGGTGTACTGGAAAGCCTCGACGCAGGCCTGGTAGACCGGGTTGCCCGCCACGCCGATGCCTCCATCGATCAGCTCGCCGATGCCGCCGATCGGCCATGGGTCGAAGTAGGTGGGCGCCGCCGCGGACGCCGTGACCGCGTCCGACAGACGGACCGCGCCGGCGCGGCAGGAGTTGACCGGGTTGTCCCGCACGAAATACCACGGCATTCCGTCGGTCAGCCGCTTGGCAGTGATCAGCAGGTCGACCGGCGCGTCGTTCAGGCGCCAGTCGCGGGCCGCGCCGAGCTCCTCGCGGATGAGCGCGTTGAGCACCGAGGTGTCGTACACCGTGCCGCGGACGATGCGCCGGAGCGTGCTCAGCAGCGGTGTGCGGCGAAACACCTCGCCGGAGCGCTCGGCGTACAGCGTCACCAGGCGTGACGCCGGGATGCCGGCGGCGATGCCGGCGGCGATCACCGCCCCGGTCGACGTGCCGGCCACGAAGTCGAAGTCGTCGCGCGCCGGCCGCCCGGTCGTCGCCTCGAGCGCGGCGAGGAGCGTGGCCGGGATGATCCCGCGCACGCCGCCGCCATCGATCGCCAGGATTCGTCGCATCAGTCCCCCATCCTGCACGGCTCATGCGACAGCCGTGCGTCGCACTCAGCGCTTCGCGCCGGCGATCTCCGGTGCCAGCCCGGCCGCCTTCGCCTCGGCCGCCTTGCGCTTCTTCTCCTCCTCGGTGTGGCGCCGATGCGTCTCGACCACCTCGTCGGGATCGCCCTCGATCACGACGTGCCCGTGCTCGAGCAGGATCGCGCGGTTGCAGTATTCCTTGACCCAGGCCATGTCGTGGGTGACGAGGACCACGGCCTTCGAGTCACGCACGAGCTCGAGGACGCGCGCCTTCGACTTCGCACGGAACGTGGAGTCGCCGGTGGCCAGCACCTCGTCGAGCAGCAGGATGTCGGGGTCGACCGAGGTCGCGATCGCGAAGCCGAGCCTGGCGCGCATCCCCGACGAGTACGTCTTCAGGGGCGCGTCGATGAACTGGCCGAGGTCGGCGTACTCGACGATCCCCGGCGCCAGGTCCCGGGTGACCGCGTCGTCCAGGCCGAGGAAGGCGCCGGCCAGCAGGATGTTCTCGCGCCCCGTGAGCTCGACGTCGAACCCGGCGCCGAGGGTCAGCAGGCCGGACACGTGGCCACGCACGTCCACCGAGCCCTCGGAGGGGCGGATGATGCCGGCCAGCACCTGGAGGAGCGTGCTCTTGCCGGCCCCGTTGGGGCCGATGACCGCCAGCGACTCGCCGTGCACCAGGCGGAAGGTCACGTCGCGCAGGGCCCAGAACTGCTCGACCGGGTCGCGCGCCAGCCACTGCCCGAGCGTGCGCTGGATCGACTTCTTGCGGCTGAAGCGCAGGGTGTAGCGCACCCCGAGTCCATCGGCGGCGATCGCGTACTCGGTGTCGGTGATCGGTGGGGGTGTGTCGGTCATCGGCTCACAGCACCTTCGCGAAGGTGGGTTCCAGTCGCTTGAAGACGACGGTGGCCACGGCCACGAATCCGACGCTCACGGCGAGCAGGACGCCGAGCGCCAGCCAGTCGGGCATGACCGGCCCGCCCTCGAGCGTGCCGTAGATGACCCTGCGGTACGCCTCGAACAGCACGGCGAACGGGTTGACCGATGCCAGCGTCACCAGCAGCGGGTTCTCGCGGAACAGCGTCACCTCGTCGAGCATCGACAGGCTGTACAGGCCCGGCGAGAGGTAGAACCACAGTCGCAGGACGTGGCGCATCACGTTGCCGAGGTCGCGGACGAACACGTTGCCGGCGGCCACCAGCAGCGCCACGCCGATGGTGAAGACGTACTGCACGACCGCGATGAGCGGCACGAGCAGGATCAGCGGGGAGAGCCGGTCGAGGTAGAGCAGCATGATGCCCGCCAGCGGCACCATCCCGAAGGCGAAGCCCACGACCCCGGCCGTGACGGCCGCGACCGGCAGCACGACCTTGGGGAAGGCGATCTGCTTGATGAGCCGGTGCTGGCTGACGATCGAGCTGGTCGCATCGGTGACCGCGGCGGTGAACCACTTCCAAGGCAGGATGGCGGCGAAGATGAAGAGCGGATAGTCGTCGATCGGGCGACGCGCGATGATCGCCACGAGCACGACGTACACCGCCATGAGCAGCAGCGGATCGAGGACCCACCACAGGTTGCCGAGGAAGGTGTTCGCGCCACGGCGCTTGATCTCGGCCTGGACCAGGTAGCGGACCAGCCGTCGACGGGAGGCCACCTCGCGCAGCGCCTCGCCGATGAGCGCGACCGCTCCCGGACGAGACGCGGCGTTGCGGAACGCCGCGGGCGCCTCACTCGTGGCCGACATGCGCCGGGAGCCTATCACGCGATCTCGCACGGACGGGACCGGGTGCGAAGCGCTCGACGAACCGCGCGCTTGCGCTGCCGTCGGAGACTGCGAGATGGCGCTCGACGAACACGTCGTAGGCCGCCAGGTCGAACGCGTCGCCGGTGATCGCCCCCGCCACGCCGTCGGTCTCCTGCACCTGGGTGCCGATCATCCCCGTGCGATAGTCGAGATACATCCCCGGGTCGCGCTCGTACCGGTCGAGGTCGGCCACGAGCAGGACGAGCGGCCGGCGGAGCAGCGCCCACTCGAAGATCGACGACGAGTAGTCGGTGACGAGCACGTCGGCGACGGTGAAGACCTCGTTGATCTCGGCCGTGTGGTCGATCACCGCGTCGAAACCGGCGGTCGGGGTGGCCGCCGGATCGAGGTTCGGGTGCGTCTTCAGGACGAGTGCGTGATCGGGCGGCAGCAGCTCGCGGAGGCGCGCCGCGTCGAATCCCGGTGCCGGTCGCTTTGCCTCCCCCGCTCCGCGGAAGGTCGGCGCGTAGAGCACCACCCGCCGATCGCGCAGCACCGGGTGCGCAGCGAGGACCCGCGCGCGTGCCGCGGCCATCGCCGTGACGTCGAAGAAGAAGTCGGTGCGTGGCGACCCCAGCGCCAGGACTCGGGACACCGGCGTCCTGAGCGCCGACGCGTACGGCCCCCGAGCGGCCTCGCCACCGACCACCACGTAGTCGTAGTTGCGATGGAGGAACCGGCGCTCGGACGGTCGCCGCAGGACCGGCGCGTCGAGGCCGAAGCGCTTGAGCGCGCCGGCGGCGTGCCAGACCTGGACGACGGTCGTGCCAGCCCGGTGGCGGACGACGTGGACGGGGAAGTAGGCGTTGTCGACGACCACGAGGCCCGAGGTCTGGAGATAGTAGACCCCGCGCACGAGGCGCAGGAAGTAGCGGAGCTTGCCCATCCATCCGTAGCTGTACGGCTCGAGCAGGAATACGCACTCGACGTCGGGCCGCCGCTCGTGCATGGCGCGGTGGATGAACGACAGGTTGCCATCGAGGACCGGCGTCCGCGCCGTCGCGAACACGACGCGACGCGGGCGGAACGGGAAGCGGGCGAAGATCCGGCCGAGCACACGGAGCAGCGTGCTCGCCAGGAGGTACTCCAGCCAGCCCATCGGTCGGTCAGACCTGCTTGCGGACGATGATGTTCTGGCCGTCCAGGATGCTCTCGGAGTCGTCGAGCAGCTTGGCGATCACGTCGGCAACCTCCTCCGGCTGCATGATCGTGCTCATGTCCTCCTCCGGCGCCAGGACGCGCCGGAGATCCGTGGCGCAGCGCCCGGGGGAGATCGTGTAGACCTTGATGCCGCTCCCGGCCAGCTCATCGGCCAGGGTGCTGGACAGGGACACGACCGCCGCCTTCGACGAAGCGTAGGCCAGCCATCCCGGCCGCGAGGTGATGCCCGCGGTCGAGGCCACGTTGAGGATCTTGGCGGGGTGGTGCTGCATGGCGCGCACCGCCTCCCGAATGAGGACGATCATGGCCATCACGTTGACCGTGTACGTCCGCATCACGTTCTCCGTGGTCGTGTCGAGGAGCGCCTTCGGCTCCGCGTAGCCGGCGATGTTGCAGAGGGCGTCGATCGTTCCGAAGCGATCCCGGATGGATCGAACCAGGTCCGGGATCCCGTCGAGGTCCGCGAGGTCATACGGGTAGAGCTCCACCTCGGTGCCGGGGCCGATCGCCTCCCGCGTCTCCGCCAGGCGCTCGCCGCTCCGCGCGATGAGGGCCATGCCGGTGATGTCCGGCTCCGCGCTCAACCGGATCGCGGTGGCGCGGCCGATTCCCTGGCTCGCCCCGGTGATGACCGCGACCTTGCCCATGGGATCAGTCGCGAACCGGCTGGTCGACCCGCCGGCCCACGAGATCGGCGTAGATCGCCTCCGCGATGATCAGGTCGGTCGGCACGGTGATCTTCAGGTTCCGGTCCGAGCCGGGCAGGATGCGGACGGGCGCATCGGCATAGCGGTAGAACAGGCTGGCGTCCTCGGTGAAGACGACGCCGTCGCGACGCGCGACATCGTGGGCCGCACGCAGGAGGGCGGCGTCGAACTTCTGGGGGAGCTGCACGTTCACGAGCTCGCTTCGCTCCAGCAGGTCCTCGACGTACTCGTGACCCTTGAGGACGGTGAACGGGATCGGGATCCCGAACATCGCGTTGGGGTCCGGCGCATCCAGCAGCGCGCGAAATTCCTCGGCGGTTACGAGCGGGCGCACCGCCTCGTGGATGACGATGCTGTCGAAGCCCTCGAGCGCATCGAGCCCGCGAGCGACGGACTCCTGCCGGGTGACGCCGCCCTCGACGCATCGGAAACGCTCCTCGCCGAAGCCGTGGTTGGCGATCAGCGCTCGCGTCTCGTCGAGGTGGCTGGCCGGGCAGGTGATGACGATCTCCTCGATCTCCGGCAGGCCGAGCACCTTCTCGAGGACGTGGACGATGAGCGGATTGCCACCGAGGAGCAGGAACTGCTTCGGCACCGGTCTGCCGATGCGCTTGCCGATGCCTCCGGCGAGCACGATCATCCCGGTCTTCATCCACGGCCCTCCACAGCGTCCACGACAGCCTCGGTGCCGTGGGTTCGCGTGATTGTAGCGATGCCAGCGGCCCGATCGGCAGGAGGTGGATATCATCCGCCCGTGACCGGCAGCGACGCGCAGGACTCGGCCGCGGGCGGCCGCCCCGTCGCCGGCGGGTCGCCCGTTGGGGGACTGGCGCTCGAGGACATCGGCTGGGAGCGAATCCAGCTCGTGCTTCGCTTCACGGGCGACGATGCACCGTGGGACACGCTGCGGCTCGAGCACGTGGTCACGGACGACTCGCCGCCGCGTGGCCCGATGCCCCCGACCTGGATGGGCATGGCCGATGCCGGAGCGAGGGTGGTCAGGTTCAACGTCATGCTCGGGCCGGGCCAGGCGCCGCTGGCCGGCGGGACGTGGCGGCTGACCGTCGGCACGGATCCGCCCCGAACCCTCCCGCTCACGGCCTACGACGCGATCGAGGTGTTCCTCGCCGAGCGCACGTTCCGCTACCGCGGTGGCCGGTACCGCGTTGCGCCGCGCATCGATCCCGAGCACCATGCGCTCGAGCTCGCGATCGTCCACCACCGGACCGGCCGGCGACGACCGTGGTATCGGCGCCGACCCGCCTGGACCACGGCCACCCGCCTGCGCCGGCGGATCTTCGCCGGCCTCCTCGAGTGGCACCAGGCCCGGGCGCGGCGGACCGGCAGGAGGATCCTGTTCACATCCGATTCCAATGCGCGGCTCGCGGGCAACCTCGCCGTGGTCCATGACCGAATGGTCGCCCGGGGGCTCGATCGCGAGTACGAGCTCACCACGATCCTCAAGCCCAGCGTGACGGCCAGCCGGACCTGGCGCGACCGATGGCGGCTGCCCCGCGTCCTTGCCGGGGCAGATGTGATCCTGCTCGACGACTACCAGCCGGTGATCTACCGGCTGCCGCCCGACCCGGGCCGTCGGATCGTGCAGCTGTGGCACGCGTCGGGTGCGTTCAAGACCGTCGGCTACAGCCGAGTGGGTAAGCCGGGCGGGCCCAGCCCCTTCTGGCGGCGCCACAAGAACTACACCGCCGCCATCGTGAGCGGGCAGCACGACGTGCCGTACTACGCGGAGGCCTTCGGCATTCCCGAGGAGCGCGTCGTGCCGACCGGGATCCCCCGCATGGACCGCTTCTTCGACGAGGAAGGGCGCGCCGCCGGGCGAGCGGCGGCCGTCGCGGCGTTCCCCGCCATCGACGGGCGCAAGGTGATGCTCTTCGCGCCGACCTTCCGCGGCCACGGCCCGCGTGACGCGTGGTACGACTACGACCGGGTCGACTGGGCCGGGCTGCACGCCGCGTCCGCGGCCGCGGATGCGATCGTCATCGTGAAGATGCACCCGTTCGTCGCCGATCCACCGCCGATCCCGGAGCCCCTGCGGGATCGGCTCATCGATGGCACCCGCGCCCCGATCGACGTCAATGACCTGCTCTTCGCCGTGGACCTGCTCATCACCGACTACTCGTCGATTGTGTTCGAGTTCTCCACGCTGCTGCGGCCGATGCTCTTCTTCGCCTACGACCTCGAGGAGTACGTGGCCAGCCGCGACTTCTACGTCCCGTTCACCGAGTTCGTGCCGGGGCGGATCGCCCGTACCTTCGACGAGGTGCTGGACGCCCTGCGTGACGGCGAGTTCGAGTTCGAGAAGGTGGCCGCCTTCGCGCGGCGCCATTTCGACCACCTCGACGGCGGGGCGACCGACCGCGTGATCGACGAGCTGATCGTCGGCCGATGAGCGCGCTCGTGGTCACCATCCGCACCTGGCTGGTCCGCATCGGCTTCGCGCTCGGCTCCGTGCGACCGCCACGGCGCCGCGTCCTCTTGGCGACGGCGCACGCCGCGCGCCTTGGCGGCAACCTTGCCGCCATCCGTTCCGAGCTGGCCTCGCGCCGCCTGCCGACACGGGTACTCGCGCATCGCACGACCGGCGGGTGGCGCGGGCGCCTCGTCGGGGCGCTGGCCGCGGTCCGCGCCGGGTTCGCCATCGCCAGGGCGCGCGTCGTCGTCGTCGACGACTACTTCTTCCCGCTCTACGTCGTGCGGCCCCGCGCCGGCACGACGATCGTGCAGACCTGGCATGCGTCCGGCGCGCTGAAGCAGTTCGGCCTCAGCGTTCGCGGCGCTTCCTTCGGTGCCGGCGAGGCGCTCACCGATCGCGTGCGGATCCACGGCACGTACGACGTGTGCCTCGTGGGATCCGCGGAGGCGGCCACGCACTACGCCGATGCCTTCGGCTTGCCGCTCGACCGCTTCCGATGGGACCTCGGGATCCCGCGCACCGACCGGTTCTTCGACGCCGGTGCGCGGCGCGAGACCGAGCGGCGGGTGCGTGAGCGATACGACATTCCGGCGGGGATGCGCGTCGTGCTCTGGGCGCCGACCTTCCGGGGCGACCGCGTCACGGAGGCCCGTGATCCCGGCGCCCTTGACCTCGCCCGCCTCGGGGCCGCCATCGGCGACGATCACGTCCTGCTCCTCAGGCTCCATCCCTTCGTGCGGGACCGCGCGCCGCTCGGCGAATCGGCCCGCGCCTTCGTGCGTGACGTGAGCGGGCACCCGGACATCCACGAGCTGATGGACGTCTCCGACGTGCTCGTCACCGACTACTCGAGCGCGATCTTCGAGTTCAGCCTTTTGGAGCGACCGATGGCGTTCTTCGCCCCCGACCTCGACGCCTACGAGCGGGAGCGCGGCTTCTACGTCGACTACCGCTCCTGGGTGCCCGGCCCGGTCGTCGCGACCACCGACGAGCTCGCGGCCTGGCTGCGCTCCGGGTCGTTCGACCTCGACCGGGTTCGCCGCTTCCGCGACGCATCGTTCGCCGTCGCCGACGGTCGTGCCACCGCCCGGTTCGTCGACGAGGTCGTGCTCCCCGCCCTCGGCTAGGAGTGCTCGAGCACGCCGGTCGGCTGCCCGGCGACCGCGGCTGCCTGGGGCGCCGGTCCTGACGGCACCCGGGCGGCGACCGCAACCCCGGCCAGGGCGACGACGGCCATGATCCCGTTCACGATCGCGAGGGCGGCCACGAGGTCGAGGGCGCCGGCGTCCGCGAGGCCCACCACGGCCCCGCCGGCCCCGGCCCCGAACGCGGTTCCGAGGGTGAACATCAGCTGGATGGCGGCCGAGCTCGCGCCCTCCTCGCCGGCCGGCGAGGTCTCGAGGATGAGGAGCGCCAGCATCGAATAGGCGAGCCCCATGCCGAGGCCCGCAACGCCCCATCCCAGCGCTGCCACCCACACCGGCGAACCCGGGAGCAGCACGAGGGAGGTGATGCCGATGCCCAGGCCGATGAGGACCGCACCGGCCACCACCAGCCTGCGTCTGATGCCCGCCGCGGCCGCCCGCGCCTGCAGCCACGATCCGGCACCCCAGGCGACGGCCGCCGCCGACAGGGAGAGGCCGCCCAGCGTGACGCTCCCGCCGCGGACCTCCACGACGGTGAGGGGAACGAACGCCTCGGTGCCGAAGAACGCGAAGGCGACGGCGAACAGGGCGACGACCACCGACGGACGCCCGGGCGCGACTCGGAGGCTCCCGCTGGGCAGGAGGTGGCGGAGCGCCACGAGCCCCAGCCAGGCGCCCCCGACGCCCAGGGCGATCGCCAGCGGGGAGGCGCCGATCGTCAGGGCCGCGATGACCAGGGTCGAGCCGGCGGCCAGCTGGACGGCGTCGAGCGCGCGGCGGGTGTCCCCGCGCACTGGCCGCGCGGTGCGCGTCACCGGTTCGAGGCGAGCGAGCTGCGGAAAGACGGCCGCGCCCATGGCGATCACCGGTGGCACGATGCCGAGGAAGACCCACCGCCATCCGATCGTGTCGGTCACCACCCCGGCGAGCGCCGGCCCGACCAGGCCGGGCACGACCCAGGCGCTGGACACGAGGGCGATCATCCGCGGCCGCGCGGATGGGTCGTAGGCTCGTGCAATCGCGGCGTAGACGACCGATCCGATCGCCCCCGATCCAAAGCCCTGGATCGCGCGGCCGGCGATCACCAGCGGCATGCCGGTCGCGACTCCCGCCACCACCATGCCCGCGGCGAACAGGAACACACCGATCGCCAGCGCCCGTCCGGGGCCACGTCGATCGGCATCGGATCCAGCCAGGGTGATGCCGATGATGTTCGTGAGCCAGAACGCGCTGAAGGCCCAGCCGTACAGGTCCAGGCCGCCGAGCTCGCGAACGAGCTCCGGCAGGACGGTGGGCACGGCCATGCCCTCGAAGGCGGCCGCCGTGACGAGGCCGAGCAGCCCGACTGTCAGGAGGCGTCGCTCGGGCGTCCACGGGCCGCCCCGGGCGATCACCCCGGCGCCGCCGGCCCGAGCAGGAGTGGCGAGCCGAGCTTCGCCTCGTACCGAGGGCGGAAGCGTTCGAGGTTGTACATCTCGGCGACGTCGATCGTCCGGGCGCCGAGCGCACGTTCCGGCAGCGGCGCATGCGCGTAGTTCCCGTCGCGGACGGCCACCATCCGGCCGGTCTGGCCGTCGGCCAGGAGGTCGACCGCGATGTTCGCGAACGTGATCGCCACCAGCTGGTCGAGCGCGTCCGGGTCGCCGGAGCGGAGGTCGTAGGTCAGGTCGCTGTGCACCGTCTCGACGCCGGTGCGCCGCTTCAGCTCCTCGGCCAGGGCCTCCCCGACGTCCGCCTTGTGCCGGTGGCCGAATGCATCCCGCTCGCCCACCTCGGTGATCTCGCCGCCGCGCCAGATGGCCCCCTCCGAGGCGATCACGAAGGCGTAGTTCGACGGGTTCAGCCGCCAGTCGTCGGCGAGCACCGCGGCGAGGGCATCGAGGTCGAACGGCGCCTCGGGGATCACGCACCGAGCGCTCGTCACGTAGGCGGCGTACCAGGCGGTGTAGCCGGCATTGCGCCCGAAGATCCGAAAGACCCCGATTCGCTCGTGGCTGCCGAGCGTCGTGCGCTGCCGATTGATGAGCTCCTTGGCGCGAGTGACGGCGGTCGAGAAGCCGATGCAGTACTCGGTGCCCTGGACGTCGTTGTCCATCGTCTTCGGGATGGCGATGACCGGGAACCCCTCGCGTCCGAGCCGGGCGGCGTAGCTGAGGGTATCGTCGCCGCCGATCGCGACGAGCGCCTCGATCCCGAGCTGTTCGAGATGCTCGAGCACGATCGGCGTCAGGTCGTATCGGCCGTCATCGATCTCGAGTGACGGAAGGCGCCCGGGATCGAGGCCGTCGGGCAGAGCGGAGCGCCCCATCGACGAGGGATTCGTGCGCGACGTGTGCAGCACGGTGCCACCGGTGCGGTCGATGGCCCGCGTGCTAACGCGATCCAGGCGGCGAAGGAAGCCCCCACCGTCTTCCCGGGAGATGTCGACGTGCGTCAGTCCCTTCCAGCCACGGCGAATCCCAAGCGCCTCCCATCCGACCTCGCTGGACCGGTACACGACGCTCTTGATGACCGAGTTGAGGCCCGGGACGTCGCCGCCACCGGTGAGAATGCCGATGCGTTTCATGGCTGCATGCCCCATGCTGCCAGATTGGTGGGGGATTTGTGAAAAGGGCGGAAATCTGGCAGAATTGGCTTCCGCAAACGGAGTCCCGCCCTGTGTCCTCGACCCCCACTCGTCAGCGCCGATACGTGACGTGGCGCCTTCCGGATCGCCACTTCAGCAAGGTACATCTCGTCGGCGAGCCTGGCCTCACGATCTGTGGCCGCGCACTCCCGCGCGCCACCGGCCAGCCGAAGGCGCCGATTCCCGAGTCGGAGATGTGCCCGGACTGCGACGCCCAGGGCTGACCCACGCATCTCATGCATCATCCGCCGGCCGCCTCCACGAGGGGCGGCCGGTCCGTTTCGCTCCAGGTCCCCGGTGACGCCCTCGTCCTCCTGATCGGGATCGCCGCCAGTGGCAAGTCCACCTTCGCCGCACGGCATTTCCTGCCGACCGAGGTGCTCGCCTCGGACGCGCTGCGGGCGATGATCACGGACGACCCCCACGCCCAGGGCGCCACCGACGACGCGTTCGACCTGCTCCATCGGCTGCTCGCCATGCGCCTGCGCCGTGGACGACGGACGGTGGTCGACGCCACGAACGTCGAGGGCTGGGCTCGGGCTGAGCTGCTGGCCATCGCCCGGCGCCATCGCCGGCCGGTGGTGGCCATCGTCCTGGACCTGCCGCTGGAGGTGGCGATGGAGCGCAACCTGGGCCGCCCGGAGCCTCGCCCGCCGAATGCTGCTCTGCGGCGCCAACATCGCTGGCTGCAGGACACGCTCGTCGAGCTGCCGCACGAGGGCCTCGCC
>Ga0299913_10003252_pt1 | contig 13222 bp, 12 predicted proteins | sample RVTome_9_FD_201360 | JGI IMG/M metagenome (GOLD analysis project Ga0299913, IMG submission 201360) | Soil microbial communities from uranium-contaminated site in the Upper Colorado River Basin, Wyoming, United States - RVT155D38 (version 2) ... | reverse complement strand
ATCTGCTCGACCGCGTCGCCCTGCACCTTGTCGAGCTCGTAGTCACCGGGCGTCGCCGAGAGGTAGATCGTCTGGCCGATCCGGTCCAGGAACTCCTCCCACCGCAGCGGTCGGTTGTCCATCGCGCTGGGCAGTCGGAAGCCGTGGTCGACCAGGTTGCGCTTGCGGGACATGTCGCCCTCGTACATCCCGCCGATCTGCGGCACCGCGACGTGGGACTCGTCGATGACCAGCAGGAAGTCCTCGGGGAAGTAGTCGAGGAGACAGTTGGGCGCCGAACCGCGGCTGCGCCCATCGATGTGCATCGAGTAGTTCTCGATGCCGGCGCAGGAGCCGACCTGGCGCATCATCTCCACGTCGTACGTCGTCCGCATCCGGAGCCGCTGGGCCTCCAGCATCTTGCCCTGCCGCTCGAACGTCGCGAGCTGCTCCTCGAGCTCGGCCTCGATCCCCCGGATCGCCCGCTCCATCCTCTCGTGGCCCGCGACGTAGTGGCTGGCCGGGAAGAGGTAGAGCTCCTGGTCCTCGGTGAGCACCTCTCCGGTGACCGGATGCAGCGTCATCAGCCGCTCGATCTCGTCACCGAAGAACTCGATCCGGACGGCGAGCTCCTCATAGACCGGGAACACCTCGAGGGTGTCGCCGCGGACCCGGAACGTGCCCCGGGTGAACGTCATGTCGTTGCGGGTGTATTGGATCTCGACGAGGCGGCGCAGGATCGAGTCGCGGTCGTGCTCCTGCCCGACCTTGAGCCGGATCATCCGGTCGACGTACTCCTGCGGGGTGCCGAGGCCGTAGATGCAGGACACCGTGGACACCACGATCACGTCACGGCGGGTGAGCAGCGAGTTGGTGGCGGAGTGGCGCAGCCGCTCGACCTCCTCGTTGATCGAGGAGTCCTTCTCGATGTAGGTGTCGGTCTGCGGGACGTAGGCCTCGGGCTGGTAGTAGTCGTAGTAGGAGACGAAGTACTCCACCGCGTTGTCGGGGAAGAGCTGGCGCAGCTCGTTGGCGAACTGCGCGGCCAGCGTCTTGTTGGGCTGCATCACCAGGATCGGCCGCTGCAGCTGCTCGGCGACCCACGCCACGGTGGCGGTCTTGCCGGTGCCGGTCGCGCCGAGGAGGACGATGTCCTCCACTCCGCCCTGGATCCGCTTGGTGATCTCGGCGATGGCGGTCGGCTGGTCGCCGGAGGGCTGGTAGTCGGAGACCACCTTGAAGGGGGCGACGCGGCGCTCGAGGTCGGTGACGGGACGCATGGGACCGAGCGTACGACCACCCTCCGACATTGCCGCCCCTGCCGGGATGGGGGACGGGCGAGCCTGCGAGCCCGTCGCCCAGCCCGGCAGGACACAGGCGGGAAGGTCGAGTAGGCGGAGACAGGTCCGAGCGCCAGCGAGGAGCTGTCGGAGCCGTATCGAGACACCGGGCGGACCGCCGCCGGGTACGGTCGGCGAGCTTCAGCGAGCCCGGTCGGGCTGGACCCTCAGCGTCGTGAGCGTGGTCGCGAGCATCGTGTAGTGGCCGACGAGCATCACCAGCTCGATGCACTCCCGCTCGTCGAGCCGGCCGCGCAGCTCCGCCCAGGTCGCGTCGGAGAGATCCTGGTGGGCGTGCAGCTCGTCGGTGACCCGCAGCAGCAGCCGCTCCCGCGGCGCCCAGCCCTCGGCGTCCGGCCCCTCGGCCACCCGGTCGATCTCCGCTGCGGACAGGCCCGCCCGGCGGCCGAGGCGTCGATGCTGGGTCAGCTCGTAGTCGCTACCCGACAGCGTGGCCACCCGCAGGATGACCAGCTCGGTCTCCCGGCGCAGCAGCCGACCGCCCGGCATCAGCGCGCCGGCGAACAGCAGCCAGCCCCAGAACAGGCGGCGGTGCCGGCCCAGGGTCAGGAACACGGCCGGCGGTTCGGTGCCGGTCACCCGTCCCGCGAGCCGCGCGAAGCCGGAGACAAGCAGCCCCGCCTCGCGGACCCCGCCCGGCGCGACGCGAGCTCCCGATCGGCCGCTCATGCGACCTCCTGGCGGGTCGCCCTGGCCACGTCCGGGAGCACCCGGTTGGCGCCCGCGTTCATGGCCCGCATGGCCAGGCTGTAGCCGGGCGGGAAGTACCGCTGGAGCAGATGCACCAGCCGGATGTCGTTGGAGGTGTAGACCCAGAATCGGTTGCGGCGTACGCCCTTGAGGATCGCCTCGGCGGCCGTCTCGGGGGTCACCGCCCGCTTGTGGAAACCGGCCTGGGCCCTGCGAAACGCGGGGCTCTCCTTGTCGATCCCGGCGATGCGGACCGTCTGGGTGAGCGGGGTCCGGACGCCACCCGGGCAGACCAGGCTGACCCCGATCCCGTAGCGGCGCAGGTCGAACCGGAGCACCTCCGAGACGCCCCGCAGGCCGAACTTGGAGGCGCTGTACGCCGCGTGCCAGGGCATCCCGATGATGCCGGCGGCCGAGGAGACGTTGACCAGATGGCCGCCGCGCCCGGCCTCGATCATCGGCGGCACCAGCTCCTCGATCACGTGGATCGGACCCATCAGGTTCACGTCGACGAGCCGCTGCCAGTCCCGGTGCTCGAGACTCCGCACGGTGCCCCACGTGGAGATCCCCGCCACGTTCATCACCAGGTCCATCGACCCGTGGTCCCGGGTCAGGTCGGCCGCCAGGGAGCGCACCGCGTCGTAGTCGGACAGGTCGGCCGCGCGCGCGAACGGCACCGCTCCCCCGTCGCGTCGGATCTCGTCGGCCACCGTCTCCAGCAGATCGGCCTGGATGTCGGTCAGGTGCAGCACCGCCCCCTCGCGGGCGGCCGCCTCGGCGACGGCGCGGCCGATGCCGCTCGCGGCGCCGGTGACGAAGACGGAACGGTCGCGCAGGCTGCGCATCCGGCGGTGGATCACGGGGGCTCCTAGAGATGGCTGGAGAGGTGGCTAGAGAAGAGGGCGAAGCGGGGCGAGGAAGGACTCGGTGAACTTGCGGTGCAGGTCTCGCGCCTCCCACTCGCCGCTGGTCAGCTCCAGGCAGTTCGTCTCGTCGGTGGCGAAGATCTCCTCCAGCGTCTTCGCCAACGACTCATCGATCACCTCGATGTTGATCTCGTAGTTGCCGGTCAGGCTGAGCCGGTCGATGTTGGCGGTGCCGACCGTGCTCCAGTTGCCGTCGACCGTTGCGGTCTTCGCGTGCACCATCGCGTCGCGGAATCGGAAGATCCGGACCCCGGCGTCGAGGAGCTGGGTGTAGTAGCCCCGGGAGATCCAGTCGGTGACGATGTGATTGGACTTCAGCGGCACCAGCAGGCGCACGTCGACGCCGCGGCGGGCGGCGTTCTTGATCGCGTCGACGAAGTCCTGGTCCGGCATGAAGTAGGCCTGGGTGATCCACACGTTCCGGCTGGCCCGGTTGATCGCCTCGAGGTACATCGCGCGGATGGGGAACATCCAGAGCCGCGGCACGTTGCGCTGGACCCGGATCTGGGGCTCCCAGGTGGAGGCGGTCTCGAGCAGGAGCGGGCGCTCACTGGAGCGCAGGCGCCGACGGCGGTTGAGGTTCCAGAAGTCCGCGAACGCGCGTTTGAGGTCCCACACGCCCGGGCCGGTGATCCGGATGTGGGTGTCGCGCCACTCGGTCTCGAACGCCGAGCCGATGTTGTAGCCGCCCACGAACCCGACGCTGTCGTCCACGACCAGGATCTTGCGGTGATCGCGGCCGTAGCGGCGCAGGTCGAAGAACCGCCAGCCCGCGGCGTAGACGGGGTAGCGGAGCACCTTCATCTTCGGTGGGAACCGCTTGAACATCGGCGAGACCACGAGGTTGGCGAACCCGTCGTAGATGCAGTAGACCTCGACGCCTCGCTCGGCGGCCGCGGCCAGTGCCCGCTTGAACCGCTCCCCCGTCTCGTCGCCCTTCCAGATGTAGGTCTCGAGCAGGATCTGCCGCTTGGCGCCCTCGATGGCCGCCAGCATGTCGTCGTACAGGTCCTTGCCGAAGGTGTACGTCGTCACCCGGCCGTCGCCGATCTCGACGGTTCGCGGGGGCGTCGTCGGGAACGGCTTCGGCTTCTTGCCGCGCCGCCGGTAGGAGTCGACCAGCGACATGCTGATCGCGACCACGAGCTGGATCCCCAGGAGGGTGAGCAGGGTGCGCCGCAGGACCGTGACCGCCCGCTCGATGCTCGTCCGCTTGCTCACGCGCTCAATCTAGTGTCCGTGCCCAGTGTCGTGAGTCAGAAGTCCTTGCGCGCTTCGCGCGCCCATGGCACGCACCTGGCTGCGTTGGCGTCGCTCGACGTGCGCCCGGCATGCCAGCGCTCCGCCGCCTTGCCATGCACACACCCTGAACACGCCAACCGCATAACGACTTCCGTCTCACGACACTAGCGCGGACGGCTGACGAGGCTGTTGACCGTCACCTCGTCGACCAGCCACTCCCCTCCCTGACGCACCATCTGCATGGTGATCCGGGGCTGGTCGAGCTTGGCCCCCTTCTCGCCCTGGCTGCGGATCTCCTGGTCCACGAACAGCAGCACCTTGACGTGGTCGGCGTCCGCGGCGGTGGCCGAGGAGTCGACGACGCTGCCGGCGGCCGTCGCCTTCAGGGTCTCGATGAGGGCGAGGGCGTCCTTGCTGGCATCGGCGAAGTTCCGCTGGAAGTTCTCGGTGCCCGCGTCGTCCACCCAGGAGAAGTCGTCCTCCACGGTGCGGAAGCTGTAGGTCGTCATCCGGGTGACCACGTCGCGGGCCTCCTTCTCCGCCGCGACCGAGGCCTCCACGAGCTCGGCCGAGGATTCGGCCCGCGCGTCGGCGTCGTCGCGGTCGCGCCAGAGCAGGACCACGGCGACCAGGGCGGCGACCAGCGCCAGGACCAGGCCACCCACGAGCAATCGGTCTCGGGTCACGGTCATCGTCAGCGCACCGGCCCCGGCGCGTGCGCGGCACCGCGCTGCAGCGTGCTGAACGAGGCCGAGCAGCGGCCGTCGTCCTGGAGTGGACGGCGACCCGGCTGACGCGGATCGAGGCGTTTGACGCCGTAGCTGCAGCGGCGGTCGGCGTCCAGGATCAGCTGGATCCGCAGCTCGCCGTCCACGATGGAGTTGTTGAGGACGCCCAGACCGGACGAATAGGTCTGCAACAACCGTCGGACATGGGGTTCGTAGGAGGCGAAGATGTCGGTGATGCTCACCCCCGCTGACAGGAAGTCGGGCAGCACCCGGCGCGCGTCGGCCACCAGGGCCTCCAGCTGCTCGATCTGCTTCGGCGCCTGCTTCAGCGTGTCCCGCAGCTCGGGGTCGTAGTCGCGCAGGAACGCCGCCAGCTGCTTGGCCGACGTACCGAGCCGGCTGAGGTCGGCCGCCTTGTCGGGGGCGATGTCCAGGGCCACGTCGCTGCTGCGTATGAGCCGCTCGGTCTGCGGGTAGATCCGGTCCAGCTCCTCCAGCAGCAGCTGGCCGTCGTCGATCATCCGGCCGATCTCGTCACCGGTGCCGCTCAGCCCCTCGCTGAGCTCCACCAGGGTGGTGCGCAGCTTGCGCTCGTCTATCTGGCGCAGCACCTTGTTGACCGCGACCACCGTCGACTGGAGGCTCATGGGGAGATCCGTGGACTCGGCCGGGATATTCTCGCCGTCCTCGAGGAACGGCCCGCTGGCGCTGGTGGGCTGGAAGTCGAGGTACTGCTCCCCGACCGGGGAGAGGCTGCGCACGACGGCGACCGAGTCCTTCGGCACCTCGGTCCCGGTGCTCAGCCGCAGTCGTGCCTCGACGCCCTCACTGGTCAGCCGGATGTCCGTGACCTTGCCGACCTTGACCCCGCGGTAGGTGACGACCGCCCCTTCGAACAGACCGCCGGCGGACTTCAGCTCCACTGTCAGGTTGACCGGGCGCGAGGTGAGCGGCGTGTTGAGCACGGCGGCGAACAGGTAGAACACGCACAGCACGAGCACCAGCAGCACGCCGACGGCGCTGAGGTAGAGCCGGTTGGTCAGGATCTTCTTCATTGGACACCCCCTAGCAGGCCGCTGAGCGTGAGCGGCGCCAAGGAGTCGGCCACCCTGCCCTCCCGCCCCAGCGGCGGGCGATCGTCCTGCGCGCGCGTCGGTCCGCCGCCGGGCGCCGGGCGGCCGAGCACGTCGTCGAGGAGCGGGAGGCCGAGGAGACCGAGCAGCTCCTCGAGCTGACCGATGGCCATGTCGTCCAGGTGCGCCGCCAGCAACAGCGAGACGTAGTCGCCGGGAACGGTGCTGTCGATCACGTCGCCCGCGGCCACCAGACGCTCCAGGGACAGGGGGTAGCGGTCCTGGTTCTTCACGAACTCGTCGAGCACCGGCTCGGCCTGGTGGATGATCGTCAGCAGCTGGTCCCGGGTCTGCCGCACAGTGGTGTTGGCGGCCGCCGAGAAGTCCTCGATCTCGGCGAGCAGCTGGGTCAGGCCGGGGGTGTTCTCGCGCAGCACTCGCGCTGCGGGGCGGATCTCGCGCACCGCCCGGTTGATGACCCGCTCACGACCCTGCAGGGTCTGCGAGACCGAGGACAGTGCCCGCAGCGCACGGTCGATGTCGGTCGTCGTGGCGTTGGCCTCGGTGAGGAACGCCTCCGCCTGCTCGAGCAGCGCTCGCACCGTTTCCTCGCGGCCGCCGACGGCGGTGTTGAGCTCGTCGGTCACGGTCTGGAGCTGCTCCAGCCCGCCGCCGTTCACGAGCAGCGACGCCTGCGAGAGCGCGTCCTCCACGGTGGGCGCGGTGCTCGTGTCGGCGAGCTCCAGCACGGCGCCGTCCTCGACCTTCGCCCCCTTGGGTGGATTGGTGATGTCGACGAACAGCTCGCCGAGCGGCGTGGTGTAGCGCAACCGGGCGGTGGCGCCCTCGCGCAGCTCGGCGTCGGTCTTGACCAGCATCTCCGCCTGCGCGTGGAAGTCCTTCACGTTCACGCCCTGCACCTTGCCGCTGTCGACACCGTTGACCTTGACGGTGGCACCCTCGGCGAGGTTGAGCGCCTCGGCGAAGTCCGCGCGCACCTGGATGGTGTCTCCCGACACGCCCGTTCCCGGAAGCGGGACGTCCTTGAGGCCGGGACCGCAGCCGGCCACCAGCAGCAGGCCGAGGAGCGGTACGACGACGCGGGAGACTCGACTCATGGCCGGCCTCCCAGTCCGAGCGGGAGGTCGGGGTCGGTGCCGCTGAGCAGATCGCACAGTCCCAGGGGCAGCCGCTCGCACAGCTCCCGGAGCTCGGCGCCGAGTGGGGCGATGAGGAACGGGTCGACCCGGGTCGGCACCCGTCCGTTGACGGGCGTCCGCATCAGGTTCTCCATCGCCACGGGCATCACGCGGAGGACCTCGGTCAGCTGGGCGCGCTTGCTGAGCATGGTCCGGAACACCTTGGTGGTGTTGTCGAACGTGTCGACCACCTCGTCCCGGTTGTCGACGGCGAACTCGGCGACGACCGTGACGGCCCGGTCGAGCGCGCGCAACGCTCGACGGAAGTTGGTGCGCTCGTCGGCGAGCAGGGTGCTCGCCTCCGCTACCTGGTCGATGAAGGTGCGCACCGTCTCGTCGTTCTCCGCAATCGTGCCGACGAGGATGTCCAGCGAGACGATGGTCTCGGCGAAGTCCCTGCGCTGCCCGGACAGGGTGCTGACGGCCTGGGCCAGTTCCCGGGTGCTCTCGTTGAACAGCGCCCCGTTGCCCTTCAGCGCGTCCGCCCCGCTGTCGATGAAGCGCTGCACGGCCCGGGTGGTCCGCTTCGACCCGGCGATCCCGGTCGCGAAGTCGTTGATCGTCTCGAGCACCTCGTCGAAGTCGACCGGCGAGTCCGTGCGCTCCAGGCCGATCTCCGCGCCGTCGGCCAGCTTCTCGCCGCCGTCGTAGACCGGCGTCAGCTCGACGTAGCGGTCGGTGGCCACCGATCGCGCGACCACGAGCGCGCCGGCGTCGGCGGGGATCGCCCGGTCGGCGTCGATCTCCAGTGTCACCTTTACCCGGTCGCCCTCCGGCTCGATGTCGGTGACCTTGCCGACCGGGACACCGAGGACTCCGACGTCGTTGCCCTCGAACAGCCCGGCCGAGTCGGCGAAGTAGGCCGTGACCGTGATCTTGTCGCCCCTCACGGCGTCGGGGACACACCCCGTGGCGAGGAGCATCAGGACACCGACGAGGGTCAGTCGCAGCAGCCGGGTCATCAGCAGGACCCCATGGCGCAGAGCTGGTCGTCCGCCGGGAACGCGGGATCGTGCGCGAACAGGTCGACATAGGGCCCGTTGCCGGTGGCGTTGGCGACGTAGCGGACGGCGGGCGCCATCACGTCCAGCACCTTCTTCAGCGCCTCGTCCTCCTCGTTCAGGGACGACAGCGCAAGGTTGATGTCTTGCAGGGCCGGCTTGAGGTCCTCCCGGGTCTGGGTGACGATCGCGGTGAGGGCGTCGGACAGCCCGGTGGTCTCGACGAGGAGCCGGTGGATGGCCTCGCGACGGGCCGTCACCTCGGCGACCACCAGGTTGGTCTGCTCCATCAGGCCGACGATGTCGTCGCTGCTGTCGGAGAGCTGGTCGGCGACGCTGCGGGCCGACTTCAACAGCGCTCCCACCTGACTGGACCGCGTGGTCACGACCTCCGACAGCCGGGCGACGCCCTGCAGCGCGGGACCGATGTCTCCGGTCGACGCCGACAGGGTCTCGCTCACCGCGGTGAGCGCGTCGGCGAGGGTCTCGGCGTCGAGCGCCTGCAGGTTCTCCGTGCCACCCTCCAGCACGTCCTGCAGGTTGTAGGGGACGCTGGTGCGCTCGAGCGGGATCTCGTCATCCGCCAGGCTGCCCGACCCCTGCGGGTCGACCTGCAGATAGTGGGTGCCCAGCAGCGTGGACACCTTGACCTCGGCGCTCGTCTCCGAGCCGAGGTCGATGCCGTCGTCGACGACGAAGCTCACCATCACCTGCTTGTCGACCAGCTCGATGCCGGTGACCCGGCCGACCGAGACCCCGTGCACCTGCACGTCCTCGCCCTTGCGCAGTCCGGCGGTGTGCTCGAGCACGGCGGTGTAGCTGGTGGTCCCGAAGTTCGCGACGCTGAGCACGAGGACGACCAGCCCGAGCAGGGCGCCGCACACGATGGCGACGACGCCGATCCGGAACGGGTCGCGTGCGACGAGTGGTTTCATCGGCACACCCGCGAGTAGGGGCCGCGTCCGCCGGCCGGGTTGATGTCGTTGTTCCCGATCGCGAACGCGAAGGAGCACAGGTACACGTTCACCGCGTTCTCGTACGACGAGCCGCGACCGAGGCTCTCGAACGTGACGCCGAAGGATTCGAGCGCCGCGTTGAGCTCGTCCCGCGAGGCCGACAGCATCCGGGCCACGGTCCGGAAGCGCTGGATCGTCCGCGCCGCGGGCACCCGCGCCTCGCGGAGCAGCTCGGACGTGGCGCCGACCAGCTGGCTCACCCCGTCGATCGACCGCCCGATGGACTTGCGGTCCCGGGCCAGGCCGGTCATCAGTGCCCGCAGCTCCTTGACTGTGCCCTTCAGCTCGGTTCCCTGCCCGGCGAGGTTGTCGAGCACCGGCGTCAGGTTGGTCAGCACGTCCCCGATCACGTCGTCGCGGTCGGCGATGAAGTTGGTCAGCCGAGCGGTCTGCTGGAGCAGCGTCTCGACGGTGCCGCCCTCCCCCTGCAGCACCTGCACCAGCGAGGTGGCGAGCCGGTTCACGCCCTCGGGCTGGAGCACCTCGAAGAGCGGCCGGAAGCCGTTCAGCAGCTCGGTCAGGTCGAACCCGGGGTCGGTGCGCTCCAGCGGGATCGTGGAGCCGTCCTCCAGGGCCTCCCCCCGGTCCTTGCCCTGGACCAGCGCGAGGTACCGCTGACCGAGAAGGTTCTGGTACCTCATCACGATCGCGGTGTTCTCGAGGATCGGCTGCTTCTCGCTCAGCTCGAACCGGACCCGGGCGCCGTCGCCGTCGATCTCGATCGACTCGACCCGCCCCACTCGCACGCCCGCGACCTTGACGTCGTCCCCGGTCCGCAGGCCGCTGACGTCGGCGAACATCGCTTCGTAGGTGCGGGAGCCGCCGCCGAGCCCGTTGACCATCGTGTTGACCAGCAGCATCAGCAGTAGCCCGCTGACGACCGCGAAGGCGCCGAACTTGAGCGCGACCCGACCGATCCCGGTCATCCGTCACCCCCGAACATGCCGCTCAGCGCGGCCCCGGCGAGCCGCGGGCGGTCGCCCGACGTGTAGTACGGCGGCGCGTCGCTGCGCATCTGGGCGTCGGTCCGGAGGAACCCTTGTTCGAGGATCGACGGGACCTCAGCGCCGAGGGCGACGTTGGTCGCGATCGCACCGGAGATGCCGGCCTGCCGGTTGTCGTACAACGAGTCGAGCAGGATCGCCCCGTCGTTGATGACCCGCACGGCCTGCTCGCGGTTCTCGTTGAGGAACGCGGTGGCGGTGCGGGTGAGGCTGGTGCCGCCGACGATGATCGACCGGATCGCCGCCTGCTGGGTGACGATCGTGTCGAGGGTGACCAGACCGTCCTCGGTCGCGTCGAGCAGGTCGGGCGCGACCTCGTCGATGATCTCGAGGTTGGTCGCGAGCTGGCGCAGGTCGGACCGGACCAGCGGCAGCTGCGGGTTGAGCCGGGCCAGGTACGTCGTGAGCGTGTCGACGATCTCGCCGAGCTGCTCCCCGCGGCCGTCGAGCGCCCGGGCGGCGGACCCGATGGCCGAGGCCAGCTCGGCGGGGCCGAGTGCCTTCACGAGCCGGTCGATGTCGTCGAGCGCCTGCTGCAGCTCCAGGGTGTCCTGGGTCTGGTCGGCGGGGATCAGCGCGCCCGAGCTCAGGGGCTTCGTCGACGCGCTGCCGTGCACCACCAGGTCGACGAAGGAGGTGCCGAACACGGTCGCGGGGAGGATCCGGGCGACCACGTTGTCCGGGATGTTCTCCAGGTCGCCCTCTGGCAATCGCATCTCCACGCGCACTCCGCCGTCGTCACCGCGGGAGATGCCGGTGACCCGGCCGACGATCACGCCCGCGATCTTCACGTCGGACCCGCTCCGCAGGGACCCGCCCGCGTTGCGCAGCTGCGCGGAGACCTCGGGGTCGCCGCCGACGGACCCCGTCATCCGCAGCCACGCGGCGAACAGCAGCAGCGCGAACGCCAGCACCACGATCACACCCCGCCGGGCGAAGTCCTGCCGGCGGAGCTCGCGTCGTCCGACCCTGTCTCCCATGGCCGCTACCCCGACACCCGGAACCCGGGATCGGCGCCCCAGAAGATCAGCGTGAGGATCATGTCGAGCACGACCACGGTGACGATGCTGGCCCGGATCGCCTCACCGGTGGCCTCGCCCACCGACTGCGGGCCGCCCGAGACCTTCATGCCGTACCAGCAGTGGATGAGAGCGATCGCGAGCGCGAAGATCAGGATCTTCACGACCGACAGCGCGATGTCGCGACCCTGGATGAACGTGGAGAAGTAGTGGTCGTACTGCCCCGGTGACTGGCCGAACAGGAACACGACGGAGGCCTGGGAGGCGGCGTACGACCCCAGCAGGCCGATCAGGTAGAGGGGCAGGATCCCGAGCATGCAGGCGAGGATCCGGGTGGTGACCAGGTAGCGCATCGGGTCGATCGCCATCACCTCGAGCGCGTCGACCTCCTCGTGGATCCGCATCGACCCGAGCTGGGCGGTGAACCGGCAGCCGACCTGGGCGCCGAGCGCCAGCGCCGCCACCAGGGGCGCGAGCTCGCGGGTGTTGGCGCTCGCCGAGATGAACCCGGTCAGGGGCGAGAGGCCCACCAGCTCGAGGCCACTGAACCCCTCGATGCCGAGCGAGGTGCCCGCCGACAGCGAGAGCAGGATCATGATGCCGATGGTGCCGCCGCCGACGATCAGGGCGCCGCTGCCCCAGGCGATGTCCTTGAGCTGGCGCAGCACCTCCTGGTGGTAGAGCCGCACCGTCATCGGGATCGCGGTGACGCTCCGCCAGGCGAACGACGCGAACCGGCCGAGCTGCGCGAGCGCACCCAGGATCCCGTCGACCAGGCCGACCAGCAGGTCGCCCGCGCGGCGCGGTGCTCCGACTCCGGCCACGGGCTACACCCCCGCCTGGGGGACGAGCATCACGTAGGTCTGGGTGATCAGCACGTTGGCGAAGGCCAGCAGGATCACGCTGAGCACCACGGCCTGGTTGACCGCGTCGGCGACGCCCTTCGGCCCGCCGGAGGCGTGAAGGCCCTTGTGGGACGCGACGACGGTGGCGATCAGGCCGAACACCAGCGCCTTGAACTCGGCGAGGAACAGGTCGGAGGGCTGGCTGAACGCCACGAACGAGTCGAGGTAGGTGCCCGACGAGCTCGACCCACTGCCGACCGTCATGATGAAGCCGGCGACCATGGCGGTCATCGCGACGATGACGGTGAGCAGCAGGCTGACGAGCAGCGCCGCCACGATCCGGGGGGACACGAGGCGCTGCACCGGGTTGATGCCCATCACGCGGAGCGCGTCGATCTCCTCGCGCACGTTGCGGGCGCCGAGGTCGGAGGTGATCGCCGATCCCACGGCGCCGGCGATCATCAGCGAGGTGACCAGAGGGGCGCCCTGCCGAAGCACGCCCAGGCCGTTGACCGCGCCCTGGAAGGAGGTGGCACCGATCTGGCCGGCGACGGCGCCGATCTGCACCGAGATGATCACCCCGAACGGGATCGCCACCAGGATCGTCGGCAGCAGCGACACCCGGGTCATGAACCAGGCCTGCAGCAGGAACTCGGTCCAGGAGAACCGGCGGGTGACGATGTCGGCGACCGCGAACCTGATCGCCTCGAAGGCGAGGACGACGAGCTCACCGCTGGTGACCACGCCCTGCCGGGCACGACCGATCACGTTGCCAGCACCCGATCTGGTGGTGGCCGCGATGGCGCTCACCGGGTCACCTCGCCTTCGGGAAGTCGATGACGTAGCTCAGCTGGAGTGCCTTCGCCTTGTCGCCGCGGACCTTCAACTGCCCACGAAGCACTCCGGTTACGGCGCTCAGGTGTCCGGTCGCCAGGCGCAGGAAGTCGTGGGCCTGGCACGTCACCGTCGCGTCGCGGTCGCCGCCCTCGTCGACCTCCGAGGTGACGGTGGCGGCACCGGCGGTGACCCGGACGACGTAGCGCTCGACCTCGCCGGACGGGTTGCCCTCCAGCCGGAAGCCGACGGTGAGGTCGAGGTTGCCGGCCTTGCGGGCGTTCACGAACGCGGGGAGCCGGTGG
>Ga0299913_10003251_pt1 | contig 13223 bp, 16 predicted proteins | sample RVTome_9_FD_201360 | JGI IMG/M metagenome (GOLD analysis project Ga0299913, IMG submission 201360) | Soil microbial communities from uranium-contaminated site in the Upper Colorado River Basin, Wyoming, United States - RVT155D38 (version 2) ... | reverse complement strand
GACTCCGCGGCCATCACCCGCGACTTCGAACAGAGCTACATGTCGACGCTGATCAGGCGTGCCGTCCTGGCGCCGGAAGCCGCCGCGCTGGACGTCGTGGTGAGTGACGACGAGGTCCAGGCGCAGATGGACCAGATCCAAGCGGAATTCCCCTCCGAGAGCGCGTTCCAGGAGGCATTGAAGGAGCAGGGCCTCACGGTCGCCCAACTCGAGCTCCTAGTGCGGGATCGCGCGCTCGAGGAAGAGCTGCGCAGTGTGGTCACGGAGCGGGAAGGCCCCACCGATAGCGAGCTGCGCGCGTATTACGACGGTCATCTCGGGGACTTCCAAGAGACCGAGACCAACCACATCCTCGTCAAGGACAGAGCTCCGGCGGCACGGCTCTCGCGCCGGTTGCGAGCAACGCCCAGGAGGCAGGTCCGGGATCTGTTCTCGCGGCTGGCGAAGATGCATTCGAAGGACAAGTCCAACAAGGACGTGGGGGGATCGCTTGGCTTCAATCCGAGTGGTTCGTTCGTTCCCGCCTTCGAAGAGGCTGCCGCCGATCTTCCGATCGGTGGGATCTCTCAACCCGTCAAGACCCGGTTCGGGTGGCACGTGATCTGGGTCACGGGACGCCGGCCCACTCCGTTCGATCAGGTGCGAGAGCAGGTTCAGGTGGCCCTCGGCGCGCCGAGTGACGACGAGCTCTGGGATCGGTGGCTGCTCGACGCCTACAGAGATGCCGGCGTCAAGGTGAACCCGCGCTACGGCGAGTTCAATCTCGAGACCCAACAGGTCGAAGACGTTTCGGCTCGGACGATCCCCGGAGCCGAAGAGGGACGGCCCGACCTCGCGCCCTCTCCCGAAGCATCACTCACCGCACCCTGACGATGCCGCTGCTCGTCGTTCCGCTCGCGCCCGAAGAGACCGGCGCGCTGACATTGCGCGAGTGGGAGTTGTTGAAACAGCGTTCCCACGTCTTCTTCGAAGATCCATCGCATCCGCTCGTCGCTCGACTCGAAGCCGACGGGATCGAGGCGGGACCGTTCGACGACGAGGTGGACCCCCACAATCCCGAGTGGGCACTCGTCGTCGATCCTCGATCGCCTCGGCTGACCGAGCTCGCGCGCGCCGGCGCGATGGTGGTGATCGGATCGCTCGAGGCTCCGGATGCCCTCACCGCTGCTCATGGAGCGAAGGTCGCCCGCCGGGCGGCGGCCTCACTCGAGCGTTTCGTTGCGATCATGGCGCGGCTGCGCAGCGTCGACGGTTGCCCGTGGGATCGCGAGCAGACCCACAAGTCCCTCGAGGTCCATCTGATCGAAGAGGCCCACGAGGTGCTGGACGCGATCGATCGCGGAGCGTTGCAAGAGGAGCTCGAAGAGGAGCTCGGCGATCTGTTGCTCCAGGTCGCGTTCCATGCCCAGCTTGCCCTCGACGACGATCGCTTCGACATCGCCGGGGTCGCCGATGCGATCTCCGGAAAGCTGATCCATCGCCATCCCCACGTCTTCGGGGACGTGTCGGTGTCCGGGGCCGGCGAGGTCGTACGCAACTGGGAGGCGATCAAGGCCGCCGAGAAGAAACGGGATGACGCCTTCGCGGACATCCCCGCCGGGCTTCCCGCGCTCGTTGCCGCAGCCAAGACGCAGAAGCGTGCCGCGGGGCTGGGCTTCGAGACCGACGAAGCGGCGGCGCGGGGGGAGGCGACCGAGCTCCTCGGCCGGGACGCGACCGAAGAGAGTGTCGGCCGGACGTTGTTCTGGGTCGTCGCCGCAGCCCGCACGCGGGGGATCGATCCGGAGGCGGCGCTCCGGTCCGCGACCCTGAGGTTCCGAGAGAAGTTCCGGTGACGCTGCTACCCTCATCTGTTACTAGAGTTAAAGGAGTCAAGAACTGTGAGTGAGCTTGTCCTGGTACACGGGCGCGAGGTGCTCGACTCGCGCGGGAACCCGACCGTCGAGGTTGAGATCGGTCTTGCCTCCGGGGCGTCGGGTCGGGCCGTCGTCCCCTCGGGAGCGTCCACGGGATCGGGCGAGGCCCTCGAGCTCCGCGACGGGGGCGATCGCTACCGCGGAAAAGGCGTCCGCACCGCCGTCACGAACGTCAACGACCTGATCGGCCCCGAGATCCTCGGGATGGACGCGCTCGACCAACGATCGATCGACACGAAGCTTCGCGACATGGATGGTACCGACGACAAGGCGAAGCTGGGCGCGAACGCGATCCTGGGCATCTCACTCGCGATCGCGCATGCAGCCGCGATGGAATCGGGCGTGTCCTTGTTCCGTTACCTAGGGGGCCCCGATGCGCACGTGCTCCCGGTCCCGCTGATGAACGTCTTGAATGGAGGGGCCCACGCCGACAACTCCGTGGATCTGCAGGAATTCATGCTGGCGCCACTCGGTGCGTCGAGCTTCGCGGAAGCTCTCGAATGGGGTTCGAACACGTATCACGCCCTGAAAAAGATCCTCGACGAGCGAGGGCTGTCCACCGGGGTCGGCGACGAAGGTGGCTTCGCGCCGGACCTGCGAGCCAATTCCGAAGCCGTCGAATTGCTCCTTGAAGCGATCTCAACTGCCGGCTACGAGCCCGGTTCCGACATCGCTCTCGCGCTCGACCCCGCGACGAGCGAGATCTTCGACGGGACCGCCTACGTGATCGCGTCGGAGGAGCGCACCCTCGATAGCTCTGGGATGGTCGACTTCTGGGAGGACTGGTCCTCGCGTTATCCGATCGTGTCGATCGAAGACGGGATGGCGGAGAACGATTGGGACGGATGGGCTGCGCTGACCCAACGGATCGGCGACCGCGTCCAGCTCGTGGGCGACGACCTTTTCGTAACGGATCCCGAAGTGCTACAGCGTGGGATCGACTCCGGCGTCGCGAACTCGATCCTGATCAAACCGAACCAGATCGGCAGTCTCACCGAGACCCTGGAATGCGTACGACTGGCACAGCGCGCGGCCTACACGACGGTCATCTCCCACCGATCGGGAGAGACCGAGGACACCACGATCGCCGACATCGCCGTCGGCACGAACGCGGGGCAGATAAAGACGGGTGCCCCTGCCCGCGGCGAGCGCACCGCGAAGTACAACCAGCTCTTGCGCATCGAGGACGCGCTTGGCGATGCAGCCCGCTACGCCGGTAGCGCGGCGTTCCCCAGGTGGGGGAAATGAATACAGCGCTGCCGCGCGTGCCCTTTGTTCGGGTGAGCCCTCGGGGCATCGTCGTGGTTCTCGTTCTCGGTCTGGTCGGAGCCATGGCGATCGAGCCGACCCGCCAGCTGCTGCGGCAGCGAGATCGCATAGCCGGCGTGACCCATGACCTCGAAGCCATCCGATCTTCCAACCGCGATCTCGAGCACCAGATAGCGCGTCTGAACGATGACGACTTCATCGAACAACGAGCTCGGGAGCAGATGGGGCTGGTTAGACCGGGTGAGATCTCGGTCGTTGTCATGCCCCCGAGCCGGCAGGCCCAGATCGAGCATCGCAAAGCCGTTCGAGCCCAGCGCCCACCCGCCCCGGAGCCGCCTCGATCCTTCGTCCAGTCGGTCCTCCATTTCGTGGGGGTCCTGTGAACGGCTAGGCTTACGATCAGCTGCACAAGTTCACTAGGACATCGGAGGTCTGATCGAGAGTGGCTGAGGTCGGAGCGATCGTCGAGGCGACCGTGGAGAAGGTGATGGACTACGGCGCTTTCGTCCGGCTCGACGGCGGCGAGACCGGGATGGTCCACATCTCGGAGATCGATAAGAACTACGTGCGGGACATCCGCGAATTCGTAAAAGAGAACGACCGGGTCACGGTGAAGGTCATCGGTCAGAAGGAAGACGGGAAGATCGACCTGTCGATCAAACAGGCCGACCCGAACTACCAGGAGATGCCTCGCAAGCAAGGACGCGACCCGGATTTCGAGCGCAAGCTCAAGAAATTTCTTTCGCAGAGCCAAGAGCGGCTGGGCGAGCTCAAACGCCACAAAGAGGGTCGGTAGTAGTCCAACTTACGCATTCCCCCGCGGACGCAGCGATCGTTGAAGCCCAGCTCGGGCGTCCACCGCGCGGCGACTGGACCGTCGCGGCCCGCTGTCATCTCGGCGTGCCGATGGTGATCGAGAGCCATCCTGTACTGGCGGACGGCAGCCCGTTCCCCACCCTGTACTGGCTTACGTGTCCGATCCTGATGAAGCGCGTCGCGAAACTGGAATCCGAAGGCGCGATGTCGGACCTTAACGAACGCCTGTCGGGCGACGGCGCGTTGAGGCGCAGATTGACGGACGCGATCGAGTCGTACCGGCGCTCGCGAGATCAGCATGCGGTGATCGACGACAAAGGCACGCCGCCGGGGGGTGGTCCCGACCGTGTCAAATGCCTGCATGCTCACGTAGCCCACCAGATCGCGAGTCGCCAGAATCCGGTGGGGGCACTTGCGATCACGGCCACCGGGTGGCCGGATTGCATGGTGCCCTGTGTGGATGACGGGCAGTGACCCGCGTCGCCGCCATCGACGTCGGCACTAACTCGACCCGTCTGCTCGTGGCCGAAAGCCATGCGGAAGGTTTCCGGCCGATCGATAGGCGCATGACGATCACGAGGCTCGGACAAGGGGTCGATAGGCGCCGGGCGCTCGCGCCCGAAGCCCTACGGAGAACGCTCGCCACGATCGCCGACTACGCGGCGGCATGCGGCGAGTACGAAGTGCAACTTATCCGCGTCACCGGCACATCTGCCGTTCGTGATGCTCGCAATCGGGACGAATTCTTCAGCGGCGTTCGGAGGCTGACCGGTAGCGATCCGGAACTGCTGAGCGGCGAAGCCGAAGCGCGCGTTACCTTCCTGGGGGCGACGTCGGACCTCGACACGGGCTCCGTCCTGGTGGTCGACATCGGTGGGGGTTCGACCGAGTTGATCTACGGATCTGCAGAGCCCGAGCGACTCGTGTCCATGGACATCGGCTGCGTCCGTCTGTTCGAGAAGTACCTCGCGAGCGACCCGCCGTCTCCTGGCGAGCTCGACGCGTTGCGGGCCGAGGTCGACACTCACTTGACAACCGCAAAGGAGGCGCTCGAGGTCCCGGCAGGGACTCGACTGGTCGGGGTCGCCGGTACGGTGACACAGCTCGCAACCTTGAAAGCCGGCGTCCCCGTATACGACCCCGACGTCACCCATCACGCGGTGCTGAGTCACGGGGACGTGAGGTCGCTGTCACGTCGGCTTGCTTCGCTTACCTACGAGCACCGCAAGCTCGTGCCGGGCTTGGAGCCGGGGCGGGTGGACGTGATCGTCGCGGGGGCCGAGATCCTCCTGCGAGTGATGGAGGTCTTCGACGCCCCGGAGGTCCTCGTGTCCGAACGGGACATCCTCGACGGCCTCGTCCTCGAGCTCTTGGAAGAAGCTTCCTAAAAACACAACTTCTCGTAGTGCCTTGACGACTCCTCGCGTTTCGGGTGTGAATTGATGCGTCCATCGTGGGGTGGGAGGCCCCCCTATAGGAAAGGAACTCCTATTGAGGAACAGGCATAGGTTCATCGCGCTCGGGGCGGTCCTCGCCTTGGTCGCGCTCATGGTGCCGGTGACCGCCCAGGCCCAAACCGGCACGAACTACACCGTCGAGGTGGGGGCACCTCTCTCTCAGCTTCCGGGAGAGTCAATGCGATTCTTTCCCAGCAACCTCACGGTCCACGACGGTGACACGATCACGTTCGTCGGTGGGTTCCACACCGCAACACTCCTGCCGAGTGATAACAGTCTGGTGGGGGCGGCACGCACGGACGTGCAGGAGTGGGTTGACGAGAACACCGGCCTTGGCGATCCTTATGCGTTCGCCGAGCTCGATCCCGACGACGGGACGGGTGCGCTGAAGGGCAACAACCAAGCGATCCTCGGTCCCGGGATATGCGGCACGCCGTCGACACCCTGCGCTTTCGACGGCTCGCAGGTCGTGAACTCGGGGTTGCTTTTCTTCTCCGAGGAGGGCTTCACCGTCGAGGTGAACGGCAGCGCCGGGGACGTCTTCTGGGCGATCTGTCTGGTCCACCTGAACATGCGGATGAAGATCAACGTGGTTGCCGCGGACCAGCCTGCATCGACCCAGTCGGGGATCGACGCGGCCAAGGCGACACAGGTCGCGGAGGACACGGACCTTGGCTCGGCATTGCACCAGAAGTTGCGGAACCGGCAGTCGAAGCACACCACCGCCGGTGGCCAGGTCGTGTGGGATGCGTGGGCCGGGTTCGATTCGGACGAGGTGACGCTCTACGCCATGTATCCGAAGGTACTCAACCTTCGTCGAGGCGATCGCGTGAGATGGCACTTCAGCCAGCTCGTCAGCGAAGACCACACGGTGACGTTCCCGCTCGGACGGGGGTTGAACATCGCGAATGCAGCGTTCGTTCCAAGCTGCGATCCCGACGGGGACGAAGGGACCGCGGCCGACACGCCACCGACGTCGGAAGCGCCGCCGTTCTGCGCCGACGTCAGTCAGCTCGAATTCGATATCGGTCCGGAATTCTCGCTTCCGGCGGGCAACGGTCGCGTGACCTCGAAGCGTGACTTCGAGAACTCGGCGGTCCGGGGCGCGAACTTCCCATCGGACGACCCCTACACGCTGCGTTTCCCGGAGCGGTCGGGCGACACGCCCTACAAATACGTCTGCCTGATCCATCCGTTCATGCGAGGCAGGGTCTTCGTTCGTAGATAGTTCGAGGAGCGTGATGGACAAGAGGCGGCCCTCCAGGGGCCGCCTCTTTCCTTTCCTGACACCACCCACATTTTCCGCTCGATGCCGGTCGGACGAAGTGGCGCGGAAAAAATGGGTGGTGGAGTAGCCTCACAGTGCCGTGGGCGAGTTCATCTGGGAACCGTCTCCCGACTACATCGAGAACGCTAACGTGACGCGGCTTATGCGCCGTCATGGCATCGCGGACTTCCTCGATCTCGTTCGCCGCTCGCAGGACGACATCGAGTGGTTCTGGGAAGCGGTCATCGACGACCTCGGGATCGACTTCTTCACCCCCTACGACAAGATCTTGGACGACTCCGAGGGGATCGCGTTCGCGAAGTGGTTCGTCGGGGGCCGGATCAACCTCACGTACAACACGGTCGACCGTCACGCGTCGTCCGACCTGGCGGACGAGCCCGCCCTGGTCTGGGAAGGCGAGGACGGCGCAACGCAGACGATCACCTACCGTGAGCTCGCGACCGGGGTCAACAAGGCGGCGAACGGCCTCGAGGAGATGGGCGTGGGGATGGGCGACGCCGTGGGGATCTACATGCCGATGGTCCCCGAAGCCGTCGTCGCCGCGTACGCCTGCGCCAAATTGGGAGCGATCTACCTGCCGATCTTCTCGGGGTTCGGTGCTCCCGCGATCGCGACCCGACTGAACGACTCAAAGGCCAAGGTGCTGATCACGGCCGATGGCTTCTATCGCCGCGGTCAACGGGTCGATATGAAGGGCACCGCCGACGAGGCAGTGGAGCAGTCACCGTCGATCGAACGTGTGATCGTCTTCGAACGCTTCTCCGACGCGCGGCCCTCCCTGTCCGCGCGCGACGTCACGTGGGAGAACGCGTTCCATTCTCAGAGTGACGAACGGGCGGCTGCGCAGCTCGATCCCGAGACCCCGTTCATGATCGCTTACACGTCGGGCACGACAGGGCAACCCAAGGGAAGCGTGCACGTGCACGGCGGATTCCTCGTGAAGATCGCTCAGGAAGTCGCCTACCAGTTGGACGTTCGCTCCGACGACGTCCTTTACTGGGTGACCGACATGGGGTGGATCATGGGCCCCCTCGAGATGGTCGGCGGACATGCTGCGGGGGCCGCGGTGTTCATGTACGAAGGCGCTCCTAACCATCCCGGACCCGATCGCGTGTGGTCGATGATCGAGCGTCACGGTGTCAGTGTGTTGGGGATCTCGCCCACGCTCGTGCGCGCCTTGATGCCGGCCGGTGCCCAACCGGTCAAGAGCCACGACCTCTCGAGCCTGCGCATCCTTGGCTCCACGGGGGAGCCGTGGAACCCCGAGCCCTACAAGTGGTTCTCGGATGTCGTCGGTGGCGGGCGGTGTCCGATCATGAACCTGTCGGGTGGGACCGAGGTCGGCGCTTGCTTCCTCGGCCAGTCGCCCGTGATCCCCACGAAGGTGTGCTCGCTCGGAACGCCGTCGTTGGGGATGGCGATGGACGTGTTCGGTCCGGACGGCAAGCCGGTGCGGGGCGAGGTCGGCGAGCTCGTGTGCACGAAGCCGTGGCCCGCCATGACGCGTGGTTTCTGGGGGAGCAAGCAGCGTTATCTCGACACCTACTGGTCGCGGTGGCCGGACGTCTGGGTCCACGGCGATTGGGCTTCGATCGACGAGGACGGCTACTGGTTCTTGCACGGCCGCTCCGACGACACATTGAACATCGCGGGCAAGCGGATCGGTCCGGCGGAGTTCGAGTCGGCAGCCGTGGATCACGAGGCCGTGACGGAGTGCGCCGCGATCGGGATCCCGGACGATGTGAAAGGAACGGCCGTGTGGTGCTTCTGCATCCTCCACCCCGGTTACGACCCGACGCCCGAGCTGGCCGCCGAGATAACGGAGTCGATCGCTGCGGAGCTGGGGAAGGCCTTCAAGCCGGCGCAGGTGCGGTTTGTGGAAGAGCTTCCGAAAACGCGGTCGGCCAAGATCCTCCGGCGCGCGATCCGCGCAAAGGTCCTGGGTGAGGATCCCGGCGACATGTCGTCGTTGGAGAACCCGAGTGCGCTGGAGGCCATCGAGAAGTCGGTGCAGGGCACCTGATCGTGACGATCTTCTTCTTGGTCCGGCATGCGGTAACCGATCACACCGGTCAGCGGATCAGCGGTTGGTTGGAGGGGATAGAGCTCAGTGACCGCGGCCGGGAACAAGCCAAAGCTCTGGCGGAAAGTCTTGCCGAAGCCGAGTTCGCGGCCGTCTATGCCAGCCCGATCGAGCGGACCATGGATACGGCGAAGGCGATCGCGGATGCACAGGGCCTGGGGGTGAAGGTGCGTCGCAGCCTCGGCGAGGTGGAATACGGCGGTTGGACGAACCGCTCTCTCAAGGTGCTGTCACGCACGAAGTTGTGGCAGCAGGTGCAGAGCTTCCCGTCCGGTGCCCGGTTCCCCGACGGTGAGTCCTTGTACGAAGTGCAGACCCGTGCCGTTGCCGAGCTCGAAAACCTGCGCCGGGATCATCCCAAAGACAAGGTCTGCGTCGTCACTCACGGCGACGTGATCCGTCTCGTCACCGCTCACTACCTCGGGGTTCACATCGATCTGTTCCAGCGCATCATGGTGGCTCCGGCCTCGGTGACGGTGATCGCCGTAGGCGACTCCGGCCCCCGCGTGCTGACGGTTAACAGCAAGACTGGATGGGGAGATGAATCCTGATGGATCGTCAACCGACGGCCCCCGACGTTTTCACCGCCGATTACGTCGGCACGCCGGGCCAGAGGACCTTCTTCCTCCAGATCCGTGACGCGGGATCGACGACCTCGTTCCTCGTCGAGAAGCAACAGGTGGCGGCTCTCGCCGAGCGATTGCGGGAGATGCTCGTTCTGATCGACCAAGAAGACACGATCCGCAGCGCGATACCGGCGCGTGACCCCGGTCTGGCTCTCGTCGATCCGGTGGAACCAACGTGGCGGATCGGCACGATCGGTCTCGCGTACGAAGAAGGCACCGACCAGATCGTGATCGCGGTCGAAGAGATCGCGGAAGAGGAGGAGCCGGAGGACCCCACCCGGAACTCGGCCACCTTCCTGCTTCGGAGAGACCAGGTCCGGGCCTTTGTGCTCCACTCGGTGGCGATCGTGGACGAGGGCCGCGAGCTCTGCCAGCTATGCGGGCTCCCCATGGATCCCGCCGGGCACCAATGTCCCGCATCCAACGGCCATCACGTTCACGCTTGACCGACGTCGGTTTCCTCCGCGCCGCGTCGGTCGAGGTCGTCGGACTCCTTCCTTACGCGTCCAATTACACGTTCCTTGCTCGTCTCAGCGATGGCGAAAACAAGGAGCTCGTCGTCTACAAGCCCACCCGCGGCGAACGACCGTTATGGGATTTCCCACACGGGACGCTGGCCGCGCGCGAAGCGGCTGCGTATCTCGTCAGCGAGGGGGCCGGATGGGGGATCGTGCCCCCGACCGTGCTCCGAACCGACGCGCCGCTCGGCGGCGGCTCGTTCCAGCTCTTCATCGAGCACGATCCGGAGTTGCATTACTTCACTCTCAGCGAGACGCGCCTCGACGAGTTCGAGGTTTTCGCCGCGTTCGACGTCGTCACGAACAATGCCGACAGGAAAGCCGGTCACGTGCTTCAGGATGCGAAAGGAAAGTTGTGGGCCGTCGATCACGGTCTGACTTTCAACGTCGAGGAGAAGCTGCGCACCGTCATATGGGAGTTCGCCGACCGGCCGATAGGCGACGCCGTGCGAGCGAACCTGCAGGAACTTCTCGATGCGCTGGAGAGTGACGGCGAGATCAGGCGCGGTCTGGCCGAGCTCCTCATGGCCGAGGAGACCCGCGCGTTGATAGCGCGAACGAAACTGTTGCTGCGCTTGGGGGTTTATCCGCAGCCCGGCGGCCACCGCCCCTACCCGTGGCCCCTGGTCTGAGGCCGTAACCTCGTCACCCGCCCGGGTGGTGGAATGGCAGACACTCGCGCCTTAAAAGTGCGTGGCCGAAAGGCCGTGTGGGTTCGAATCCCACCCCGGGCACAAGAACGCGTATCTTCCGGTTGTGAGGACCTCGGTCAAGCCTCTTCCTGTGATCCTTTCCGGACTGGTCGCGGGGCTCATGAGTGGGCTGCTCGGCGTCGGCGGTGGGATCGTGATGGTGCCCTTGCTCGTCCTCGCCGCCCACCTCGATCAGCACCATGCCCATGCAACCTCGCTCGCTGCCGTGATCGCGATCGGTGCAGGAGGCGCGATCACGTTCGCGCTCGAAGGAGAGGTCGACGTCCAACTTGCCGGTCTGCTGGCACTCGGAAGCCTCTTCGGAGCTCCGCTCGGAGCGCTGGTCATGCACCGAACCCCCGAGGGGTCGCTCAAGGTCGCGTTCGGTTGTCTGATGATCGTCGTGGCGGGGTTGCTGCTGTGGACCTGAGCCTGCCGGTCATCGTCGGGATCGTCGCGTTCGGGGTCTCCGTGGGGGTCCTTTCGGCTCTCTTCGGGATCGGGGGCGGCCTGGTGATGGTGCCCTTCATGGTGCTTCTGCTGGACGAAGGGCCACATCTCGCGGAGGGCACGTCACTTCTCGTGATCGTTCCCACCGCGCTTGCCGGAGTGGCCGCCCACGCCCGACGTGGCTACGTGGACTTCGGGGCCGCCGCCCTGCTCGCTATAGGGGGCGTCCTCGGAGCGGTCGCCGGCGCGCGCATCGCGCTGGCGACGCCAGACGATTCGCTGCAGAAGGCCTTCGCGATCTTCTTGATCCTGATGGGAGCGCGGCTGATCCGCGAGGGCTACCGCGGGAGGGCCCGGGGGTGAGGTGTCAGGCGACCGGCGCTCCCGGCTCGACGTCGTCCGGCACTTCCAACAGTCGCACCGTCCCGTCGGGATCGAGTGCTCCGAGGATCAGGAACTCGCTCCGGAATCCCGCGATCCGCTTGGTGCCGAGGTTGATCGCGCCGACGACCATTCGACCCTCCAGCTCGTCCTGCCCATAGTTCGTTACCTGCGCGCTCGTCTGCAGGATCCCAACGACCGGGCCGAAATCGACCTGGAGCTTGTAGGAGGGTTTGTGAGCCTCCGGGAAGGACTCGACCGTGACCACGCGTCCTGCCCTCATGTCCACCGCGGAGAACCCATCGATGCCTACGTCATCTCTCCGGGGGATCTTTTCGGGCTGATAGGGAAGGAGGTTGGCGTCGATCTCGTGTTGGCCCATGCCACTAACCTACGGCTATGCCCGAGTTGCCCGAGGTGGAGTCCGTCCGGCGCCAACTCGATCCGGAGCTGTCCGGCCGGGCGGTCATCGATGTCTGGACCGATCCACTTCCGACGGTGCCGCGCGAGTTCATCGATGCAGAACGTCTGATAGGCCGACGGATCGAACGCGTCGGTCGCCGCGGCAAGTTTCTGATCGCTCCACTCGATCGGGGCCTGGAGCTGATCCTTCATCTCGGGATGACCGGGTCGTTCTCTTTGACGGACAAGGATGCGTACGCGCGGGCGCTCATATCTCTCGACGATGGACGCGAGCTGGCTTTCCGCGACCCTCGTCGGTTCGGAAGGTTGGCCGTGGTCCCGGCCGGCGATTACGCGGGGCTCCCGACCTTGCGCATGCTGGGCCCCGAGCCGTTGTCGGACGACTTCGATCCCGAGCGCTTCGCGTCCGACCTCGCGCGGACGACCGCGCCGATCAAGCCGTATCTCTTGTCACAGCGGCCGGTGGCGGGAGTGGGGAACATCTACGCGGACGAAGCGTTGTGGGCGGCACGCATCCACCCGTTATCCCGCCGCGTGGGCCGCGCCCGCGCACGCGACCTCCACGCCGCGATCCGGGAGGTCCTCGCGGCGGCGATCGATCGGGAAGGAACGACGTTCCGTGACTACCGGATGGTGAACGGCGCCAGCGGCCGCAACGCGGGTTTCCTCACCGCCTACGGACGGGCGGGGTCACCCTGCCCCCGTTGCTCGACCCCCCTCAAGAAGATCGTTCTGGGGGGACGCGGGACGACGTACTGTCCGCGGTGCCAGCGGGTATGAATGTGGGATGGCGATGAACAGTGACGCCGAGCTGAAGAGGATCTTCGACGAGGCCAAGACGATCGCGGTCGTCGGTGCCTCTATCCACCCCCATCGCGCGGGCCACTACATCCCCCGCTACCTGATGGAGCAGGGCTACAGGATCGTTCCCGTGAATCCGAACTACGACGAGGTCTTGGGCGAGAAGTGCTATCCGAGCTTGAAGGAGATCCCCTTTCCCGTCGACGTCGTCGAGGTCTTCCGCCGGCCGGAGTTCTGCGACGAAGTGGCTCGCGATGCGGTAGCGATCGGTGCGAAAGTGCTGTGGCTCCAGCTCGGGATCGTGTGCGACCCGGCCCGCAAGATCGCGACGGGAGCCGGACTGACCTATGTCGAGGATGCCTGCATGGGACCCGAGCACCGCCGGCTGGTGGGGGCCGCGTAGCAACGCTCTAGCCCTTGATCACTCCGACCGGTCGGAGCCGGGCAACCACTTTGGTGAGACCGGCTCCCTCACAGCTTTCGACGACCTCCGAGACGTCTTT
>Ga0299913_10003250_pt1 | contig 13223 bp, 15 predicted proteins | sample RVTome_9_FD_201360 | JGI IMG/M metagenome (GOLD analysis project Ga0299913, IMG submission 201360) | Soil microbial communities from uranium-contaminated site in the Upper Colorado River Basin, Wyoming, United States - RVT155D38 (version 2) ... | reverse complement strand
GGCCGCTCCGCGTTCGTCACGACCATGATCGTGTGCGGCTCGATGGTGCGGTCCTCATCCTCCCAGCGGACCCAGCCGCCGGGCTTCACGTAGAGGTGGCCGGGGTTGAACTTGTTGTTCTGGCCGAAGAACGCGTTCGGCTGGAACGAGAGCCCGCCGCGGACCTTCACGACCTTCGCGGCCTGGGCGGGCGCCGCGACCGCGCCGGCGACGACGAGGGCGAGCACCGTGATGGCGACGCGCCGCTTGCTCGGCTTGGACAGCTGCATGTGCATGGGAAGTCCTCCCGGGTCTGGGTTACCGCTTGACGGCGATGACGCCGCTCTGGCCGGCCGCGTAGCCGCCGGACGCCTTGACGATGGCACGGACGCGCCACGTGCCCTTGCGCGGGGCGACGACGAACGCCGCCTTCGAGTTCGAGCCGAGCCGCTTGGAGGCGATCGCCCTCCACCCGGCCGGCTTCTTGCGCTGGAGGACGGCCACCGCGCCGGCGCGGTTCGGCGCGGCCGTGACGGTCACGCGGGTGCGCTTGCGGGGGAGCCGTTTCTTCGCGAGGGTGACGCGCGGCTTCACGACGACGGCGACCTCCTCGCTCGCGTGGTCGGTCGGAAGCACCGCGCGGTACCGGGCGAGCAAGGCCGGGACGGAATGTGTGAACACGTCGTTGCCGCCGGACGTGACCGTCGCCACAGGCGTCCATGTCCCGTTCACGAGCCGCTCGACGTGAACCTCCGTCCCCTCGGGCGCGAGCCCGCGCAGCGTCACCGTCGTCCCGTGCAGCACGGGCGCCGACGGGCCGGTGAGCCAGACCTCCCCGACGCGGACCACGCCCGTCATGTACGCGTGCTCGTGGCAGAAGTACGGGATGTCGCCGACCTCGGAGAACGGCGGCGAGTCGAACCACTGGCCCGAGGTGAGGAGGCCCGACATGAACGCCGTCCCGTCGGGGCTGCTCCAGACGTCGTGCGGGGTGCTGACCCTGTTCGTCCAGCGAACGTAGTCGCCCACGAGCACCTTGACGGCCTTGGGCTCGAACTCGAATCCGGGGATCGCGACGGGGCGCGCGGCCGCGGAGGCTCCGCCCGGCGCCGCGACGGCGGCGAGGCAGAGAACGGCTATGAGGCGCGTCACAGCGCCCGCCGGGCGCGGCCGGATACCTCGTAGAACCCCTGCATCCCGGCGGCCATGTGCGCCTCGACGTGGCAGTGGTAGAACCACGTGCCGGTCACGTCCTCCTTGATGCGGAAGCGGAAGCTCTCCGCTGGGCCGATCGTACGCACGTCCACCCATTCCCCGGCGAACTTCCAGCGGTGGCCGTGCAGGTGAAACGTGTGGTGGTCGCTTCCGAGCGCGAGCACGTTCCACTGGACGACGTTCCCGATCTTCGCCTTCGGCGTCGGCGTGTTGCGCGGGAACGCGCGCCCGTTGATCGTCATGAAGCCCCGGTGCGTCGAAAAGAAGACGACGTTCTCGCGGTCGGCCCGCTTCTCGTGCTTGCCGAGGATCGACATCGACCCGTAGAGGCCGCCGTCGAGCGACTCGTGCATGTTCTCCGCGTGGTCGTGGTACGGCCAGACCCCGCGCGAGCCGCGCTTTGCGTCGAGCGTGTAGGTGAACGCGCGGCCCGGCGCGACGTTCGAGCCGGGGCCCGAGACGCCCGGGATCCAGGCGCCGTCCGACCCGAACCGGTACTTCACGCCGTGGAAGTGCATCGAGTGGCGATGGTTCCTGACCGTGTCCATGTTCCTGAAGTGGATCTTGAGCGTGTCGCCGACGCGCGCCCGGATGAGCGGGCCCGGGATCCCGTCGTTGTCGCCAACCTGGTTCGCCTTGTTCGGCCAGAACTTCTCCCAGTTGGCCGTCATCCGCTTGTAGACGACCGCCTGCATGACCGTCTGGTCCTTCGTGAACGTCTGCCCGGTGATCGGGTCGCGGCCCGTCGGCATGATGTCCCAGTTCACCGGGACGGCCGCGATCCAGTAGTGGCGAACGCGCGCGTCGGCCGTCGGGGCGAGCAGAACGACGGCGAGCGCGGCCAGGGCAGTGACATGGGCGAGCCTGCGCAAAGCCGCCCTATTGTGACGCACACCGCTGCGTTTTTGGAGAGACCCCTTGTAAGGAGCCGGTAAGACCCGGACTCAGCCGATGCGCTCGAGCGGGGCGTACTCGAGCATGAGCCGCCGCTCGGCGCCGTCCTCGGCGAAGCGGACGGTCACCGTGCCGTCGCTCTCGATCCGCAGGACGATGCCCTCACCGAGCGAGGCGTGGCGGACGGCGTCGCCGGTCGAGAGATCGGGGATGTCCGCATCGTCCCGGACCGGGACGCGCGGCGCGCCCGAGCCGGACCACGAGGTCGGCCGGAGCCGGTCGCGCTCGAGCTCGTCCTGCGGGAGCTCGTCGAGGAAACGGCTCGGGAGGTTGTAGCTCCGCGAGCCCCAGAGCGAGCGCGCGGCCGCGTGGATGAGCGTGAGCCGCTCCTCGGCGCGCGTCAGCCCGACGTAGGCGAGACGGCGCTCCTCCTCGAGCCCGCCCTCCTCCATCGAGCGGGCGTGCGGAAAGACGCCCTCCTCCATGCCGACGAGGAAGACGGCGCGGAACTCGAGGCCCTTCGCGTTGTGGAGCGTCATGAGCGTGACCTTGCCGCCCTCGTCCTCGATCGCGTCCTGGTCGGAGACGAGCGAGATGCCCTGGAGGAAGTCCGAGAGGGACGGCTCGTCGGCGGTCGCCTGGTACTCCTGGGCGACGCCGACGAGCTCCCCGAGGTTCTCGATGCGGCCCTGCGCCTCGATCGTCCGCTCGGCGCGCAGGCTCTCGAGGTAGCCCGACTCCTCGAGCACGCGCTCGACGAGGTCGGGGACGGAGAGCTCGGTCGCCGCGTCGGCGAGCGCGTCGAGGAGGCCGGCGAGCTTCTGGACGTTGCGGAGCGGCGCGGCGCCGCAGCCGGCCTCGTCGGCGCGGCCGAGCGCCTCGCGGAGCGTCATCCCCTGGGCGTCGGCGAACGTCTGCAGGCGCGCGAGCGTCGTGTCCCCCACCCCGCGCCGCGGCCGGTTCGCGATGCGCGCGAGCGAGACGCTGTCCGCGGGGTTGTCGAGCGCCTGGAGGTACGCCACGGCGTCCTTCACCTCGGCCCGCTCGTAGAAGCGCGGGCCGCCGATCACCTGGTAGGCGATGTCCTGGCGGACGAGCACGTCCTCGAGCACCCGCGACTGGGCGTTCGTCCGGTAGAAGACCGCGATCTCGGAGCTCGCGTAGCCCTCGTCGTGCAGGCGGGCGATCTCGGAGGCCACGAAGCGGGCCTCGGCGTGCTCGTCCTCCACCTCGAGGACGCGCACCGGGTCACCCTCGCCGCGGTCGGAGAAGAGGTTCTTCGGCTTCCGCTCGCGGTTGTGCGCGATGAGCGAGTTCGCGGCGCGCAGGATCCGGTTCGTCGAGCGGTAGTTCTGCTCGAGGGCGATGACGCGCGCTCCGGGGAAGTCATGCTCGAACTCGAGGACGTTGCGGATGTCCGCCCCTCGGAAGGCGTAGATCGACTGGTCCGGGTCGCCGACTGCGAACACGTTCCCGTGCTTCTCGGCGAGGAGCTGGAGGAGCCGGTACTGGGCGTGGTTCGTGTCCTGGTACTCGTCCACGAGAACGGCGCGGAAGACCTTCTGCCAGCGGGCGCGCGCCTCCGGGAAGCGCTCGAGCACCTGCACGGTCAGGACGAGCAGATCGTCGAAGTCGAGCGCGTTCGCGGCGTGCAGGCGGCGCTGGTAGAGCGCGTAGACCTCCGCGACGGTCTGGTCGTAGAAGGAGGCGACCCGCTCGGCGTACTCGTCGGGCAGGACGAGCTGGTTCTTCGCGGCGGAGATCTGGCCGTGGATGCCGCGCGGGGCGAAGCGCTTCGGGTCCTTGTCGAGCTCCTCGAGGCAGCTCTTCACCAGGCGCACCTGGTCGGCCGAGTCGTAGATCGTGAAGTTCGACTTGAGGCCCAGGCGGGGCGCCTCGCGCCGGAGGATCCGGCCGCAGGCGGCGTGGAAGGTCATCACCCACATCGTCCGCGCGACCCCGCCGAGCAGCCCCTCCAGGCGGCGCTTCATCTCGTTCGCGGCCCGGTTCGTGAAGGTGATCGCGAGGATCTCGTTCGGCTTCACGCCGAGGGCGCGGATCTCGTGGACGATCCGGTGGGTGAGGACGCGGGTCTTCCCGGAGCCGGCGCCGGCGACGATCAGGACGGGGCCCTCGGGTGCGGTGACCGCCTCCCGCTGGGCAGGGTTCAGGTGCGCGAGGTACTCCTCCGGCGAGGCAACGGCCACGGGGTCGATGCTAGTCGCTCGCGGGGCGGCGGCCGGTGTCCCGCGGGGACGCGGCTACGCGTCCGCGCAGCGGGTGACCGTGGAGACGAGCCAGCCGCCGTCCTCTGTCGGCACGAGGCTCGCGACGGAGACGACGCTCCCGTCGCGGACGACGCGGACGGCGGGAGACTCCCCGGCGCCGGGATAGCCGGCGAGCTCGACCACGTCGTCCGCATCGAGCTTGACCTCGCTCGCGGCCCGCACGGCCTCGGCGGGCTCGCCCTGGATTCCGGGAGCGCCGGCGAGGTAGTCGAGCGTGGCGGACCAGATGTCCTCGCAGTCGAGCTCCGTCGAGACCCAGACGCCGTCGGGATCGGCGATCTGGAGCCGCTCGCCGGGCTCGTCGCCGGGGCCCCTCGCGGGATCGTCGCACGTGACGCTCGCGGCGCCGGGCGGCAGGGCCCAGACGCGGGCATGCACGCCTTGCGGGAAGCCCTCGCCCTGGGCGGAGTCGGCAGCCTGGACGTGGACGACGCGCCTGGCACCGCTCTCGTTGCGGATCTCGAGGTGGACGCCGTCGCGGCTCGCGGCGACCCGGGGCGTCTCGACGGTCGCGCCGTCGGCGCCGCAGACGATCACCGCCGTGGCCGGAAGCTCGACCCCGGAAGGCTCGGACGGCGCGTCGGGGGGAGGATCCGCGCTTCCGGCCCCACAGCCCGCCAGGGCTACGGCCAGCGCGAGGGCGAGCACGGGGGATGCGAGGCGCGTCACGCCTCTTCGACGGGCCCGACCGGCTGATGGTTCCCGAGCTTCTCCTCGACCCAGGCGCGCACGTCGGCGAGGGCGGCCGGGTCGCTCGACTTCAGGACGACCTCGACGGTCGGGCCGTCCGCGTCGCCGAAGCGCGGGTAGCTCCCGACGGCCACGTCGGGGTGACGGATCGTCGCCTGCTCGAGGATGCCGACGATCTCGCCCTCGGTCGTGCGGTAGCGTCGGCGCCAGGCGGCGACGGGGTCTCCGCGGAAGCGGTCCGCGATCGCGTCGAACATCGCCTCCATCTCGCTCGGGAGGCCCGGAAGGACGTGGACGGCGCCGAGGACGAAGCCCGGCGCGCCGCCGAGCGGGTTCACGAGCGGCTCGGCGCCCTCGGGGAGCCGCGACCAGCGGGCGGCGTACTCGGCGAGGCCCCGGCCGGCGAAGCGGGCTCGGAGCTCGGAGGCGAGCGGCTCCTGTTCGACGCACGGGACGCCGAAGGCGGCGGCGACCGCCTCCCGCGTGAGGTCGTCCGGCGTGCCCCCGAGGCCGCCGGTGACGAAGACGAGATCGGCACGCGGCAGCTCGGCGCGGAGGAATGCCGCAACCTCCTCGACGTCGTCGCCGAGCGCGGCGGTCAGGCGGACGGTGACGCCGAGCGCGGCGAGGCGCCGCGCGAGCCAGGAGGCGTTCGTGTTCTCGACGTCGCCCGAGACGATCTCGTTCCCGATCGTCAGGACGACCGCCGTCCTCATGCGGGCGAGTATAGGAGCCGTGCGTGCGGGCTCCGTGACGGGTTCGCGCGGCTTCCGTGACGGGGTCTGACCCGGTAAAGACAGGTGCCGTGCGTCTTCCGCCACATTTCCACCGGGCGAAAACCGGCTGGTTGCAGGGACGTTACAAAGCAGACACGAACTCGCGCGGCTCTCGTGACCGGGTCTGACCCCGTAAGGGCGACCGCGTGCGTGGTTCGTGACGGTTCTCGCTGCTGGAGAACGCCGCTCCGTGCAGGGCTGTTACAGAGTCGGCACGGATCTGCGCGCGTCTTGTTCCTGGGTCTGACCCCTTAAAGGGCGGCCGGGCTGCTAGGGGCGCGCAAGGGTGTTCACGACGCGCACGACGGGTGACTCGCCGAACCAGTCGACGACGCTCACGCCGCCGGGGGACTGGTCGAGGCGGAAGACGGCGCTGCCGGCCAGGCCGAGCGCGTCGGCCAGGACGACCCGGAGAACGCCCGCGTGCGCGACGAGCCCGACCTCGCCGCCGTCGTGCCGCGCCCTCAGCGCCGCCACGACCGGAAGGACCCGCGCCTGCAGGTCGGCGAGGCTCTCGCCGCCCGGGAACCGCACCTCGTCCGGAGTCTCCATCCACCCGCGGAAGAGCGCCGGACGCTCGGCCTCGATCCGCTCGAACGGGAGGCCCTCGAGCTCTCCGAAGTCGAGCTCGACGAACTGGGGGACGACGACGGGCTCGAGCCCGTGCGCGGCCGCGATCGGCCCCGCGGTGTCGCGGGCGCGGGCGAGCGGGCTCGTGTAGACGGCCGCGAGCGGGGGCTCGGCGAGGGCCGTCGAGAGCTGCTCCGCCTGCCGGCGGCCCGGCTTCCCGAGCGGAACGTCGAGCCGGCCGACACAGAGCCCGCGCGCCCGCTCCTCGGTCTCCGCGTGACGGACGAGGACGAGCCGCGTCGCCGCGCCGCGCGGACGCAGTTCGAGCATCACCGCGTCCCCGCCGCACCGACGAGGGCGAACGTCGTGCCGAGCTCCGCCGCGGCGCCGAGCACGTCGCCCGTCACGCCGCCGAGCCGCCGCGCGACGAGCGCGAGCGCCGCGACCGCGACGGCCGCGGCGCCGGCGATCCAGAGCCCTCGCATGCCGAGCGCGCCCACGGCGACGACGATACCGAGCGCGACCCCGACCGCCGCCCACGGCCGGCCGGCGAGCGCGCGGCCGATCCCGTCCTCCTCCCGCGCGTACGGGAACGCCGCAGCGAGCGCGAGCGGCGCCGCCCGCCCGACCGCGAACGCCGCGACGAGCGCGAGCACCGGCGCCGGCCCGGAGAGGATCGCCGCGAGCGCGGCCGTCTTCACGAGCAGGTCGACCCCGAGCGCGGTCGCGCCGAACGCGCCGATCGCGCCCTCCCGCATCACCGCAAGCGCCCGCTCGCGCGTCCCGGCGCCGAGCCCGTCCGCGGTGTCCGCGAGCCCGTCCAGGTGGATCGCGCCCGTGAGGAGCGCCTCGAACGCGACTGCGAGCGCGGCGGCGAGAAGCGGGCCGAGCCGCGAGTCCGAGCCGGCCGCGACGAGCCCGACGACCAGTCCGATCCCGGCGCCCACGAGCGGGAACAGCACCGAGCCGCGCGCGACGTCGTCCCGCCCGAGCTCGACCCGCCCGACGGGCACTCGGGTGAGGAAGGCGACCGCTGCGAGCACGGCCCTACCGGCCCGCATCCGTCACGCCCGCCTCGCCGAAGGTGGCCATGTCCTCGAGAAGGGCGAGCGCGGCGCCGACGAGCGGAAGCGCGAGCGCGGCGCCGCTCCCCTCCCCCAGGCGAAGGCCCAGGTCGAGCAGCGGGCGCAGCCCGAGCCCTGCGAGCACGAGCGCGTGGCCCGGCTCAGGCGAGCGGTGCGAGGCGACCATCCGCTCCGCGGCCGCAGGCGCAATCCGGGCGGCCACGAGCGCCGCCGCCCCGGTCGGGAAGCCGTCGAGGAGGACGACGCACCCCGCCGCGGCGCCGCCGAGGCAGACGCCCGTCAGTACCGCGAGCTCGAACCCGCCGAGCGCCGCGAGCACCCCCACCGGATCCGCCGCGTCGGGCCGGTTCGCTGCGAGCGCGCGGCGCACGGCGTCGACCTTCCGCGCGAGCCCGTCGTCGTCCACGCCGGTGCCGCGCCCGCAGACCGCGTCCGGAGCGGCCGGGAGGAGCGCCGTGCAAAGCGCGGCGGCGGCGGTCGTGTTCCCGATCCCCATGTCGCCGAGCGCGAGGACGCCGACGCCTTCCGCGGCGAGCTCCTCCGCGAGCGCGGCGCCGGCGGAGATCGCCTCGAGAGCCTGCTCCCGGCTCATCGCCGGGCCCACCGTCGCGTCGGCCGTTCCCGGGCCGATCCGTAGCGGACGGATGGACGGGTGGGCGACCGGCTCGAGCACGCCCGCGTCCACGACGAGGAGCCGTGCGCCGGCCTCGCGCGCGAGGACATTGATCGCCGCCCCGCCGGCCGCGAAGGTCGCGAGCATCTGGCCGGTCACCTCGGGCGGGTACGCGCTGACTCCGCCGCGCGCGTAGCCGTGATCTCCCGCCGCGAGCACGATCGCGGCGGGCAGCCGTCCCGGGGACGCCGTCCTGCGGATCGCGGCGATCCGGGTGCCGAGGTCCTCGAGCGTTCCGAGGCTCCCGCGCGGCTTCGCCTTCGCGTCGTACGAGGCTCGTGCCGCGGCGCGTGCACCCTCGTCCACCGGCCTGCTGATCCGCTCGACGAGCTCGGCGAGGCCCGTATCGGCCGTGCGGGTCGTCACCGGAGCTCGAGCTCCCGCCCGGCGACGACGAGGCTCGCACGGTCGGCCGCCGCCGCGACGATCGCGTTGACCCGGCCGAGCACGTCGCGGAACCGCCGCCCGAGCGGCGTCCCCGGGACGACGCCGAGCCCGACCTCGTTGCTCACGACGATCGTGAGCCGCCCACGGGCCGCCGCAACGCGGGCGAGCTCCACGGCGCGCCCCTCGACCTCCTCGTCGCCGAGCCCCGACTCGAGCGCGTTCGCGACCCAGAGCGTCAGGCAGTCGAGCACCACGCACGCGTCCGCCGGCGCCGCCGCGAGCGCCTGCCCCGGGTCGGCCGGCTCCTCGACCGTCGTCCAGCCGGCCGGCCGCTCGGCCCGGTGCGCCTCGATGCGGGCCCGCATCTCCCCGTCGTCGCGCACCCCGGCGGTTGCCACGAAGACGACCGGCAGGCCCGACTCCGCCGCCAGGCGAACGGCGAGCGACGACTTCCCGCTGCGCGCACCGCCGAGGAGGAAGACGAGCGGCGTCACCCGACCGGCCGCTCGACGTCGACGCGCGGGCGGAGCGGCACGATCGCGGGCCCGTCCTCCCCGTCCACCACGCGCACCGATGCGCCGTAGTGGCGCGCGACGAGCTCCTCGGTCAGCACCTCGCCCGGGGTACCGCTCGCCGCCTCGCGGCCCCCGTCCAGGAGCAGGAGCCGCTCCGCGTACTGCCCCGCGAGCGTGAGGTCGTGCATCGCCGCGAGCACGGTCAGCCCCCGCTCGGCGCGAAGGGACGCGACGAGCTCGAGCACCTGCTGCTGCGCGCCCACGTCGAGCGCGCTCGTCGGCTCGTCCAGGAGGAGCAGCGTCCCGTCCTGCGCCACGGCGCGGGCGAGCACCGCGCGCTGGCGCTCCCCGCCGGAGAGCGACCCGAGCCGCCGGGTGGCCAGATGGAGCGCGTCGAGGGCGCCGAGCGCCGCGCGCGCCGCATGGACGTCTCGACGGCCCGGGGCGCCCGCGTACCCGAGGTGCGGCGTCCGCCCGAGCACGACGTACTCGACCACGCTCATGTCCGGCGGGATGACGGGAAGCTGCGGCACGACCGCCGTCCGCCGTGCGAGCTCCCGCCGGCCCAGCGAGGCCACCTCCACGCCGAGGAGCTCGAGCGAGCCCTCGTACGGGACGAGCCCGGCGACCGCGCGCAGGAATGTCGTCTTCCCGGCCCCGTTCGGGCCGATGAGGGCGAGCCACTCGCCGCGCTCGAGCGAGAGGCCGACGCCGTCCACGACCCGGGCGCCCTCGAGCACGACCCCGACGCCGCGTGCGCGGAGGACGCTCACGGCCCCACCGTCCTCGTCGTCCGCAGGATCACCGCGAAGAAGGGCGCTCCGAGGAACGCGGTCACGACGCCGATCGGGAGCTCGGCCGGCGCGATCGCGGTCCGGCAGATGAGGTCCGTGAGCACGAGGAAGCCGGCGCCCACCCCGAGCGAGAGCGGGAGCACCGCGCGGTAGCTCGTCCCGACGAGCAGCCGGATCGCGTGCGGCACGATGATCCCCACGAAGGCGATGAGGCCGCTGAAGGCGACCGCCGCCGCCGTCCCGAGCGTGGCGGCCGCGACGACGACGAGCCGTACCCGCGCGACCGCGACGCCGAGCGAGGCCGCCTCGTCGTCCCCGACCGCGAGCACGTCGAGCAGCCGCCGGTGCCAGAGGAGAAGCGCGGTGCTCACGACCGCGTACGGAAGCGCGATCAGCACCTCGCGCCAGCCGGAGGTCTCGAGCTGGCCGAGGATCCACGCGTAGACCTCCTGCACCGTGTCGGCGTTGCGCTGCTGGACGAACGTCTGCACGGCCGTGAGGAACGCCGCCACGGTCACGCCGGCGAGGATGAGGGTCGCGGTCGAGCGCCCGCCGCCCACCGAGCGGCCGAGCGCGTACGCCGCAGCGACACCGAGGAGCGCGCCCGCGAACGCGGCGACCGGGCGCAGGTCCACGCCGAGCGGGTCGCCGACGTCGTACGCGATCACGAGCGTCGCGCCGAGCCCCGCTCCCGCCGCAGCGCCGAGCAGGTAGGGATCGGCGAGCGGGTTCCGGAAGACGCCCTGGTACGCCGCACCGGCCGAGGCGAGAAGCGCGCCGACGACGAGCCCGAGCGCGACGCGCGGCGCGCGGAGCTCCCAGAGGATCGCCTTCTCCGTCTCGGTCAGCGAGGACTCGACGCCGAGGAGCGGCACGTGGCTCAGCACCTCGCGCGTGACCCGCCCCGCACCGAGGCTCACCGGCCCGAACGCGAGCCCGAGAAGCGCGGCGACGACGACGAACGCGGCGACCGCGAGCGCCCAGACGAGCGAGATCCCCGGCAGCGGCCGGTCGGCCCGCGCGGCGGCGAGGCGGGCGCGAAGGCGAGCGGCGTCGGTCACCGCGCGCCCACCTCCGCGAGCGCCTCGACGACGACCCTCACGAAGTCGACGGTGCGCGGGCCCCAGCGCGAGGTGATGTCGTCGTCCGCCTCGACGACGTTCCCCTCGGCGACGGCGTCGATCCTCCCCCAGCCGGCGCGCTTCGCGACCGTCTCGGCCGTCTGGCCGCAGCACTTCGTGTCCGCGAGGACGATCAGGTCGGGGTTCGAGGAGACGATGTGCTCGGCCGAGAGCTGCGGGTAGTCGGAGCCGGCCCGGTCGGCGTCGTCGGCGATGTTGTCCAGGCCGAGCCGCTCGTAGATCGAGCCGATGAACGTGCCCGAGGTCGCGGAGAAGAAGTCCGGCCCGAGCTCGTGGTAGACCGAGAGCCCGGCCGCGCCCTCCGCCGACGCGACGAGCCGTTCGATCTCCGCCTCCATGTCCTCGGCGACGGCCGCCGCCTCCTCGACGCGGCCGGTGACCTCGCCGAGCGTCTCGATCTGCGCGTAGGCGGCATCGAGGTCGGGAGCGGCATCCTGCAGGAGCACGGGGATCCCGAGCCGCTCGAGCCCGTTCACGAGGCCGCCGGGGTCGTACGCGGCGATCACGAGGTCCGGCTCGTAGCCCGCGATCGCCTCGATGTTCGGCTGGAAGCCGGAGAGATCGGTGACGGGCGCCTCGGGCGGGAAGCTCGACTGGTCGTCGACGGCGATCACCTGGTCGCCGGCACCGATCGCGAAGAGCGACTCGGTCGCGGTCGCGGAGAGCGACACGATCCGGGCCGGCTCGGCGGCGATCTCGACCCGCCCGTTGTCTCCTTCGACCGTGACCGGGAAGGACACGGATACGGCCTCCTCCGCGACCGTGGTCGTCGGCGCCGCGGCCGGTTCCGGGTCAGAGCTTCCGCACGCCGCAAGGGCGAGCGCGAGCAGGCCGGCGCCCACGAGGACGATGAGACGCTGATGCACGTTTCCTCCTTCCGCGAGGGGAACGGGTCGACGAGCGTCAGGTCTTCTGACTCGGGGCGCCCTTCTCCGCCGCCTTCCCAGCGGCTGCCAGTGGCGTCTGGCGGAGAAGCGTCTCCCCTCACAGCGGCGGGACCGTGCCGGACTCTCACCGGACTTCCCTCGACCGCTCGCCTTCGGTTGTCGGGCGGGACCGTACCACTGGATTAGGCTGGCGGGCAATGTCCCGTCTGGACCGCCTGGCCCGCTGGGGCCCCGTCGTCGTCTGGGCCGGGGTGATCTTCGCGTTCTCCTCGATCCCGTCGCTCTCCACGGGGCTCGGGACGTGGGATCTCCTGCTCCGGAAGGCGGCGCACGTGGTCGAGTTCGCCATCCTCGGCGCGCTCCTCGCGCGCGCCCTGCCGTCGCTCTGGTGGGCGATCGTCGCCGGGTCGCTCTACGCGGCGACGGACGAGGTGCACCAGGTGTTCGTGCCCGGCCGGGTCGGCTCCCCCGTCGACTGGGCGCTCGACACGCTGGGGGTTGCGCTCGGCGCGCTCGCCTACGGGAGGCTCGCTCGGTGAGTGGGACGGTGGCGGTCTCGCTCGACGGCACGCTCGGGGACACGCGCCCGCTGTGGGATGCGTTTCTGGCCGACGCGGCACGCCGCTTCGCCGGGATCGCGCCGCTCGACGTCGCGGCGCTCTCGGACGATCGCGTCGCCGCCGCCGCCGCGCTCGACGCCTGGGCGGAAGGCGGGATCGGCGACTGGCGTCGAGCGCTCGAGCGCTTCGCCGAGGATCACGCGCCCGTCCACCTTCGCCCCGACCCGGGCGCGAACACCGCCCTCCGCCGCCTGCGCCGCGCAGGCGCGCGGATCGTCGTCGTCACCGACGCGCCGGAGCCCCTCGCCCGCGTCGCCCTCGCCCACCTCGGGCTCGCCCGCTCGGTCGACGAGGTCGCCGCCGAGCCGCCCGCCGGAGCGCGGGTGATCGCGTCCGCGGACGACCTGGCCGGCGCGGTCGCGGCGTCCGGCTACGATCAGGGGTGATGGCGCCCGACCGGAAGCATCTCGACGACCGGCAGCTCGACGCGCTGCTCGAGCGGCTCGACCGTCTCTGCGACGAGGTGCACGGCCTCAACCGCCGGCTGGATCAGAACGACGCGCTCCTGCGGATCGGCGCCGAGCTCTCGAGCCTGAACGAGTCGCTTCAGGCGCTCGCGTACGCCGCCCTCGGCCAGCAGGGCCCGCAGGTTCGCCGCCGCCGATCCGCCTAGCCTGCGCGGCGCGCGCGGCCGTGTCCGCGACGGCCATGCCCTGTGCCTGGCACCGGACGCGGCCCGCTGCGACGCGTCCACGACGGACATGGACG
>Ga0299913_10003248_pt1 | contig 13226 bp, 12 predicted proteins | sample RVTome_9_FD_201360 | JGI IMG/M metagenome (GOLD analysis project Ga0299913, IMG submission 201360) | Soil microbial communities from uranium-contaminated site in the Upper Colorado River Basin, Wyoming, United States - RVT155D38 (version 2) ... | reverse complement strand
ACGAGGTCATTCTGGTTGACGGCGAGTCGGTCGACCGCACGGCCGAGCTCGCGCAGCGCGTCCGCCCGGACATCCGGATCGTGAGGCAGCCTGGTATGGGCAAGGGAGACGCGCTCCGTGCCGGCTTTGCAGCCGCTCGCGGCGACTTCATCGTCATGATCGACGCCGACGGGAGCATGGATCCGGCGGAGATCCCCGCGTGCATCGCCGAGCTGCACGACCGTCGCTCCGGTAACGGCTCGGGTCCGTACGAGCTCGTGAAGGGGTCGCGCTTCCTCCGCGGAGGCGGCAGCGACGACCTGGGCCGGGTGCGTCGCGCGGGCAACTCGCTCCTGCTGCGGCTGGCCAATGCGCTCTACGGAGCCGACTTCACCGACCTCTGCTACGGCCTGATCGCGTTCCGGCGGGACCAGCTGGACCAGCTTGCGCTCGAGTCCGACGGATTCGAGATCGAGACCGAGATAGTCGTACGCGGCTTGAAGGCCGGCGTTCGCATGGGCGAGGTCGCGAGCTTCGAGCGCACGCGGATCGACGGCGCGTCGAACCTGCGCACTTGGCGCGACGGTGCGCGGGTGCTGGCCACGATCCTGAAGGAATGGACACGGGGCGGTGTGCGCGATGCATCCTAGGACGAGTCTTCTCAGGCTGACGGCCATCGCCCTCGCTTTGCTTGCCGTCGGCGCGGCACCGGTCGCGGCTGATGTCGGCACCCGCGGTCCCTCGTTCAGCGGGGCGTCGGCACCAACGGGCGAGAAGCCTCAGAGCAAGCTCTGGTTCCACGACGGCTCGTGGTGGGCGTCGATGTTCAACCCGCTCACGACCGACTACGAGATCTACCGCCTCGACAGCGGCGAGTGGCGGTCCACCGGCACGCTGCTCGACGAGCGCTCCACCTCCGGCGCCGACGTGCTGGCCGACGGAAGCCGCCTGTACGTCGTCAGTGCCGGCAACAACCCGACGACGGCAAGCCACGGGGCGCGCATCCTGCGGTTCAGCTACGACGCCGGCGCACGCCGGTACCAGCTGGACTCGGGCTTCCCGGTCACGGTCACCTCCGGCGGGATGGCGTCGATAGTGCTGGACCGCGATACCACCGGGACGCTCTGGATCACCTACACGCGCGACAGCACGGTGTGGGTCGCCCACAGCACGTCGAGCGACGCCACGTGGACGACGCCTTACGCACTTCCATCCGAAGGTGCGACCGGACTCGGGCCGGCCGAGATATCGAGCGTTGTCGCCTACAGCGGCCGGATCGGCGTGATGTGGAGCAACCAGACGGACTCGACGATGTACTTCGCGTACCACCGGGACGGCGACGGCGATCGGAGCTGGACGCAGACCGTCGCCGCGCGCGACCCGGAAATCGCGGACGACCACATAAACCTGAAGGCGATCGACGGCGATCCGGCGGGGCAAGTGTTCGCGGCAACCAAGACATCGCTGAACGCCAGCGGCGATCCACTGATCCTGCTGCTGGTGCTCGGCACCGACGGGCAATGGCGGCGCCACACCGTCGCGCGCGTCGTCGACAGCCACACGCGGCCGATCGTCCTGATCGACCGGGCGAACCGGCGCGTCTACGTGATGATGGCCTCGCCCTGCTGTAGCGGCGGCACGATCTACTACAAGGACGCCCCGCTCGGCCAGATCGCGTTCGAGACGGGCCTCGGCACCGCCTTCATGAGCAGCGCCACCGACACTCGCATCAACAATCCGGCCTCGACGAAGCAGGTGCTCACGGGGGCGAGCGATCTCGTCGCGATCGCCGGCGACGACAGCGCGGACCGCTACTGGTGGAATCGGCTCGAGCTGGGCGCCGCTCCCCCCGACACGACCCCGCCCGACACGTTCATCGACTCCGGGCCGAGCGGCACGGTCACGGCGACGAGCGCCGAGTTCGCGTTCTCCTCGAACGAGACCGACGCAAGGTTCGAATGCTCGCTCGACGGCGCACCGTGGTCTAGCTGCACCTCGCCGGCCACGTACTCCGGCCTGGCGGCCGGGCAGCACACCTTCCAGGTACGGGCCATCGACCGCGCCGGCAACGTCGATCAGAGTCCGGCGGCGCGGACCTGGACGATCTCGAGTCAGGTGCGCACGCTGTTTGCCGACGGCTTCGAGAGCGGCGACTTCTCGCGCTGGAGCACCGTCTTCACGGCGAACGGCGGGTCCGCGGTCGTCCAGCGCGACCGGGTAGCGGCCGGAGCGTACGCGGCGCGACTTGCCGCCACCGCGGACTCGGGCTCCCGCGCGTACTTGCGCAAGGCGCTCGGCGAGTCGGTGACGGAACTGCGCCTGCGTGGCACGTTCACGGTCGAGGTCGAGGGCGCGAAGCGGGCGAACGTGCCGATCTTCCGTCTTTTCGACGCGTCCGGCGTGCGGCTCCTGAGCCTCTTCCGCGCGAACCGGCCACCTAACCGGATCTCGGTCTCCCACAGCGGCGGGACGCACTCGACGTCGGGTCGGCTCGCACTGGGGGCGTGGGCGACGTTCGAGGTGCGCGCGACCGCGGCCGGCGCGGCCAGCGAGGTCTCGGTGCGGCTCGACGGGGCTGAGATCTACCGTGCGACGAGCGCCGATCTCGGCACTGCCGGGATCGCGTCGATCCAGATCGGCAACGACACGGGCGCCCAGCGTTTCCGGCTGGTCGCCGACGAGATCGTGGCGACTGCGCCATGACCGCGACGTCGGCCGTCCTCGAGCCAGACGCTGGCGTGGCCGAGGCGCCGCGTCCTCTGACGATCTCGGTGGTCATCTGCACCTATAGCGCCGATCGCTGGGACGACCTCGCCGCCGCGGTCGCGTCGATCGAGTCGCAGACGCTGGCGCCGGACGAGCTCATCCTCGTCATCGATCACAACCCGCGGCTCGCGGAGCGTGTGCGGCTCCGCTTCCGATCGGCGCGGGTGGTCGAGAATGAGGCGGAGCGCGGCCTCTCTGGCGCCCGCAATGCCGGGTCGAGAGCGGCGGGCGGCGAGCTGGTCGCCTTCCTCGACGACGACGCGGTCGCCGCGCCGGACTGGCTCGAACGCCTCGTCGCGGCCTACCGGCCCGGCGTCCTCGGGGTCGGCGGGGCCGCGGACCCCGCTTGGCCGTCCGCGCGCCCGCGTTGGTTTCCCGCAGAGTTCGACTGGGTCGTCGGCTGCACGTACCGCGGGCTGCCGGAGGCAGCCGCCCCGGTCCGGAACATGATCGGCGCCGGGATGTCGCTGCGCCGCGACGTCCTTCGCGGTGTTGGCGAGTTCGAGAGCGGGATCGGACGGGTCGGGAAGCTCCCGGTGGGGTGCGAGGAGACCGATCTGTGTATCCGCGCCGGCGCGCGATTCGAGGGCGGCGCGTTCCTGTTCGAGCCGCGAGCGCGCGTCTCGCACATGGTCACGCCGGCCCGCGCGAGCGTGCGCTATTTCGCTGCCCGCTGCTTCGCGGAGGGGCGCTCGAAGGCGCTCGTCGCACGGCGCAACGGCCCGGCGCGCGGCCTCTCCTCGGAGCGCTCGTACTCGTTGCGGATCCTGCCGCGGGGGTTGGCCAGGGGCATCGCCGACGCGGTCGTGCGCCGCGACCCGTTCGGTGCCGCACGTGCGCTCGCGATCGTGGCGGGGCTGTCGATCACGACGGCTGGATACCTGGTCGAACTGAGACGAGGCCGTGGCCACTGAAGCCGCCGTGACGGCCGAGCGTGCGCCGTGGCGCCTGGCGGACGAGCTGACGGTGGTCGTCCCCGTGCGGAACGCGCAGGAGCTGATCGAGGGGTGCCTCGAGTCGGTCCTGGCCGCGAGGCCACGGGAGGTGATCGTGGTCGATGGGCTGTCGACGGACGAGACCAGACAGGTCGCGGCGCGCTATCCGGTAAGGGTGGTCTCGGACGGCGGAGCGGGCCTGCCGGCTGCGCGCCGCATCGGCGCCGAGCTGGCGGAGACGCGGCTCGTGGCCCTCGTCGATGCCGACGTAGTCGTGCCGCCCGAGGGCCTCGAGCGGCTCCTCGACGAGTTCGCGAGCGAGGGGTACACCGCCCTCCAGGCGGGCCTTCACAGCGTGTCGGGGCCCGGCTATTGGGGCCGGGCGCTCGCGTGGCACCACCGGACCGGGCGCAGCCGGAACTGGTTCGGCGTCGTCGCGACCGTGTTCGACCGCCAGGGTCTGCTGCGGCATGGCTTCGACGAGCGCTTCCGCTCGGGCGAGGACATAGATCTGCGCTGGCGATTGCGCGACGCGGGCGCGAAGATCGGCGTATCGAAGCGGACTGTCGTCGAGCATCGGTTCGGCGACGGCTTCGGCTTCGCGCGCGATCAGTGGCTCGCGGACGGCGCGGGCCTCGGTCGCATGATCCGCACGCGCGGCGCGAAGGCCGCGCGGCTGACGCTGCTGCCGCTGGCGGCGACGGTGCGCGGCATGATTCTCAGCGTCCTTCGCCTCCAGCCTCAGTGGATCCCCTACTTCCTGTGCTTTCTCGCCTACAACTACGCAGGCATGCTGAGCACGATGCTCAGCGAGCGCAAAGCTGGCTCCGGCTGAGCGTCGCACGCATCCCGCAGGGCGCGGGCCGGGAGCTCTCGATGGTTCCCAACTCGCTCGCTCTGATCGGCTCGAAGCTCGCGACGCTCGGCAGCGGCTTCGTCTTCTGGCTGCTCGCCGCGCGGCTGTTCGAGCCGGCGGAGGTCGGTCTCGGTGCGGCCGTCGTCTCGGCCATGCTGCTCTGCTGCCAGCTCGCGCTGCTCGGTGCAGGGTCCGCGGTGATCAAGCTCTTCGGCGCCCACGCGGACCGACCGGGCGTCCTGACCAATGCTGCGCTCACGATCGTGGTGGTCGCCAGCGCCGTAGTCGGCGGACTCTTCGTCGCCGTCTCGGGGTCTGGCCTTCTCTCTCAGCTCGACGTCGTGGCGGAGCCCGGGTACGCGCTGCTCTTCGTGGCGGCGACGCTAACCGGCACCGCTGGAGCCGTGCTGGACCAGACGTCCACCGCGCTGCGCCGCGGCGACCAGGCGCTCGTCCGCGGTGTCGTCTTCGGACTCGGGTCCATCGCGACGCTCTGCGTTCTCGTCGCATCCGGCGCGGACGGGTGGGCCCCGATCTTCGCACCGTGGCTGGCGGCGGGCGCGCTCGTGCTCACCGTAGGCGTAGCGCAGTTCCGGCGGGCGCTGCCCGGATACCGGCTGCGGCCGTCATCGGACTGGCCGCTCTTACGGGGCGTGGCCCGAGTGGGGATGCGCAACCACCTCCTGACGCTCGCCGAGCGCGCTCCTCAGTTGCTGCTGCCGATCCTTGTAGCCGAGCTGCTGTCGCCCGGGGACAACGCCGCCTGGTATGTCGCATGGATGACGGCATGGGTCGTCTTCATCGTTCCCGTGCAGGTGGGGATGACCGCTTTCGCCGAAGCAGCGCGCGAGCCGGGCCGGCTCGACGCGGTCGTGCGCCAGGGCTTGCGCACCTCGCTGGCGATCGGGGTCCCCGGCGCGGCGGTCGCCGCCCTGCTCGCCGGGCCGCTGCTGCCGCTGCTCGGTGACACGTATGCCGACGAGGGCACCGCCCCGTTGCGCGTCCTCCTCCTGGCGGTCGTTCCGCTTTGCTTCACGTATGCCTACTACTCAGCGTGCCGCGCGATCGGGCGGATCGCGCAGGCCACCGCGCTGGCTTGGACCACCGCAGCCGTCGGGGTCGCCGCCGCGACGATCGCGGGCGCCTCGAGCGGGCTGACGGCGATGGCGGCCGGCTGGGCAGCCACGCAGTTCGTCGCCGCCCTCTGGTCGGGTTGGCGCCTGCGCGCGCTCGTGCGCGACCTCGGCGCCGCTGCGTCGTGACGGGCCTCCGCGGCGTGGCGGTCACGGCGCCGCGCCGGCGCGACCTGACGACGGCGGCGCACGCGGCGATCCCCATCGTGGCCGCCATCGCGTGGTTCATCGCGCTGGCGCGGGTCGAGACGCGCGACGTCGGCGATCTCGGTCTGGTGTCGGCCCTCCCGGTCGAGGTGTTCCTCGTGCTCGGCATCGCCGCGGCCAGCTTCGCCGGCGCCGTCGCGGCGCGCGAGCCGAGCGAACGCCTCGCGCTGCTGCACGTCCTGGCGCTGATCGCGATGCTCTACGGCGCGACTGGCGCCGTCGCGGAGGTGCCGAGCTTCCACGTGACCTGGCGCCACGCCGGCGTCGCCGAGTACATCGCCGAGCACGGCAGTGTCGACCGCGCGATCGACGCGTACTTCAACTGGCCGGGCTTCTTCGCGCTGGCCGCCAGCGCCTCGGAGCTGGCGGGGCTCGACAACCCGGTCGGGCTCGCGCGCTACGCGCCGGTCGTCTTCAACCTCCTTTACCTCCCGCCATTGGTCGTCATCGCTCGGTCCGTCACGCGGGACGAGCGCGCGGTGTGGACCGGTGTCTGGATCTTCTTCGCGACGAACTGGGTCGGCCAGGATTACTTCGCGCCGCAGGCCGCCGCGTACGCGCTGTACCTCGTGCTGCTTGCGCTCCTGTTGACATGGTTCGCAGGCCCGCCACGACCGGGGCCCCGCACGCGCATGCCGCTACTCGTGCGGATCGCGCGCGCCTTCGGGCATCGGCTCGCGGTCGCTCCACTCCGCGACGCGCCTCTCCGAGCCCGGCAGCGAATCGCGCTCGCCGGCGCGTGCGCGATCGTGGCGGTGGCGACGGTGGTGACCCACCAGCTCACTCCGTTCGCGATGCTCGTCGTGGTCGCGGCGATGGTGATCGTCGGTCGCTGCTCGCTCAGCGGGCTCCCGCTCTTCATCCTGGTCGCGGTCGGCGGCTGGGTGACGTTCGCCGCCGGCCCGTTCCTCGCGGGCCACATCGAAGCGCTCAAGGGAGAGATCGGCCAGGTCGGGAGCACGCTGTCGGCGAGCGTCGGCGACCGCGTCAGGGGCAGCGGCGAGCACACGGCTGTCGTGTACGTCCGGATCGCGCTCGCCGTTTTCGTCTGGGCGCTCGCTATCGCAGGTGCGGTGTCGCTCTTGCGCCGGCGCACGCGGTGGCCCACGCTCGCACTGATACTGCTCGCCCCGCTCACACTGGTCGTCCTGCAGGGCTACGGGGGGGAGATCGTGCTGCGGGTCTACATGTTTGCGCTCCCGTTCGCCGCCGTCTTCGCGGGCATACTGATCGCCCCGTCGCAGCGGCGGGTCTGGCTGTCCGGGCTGGTAGCGGCCGCGGCTGCGACGCTGCTGCTCGCGGGCTTCCTCTTCGCGCGCTACGGAAACGAGCGCATCAACCTCTTCACGCGCGACGAGCTCGCCGTCGTCGACCGGCTCTACGGCCTCGCGCCGGAGGGTTCGGTGCTGGTCAGCGCCAACCCGAACGTCCCTTGGCAGGGGCGCCATTACGCGGACTACGACTACCTCGCGCTCAGCCGCAGGCTCCCGGATCTCGTCGAAGAGAAGGGACGGCTCGATCTCGCTGACGAGACGGCCTGGCTGATCGAGCAGAAAGGCGGGCGCGGCTTCGTGCTCTTCACGCGCAGCAGTCGCGCGTACGACGAGCTGCTCGGGGAGCAGAGCTGGGGCAGCGCGGCCAAGCTCGAGCGTGCGCTCGCCGCATCCAGCCGGTTCCGCCGCATCCACGCGAACGCGGACGGCGCCATTTACGAGCTGCGAGGCGGGACATGAGCACGATTCGGCTGCCATGGCCCGCGATCTCGGTCGCCTCGACGGCGGCGGTGGCGGCTGCTGCTGCGACCGGCGGGAGCTCGACCGTGCGGACACTGCTCGTCGTGTGGTTCCTGCTGACCTGCCCGGGCATGGCGTTCGTGCGACTGGTCGATCTCGACGGAGTGTTCGAGGAGGCCTCGGTCGGGATCGGGCTGAGCCTCGCGATCAACCTCGTCGTCGCGCTGCTGCTCGTCTACGTCGGAGCGTGGTCGGCCGGCGCGGTCTTCGGGATCGTGGCCGCCATGACGCTAGGCGCGGCGCTCATCACGCTCGTGCACGGCGGGAGCCAACCCACATGACCGCCGTCGGGCTGATCGTCACGGGGCTCGTCCTAGCTCTGCTGGCGTTCCGCGAGGTCGTGCGCGTAGGCGCCGGCGGGGTGACGCCGTTGCGCTGGCGCCGCCTCGATCGGGCGATTCTGCCGGCCGTGGCGGTGTGGGCCGTGCTGACCGCTGTCCAGCTCGCCGACTACCTCGGGTGAGCGTGCCGGCCGCGCAGCGGCTCGTCGTCGTCGCCGATATGCACATGGCGGCCGGACCGCACGAAGTGTTCTTCGACGACGCGCGGCTCGCGGCGCTCGTCCACACGCTCGCCGGCGAGGCGGCGAGCGCGCCGCCGCCGCATCTCGTCGTCTTGGGCGACCTGTTCGACTTCTCGCTCGTCGCGCTCGCGGGCGCGGGAGGGCGGCGCCTCGACACGAGCGCCGCCGCCGCGCGCGAGAAGCTCGCGCGGATCGCGAGCGAGCACGCGCTCGTGTTCGGCGCCCTGCGGGCTCTCGTTGCGGCCGGGGCGCGAATCGACGTCGTGCCCGGCAACCACGATCTCGAGCTCCTGATGCCCCCCGTCTGGCATGACTTCCGCAGCCTCGTTGCGCATGGTCGCGAAGAGCGACTTGTGCTGCATCCGTGGATCTTCCACAGGCCGGGAGCCCTGTGCGCGGAGCACGGGCACCAGCATCACGACGTGAACCGAGTGCCCGATCTGCTGCGTCTGCGCGAGCGCGGCGCGGTTCCGGTTCCAGCGGGCACGGCGCTCGCCGACTGGATGATCGGACGGCGGGCGGGGGACGGCGCCGCGCGCGGGACCACACGACTCTTGGGACGACTCGGCGCGTGGCTGAGGTATCGCCAGCGCGCACGGGCGGACGCCGCGTACGGCGAGGCCGTCGCGACGGAGGCGACCCAAGTCGGCCTCCCGGCCGACGCCTTGGCGGCGATACACGCGCTCGATCCCGACGGTGCGTCGCGCGCGCTCGCGCGGACAGTGCGGCGCGTGGCGTCGGAGCGGCTCTCGCGGGGGCCGCACACCCCGTACATGGAGGACGCGGCGCTCGCGGTGCATCGGTTGCTGGCTGCGCACGGCGCGAGCGTGCCCTTCTACGTGACCGGCCACACGCACGTTTCCGCCGATGTGCCACTCGAGGACGGGGCGCGCTATCTCAATCCCGGCACGTGGTCGAACATGAGACCGGCCGGTGCCGGCAGCGGGCACCACTATGTCGAGATCATCGTGACCGATTCCGGACCGCGTGCCGGGCTGAGGGTCTGGGAGGGCGGCTAGATGATCAATCAGCCATTCAGCGTCAGATGCCGCTCAAGGGCCGCGATCGACTCCGCCGCGCCCCAGGCCTCCGGCAGAGGGACCTGCTCGACGGGCACGCGCGAGAACATCGCGCTCAGCGTCGCGCGCTCGCGGCGCGCGGCCGCGGCGCACGCGTCATGCCATCCCGGTGCCGCCGTGAGCCACTCGCGGTGCTCGCCGAGCAGCGATAGCGCCGCCTCGACGGCGGCCGTGGTTGCGAGCTCGCGCGAGTCGAGAGCCGCCCCGGGCGCGTCGCGCTCGATCAAGGCGACGCGTGCAAGCGGCACAGCCGAATTGGGTGACGCAGCCGGTAGCTCGACCGCGAGCGAGGGCGCGACCCAGCCGAGGGTCAGGCGCCGCGCCACCGCACGCACGAGGAGCGCGGCGCGCTCGCCACGCGTCAGGCTGCGGTAGGCGTCCGAAGCCGTCCGCCGGAAGTCCGAATAGATACGCGTTCGGCGGGGGAAGGGCGAGCAGCCCGCCGCCCCGAGGAGTACCTGGTCGTCGCCGAGTACGGTGCCGCCGCGGGCGCCGACTCGCGCCGCGAGCGTGCTCTTCCCGGTGCGCGAGCTTCCCATCACCAGAGTCGCCGCGCCGCCGACGTCGAAGCCCGCCGCGGGCAGTAGGACGCGCCCTGCGCGAGCCGCGACCAGTGCCAGGAGCGGCTCCACGTAGTAACCCTGGACGAGCGAGCGCGCAAATGTCGCGGGCACGCCGGAGAGCGCTATCTCCGCCCGTAGCGGCGACCGATCCGGAGCTGACAGCCCTACCCGCCAGCGCACCGTCTTGTGTCCACCGGCGAGCGTCGTCTCGCCCGCCGGTGCGCGCTTCGTGAAGCTCACTTCGACGGTCGGGTCGCCTTCGGTCGTTTTCGCCAGCCTGTACTCGCGCCGGAACTCCTCGACGATCCGTTCCGGTCCGTGAACCGCCAGCACCAGCTCCGGCGCGAATGCGAACAAGGCGTTAGGCCGGCCGCTCACAGGTATAGGGCGAGCGCGTCTATCAGCTGCCGCGGGTCGACCGGATAGGGCGCCTTGATCTCGATGACGGTGGCGTTCGCAAGCGCCTGGCGGAGCAGCTCGCGCTCTGCCGCGATCGCTTCGTCGGGCGCCGCCGGTCCGCGTACGCCGGCCAGGTAGCGAGCGCGATCGGCCAGCGCATACCAGTCGCGCCGCTCGTATGCCGCCGAGACCGCCAGCCGCTCCGCGGCCCACGCCGGCGGCGCGTGGGCGACGCTCACCGCGCCATCGGGGACGGTTGTGAGAAGGGCCAGCGTTCGCAGCGGGACGCGTCGCCCCGGATCGTCGGCGTGGCGGTACGCGGCGCGCAACTCGCTCGGGCGCAGGCTCACCCGCTCGCCCAACGAGACCGCTCGTTCCACCGCCTGCGCCGGCAGCGATCCCCGGCGCCGCAGCGGGTGCGCGACGGTCCGTGCGATGCCGGCGGCGCGCAGCTGCAGGCGGTGGCGCGCCGGCAGAGCACGGCGCAGCCGCGGCACGTGCGGAAGGAGCCAGCGGCGGAGCCCGACCGGCATCGGGAAAGCGGACGCGGTACCGTCGGCCCCGAGCACCGTCCACTTGTCCGACAGGAAGGCTCCGCGCTCCTCCAAGAGCGCGAGGGCCGCCTCCGTCTTGCCGCTCTCGGACCAGCCGGCGACGAGGATCGCGCCGTCGTCGCGCTCGATCGCACTCGCGTGCACCGCCGCCGCGGATCCTGCCGTCAGCATCGCGAGCTGGAGCGCAGGCTTTACGTATGGCCTCACGATCTCGGCGATCGGGAACCCAGGGTCGAAGCTGAAGACCGCAGGCGATTCGGCGGCCGGGTCGGGGACGGAGCACGAGCGCCCGCAGGCGACGACGCGCAGCCGCGACCCGTCGCTTCCCGTCACCAGACCGTCGCCTGCGGGACGCTGCAGCTCCGTCAGCTTCGCCGGCTGCCCGCCGATCCGCAGCTCGACCGTCGGCGTGGAGGAGTCGCGGTTTGGAGTCGCGGGGAAAGGATCCATTTGCGCGGTGACGGCGCCGAGCCCGGCATCGTCCGCTCCGGCCACCACCAACGACGCCCGCCCGGCCAGGTCGAAGCAGTTCTCCACCGCGGCCAGTCTACGGTCGCACGACTGCCACCACCGACAGTGTCGGTTCCGCGAGCGTCGCTCCTTAGACGCGACTTCCTCGAACATACGCCGATGGAAATCGTCGCCGCGATCGTCATCGCAACCCTCGTCGGCCCGTTCCTGATCGGGTGGTGGATCGGCCACCCCGCGTTCGCCGCGGCGGCCTGGGGCGCGCTCGGTCTGACGGTCCTGATCCGCCAGGCGCAGGTCGACACAAGCGAGGGGCTCGCCTTCCTGTGGATCATCGTGGCGACCGCGTTCTCGATGGCGGCCGCCTGGTACGGCGCGCTCCGTCGCGAACGCGCGCGCCAGCGCGAGCTCGAGCGGCGCTAGGCCGGGGAGCCGAGTATCAGCGATTGCGCCGAGGGCCGCTGACGCCGGAACTCCCCGACCCTGCCCATGTTCTTCGCGTTATGGAGACAGACCGTCAGACCATGCTCGCCATCGGGCCCCCGGAGGAAACCCCATAAAGGTCAGCGCCGTTCGATTGATCCAAAGTTCGGGCCGTAGCCTGCCGGAGCGACCCGCCGTCGCCTCGGCGTGGCGTTTCGGCGAAACGCTTTCGGCCGCGCGCGCCGGCGGAGACTGGGCATGGACCGCGATTTACTCCCGGTTCGCACCCGCCGCGCTCGGTTACCTGCGCGCGCAGGCGGCGCCCGACCCTGACGACCTGCTCGCGGAGGTCTTCCTCCAGGTCGTGCGCGACCTGGAGGGTTTCCGTGGCGACGAGCGCGACTTTCGGGCCTGGCTCTTCACGATCGCGCACCACCGCCTGCTCGATGACCGCCGCCGCCGCGGGCGCAGGCCTGCTTACCCGGCGCCGGCGGAGGCGATCGTGGCAGCGGGGCCGGTCGGGGACTCGGAGGAGGAAGCGCTCGAGCGGCTCGAAGCGGAGCGGGTACGGAGGATCATCGGCCGCCTGGCACCCGACCAGCGGAACGTCCTGCTCCTCCGGGTCCTGGGCGACATGACCGTCGAGGAGGTCGCACGCACGCTCGGCAAGCGGGCGGGCGCGGTGAAGGCGCTCCAGCGCCGCGGCCTCGCGGCGATCAAGAAGGAGATCGAGCGGGGGGCGTAACCCTTTTCGGCTCTCCGGCGCTTAGAGAAGTGATGGGCCTAATCGACGACGAACAGGACGAGCGCCTGGCGGAGCTTCTCCGCAAGATGCCGACCGCGTTCGCCGCGGCTCCTGACACTGAGGCGGAGTCGCGCCACCTCGCTGCGATCACCGCGGCCGCGCGCGATCTGGCTCATCAAGATCACTCAGAACCAGATCCCGACTTGGGCGCTCGCCGCTGGCTTCCGCGCGCAGTGGGGGCGAAATGGAGGAACACGTTGTCTCGTAACCGACCGATGATCATCACCGCGAAGCTGGCGGCCAGTGCAATTGCTGTCTGCGCCGCGACCGCCGGCCTCGCCGTGGCCGGGGTGACACTTCCCGATCCCGCCAGCGACGTCGCGAAGGAAATCGGCCTGCCGAACCAGGCCGACGACAAGTCGCACAACGCGGCGGACATCGAAGGCGCCGAGGACGTGCGGCAGAACTCCAAGACGGACGCGACGTCCGATGGTGAGGGCGACGATGTGTCGACCAAGAGCCACGGTGAAAGCCATGGGATCGGTGAGAGCGTCTCCGACAGCGCGCAGCAGCTCGGCGATGCCATGAGAGAGGCCGACACCCCGGAGGAGCGCAGGGCCCTCGCTGAGGAGTTCAGCAACTCGGTCAAGGAACAGGCCCAGGATCGGAGCCGGCTGCCGGAACAGACGCAGTCCGCTCCCGAGGCCGGCGAGACGCACTCGCAGGACGGTGCCGAGACGGGCGAGGCGCGGTCGCAGGAAGGCCGGTCGCTCGGTGAGGAGAAGGCCGACGAGCATCGTCCG
>Ga0299913_10003247_pt1 | contig 13228 bp, 10 predicted proteins | sample RVTome_9_FD_201360 | JGI IMG/M metagenome (GOLD analysis project Ga0299913, IMG submission 201360) | Soil microbial communities from uranium-contaminated site in the Upper Colorado River Basin, Wyoming, United States - RVT155D38 (version 2) ... | reverse complement strand
CTCGGATCGGAAGGTGAGCCCATCACCCAAAGCCTCGAACGAGAGTTGCGCTTCTTCCGTCGGGGCCTCCGTTGACATCGTGAGGTCCGGATGGAGGTAGTACTCGGTCCAACGAGTGCGCGGGATGGGCCAGTCGGCCTCCTCGCGTTCGACAAACACCTCGTTGGGGTGCCGGACCTGCAGAAGGGCTCTTGGTTGAGATGCCCAGCCTTCGGGCTCGTCTTTGAGGAAGCGATCAAAGAACCGCAATTGGATCTCGCGTCCATAGTCGGTGTAGAAGTGAGTCCAGTGCTCGATCCCGTGAGCCTCGAGCCACTTGTGCTCCGATGCCGCCCGGTAGTAGCCCTCGAAGTTGCCACGTGGATGAAGTCCTTGCCCGCCCCAGTTGGCGGCCGACAGGAACGGAACGACCACCTTGTCCCACTGAGGTGATCGGTCCTTGTGGTACTGGTCGTCGAGAGGATGGGCGATGATGTCCTCTCCGAATGCGCACCGGTTGACAGCCAGCTCCTCCTCGCTCAGCTCGTCGTCGCCACAGATGAGCTGTCCGGTATTGGGGTTCCGCCCACCACTCTCACCTACGCCGTACTGAACGGTCTTGACCTGCATGTCGTACCAGTTCGCCCAGAACGTCGAGACGATCCCGCCGTGATGGGTCATGTCCCGGTACCAATCGGCCGATCCCTCCCAGATGCACATCGCTGCGAGGTGCGGAGGCTGAAGAGTGGCGACATGCCACTGATTGATCCCGTAATAAGAGATGCCGTTCAAACCGACCTTGCCGTTCGACCATGGTTGGACACCGGCCCACTCGATGCATTCGTAGAAGTCCTGCGTCTCCCGCGGGGAGAAGTGGTCGATGTACCCCGGCGAGCGGCCCGTGCCCCGGGAGTCGACCCGCACGCAGACGTAGCCCTCGGGAACCCACTTCTCCGGGTCGACCACCTCCCAGTTCTGGTACTTGTTGGTCGAACCCGCGGTCACGTCCGGATGTTTCTCCGCCATCCGATTCCATGCGCTGGGATAGCCGACCTGAAACGGGAGCCCCTTGGCGTACGGTCCATAGCTGAGGATGACCGGATACCGGCCGTCCTCGACGGGCCGATATATGTCGGCGCGGAGCACCAGCCCATCGTCGACCGGGATCTCGACGTCCCAGTCGATTCGCATCCCGTCGGCGACCTCTGATTTGTGCACGGGGACCTCCCAAAGGTGCTGGCGTTGGAATTGAGTAGCAATGCAGAGATTTCACTCAGGATAACGGAGTCGGGGAACGGGTGAACCTCGAGTCGCACGCCCCTTTGCCACTAATCGGTGACGCTCAGACCGCGGTGTAACCGCCGTCCACCAGGAGGAGGTGCCCGTGAACGAAGTCCGATCCGGGACCGGCGAGGAACACCGCGGCACCCGCCACGTCCGATGGGCCACCGACACGCCCTGCGGGGACCTTGGGGAGGAAGGCGTCGAGGAAGTTCGGGTCGTCGAGGAGATAGGCGTTCATCTCGGTGCGGACCGCGGTCGGCGCGATGGCGTTGACGTTGACGCCCGACGATGCCCACTCGGCCGCCAACGTCTTGGTGAGCAACGCCACTCCGCCCTTCGACGAGCAGTACGCAGCGAATTCAGGGAACCCCACGAAACTGAAGGTGGAGGCGAGATTGATGATCTTCCCCCGCCCCTGTTCGATGAAGCGCCTTCCCGCCGCCTGACAGGCGAAGAACATCGACTTCAGGTTGGCATCGAGTGTCGAGTCCCACTGCTCCTCGGTGACCTCCGTCGATGGGCCTGTGATCTGTACCCCGGCCGAGTTCACCAAGATGTCAAGACCTCCTAGCTGCTCGGCGAGCCGATCAAAGAGGTCAGGGATCTCATTCACCTTGGTCAGGTCCTGAGGTGCCGAGACGCCGATCCGTCCCGCGGCTCGAATCTCGTCGGCGACTGCGAAGAGCGTGTCGCTGCTACGGCCAACCACCGCGACATCGGCACCTTCGGCGGCGAATGCGAGGGCAATCGCTCTCCCGATCCCGCGACCGCCGCCTGCGACAATCGCCCTGCGTCCCTCGAGCGCATCCACCTCCGGCCTCCTAACTGCTGGACCGACCAACCATCGCCAAAGCCAGGTCGTCGTCGTCGACCTGACCGGTGGGCCCCTCCAGCATCTTCTCACCGCGGTAGATGACCACGACCCGGTCCGAGAGCTTGTACAGCTCTTCGAGATCGAGAGTGACAAGGAGGACGGCTCCACCCCGGTCGCGCATCTCGAGCAGCTTGAGGTGGACGTAGTCGATCGCGCCAACATCGAGTCCCCAGCTCGGGTTGTCGGCGACCAGGACTCGTGGCTCGCGTGCCATCTCCCGGGCCAGGACCACCTTCTGTTGGTTTCCGCCGGACAGGCTCGCTGCAGTGGCATCGGGATCGGCAGGGCGAACGTCATAGTCGACCAGGAGGCGCTCGGCGTTCTCGTGCACTGCCTTCCAATCGATCATGCCGCGCCGCCTGTACCGCCCTGAGGCGATGTCGGCAACGGCCAGGTTCTCGGCCAGGCTCATGTCGAGGATCAACCCCAGCCGATGCCGGTCCTCGGGAATCACACCCATCCCTGCCGTCCGCCGGTCATGCGGGTCCGCATTGGTCACGTCCACCCCGTCGACCAGCATGGTCCCTGAGTCCGGGGTGGCGAGCCCCATCAGAGCATCGACCAACTCGCGCTGGCCATTTCCCTCGACCCCCGCGATCCCAAGGATCTCCCCCGAGTGCACCTCCAGAGACAAGCCATCGATCGCCAGCCCGTGCCCGTGGGTGGCGGGCACGGCGAGATCGGAGATCTGCAGCAGAGGGCGCAAACCGGCCCCGGTGGCATCGCTCCGATCGGGGAGCCGCTCCCGATCGTGTCCGGTCATCGCCCGCGCCAGCGTGCGTTCGTCGAATTGGCCCCTGGTCGTAGACATGACCAGCTTGCCTCGACGGAGCACCGTTACCTTGTCGGCGACCTCCATCACCTCGGCCAGCTTGTGTGTGACGAGGACTATCGAGTTCCCCTGATCGCGGAGTTGGGAGAGGATTCCGAGCAGGTTCTCGATCTGGGTCGGACCCAGCAGCGAAGTGGGCTCGTCGAGGATCAGGGTCCTGGCACCCCTGTACATGGCCTTTACGATCTCCACCCGTTGCTGGAGGTCGACGGGTAGGTCCTCCACGGTGGCGTCGGGCTGAATCGGCATATGCAGTTCGGCCGCGCGCTCGGATACCGCTTTCTCGATGGACTCTTCGCTGAACCCGAGGTGGGTGACACTGTTCACTCCCAGCATCACGTTCTCGGCCACCGTGAACGAGGGCACGAGGCTGAAGTGCTGATGGACCATGCCGATGCCGTGACCGATCGCGTCGTTCGGCGCGGTGATCTCGACCTGCTCACCGTCGACGAGGATCGCCCCGTCGTCGGGCCGCACGTGGCCGAACAGGATGTTCATCAACGTGGTCTTCCCCGCGCCATTCTCACCGAGCAAGACATGGATCTCCCCGGTTCCCACGGAGAAGTCGATTCCATCGTTGGCCATGGTCTCACCGAACAACTTGGTGATGCCCCGCATCTCGATCGTCATGGTGTCGTTCATGTCGCCCTCACGCACACCGGATCATTCTTGTTGGCTGATTCTGGGTGCTGACGGCCCCATCGGGCGTGATCCGGAGGCTGTTGCCCGTCTGCACACCGGCTTGCCCGTCGATCACGTTGGGTTGCACCACCAGCAAGGTGCCATCCGGGAATTCGAAGTCATCGGGGTGCGTGGCCCCTCGGTTGGCGCGTGTGCGAATGATGGGGGGTAGGTATGCGCCGCCGAAGCCATGCACCAGGTCGTCCCAAATGTCGAAACCCGCCTCGGTGATGACCTGGGCGGCGTCGAGCACCTCACCCACGGTGGCACCGGGACGGAGAACCTCGACGATCCCCTGGTAGACATCGAGCGCCACGTCGTGCAGCCGCTCATAACGGGGTGTCGGGTCGGAGGCGATCGTGAACGTGCGGAGGATCTGGCCGGAGTATCCCCAGAATGTTGTGCTGATCTCGGTCACGAATACATCCCCGGCCTGGAGCACCCGGTCGGGGTGGTACTGGTGAGGCACGCATACTTCGGGTGCCTCCATCGGCGTGCTCAATGAGAAGTGGATGAGGTTCCACGCCTGGTGTGAGTTGTAAACGTCTTCGACGATTCGGGCCACCTCATACTCGTTGACTCCGGGGCGAAGCTCGGCGGCAAGGGCGTCGATCGCCGCATCGTTCATCTTGGAGGCGATGTCCACGAACACCATCTCGGCCGGACTCTTGACCAGCCTCAGTTCCTGGTAGGCCTGATTGAGGTCGATTATGGTCGCTTCGGGGTTGGCCCGCTGGATGCTGGTGAGATCGGCATGAGGGACCACACCGATCAGTCCGATGCGACGAACATCGCGCTCCGATGCGAGTGTCGCGACTTTCGCCGCTTGCTCGGCCGGGGTGTCACCGCCGTAGCGAACATCGTCGATCACTGCGATTCGCTCGGCATCGGGAACGTGATTCCAGAGTCGGACCAGCAGGATTGGCGGCTCGTCGCGATCGAAGAGGACGTAGCTCTGTACCTGACTAGGCCAGTTGCTGAAGTACTGGACCGACGTCTCGAGCGGACCGGTTGGACCACCCACGACGAGCAATTCGATCCCAAACTCGTTCATCGTGTTCGTTGCCCATCGATGCCGACGCTCCATCTCCGGCATCGGATACCGCGGGAACCCATTGACCTGTTCGAAGTCGCCAGGCGCCCAATACCGACTGTCACCCGGCACGGGCGGCCCTCAGCTGGAGGGTCGGCTCCGTCACAGCGGCGCGCTGATGTTGCGGCGCGTCAGCAAGACAGGACCAGGGGATGCGCCCGGACTCCTCTCTTCGATCACTCCGGGCAGTAGCCGATGAGATCCAGGAGCACATGAGAGCCCGGCACCAGCAGCGGTCCACCGACCTCGAGGGTGGTAGACGCCGGCTTGTCACCATCGAAGTGGGCTGCCCACTCCTCGATCGACTGCGCGAAGTGAGTGAAGTCGTCGTGGAACGCCTGCCTGCGACAGATCTGGTCGAGCGAGGTCCCCGCCGCGTCACAGATCTTGGCCGCCTTGTCGAGCATGTATCGCATCTCGAGCTTCGGCGGCTGCCCGTAGAACGGGAAGTTGGGACGCCGCACGGTCGACTCTTCCAAAGACCCCTTGTGATCGAAGGGCGCCACCGTCGAGAAGAACAGGAACTTTCCGGCTTTGACGGCCTGGGGCTCATGACCGAGACCTGGAGGCACCCCCGGAGCCTCGATGGTCTCGATCGAGAGGTCGGACGAGCCCGAGAGCAGTTTGAAGGCGATCTCGACACGCGAGCCCCTGCCGCCCAGACCCATGTAGGGGATGACAACCCGGGCCGGCGGGTCCTCGGGAAACCACCCTTTCCAGACTTTGTCCATGCCTTCGAATTCGGACGGGTGCCCGATGTAGACCGTGGCTTTCACCGCTCGGTCCAGAGATGTTCCCGCAGCCTCGGCGATTGCTGCCTGCTTCTCAAGTGTGAAGTCGGTCTGCCGTTCGATGTCGGAGTCGTACCAGAAGTTGGGGTTGGTCCTGGCTTTCAGGGCGACACCGCTAGGGGTTCCGTAGTACTCGGGGCGCCCCCAGTCCCCGACCCAATCGACGGGGATCTCACCGGCGAGGAACACCCAGTCACCCCGCTCGATGGCCGGGGAGTAGCCGGCAAGCGGGGAGGGCGTTCCTTCAGGGACGGCTGTCCCTTTGCCCGGCCCGGGGACAACGGCAGGGTCAACCCCGATCATGTCCACTTCGAGGATCGTGTCCTTCACCAGCAGACCTGTCTCGCGGATTCCCATCCCCGTGGAGGCCGGCCGAGGCTCGAAGATGAACTCGTTGCGAGTGTTGAGGTACGGGGTGATGGAGATGCGCGGCCAGGTGTTTCCCTCGGAGAACTCCTCCAACGTGGGGTAGGGCGAGGTGAACCACTGGTATATGCGAACGATGTCCGAGCCGAGGTCGATGCCCGCGGCATCGGCGGTCTTCTTCAGGTTCTGCATGACGAACCGCGACTGCAACTCGAGCTGGTTGTCCACGTTGGGATTGCGTCCGTCACCACCGGCTTCGGGTGCTAGCCCGTCCATGAAGTCCGACGCCAGCTGGCCGGCGAAGAACACCCACCCACCCGCCTTGATCGCAGGGCTGTATGGCATCAATGGCTTGGGCTCGTCGCCCCAGATCGCCTTGCGGTCACTCGGCATGGTCTCTCCTCTCTCGGGAACGGGTTTGGACCACTCGGCCGCCTCCTAAACGGTGGTGTTCTGAAGTAGGCCGGTCACCTCGTTGATGTCGTCTACGCCGACCAGGTCTGCTGGCAGCTCCACGCCGGCCCGGGCGAAGTACTCTGCCAACAGCGCAGGGGCGTCGACCACCAGACCGAGATGCAGCGAAACCACCTGGAGGGCGCCGTGCTCTGATTCCTCTGAGTAACCCCCGACTACGTCCCTCGGCACGATCACCCGAAAGTCGCGGTTGGCAGCATCGAAGGCGGTGGAGAGGACACAGGCGTCAGTCATCGTCCCCGTGAGCACAACGTTGTGAACATCGAGGTTGTGAAGCAGGAATTCCAGGTCAGTGGGATAGAAGCCCGACAAACGCTTCTTGGTGCGAACGTAGTAGTCGCCCTCCTCCTCTTCGGTGATCAGGTCTAGCCACTTGGTCCCCTCCCAGGAGTGCTCGTCCATCAGCTCGTTGTCTTCGACGTACAGGTAGTACAGCACCCGCCAGTTGGCCATCCGGTTGTGCTTGCGGTTGTTCAGATCGTCGATCCCCCCGTCCCGCTGCCAGTGCTGGACGTGGATGATCGGAATCCCCAACCTCCGACACTCGGCCTGGAATCGGTTGTGAGCGGGGATGCGCTCTCGTGCACGCGGCACCGCCAGCGTCAGCCGGTCATCCTCACCCACATGTCCGCGGTGCATGTCGATCTCGAGGACCGCGGTGTGGGCAGGCTCCAGCCAGGTCTCGAGTGCATCCGCGTAGCCCGGGACACCCGACGGGAGGGTCAACTTGTTCCGATTCTCCATGTAGCAATACATGTCCGTCTTCATGCATCCACCTCCTCGTCGAGTGTCCTCTCAGTCAAGCCATCAGGCGCAGCCGATCGACGCCGGGTCGATCGCAGCCCCGGTCCCTTCCGCGCCGATGGTGGGATCGCCAACCGTCTCGTCCGGGATGGTGATCTCACCGGAGCGCACCCTGGCCACTATGTCTTCGTATTGGGCCAGCTCGTCCGCGCTGAGCATCTCCTGGATGTTGGGGTAGAGCGGTGCGTCGATCTCAGGGTCGTTGACGGCGTCGAAGTCCAAGAACGCGCTGTCCTCGAAGCCATCACCCGCCCCCTGCTCGATGATCGACGTGGAAGCGAAGGCGAGACCATGAATCGCAGATGTCATCACATGGTCGGGGTCGAGTGACTGGCTCTCGTAATACGACGGAACCACCCACACCTGACCGTCGGCCTCGGCAGCCGCTTCGATTATCCCGAACACCGCCGAGTCGGTTGCGGAAAGGATGACATCCGCCCCGCCGGCGATTTGCGCCTGAGCAGCCGACTTGGCGATTCCGGTGTCGGTCCAGGTCTCGATGTACTGCTGGGTGAAAGTGATGCCAGGATTGACACACCGGCCGCCGAGATTGAACGCTTCCGGCTGCCGGGTCAGACCGGGAAAGGCGAAGCCATTGAGCGAAGCGATGTGCCCGCTCTCTGTGACCATCGCGGCCAGAGCACCTGCGAGGAAGTTGGCGTTGTGCTGTGCGACGTCGATCCAACACAGGTTCGCCGGCCACTCTTCGCCCTCGGTGGGGTTGTATGGGGCCAGGCAGACCTGAGTGTCCGGGAACTGCTGAGCGAGAGTGAGCGCCGGCTCCACCATTGCGCCGTGGGCGATCAGGATCAGGTCGAAGCCCTCCGAGGCGAACGCCGATCCTTGCTGGACCACCGCAGCCGGGTCGTTGAGCAACTCGACCGACTCGACTGATATCGCGGGGTTGGCGTCCATCGCCAGTTCAGCTCCGTCGAACCATGCGTTCGACCAGGAGAGGTCGTCGGCGGTGCCCGGATAGATCAGAGCCACCTGATATGACTCGCCGTCCGGCGCGGCAGTGCTATCGGTGCCCGCGGCAGTGGTATCAGCACTTTCCACGGTCGTCTCAGTGCTCCCCGCCGTGGTTTCGGTGCTCTCGGCGCTCGTGGTCGCCCCCCCGGTATCGCCGGCACAGGCCGCAAGGACCATCGTGATTGCTGTCGCCAGCAACAGCCATCGCGGAGCCCAACCCGACTTTGACTCTCGCATCTGTTCCTCCCTATGTGGGTGTGCCGCCGTGCAGCTGCACTCGATCTACTTTACCCACAGCAAACATGCGCTGTTCATAGAAAGGTCCGGAAGTAAGCGAAATTGCCGTCAGGCTCCTGCCCGTCGGTACGGGATTCCGACCGCTGCCGGGTAGGTCGAGCCAGGAGCGAACACGACAGCTATGACCGTGAATAGATATGGAAGTGCCACCCAGAGCTGTCTGGGGACTGACTGCAGAGTCGGGACCTGGGCGGCGAGGAATTGGAGACCTTGAGTCAAGCCGAAGCCGAGGGCGTAGATCATGATCCAGAGCGGTCGCCATTTGGCGAGTACCACCACACCCAGGGCTATGAATCCCCGGCCGGCAGTCATGCCCGGCACGAAGCCTCCCGAGGTGGCAAGGACGAGAGCCGAGCCGCCGAGAGCGGCCAACACACAACCCACAACCACTGCCGGATACCTCAGTCGCAAGACGTCGAGTCCGCCGGACTCCACTGCCAGCGGCCGTTCGCCGGCTGCTCGCGCATAGAGGCCATACCAGGTCTTGGTGAGCAGGTACCACATGGCGAACGCCATCGCGATGGCGAGATACAACATGAGGTTCTGCTTGTTGAGGATCTCCCCGACCCACGGAATCGAGCCGATGCCGGGAATGATGATCCCCGATAGTGTCTCTCCGTTCTGCCCCGCAAGGTAGAGCGAGTGGAGCGTCCCGGTCAGGCCCACGGCGAATATGTTGAACATCAAGCCGGTGACGATTTGGTCCGTCCCCCGGTTCACATAGAGGAACGCCAACAGAGCGCCGAACACGCATCCGACCACGATGGCGGCCACGATCCCGAGGCCCGCGCTAGCTCTGGTGATCCCCATGTATGCGGTGGCAAAGGCGCCGATCAGCATCATGCCCTCGATTCCGACGTTGAGCACTCCAGACTTCTCGGCGACTGCCTCGCCCAACGCAGCCATGACGATCGGCACCATCGACTGGATCCCGATCACGAAGAAGGCGAGGACCAGAGCCTCACTGAGCATCGACACTCTCCGGATATCTGAACTTGATGACTTTGGTCACCATCAAGAGGATCACAAAGGTGGCTATCACGATCTCACCCACCACCGGCGACAACCCGGCCCCGGCTTGCAGGCTGTTCGAGCCGACACGCAGGATGGCGAAGAACGCGGCCGAAGCGATGATCCACAGAGGATGAAGCCTCGCCACAAGCGCCACCCCGATCCCGAGGAAGCCAAGGTTGGCGGAGAAGTCCTGCAAGAGGGAGTGATCGCGTCCCTGGACGACCAGCGATCCTGCGAGCCCGGCGAAAGCACCGGCCATCAGGAACGTCTGGACTGTGACACGGTCGGTTCGTATGCCGGACAGTCGTGACGCCGGGTTGTTGGCTCCTATCGCTCGGATCGAGAACCCGAATTTGGTGTGCTTCATGACAAACCAGGCGATTGCCGCGGTGGCCACGGCGATGAGGATCCCGACGTCGACCAACGACCCTTCAATCGGGCGGGGCAGCTCGGCATTCACGTGTATGGCCTCGGTGCGCTGGACGAAGCCCTCGGGGTAGACGTCGAAAATGACCCATGCCGCAAGGCTGGCAGCAACAAAGTTGAGCATGAGACTGGTGACGATCTCGCTGGCGTCGAAGCGAGCTTTGAGCCAGCCGGGGATCGCCCCGTACAGCGCACCGGCCACCAACGATCCCATCATGACCAAGGGCACCAGCAGCCAGGGCGTCCACGTGCCTGGCAGGACGATTCCCAGCACGGCGGCCGCAACAGCACCAACGGTCATCTGTCCCTCGCCACCCACGTTCCAAAGACGGGCGGAAAACGGGATCGCCGCCGATAAGGCGGTCAAGATGAGGATCCCCGTGATGACAACTGTTTGACCGATGTTGAACGGGTTTCCGAGGGCCCCGACCGCGATGGCCTCGACAACCTCCACCGGGTTGGCTCCAAGCAGCCAGACGAGCGCTGACATCGCCGCCAAGGTGGCCGCCAGCGACAAGAGGGTCCTGACCCATGCAGGCGCTTCCGACTTGTCCCCGGCCGCGACCGTTTCCACCGTCACTTCACAGCTCCTCTCGATCACGGCTCTACACGGTCGGACCGGCCTCCCGAGAGGGGTTCGCGTCTCTCTCGGTGGCGGCGACCGTACCACTTTGCATTGAGCCTCGTGAAGGTCGATGGAGTCCTATTGAAATCGGAAAATCGGCACCCCGGCGCCATGGGCGCGGGCGGCGATCCAGATCGGATGGCTTTCGAGGGACGGTTTCAGGCGGACATCTTTATCCACGGGCTGCGGAGGGTCCGAGACTGTCAGGCCGGCGATGCGCGCGCTCCCGGCGACGGAGCCCGCAACATCGCGATGGAGTTGAGCGCCAGAGCCCCGATCACGATCAAGCCACCGACAAAAGCCGTCTCCGTCGGCACCTCCTTCAAGGCCAGCCAAACCCACAGCGGACCGAGCACCGTCTCGAGCAGCGCGATCAAAGCCACTTCAGGGCCGGGGATGTACCGCGGCGCGACCGCCAAGAGGCCGAAGCCCAAGGGGAGCACCAAGAACCCGCTTATCGCCAGGTAACGGAAGTCGGATGCGGTTGCGCTCATTGGGTCAGCCCATGGCAGCGCGACCAGCGAGGCGAGCAGACCGCCCAAACCCATTGCCGGGACCATCGACCTGTCTTGATTCCTGCCGATCACGACAAACGACCCGCCCAGACCGGCGGCTGCTCCGAGACCGGCCAGGTCACCCAACAGCGTCCCACCGCCAAGCGAGCCGGACACCATCACCGCGATGCCGACGATGGCGACCACGATCACACCGAGCAGTCGGCGAGTGATCGGCTGCCGAAAGAAAATCCACTCGTAGACGGCTGCGAACAACGGAGCGGCGCTCACAGCAACGAGCGTGTTGGCGACCGCCGTGTTTGTGATCGAGACGATGAACAACACTGTCTGCAGACCGAACAGCACTGCCACCAACAGCCCGGGACGACCAATCCGCGGAATGACGCGCGCGGTGCCGGCCAGTACCGAGCTGGCGACCAACAGCCCGATGCACATCAAGGTTCCGCGCCAAAACAAGAGCGTCCACCGATCAACGCCGACGAGGCGGATGAGGAGGGATTCGGGACTGAGGAACAAAATGCCCGCGAAGGCGAAGGCCAAACCTCGCCGGTTGGAGGAGTGGAGCAAGCTCAGGAAGAGTTCATGGCGCGGGCTGCCTCCCCGAACTCCTCGATCTTGAGGTCGCCGACGTCGTAGAAGGCGATGATCCGACAGGGACATGCCTCCAAGCCCTCATACTTCCAGGGAAAGGCGCCGATGACCGCGCGGGTGTTCAGCACCTTGTCGATGTCGCCGCCGACGTTCTCGGCGTGGATCAGTCCCTCCTGGAAGGCCCAGTTGTGGAAAGGGAAGAGATCGTTCTTCACCCGCCGACCGGACAGCTTGTGGGTGTACTCATACGTCGGGAAGAACTCGTCGACCTTCATTCCGACGGTTTCCTCGAATTGCGCCGTGAGGTCGGGCCGCATGTTCCGGATGGTCGTCCACATTGGATGATCTCCCGAGCCGGCGTCGATCCCGAACCACTTGATCTCCATGTCGAGCATCCACTGCAGCAACTCCAGCTTGCCGCCGGGATGCATTGAGAAGTAGCGAACGAGGTCTGCTTGCGGTTGCCCCTCGTAGTAGCGATTGAATCCGGTGTGGATGATGAGGATGTCGCCCTTCTCGATCTCCACCTTCGCGGTGAGCATGTCCGGGGTGATCACATCCCAATCGTCCACCATGTCCGAGATGTCGACGATTGCGCCCTTGTTCACCAGAAATGACAGGGGGTACGAAGCCATGTCTGCCCGACCGTCCGCACCATGCATCCCTCCGTCGAGGTGCGTACCGACGTGGAGCGCCGAGTCGATCCGCTGAGCCACGATTCGCTGGGTCTGCAGTGTCTGGGCGTAGTACATCTTGTTCCCTGCATACCCCACCCAGCCCGGAGTGTGGACGTTCATCGTATGTGACAGGTCCACCATCTTCATTGAGCATCTCCAAAGTCGATTGAGTGTGACTCTAGGGGGCGCGGAACGGCCCCGCTCAGAGGACACGGCCGTCGACAGTGACTCCATAGATGTCAGTGCGACGGTCGGCGCGCGGAGTCACCAGCTCGGATCGGGCTTGTGACCGATGCGTCTCATCGAGATCGATCGTTGCCACCGTCACCTCCTCCTCCAGAGCTGGGAGCGGCCCAAGGACTCGCCTCCCCCGGGGATCGATCAAAATCGACGAGCCGAGAAACTCGTAGTCGTCGTGACTTCCGACCTGGGAGGCGGCGGCGATGAACACCTGGCTCAAGTTGGCCTGGACCTCGGTGGCTCGGCCCTGAGGTGACATGCCCTCCGAATCCCAACGCAACTCGTCGAAGCCGACGATCCAAGCCGTGGGCACACAAATCAGGTCGGCTCCCTGGAGCGCCATCAGCCGGACGACCTCGACAAAGCGAAGGTCGTAGCAGACGCAAACCCCGATCGTCCCGAATTCGGTCGTCACCAGCGGGAACCCGAGATCACCGGGTGCGAATACCTGCTTCTCCTCTCCGAAGAGGTGAGTCTTCCGGTAGTGCCCGAGGAGCTTGCCGTCGGGGCCTACCACCACCGCGGTGTTGAACAGACGGTCTTGGTCTCGTTCACACAACCCACCGACGATGTACCCGCCGCCCTGTGCTGCCAGCTCGCCCCATTCATCAGTGGATGGGCCCGGGACCGGCTCGGCGACGGCGAGGAGTCGCTGACGGTCGCCAACGTAACCGGGGACCATCATCTCTGGCA
>Ga0299913_10003245_pt1 | contig 13229 bp, 14 predicted proteins | sample RVTome_9_FD_201360 | JGI IMG/M metagenome (GOLD analysis project Ga0299913, IMG submission 201360) | Soil microbial communities from uranium-contaminated site in the Upper Colorado River Basin, Wyoming, United States - RVT155D38 (version 2) ... | reverse complement strand
TGCCACGATCCCCGTTGCTTTGACCGAGGCCCTCGAGCAGGGTCAGATCAAGCCCGGATCAGTGGTGGCGTTCACCGCCTTCGGTGGCGGGCTCACCTGGGGATCAGCCATCGTCCGTTGGGGCGACAGGGTCGAGCCGTTGGGGGAGAGCGATGCAGAACTACCCCCGACCGACCTGACAACCCTTGAGATCCTGCAGTCGAACTTCGACTTCTTCGGCCTTCCGGAGAAGCTGGCTTGACCGTCGGTGAGGGACGTGTCGCCCTGGTTACGGGCGGCTCCAGGGGAATCGGTAGAGCCATCGCCCTCCGGCTTGCAGCCGATGGCCATGCTGTTGTCGTCAACTATTCGGCCAACTCCTCGGCCGCTGCGGACGTGGTGAGAGCAATCGAATCTGGGGGTGGTCGCGCCATCGCAGCGAAAGGAGATGTGTCCGACCCCGACCATGTGGGCAAGATCTTCGAGCTGATCTCGGCCGAGTTGGGCACCGTCGACGTCCTGGTCAACAATGCCGGCATCACCAAGGACAATCTCCTCCTCCGCATGAGTCAGGAAGACTTCGACTCGGTTATCGAAACCAACCTCCGGTCGGCGTTCCTGTGCACCAAGTCCTCGCTCCGCGGAATGCTCAAAGCCCGCTGGGGGCGGATCATCTCGATTGCCTCGGTGGCCGGGATAACCGGCAATGCAGGTCAGGCGAATTACGCAGCCTCGAAAGCGGGGATGATTGCCTTCTCGAAATCGATAGCCAAAGAAGTCGGGTCTCGCGGCATCACGTCGAATGTTGTCGCCCCCGGGTATATCGAGACAGAAATGACCGACTCACTGAGCGACGACATCAAGTTGACAGCGTCAGCATCGATCTCGCTCGGCCGATTTGGCCAACCCGACGAGGTCGCGGCGGCCGTCGGATTTCTCGCTTCGGATGCAAGCAGCTACATAACGGGCCAGGTTTTGGCGGTAGACGGCGGGATAACCCTCTAAGTTCTATGCCAACTCACGAATAGGAGAACAAATGGAAAGAAGTGAAGTGTCGGAGAAGTTGAGCGGTGTGCTCGTCTCCGAGTTAGGTCTCGACGGGGACAAGATCAACGATGATGCCCACTTCGAGGAAGACCTCGATGTCGACAGCCTCGGTGTGGTCGAGCTCCTCATGGCGTTGGAGGACGAGTTCGGAGTGAAAATTCCAGACGAAGAGGCCGAGTCGATCATGACTGTGGGCCAGGCCGTCGACCTGGTTCACGCCAAGCTCAATTCCTAGGAGCCTGACCAAAGGCTCCTAAATCTCGCACCCGGGGCCGGGAGGTTCTTGATTCCTGGCCCTCGCCTCCTGCCACTCGCCGAGACTGCGGTACACAAGGACCAACACCAGGAACATTCCCGCGGTCACGACGAGAAATGAAGTCACTGCCATCGCCGCCGACCACCCGTAACAGTGGGAGACGGCGCCGGCGGGATCCGATGTGGTGCAGCTGAGGTCGGTGACAAACCAGCCCAGAAGGCCCGCAAGGAGACCGATCGCCACGGCCGGGACCGAAATCCAGGGGTTCGGTCTTCTCAAACCGGACGGCCCTTCTCGTCGATCCGGGCTCCGTCCAATATTTCCTTTGGAGCAAGCTCGGGAGGGATGGCGTAAGTGCTTCCTTTCTCGATGAGAGGCCTGAACGCCACCGCCACATCAGGTGACCACGCAATAGCAGTGATAAACGCACAGATCGCGACCGCGGTCAAGGAGTGAGGCAGTGGCATGAGCACACTGGCGGGCAGGGCTACTGCCAGCAGGCCGAATCTCATCGACGCCAGTCCGCCGAGGATGGTCCTGCTGTAGAGAAAGGCCGAGACTGGCCCGCACGCCGCCATCGCCAGCACCCAGGAGTTCGGATTCACCGGGATCAGTCCCAGGGCGAGGGGGAGCCCGAGAGCTGCGACCGTGACGATTACCGAGCGCGGGGGAGGGCCGCTAGCCGAAGGCAGCTTTCTGACCAGGCGGTCTTGGCGGGGGGAGAGGAGCAAGACGAGTGCTGCCGATGAGGAAGCGAGCCCGGCCACGGTCCAACCGTTCAGCGGCACCAGCGTTGCCACCCAGAAGGTCGTGCCGAGAGTCATGAGAATGGTGTAGAGAGCCCACCGGCCTCCGACGAGGACCAGGCCGACGGTGCCCACCGCTGCGAGGAGCAGCCAGCCAGAACCGATGAGGAGCACCGAGGTCGGCTCGTACGGCCCCGGATAGAACATGATGGCCGTCAGCCACACCAACACTGCCGCCATCGGTGTCGCGGCGATGAGTGTCGATTTCACGCCTCCATTGTCGCATCGGCCGCGGTCAAGCCGAAGTTGGATCGTCCGGACGTTCGTTGCTGGCGACGGCTCGAAGGTCGGCGTGTTCCCCGAATCCTGGCGTGTCGCCCGGGCTCCAGATGGTCTGTTCTACCCACGTCGTTCCGGGTCGAAGGGTCACCACCGCTCCATGGCCCGGTTTGTCGTCGTGGAGCTTTGACAGGGGAGATCCGATGAGACGCAGTCTCGCCGCCTGGATCGGATCCTGGTGGGAGACGATCACCACGTCACCGTGAGGGTGCTCCCCATCGAGGCGACGGGCGACGTCGGCCATCCGTTCCGCGAGATCGGCGAGGGACTCGACACTGAAATCCAGGATTTCGGGATGCTCGAGATACGCCTCGAGCTCTCCTGGAAACTTTGCAGTGATATCCGTCCAGGTGTGGCCCCGCCATCGATCGATCGTGTTCCATTCGGTGAGATCCGGATCGACTCTGACCGGGACTCCGGACCGGGCGGCGATCTCCTCTGCCGTCCTGAGCGAGCGTTCCAAGGGGGAAGACCAGATCGCTACCACGGCCCTCGGACCAAGATATCGCCCTACCTTGCGCGCCTGCTCGATCCCGAGCGTCGAAAGACCGAAGTTGGGGAGGGTTCCGTAAACGACGTTCCCCGGGTTCGAGACTTCACCGTGTCTTACCAGATGAACAAGTGCTGACATTGGCCGGTAGTTTGGCCTGTCCTGTCGCCTAGGTCAGGTATCTTCGAGATTGCATGTGGACCGAGCCCATCCTCCATGTAGATATGGATTCGTTTTTTGTCGAGGTGGAACGTCTGTCCCGACCCGACTTGAACGGTCGGCCGGTCGCCGTCGGCGGCACCGGGAAAAGGGGCGTTATCGCCAGCGCTTCGTATGAAGCACGCCGATTTGGAGTCAGATCTGCCCAACCCACCGGTGTCGCCCTCGCGATGTGCCCCGCGCTGGAAGTGATTTCGCCATCCCATGGTTTGTACGGAGACATGTCGGAACGTGTGTTCGAGGTCTTTCACTCTTTCACTCCGCGTGTCGAAGGTCTGAGCCTCGACGAGGCTTTCCTCGATGTAGGCGGCCTCCGGCATCACTATGAGTCATCGGTGGCCATCGGACATGCGATCCGGGAGAGGGTCAGGTCCGAGACGGGCCTGCCCTCATCGGTTGGCGTCGCCTCCACCAAATTCGTTGCCAAGCTGGCTTCGAAGGCGGCCAAACCCGACGGGCTGATGCACATCGAGGCTGACGCCCAGGAGGTCTTCCTCCATGCCCTCCCCGTAGAGGAACTGTGGGGTGTTGGCCCGGCCACGCTTGCTGGGTTGCAGAGATTGGGGATAGCGACAGTCGGTGATCTCGCCGCGATACCCGAGTCAACCCTTTCTGCGACCCTGGGAGGCTCTCAGGGCTCTCATCTGCTCTCTCTCGCCAGAGGCATCGACCCCCGCCCCGTGGAGGCAGAATCAGAAGCGAAACAGATTTCGGTGGAGGAGACGTACAGCGACGACCTCACCGGGCGAGATCTGGTCGAGTCAGCCCTGATGGCCCATTCCCAACGGCTCGCCATGCGATTGAGGCGAGCTTCGTTACGGCCAAGAACCATCTCGCTCAAGGTTCGCTATGCCGATTTCAGCACGGTGACCAGGTCGCACACTTCGCCCAACGGTGCCGAAACCGCGCGCGAGATTTTCCGGGCGGCGAGAGAGCTGTTGGCCGATATCCCGGCTGACCGCCCCGTGCGTCTCCTCGGTCTTGCCGGCTCATCCTTCGAGTCCGATCTCGACAGCCAACAGTTGCTTTTCGAGGAGGAGGATTCGTGGAGTCGCGTCGCCAAGGTGGTTGGTGACGTCGAGGATCGATTCGGCGCGGCCATGGTCGAACCGGCTCGGCTTCTCGACTGGGAGGACAGGGTCGACTGATCTATCGACTATGAGTCCAAACCCGGTGTAAAGTTGGAGAGGACAGGGAACGTAGAGAGCTATCCAATGCCCTTAGACGATCGGGAACAGAAGATCCTCGCCGAGATAGAACGTCAGTTCTATGAGGAAGATCCGGAACTGGCTCGCGCTGTCGAGAACATCGACAGGGCGTCGACCGTGAAGGTGCGCCTTGCCGTGCTCGGAGCCATTCTCGGTCTGGCGGTGATTCTCTTCTTCTTCGCTCAGAACATCATTTTCGCGTTGCTTGGATTCGCGGTCTTTGTCGTTTCAGTCAGTGTCCTGGTTCCTTACATCAGGGAACGACTGGTCCCGGGAGACGCCGGGGAGGACGACGCCGATCACGTCGTCTGACGGCAATTTTCGCGATCCTTCGTCCACCTCAATAACCGGCTAAGGTTGCGTCCCCATGCGTTCCTCCTGGGTGGAGATTTTCGCCTGGGAACAAGTTTTTGGAACCTGGTTCCGTGCGCCAGGGCAATGGTTTAGGAAGGGAAGAGTGGAGCAGGCATTTACGGCCGAGCAAGCATGTCGGCTGACCAATTGCACACACCACCAGTTGCGTTATTGGGATCGGGTCGGCCTCGTTAAGCCGACGGTCCAGAAAAGCGGAGGCAGGCCTGGAGTACGGCGCCTCTACTCGTTCAGAGACTTAGTCGCCTTGCGCGTCGTCCGCAGTCTTCTCGACAACGGGATGTCTCTGCAGAGAGTGCGCCGGGCGTGGGACTACCTCAGACGCGAAGGCGGCATGGACAGTCACCTTTCGGAGGTGAAGCTGGTCACCGATGGCCAGACGATCTTCAGGGTGAGCTCCGACGAGGGTGAGATCCTCGACGCACTTCGCGAAGGGCAACTGTCGTTCTTCGTCGCCATCGACCAGATCGCCCGGGAAGTCGAAGAGGATGTCACCCGCTTCGAGCTCGACAAGGAGCGCTTTCTCACCATGCTGCGCCGGGTCGAAGACGACATAGCTGAAGAGCGTCGTTCCGGCTGATAAGGGTCCGGAGGATGCCTACGGCTGGCGGTTGATCAACGATCGGGGGTTGAATCGTGCCCGCATTCTCCTCCCGCCTTCATACCTCAACCTGATCCACCTCTCGACGGCCAGGAAGTCGTCGACCTTTCCCCGATCGGTCAGCCCTCCGTAGATCGCAGCGCCGTACGCGGTGGCCACCGGAACCAGGGAGCGGTCGGTCGCCAGGGCGAACTCGATGGGAGTGTTGTGCTCGGGAACGGTCTCGCCCAGATCGGAAAGCTGGTCGACGATCTCGTCCCACGCAGCTGTGATGTCGCCGTTGTGAATCGTCTTCAGTCGCCGGGCACGCCTGATCCGCTTGAGCGCAGGGATGGCGAACCCGAAGAGGGCCAGTACGGGAATTAACAGGATCCACCACGGGAAGGAGGTGTCGCCATCGCCGCCGCCAAGGCCTAGGTCGGATTCGTCGAGACCAAAGCGCGGGTCTTCTTCGTCGAATCCGGGCTGATTGATCGTCGACGGCTGGTCGACAGGATCGGCGACATAAAGGGTGGGGTCGAAGCTCGCCGTGAAGCTGGCAGGCAGGGCTCCGTCAGATCTTGGGGTGGGATCGAATTTGACCCAGCCGTACCCGTCCATCCACATCTCGACCCAGGCGTGGGCATTGTTATCCCTCACCACGATCGCAGTGGTCCCGTCGCTCTGAGTGATTTCCTCACCCGGTGTGAACCCCCACACCACCCGGCTCGGCACGCCGAGCGCCCTTCCCAGGACGGCCATGGAGGCGGCAAACTGCTCGCAATATCCGGTCCGGTAGTCCTGGCTGGTCTCCTCGGTGAGCCAGTCGGCGAGTTGGAGATCTGCGTGACCGGCCGTCACTTCAGTGGAGTATGTGAATGTGCCACTGTCCCGGAACCAGTGTTGGAGCAGGGTGGCCCGCTCGAAGTCCGACCTTGCTCCCGCGGTGACTTCCCGGCCCACGCTAGAGATTGCCGGTGACAGGTCGTCCGGTAATTCGAGGTAGAGATCGATGGCGGAAGGGCGTTCGAGGTCGAGCGTTACCGGTGCCGCGACCACCGGAAATGCGCCAACCCTCCCCGCCTCGGCGAACAGAGGGGTCAGCTGACCGTCGGGGCCGGTGGCTAGTCCGTTGAGATCGGACTTCTCGAGGGGGTAGACGGCTTCAACCTGATATGTCATGCCCTCGTCCAGCTGCGACTGGTTGATCAAGGACCCGTCGGGTGCGACCTGGAACTGGTTGATGTTGTCGGTGTCGCTCTGCAACGCGCTGGCGATGCCCGCAGTGGGGACGAGGGGTCCGCGCAACGCCTCGATGCGGATTCGTTGTGTAAAGGTGACTGTCGTTCCCCGGTAAACGAAGTCGGGGTTGCCGCCCGCAGAATCAGGGGAGTAGCGGTCCAGTTGTTCGTTGCCCGGCAGCCAGCTCTGGCCGTCGTAACGGCTCAACGTCTCCATTCGCCAGTAGATCTGGCTCGCGTCTGGAGCGTCGGCGTCGACTGTCGCCCGGAAAAGCTCGGCGTTGGATCGGGAGATGACCCGTTTCTGGAGCCCGACGAGCCGGTTGAAGGAGATCCCTCCGAAACCCTCTCCGTATCCACCACCAGTGCGCCAATTGATGTTCCCCGCCTCGCTCACCACTTGTGACGCCGACGTAGCCAGCGCAACTGACGAGATCGCAACGATGCCGGCCATCGCCAGTGCGAGGCTCCCGCCGTGGCGGGGTAGCGGACGGCCGCTCGAGTCCCGAACCCGTCCGGCAGAGCTCTTCCGGTCGTTGGCAATGGCGGCGACCGCAAGGGCGAAGACCGCCGCCGCGATACCCATCCACCCGCGCCCGGCAGGGGCGCGATCGATAACACCAAATTGGAGGTACATCCCGATCGAGGGGAGGGTCATTGCCGCCACCGGGCCGTGCGAGGCACCCCAGACGAAGAGGGCGCCTATCACCCACATGACCACGGCGAGGATCGCCACCAGGCCGGCGCTCGGATAAACAGGGGACACACCGAATCGCATGATGTCGAATGACTCGCCCATCTCGGCGAACAGAGCAGCTGGAGTATCCGGCCCCGGAAAGAAACCGACAATCAGGGTCTGTGCGACGGAGATTCGCAGGAAGAGCAGGATTCCGGCGATTGTGAAGATGCCCACGGCTGCCCGATTCGAGGACAGGGTCTGGGAAGCCAGCCACCAGACCACACCGCCGAGGAATGCCGCGGCGATCAGGATCAGCTGCCAGGCCGGGGCGTCGCCGCCGGTCTCGAAGAGACGACCGAGCCGGACGATCATCAATGCGAATGCGGCGAGGCCGGCTACCCGGCTGAGCGTGTTGCTGTCCAAGTGTCTATTCCTGTTAGCCATGCCGGTGCCCATGGTTGTTCGGGAGTCACCGAAATTGTGGTGACGCCGAGACGATGGAACCCGACGAGGGTTTGTGACGTGGATGTCGACGCCGACATAAGGACGGTCGTCGGGTAGTCGCGGGATAAAAGTTGCTGGACGGAGAGCAAAGGCCGGTCGGCGACACCGGTCACGATTACCAGCGCACCTCCGCCGCCCTTCTGCCGGATCCGGGTCGCAACTGCCTCGATGTCGATGGCCGGATCGGGCTGAACCAGGGCAAGGCGCTCCATTGCGGAGGCGTATCTGGAAGCATCGATTGGGTCGGCGTCGCCGGCCCAGAGGTCGGCATCGAATCCGGAGGTCACGAGATGGGTAACGATGGTGGCCGCACCCGAGACCGCTCTTTCGAAGGCAGCACCCGATTCATAGCTCTCGGAGCGCACGTCGAGGAGGACCAGGGCCCGGGACTGCCAGGGTGTCTCCAGCTGCCGGATCATCAATTCGTCGGTTCGGGCCGACGACGGCCAATGCACCCTGCGCAGGTCGTCGCCGCGCTGGTATTCCCGAAGGGTGTAGAAGTCCTCGCCGCCGCGCCGGGCATGTTCCGGCCTGGACGCCTGCATCGCCGGATCTTGACCCCGGATTATGGGGAATCCGGTCAGGGGCTCTATCGCCGGGTAGACGACTATGCGGTCAACAGGCCCTGTTCCCACCTTGGTCCGCGCCAGCCCGAAAGGATCGCTGACATGCACTTCTGTGGGCCCTACCCGGTAGACCCCCCGGGGCCGGCAGGTGACGCGATACGTCGCAGATGTGTGCTCTCCCCGGGCGATCCGGGCGCATTCGAAGCTTGCAGTGCCGAGGTTGTTGATGTTGTCGTCGATGCTGAGATTGCTCGCCCCCCGCTTCCCCTCGTTGGCAATCAGAAGGGTGATGGTGGTGGTGTCACCGTCGTGGACGGTTGCCGACCCAAGTCGCCGTCCAATCGAGAGCGTCGGCTGGCGCATCCGCACGGAGAGGGTGGAACCTATCTGGAGGAGGAGAACAAAGATTGCTGCCAGCAGTAGCTCGAGGTCGCCGAAGGCGTACCACAGGATTAGTAAGGCAACTCCGCTCCCGGTCAGCGCCCAGCCGCGGACCGTTGGCATCAGGTGGCGAGACGGGAGGTTGTGCCAGGAACCCGGAGCCGGGCCATCACTTCTTCGATGATCTCATCGATGGTCTCCCCCCGCATTTGAGCCTCGGGGCGAAGCGACATTCTGTGGGTGAGGACCGGGCTGGCCAGCGCCTTCACGTCGTCCGGAGTGACATACTCTCGGCCCTGGGCGGCTGCCCGGGCGCGTGAGAGACGTTGGAGGAACAGAGCCGAGCGCGGTGAAGCGCCCAGAAGAATGTCGGAATGGTTCCTGGTTCCTTCGACCAGGTCAACGATGTAGGTTTTGACCGATTGGGACACCGTGACCCCTCGAGCGATGGAGATCATCTCGCCAATCTCTGTGGTGGTCACCACCGCTTCGAGGTCGAGGAAGGTAGAGCGGACACCGTGGGTGTCCATCATCTCGAGCTCTTTCTGCCGGCTCGGATAGCCGATTATGACCCGCATCATGAACCTGTCGAGCTGGGCCTCGGGAAGCGGGTAAGTTCCTTCGTGCTCGAGAGGGTTCTGGGTGGCGACGACCATGAAGGGAAGCCCGAGCTCACGGGTGATGCCGTCGGAGGTGACCTGTCTCTCCTCCATAGCCTCGAGGAGCGCTGACTGGGTCTTCGGGCTGGCCCGGTTGATCTCATCGCCGACGACGATGTTGGCGAAAATGGGACCTGCTTTGAACTCGAATTCGCTCCGGTTCCTGTCCCACACCGACACTCCGGTCACATCGGAGGGCAGCAGGTCGGGGGTGAACTGGATCCGGTTGAAGGCACCGTCGATGCTGCGGGCGATCGACTTGGCCAGTTGGGTCTTGCCGACCCCGGGCACATCTTCAACGAGGACATGTCCTTCGGCGACCAACGCCATTACAACCAGCTCGATGACCTCGCGCTTTCCTTGAATGACTGTTTCCACGTTGCTGGCAATTCGATGGAAACGCTCGCCAAAGAGCTCGATTTGCTGTGGGCTGGCCTCGATCAACGAAATCTCCCGACTCTTCCGAATTTCCTCGGACTTTACTGACACTTGGGCGTTGTGGGAGGTAGAGTGTAGGTGGGGAATGGCTATCGAACTATGAGTTGGAATCTGGGTGTGGGAAGAACCGTGGGAGCTCTGGCTCTCAGGCCTGTCATTTTGTGGGAGGCCCTGAGGTTCCTTTTCGCCGTGCGTGTCCATCGTGGGTTGCGTCCTTCCGCTGAGTATCTCCACTGGAGAGTTCATACCGCCTACGGCGATCTCATGTCGGAGACAACGCCAGAGGATGTCGTCAAGTTCCTCGGGTGGCGGCGGAAGATGAGGGCTGTCTCATGACGCCCGGCTTGATCACACGCATCCAGGACATCCTCGGTGTGGAGGCAGTGGCAGTAGACCTGGCTTCCGACGCGGGCGGTCTGAACCTTAGGGTTTCCCCCGACGCCGACGAGCAGAGGGTCCTGCAGGAAGTACACGAGCTACTCGTCGCCTATGGCGTCAGGGGGCTGGTCCGCCCGCGGGTGACACTCGGGCAGCGCCGCGGTGAGCCGATCGACCCTGGCGTCGACGTCAAGATCTCCCCGACTGAGCTCGGTGCCCGGATCCAGGTCTCGGTCGGAGAAGTGCAGTCGGCACGCCAGGTCGCAGGTACCCCCGCAGCGATTGCCCAGGGTCTGGCCGATGCCTGGTGCCAGGTTCTCGGACGAATTCCTCAAGAAGTCGTTTCGGTCTCGGTCAACGACGCCGGCGGGCTGACTGTCGTGATGTCCGATGGCAGCACAGAGCGCCGTGGGGTCGGGGACATCGATGACGGTTGGTCGACCGCTCTGATTCGCTCCGTGGGGGTAGCTCTCGGATTTCTCACCCCTTCGGGGGCCAAACAATCCGATATGGCTCGCACTGCTTGGTAACGTCTCTGTGACAAGGCGCAAACATGTCCAGAGTACTTGTACTGAACGCAAGCTATGAGCCGCTTTCCGTTGTAAGCGCACGGAGAGGAGTCGTTCTCGTGCTGCGGGAGAAGGCGATGGTCGTCGCCGGACGAGAGGAAGTGTGGGCATCCGCGGAGATGACAGTGGATGTGCCGTCGGTGGTGAGGCTCATCAGATACGTCACGGTTCCGTACCGCCGCTCGGTCCCGGTGTCGAGACGGGCTGTATTCGGGCGAGATGGGAACCGCTGCCAGTACTGCGGAGGCCCCGCCGAATCCATCGATCATGTTCTTCCCCGCTCGAAAGGCGGAGACCACTCCTGGGAGAACGTGGTTGCGTGCTGCCGATCCTGCAATGTCCGCAAGGCTGACCGGACTCCTGTCGAAGCCGGCCTCGAATTGGCCGAGCGGCCTGCACCGCCTCGTCGTTTCGGTTGGATCTACGCATCGACCGGGTACCAACTGGACCCCGCCTGGCAGCCTTACCTCCTTCAGGAGACCGCCTGAGCCAGAGACGGTCAAGATACGCCCCCAATTCTGGTAGTGTCTGGTAATCGCACCGGGTGGAGGCCAGCGTTAAACCGCTTCCCCGGTGATTCACGACTTCCAGTTCTCTAACGGTTGGACCGCCTCTTCGGCCGATTCCGTCGATTCATGATGTGGTGACTCCGCGTCGTCGAAGCGGCCACTACAACCATCTATGTCTCCGCACGGAGACGGGAGAAGATCATGGAAAAGACTTTTGCATCTATCGGCGTGCCCGAACACGTCGTCCGCACTCTGGCGAAGAAGGGGATCACCGAGCCCTTCCCGGTTCAGCTGGCAGCCATCCCCGACGGTCTCGAAGGACGGGACGTGGCTGGCAAAGCGCCGACCGGGTCCGGAAAGACTCTCGCTTTCGGGATCCCGATCGTGGCCCGGGTCGGAAAAGCGACCAAGCGGAGCCCGAGAGCATTGATCCTCGCTCCCACCAGGGAGCTCGCCGAGCAGATCAAAGAAGAGATCTTTCCCCTGGCGCGAGCCATGGGCAGGGATATCCACGCCGTCTACGGGGGAGTCCCTTATGGGGGTCAACGCACCGCGTTGAACCGCGGTGTCGACATCCTGGTTGCCACTCCCGGGCGCCTCGAGGACCTCATCGAACAGAGGTTGGTGAATCTCGGCGCCGTCGACATGGTCGTCGTCGACGAGGCCGATCGAATGGCTGACATGGGCTTCCTCCCGGCGGTGAAGAGGATTCTCGATCAGACGGCCCCACAGAAACAGACCCTGCTCTTCTCGGCCACGCTTGATGGAGACGTCGCCGTACTGGTGAGGGATTATCAGAAGAATCCTGTTCGCCATGAGACCGGCACGGTCGATTCCGGAGCCCTGGACGCTCGCCATCATTTCTGGAATGTGGAGCATCATGACCGGATTCAACACACGGCGGACGTCATCGCTCACTCAGGACGATCGATCGTCTTCACCAGGACCCGGCACGGAGCGGACCGGTTGTCCAAGCAGCTTGCCGCGGCGGGAGTCAGAGCAGTGGCAATGCATGGTGGGAGATCCCAGAACCAACGACAGCGCGCTCTCAATGACTTCTCCAACGGCCGGGTTCAGGCACTCATCGCTACCGATGTCGCTGCTCGCGGTATCCACATCGAGGCGGTGGAGACCGTGATCCATTACGACCCCGCAGCCGACCATAAGGACTACTTGCACAGATCCGGTCGGACGGCTCGAGCCGGTGCTACCGGGACTGTGGTCAGCCTGGTGACGAGGGACAAGAAGAATTCGGTTCTGAAACTGCAAAGGCAGCTGGACCTGAAGGTTCCTTTCGGCGACCCCCGACTCAGCGATCTCGGCGCCGGGGGACATCACATGGGCAATTCGCCACGCGTTGTGAACGATGACCGCAAGGCGCAGGGTGATGACCGCAAGGCGCAGGGTGACCGCGCCCGACCTCGTTCTCGAAACGGTGGTGGTGGTGGTGCAGATCGGCAGCGGGACTCTCACGATCGTCCCGCCCCCAGCGTCTTCGTCGGGAACCTGCCCTGGACCGCAACCGATTCCGAACTCCGCGATCTATTCGCCGGGCACGGCAACGTCCGCAACGCGACTGTGATCACCGATCGCCGCAGCGGACGATCGAAGGGCTTCGGGTTTGTCGAGATGTCACACGTTGATGCCCGGGGTGCCATCGATGCGCTCAAGGGCTCGACGATGGGCGGCCGGTCGCTGAACGTTCGATTTGCCGAGCCCAGGGGCTCCAACCGATCCTGACCTGAAGTAGCTCAACCGGCCACCACCGGGCGCCCGAGGCTAATCCGGATTGAAGGGACGATAGGGGTGAGGTACGGTCCCGGAGGCGATGCCGCGGTGACGCAGATCCCAACTCCCTTCACAGCCACATACGATCCTGTCGAAGGTGTGGTGACGGGCACAGTCTCCCTCCCGGAGATTGCACTCGAGTTCACCGCCGAGGGAACCTGGTGCCCTGTCCGGCGGATCGTGCTTGTATTTCAACGGCCCTTGTCGCCCCTGGCGGCGTCCTCGTCCTTGATGCACGACCCGGTGCGCCTGCGTCCTGCGTCCTTGCCAGGAACGACAAT
>Ga0299913_10003244_pt1 | contig 13230 bp, 8 predicted proteins | sample RVTome_9_FD_201360 | JGI IMG/M metagenome (GOLD analysis project Ga0299913, IMG submission 201360) | Soil microbial communities from uranium-contaminated site in the Upper Colorado River Basin, Wyoming, United States - RVT155D38 (version 2) ... | reverse complement strand
CGCCGGCGAACCTGGTCGACGTCGTGACCGCGCGCACGGAGGGCAACCCGTTCTTCGTCGAGGAGATCGTCAACAGCCTCATCGAGACCGGTGTCCTGGTGCACGAGCCTGGCGGATGGCAGCTGCGCAAAGAGCTCGACAGCGTCGTCGTGCCGAGCACGATCCGCGGCCTGATCGCCGCCCGAATCGACAACCTCGACCCCCAACGTCGCCGGGTGCTCCGCGAGGTGTCGGTGGTCGGACGCGAGTTCCTCTACCGCCTCGTGCGCACGGTGTCGTCAACGCCCGATGATCTCGACAGCAGCCTGGCCGCGCTGGCGGCCGCCGACCTCATTCGCGAGAAGTCAACCGATCCCGAGCTCGAGTACATCTTCAAGCACGCCCTCACCCAGGAGGTCGCGTACGACGGTTTGCTCCGCCGTGAGCGCAACTCCTTGCACGAGCGCGTCGCCAAGGCGATCGAGGCAGCACTCGGCGATCGCACGGGCGAGTTCGTCGAGACACTCGCCTACCACTACAAGCGCAGCGGTCATGTCGTCGAAGCGGTTGACTACCTGCGACGCGCCGGACGCAAAGCGCTCGACCGCTACGCCATCGCGGAGGCCGACGCTCATTACCGGTCCGCCTATCACCTCCTCGTCGAGACCGATCCCGAAGGGGAACCGATCGACGAGGCGCTTCGAGATCGACTCTTGCTCGAAGTAATCGTCGACTGGTGTCACGTTCGGTACTACGCCGCGGAGTTCAACGAGATCCATCGACTCCAGACCAAGCACCACGACCTGCCTGAACGCGTCGGCGACGACATACTCACCGTGCACTGGCTGGGGTGGGCTGGTCAGGTCGCGCTCAGTGGTCTGCACGACCTTGCTCGCTCCCGTCAGTTGCTGGATGAAGCGCTTGCGCTCGGTGAACGCTGCGGTGACGCCACTGCCCAAGGCAATGCGTTGGCCTGGCAGTCCTGGACCCTGGCGCACATGGGCGATACAGCGCGAGCGGTCACGATGTGGTCAGAGATCGAGACGCTTCTGCCGCAGATCTCGGACCCGTATTGCCGGCGCTACGCCCATATCAAAGGACTCGGCGGTCTGGCCAACGCCGCGGCACCGCAGGGCGACATCGGCGGCGCACGCGCCGCCGCGCTCTCGCTGATCGACATCGGAACTCGCAGCGGGAACCGTCGTTCGACGGCCATGGGCTACATCAACCTGTCGACGGTGCATCTCATGCTCGGCAACCGCCAAGCGGCTTGTGACGCCGCGGTCGCCGCGCGGCAAGCCGAGGCGGACCGCTTCTATTCGCTGATCGCCGACACGTGGTTCATCGCCATCAACACGACGTGGGGCGACGCCGATCGAGCCCAGGAGCTCGTCGATCACTGGCGACCGGTGGCCAAGGATCTCGAGCTCAGACTGTTCAGTGACTTCTTGGACTTCTTCGAGGCCCTGCTCGCGATCAAGGCCGGGCAGCTCAGCCGCGGCATGAAGGAGCTCGATGACGCGCGGGCCCAGTTCGAGCGGGCGGGGAGTGGCTGGGGGCTGTTCAACTGCGATATGGCTCTCGCCCAGATCTACTCGCAGATCGCCACCGGGGAAGCCAGCGGTGACCTCTCGGCGGCCCTGCGCAATCCTGGGTTTGTCTTGAAGCACGCACGCGGCGCGGCGAAGCGCGCTCGGACGACGCTCGAACGGCTGGTTTCAACCGCAGAGACGCGGGGGTTTCCGGGCCTGCTTCCCAGCATCGAGCTCGAGCTCGCCAAGCTCGCGGCCCACGACCGCCGCAAGGCCGATGCGGTCGCCCACGCGAACCGCGTGATCGAGCTTCTCGCGCTCGAACCCGATGCGACGTATGCCATCGACGCCAGGAACCTTCTCTCCGGCCTTTGACGCCTCGGCGCGCTCACGTAAGAGCGGAGTCCGCAACACTTTCACACGAAACCGGAGGCGTCACCGTAGGCGCCGCGCGTACTCCATGAGGAGATCCATCTGCGCGCCGACTTCTGGGCCGGCCATCGGGCGGTGGGCGCGGACGGTGTCGAGTGCGTCGTCGAGCGACGCGCCGAGGCGGATCAGCAATCCAGCTGCCACGGTGCCGGCGCGACCGATTCCTGCACCGCAGGTGACCAGGAGTCGCTCGCCGGAGGTCACCCGGGTGTGCAGGTCCTCGACGAGCGACTCGAAGTCGGTGAGCGTGGGTGCGTGCAGGTCGTGCACCGGATGGTGGACGGCGCGCGAGGGCGCGTTCCGTTGCAGCCAGTCGACGTAGTCGGGATACCGCGGCGAGAGCTCATCGACGGGGTTGAGACACACGATCGTGGAGGCGCCGACTCGTTCGAGCGCACCGTCCGGATCGGGCCCGATCGCGTGCTTCCCACCGAGAAACAGTCGACCGGTGGTGCCGTCGAGTGGAATCTCGTCGATCCCGCCATCACGAGCGCGACCGTGCGGCCAAGCCATGCGATGCTCAGTCGAACAAGAGCAGGGTCGCGGTCTGACTGGCGATCGCGAGCAGCGTGCCGTCGGTCGACCAGATCCGCGCGCCGCCGTGGGCATAGCCACTCGCAACGAAGTACGGGTCGAAGTCGACGAGGATCCAGTCGGTCGCGGGCTCGGGGCCGAACCGCATCGCGTTGTCGAGGCTCGTTCCGGCGCCGGCGCGTCCAGCGGCTTGCACGACCGCGCTCGGCACCATGTCGGCGAGAAAGCCGAGCGACGCTCGGGTCTGCGGGCGGTCGCGAAGCCGCGCCCAGAGAAGGCGCGGCCCCTTCGGCGCCAGCACCTCGCGGAGTTCCGCGAGCTGCAGCCAGCTCGGACGCTCGAAGTCGACCGGAAAGGGCGTGTTTGGCCGCCAGGGTGGCGCGTCCTCCGGCGAGCCCACGTCCGGCATCGCGCCGAACTGCGCGCTGATCTCGCCGGCGCGCGGGTCGCCGCTTGCGCCGATCGCGGCGAGCATCACCTGGTCGCCGACGGATGCCGTCATGCGGACCTGTGCGGTCCGTCGGCCGCGGGCCAGGACCTCGACATGGCAGTCGATGCGATCGCCCACGTTGGCGGTGCCCGCGAACTGCACCGTGGCCCAAAGCGCGGCCCGCTCGGTCTCGGCCTCCAGCAGCGCAGTGGTCACTGCGATGCCCGTGCCGCCGTAGAACTTGCCGTCGAAGCGCGAGAGCGGTCCGGTCAGCTCGAACGACCACGCGCCTTCACCGTGACGTTCGAGGCCGAGCCAGTCGAGATCGGAGGGCACGCTCATCAGGCCGACGATCTTCGATGATGCACGCGCCCAAGACCAACTCGAGTGTGAGACCAGCGAATTGCGCGGGTGTGACACTCGAGAAACGTCAGCGTCGGCGCGATGTCACCCGGCGCTCGCCTCGCTAGTCGCTCGGCGCGCTCGTCACTCGTAGCCGCTGGCCATCAGCCGGTACATCGTCTCGTCGTCGTTGCCGCGCCACAGATCGAGCAGACCGACACCGAGGGGATCGCACGAGTACCGCATCGGACCGTCGTCGGCGACGATCGCGTCCACGATGGCGACGGCCGCACGGTCGACGGGTTCGACCATGGGATCAGCGGTCACCGTCTTGTTCTCTGCCCCTCGCTCGGCCATCGTCCGGTACACGTCGAACTGGGCCGCCTCTGGCTCCCGACGGCTGTGTTCGAACATGTCGGTGTCGACCGGTCCGGGGAGGATCTCGACGACGCGAACACCGAGCGGCGCGAGCTCGGTGCGCATCGAGTCACACACCGCCGACGCCGCGGCCTTGCTGGCGCGGTAAGCGGCGTAGAACGGAACGGGCATCAGGATCGAGCTCGACGTGATCGTGGCGACGACGGCGGGCGCGTTGGCCCGCAACGTCGGAAGCGCGGCGCGGGTCAGGTCGACCATCCCGAACACATTCGTCTCGAAGATCGCTCGCCACTCCCGCAGGTCGGCGTGCTCCACTGGCACGTGATCACCGTCTGCGCCGGCGTTGTTCACCAACACGCGCAGGCTCTCGGGAATGACATAGGTGGACGGTTCGGTCACGTCGAGGCGAACGACGTCGATGTGCCCGTCCCCAACACCCGTCAGGTCGACACTGTCCTCCGGACGGCGCATGGCGGCGACGACGTCGAACCCGCGGCGGGCGAACTCGACGGCTACGGCGCGGCCGATGCCGCGGCTCGCTCCGGTGACCAGTGCAGTGCCAGAGCTGACCATGACCGGAGCGAGAGTAGATCCCGGCTGACGCCGGCGAGGTGGAAGAGCCTCAGCCGCCGACGGGTCGTGCTTCGAATCCGCGGTCCGACGCCCAGCAGGTGCAGGAGGTTCGCCACGTGAGCGCGGCGTCGGCGGTGGGGCCGTACCCGCCATCGGGCAGCGCGCCGAGATCCGACGTCAGCGGCGAGACCACCGATGCGCTGCGTATCGCCTGGGCGAACGGCGTCCCGGTCTCCGACGCGATGAGCGCGGTGGCGAGGAGGGCAACGTGTTGACACCAGGCAAAGACGGTCGTGCTCTCCGACGAAAGTGTTGTACGGGCGGTCGCCTCCCACGTCTGTAGGCAGACCGCCTGCTCCGGCGTCTCCCCATTTTCTCGCGGCCACCACGGCACTCGCAGTGACGTGTGCGCGACCGCGCCGTCGAACGACGGCGGATAGGTCTCGTCGATCACGCCGTTGAACAGATCGGACACGACGTGGCGGACCGCTGGGAGCAGCACCGCTTCCTGGGCGAGCCACCGCCGCTGGGCGTCGACGGGCACGGCAAACACCACCACCTCCACACCGGCGGTCGCGAACTTCCGCACGCCGTCGGTGATCGCCGGGATCTCGCCGGCGCCGGAGGGCACGGTCGCGACCGCCGTCACGTCGATGCCTCGCGCCTCCCATTGCGGCTCGATCGAACCGAGCAGCGGTTGCAGGCTCTCGTCGACCACGATCCCGACCCGGCCGGCCAGCGCGCCGCCCGCGCCCCATCGGCCCAGGTCGAGCATCGACGTCACCGCGCCGCGACGGGTGGACACCACCTCGCCTTGTCCCGCGGATGCCGGCGGCAGGTCGCCCAGCGCGTCGAACGCCACGATGATGATCCCGCGATCGACCAGACACTGGCGCAGTTCCCCGTCGGGGCCGAGACCCATCACGACGACCCGACCTGCTGCGGCGACCTGGTCGCACACCTCTGGCGTCCCGTCGTCGACGACCTTCGTCGCCGCGAACCCCGCTCGATCGAGGAACGCGGTTGCGACCGCGCTGTCGTCGCGGCTCGGAAGGCCATCTCCGGTTCGGACCAGCGCCACCACCGCCGGCACGTTCGCCAGCAACGTGGGCACAACGGGGGTCGTGGCCGCTTCGTCGGACAGCGTTGCGTACGGGCTCGCGGGTGGAAGCGCGGTGCTGCCGCCACCCGCGGGTGTCACCAGCGCCGCATCACCGTGCCCCGACCGTGCGAGCGGCGTCGCGGACGCGCCGGTGTTGCCGAAGACCCCCGACACGTTGGTGTGTTCCGTCGGCAATCCCCACATCAGCACCGACAGGACGACGCCGAGTGCGAGCGCCGCGGTCCAGCGTTGTCCGGGCGTCATCTGGTCGCGCAACGCGAGCAGGCGACCGTCGACTCCGGCGAGCGCAGCGCGCAAACGGTTCACGGCACGAAGAGGGGCTCGAACGACCCCAACGCCTTCCAGCACTTGCAATCAGCCGTCCACTGCACGGTGCGGTGCTGATCGATTCCGTCGTGCTTGCCGGCGCCGAAGGACACGACGCCGTGAACCCCCATCGTCACCCCTTGCAGCAACTCCAGTTGCGCGACGACGCCAGCAGGCGTGAGGCCTGGTCCCGCGCCCTGCAGGGCTTGAATGACGAGGCGAGCGTCATCGCACCCTTTGTTGAGTCCGACGTACTCGGCCTCCCTGGCGTTGGGATCGATCCGCTTTCCGGAGAAACGCTCGTAGTCGGCGAGACACGCTTCGGCCTCCGCCGGCGTCGGCAGCCCGGCCTTCCACTCGCCGTAGCGCATGCCGCTCATCCCGAACGTCCCGTCGAACTGCTCGGCGGGATACGTCGATGTGGCCGTGTTGGTGGTGCCCGAGAGGAAATCGTTCTCGAGATACGCCGGCCGGTACGCCTGGGCTTGGGCGTTCTGCATGAAGCCGGCCTTCGACGTGAACAACATGGCGACGTCGACCCCCGCGGTCCGGAAGCGCTGCACTGCGAGGGCATCGGCCGGACCGCCGAGGTTCTGTGTTGTTGTCTGCTCGGCGGCAACGCTGTAGCCGAGGTTGCTCAGTTCGGCCTTGACCGTACGGTCCATCAAGTCCCGCGTCACCGCGTCGTCGAAGTAGTAGAGGCCGATCTTCTTGCCGGACAGCGCGCCGCGGTGGTGAGCCCAGTGGACGTAGTTCCGTAGCGTGCGACCCAACGACGGCTGGAGCGTGAACACGTAGGGCGCGCCTCGCTGAAAGACGTCGTCCGGAGGCGCGTCCGACGTGACGAGCAGCGTGCGGAACTCGCGGGTCACGCACTCGATACCCGCGTTGAAGGTGCTGTCGGCGATGACCATGAACACGTTCTCGTCCTGAACGAGCCCCTTGCACGCGGCGCGCTGCTCCTCAGGAGAGATGGGGCCATACGAGCGGTAGACGAACTCCACATCACGCCCGTGGATCGGGACGAGGCCCCTTTGCCTCCACCCGTCGAGGATCGACTCGAAGTGCTGGCGTCGGTCGCCGTTGTCGAACGATGGGCCCAGGTTCTTGAGCGCGCCGAGCTCGAGCAACGCGATTCCGATGCGGATCTTGTCGTCGGTGACACCGCGGACGGGGCCGCCGTCAACGGCGGCGCCGCCGTCCTGACCCGCGGAGCCCTCCGTGGTTGACCCGCTGTCGGGGCCAGCGCCGCCGCCGCCTGACACCGCGCCCCCTTCGCTGCTCGGCCCTTGGCCTGGGCCCACAACGAGCGCCCCGCCACCTGCCGTGCCGCCGGCGCTTCCACCGCTGCCACCCGCGAGCACGGAGCTCGATCCACGATCCGGGACGACGAGCGCGGCGACGAGCACACCGGCGGCGAACCCCACGATGACGCCGAACAGCGCGTTGCCGCGCTCACCGCGCAGACGCGCTGTCATCGGACCCACATCGGCTCGAACGCGCCTTGCGCCAGCCAGCACTCGCAGCCCGCGGACCATTGCACCGAGCGTTGCTGTTCACCGCCGTCGTGTTTGTCGGGCGTGAATGTCACCGGCGCGTACCGGGTGAGGGGAACGTTGCTCATCGTCTCGACGCCGGCAATCCAGGATTCGTGGGTGAGGTTGCGGCCCGCCGCTTGCAACCCGTGGAGCAACACCTTGCCCTCGTCGCAGCCCATGAGGATGTACGACCAGACTGCCGTCTCGGGGGTGGTCTTCTTGCCCGTCGCCTGCTCGAAGTTCGCGATGCACGCATCGCCGTCCGCACCGAGAGCCACTCCGGCCGGCGTCTCGCCGACCCGCCGCCCGGTCATTCCCAGCGTGCCGTCGAATGCGTCGGCCGGGTAGTTCGACGTCGTCGTGTCGCTGGTGCCGAACTCGTAGTCGCTTTCGAGATAGAGCGGCTTGTAACCCTGCGCGTTCGCGGCTTGGAGGAAGCCGGCCTTCGACGTGAACAGCAGCGCAAGGTCAACGCCCGCGCTGCGGAAGCGTTGCACGGCAACGGCGTCCTGCGGCCCGCCCAAGCTCTGCGTGGTCGAGTGCTCCGCGGCGATTCCGTAGCCCAAGCGGCTGAGCTCGGCCCTGATGGTCTTGTTCATCAGGTCTTGCGTGACGCCATCGTCGAGGTAGTAGATGCCGATTTTCTTGCCCTGCAATGTGCCGCGATGGTGAGCCCAGTTGACGAAATTGCGCAGGTGGCGGCTCTTCGACGCGCTGAGGCTGAACAGCATCGGGTGACTGCGGGCGAAGATGTCTTCGTTGGGCCCGTCGGACGTGATGAGCGGTGTGCGGAACTCACGCGCGACGCACTCGCCGCCGATCTCGAAGTAGGCGACGCCGACGACCGCGAACGCCTTGTCGTCGCTCACTGCTCCGCGGCACGCCGCACGTTGCTCGTCAGTGTTCAGGACGTTGTACGTCCGAAACTTCAGGTCGATGTCGCGGCCGTTGACGGGCAACAGGCCGTCACGCCGCCATCCGTCGATCATCACCCGCCACTGCTCAGGGACGTCGCCGTTGTCGTAGGCGGGACCCAACGCCCGGAGCGCGCTGATGTCCGGGTACGTGACGACGACGGTCACCTTGTCGTCGGTCACGCCCTGCGACGACCCGGCGGGGCCAGCGGCCGCTCCCTCCCCGGACAGCGCGCCGCCCGCGCTGCCCGCAGCTCCCGCGCCTCCGGTCCCTCCTGAACCGCCATTCAGTGTGCCGACACCCGGCTGGCCGCCGCCGTCACCAGCGCTCGCACCATTGGCGAGCGCCGCATCGGCGGAGCCGGTCGCGGATCCCGCTTGGCGTCCGGTAGTGACGGAGTTCGTCTCCGGCTGCCGCTTCGGGACGACCAAGGCGGCCACCAGGAGGCCGGCGACGAAACCCATCACGACCCCGAACACCGTGCCGTTCTTGCGGAGCGTGTTCATCGCGCACCTCTCGGCATTGCCATCTCACCCGACCGCGCGATCACCTGTTCGTCGGTGCCGAGGTAGGCGGCGACGACTGCGGCGTCGTCCCGCAACACCGATGGGTGCCCTTCGGCGATGACGTGGCCGGCGGCGAGCACGTACAGCCGGTCGACCAATCCCATGATCAACGGGATGTCGTGTTCGATCACCATGATGGTTGCCCCCAGATGGTCTCGAATCTCCTGCAGCACGGGCCGAAACGCCTCCACCTCGCGTTGCGCGATGCCCGCGGTGGGCTCGTCGAGCAGCAGCAGGCGGGCGCCGAGCCCGACCATGCAGCCCAGTTCCGCGAGACGGCGCGTGCCCGTCGACAGCTCGGCCACGTGGTGGTCGGCGACCGCGCCGAGCCCCAGTAGATCGATGACCTCGTCGGCGCGCATGGTCTTGTTGCGCTCGGCCAACCGCGACGGCGGCAGGCCGAGGATCGACGGCACGATCTCGGAGCGCTCCTTCGATTCCAGCGCGACTTTGAAGGTGTCCCGCAACGACAGCTCGCCGAACAGCCGGGCCTGCTGGAACGTGCGTCCCATACCGATCGCGGCGCGGTCCTCGGGCCGGAGGCGGGTGACGTCGGTGCCGTTGAGCAGGACGCGGCCCTCGTCCGGCCGAAGATGCCCGGAAAGGACGTCGAACAGGGTCGTCTTGCCGGCGCCGTTGGGACCGACCAGCCCGACGATCTGTCCCGCACTCGCGCGCACGCAGACGTGGTCGACGGCGATGTTGCCGCCGAAGCGCACGACGATGTCGTCGGCGACCAACTCTGCGGGTGTCGCGCTGTCTGCGGGTTCCAACCGCGGACGGGAAACCGCAGGCGTCTCCGGTGGCAGCCCACCTGCGACTCGAGTCAGGACGCGGTCGCGGATGCGGAAGGCCACCGACGCCAGGCCGCCGGGGAACTGGAGGATCGCCACGAGCAGACCGACGCCGCCGACGAGCAGCGCCACGGTGCCGCCGACGAGGCTTGGCAGCAGTGGGCCGATCACATAGCCGAGCGCACGGATCCAGAGCGCGCCGAGGATTGCTCCCGTGACGGTCGTGACGCCACCGAGGACAACGAGGGCCACCAATGCCAGGGAGAGCTCGGCCGCGAACGTGTTGGGTTCGGTGAAGCTCACCAAGAGGCCGCCGTACAGGTAACCGGCGAGCGACCCGATCATGCCGGCGAGCACGAACGCGGTGAGCTTGGCCTGACGAGGTCCAACGCCGAGCGTCGCAGCCGCCGGCTCGTTGTCGCGCACGGCCATCATGGCTCGTCCCACGCCGGTGGCACGCAGCCGGTAGACGGCGGCCGCCACGAGGATGAGCACGACGAGGCAGAGCCAGTAGTAGTTGCGCTCGTCTTGGAAGTCGATGCCCAGAAGCTCGGGGCGCGGGATCTCCAGCGATGTGCGCCCACCGCTCACGTTGACGAGCCACCGCTGCTGGAACAGCCAGAGTTGGGCCGCCACGGCGAAGCCCAGTGTCGTGACGGCCAGGAACAGACCGCGTATGCGCAACGCGGGCAGCCCGACGATGAGCGCGGCGACGCCACCGGCGAGTACGGCGTAGAGCAGCGCCGTCCCCGGCGGGTAGCCGAGCTGGTTCATCCGCCCGCCCACGACGGCGCCGAGCCCGACGAACGCGAATTGCCCGAGCGAGATCTGACCGGCGTAGCCCGTCAGCACCACGAGCGAGAGGCCCATCACCGCGAACAGCACGACGCTTGTCATCAGCACTCGGGTGGCGTTGCTGGCGGGCAGAGGCGTCAGGAACGCCGCCAGCACCACGCCGGCCAAGAACACACGACGCACGATCCGCACCTTCGGGTCGGTCGCGAGCCTCGGGTCGAGTGGGCGCAGCGCGCCGGCCAGCGACCATGAGCTGCCTTCGCTGCCGCCGCGCGCCGCGTCACGCAGACGGCGGGACAGCAGCAGGCTGCCGAGGACTCCGATGAACAACACCAGCTCGAGGACGCCGCCCGAGGGGTAGTTCCACGCCACGATCAGCTCGACCACGCCGATCGCGACTCCCGCCGCGAACACGCGCGGCAGGTTCGCCAATCCGCCCAGCATCGCGGCCGCCAGCCCTCGAAGCATGAGCGCGGGACCGACCGCGGCGCGCTGCACCACCGGCTGCGTGGGGCCGAGGAGGATCGCCGCCCCCGCCGCCAACAGTCCGGCCAGCACCCAAACGGCGAGTGACACCTTCCGGATCGGCACGCCAGACAAAGCTGCAGCGTCAGCGTTCTCTGCTGCGGCCCGGCTGGCCAGGCCGAGACGCGTGTACCGGAAGAAGAGCGCGAGGCCGGCAGTGAGCAACGGAACCAGGAGCAGGATCATCAAGTAACCCGACGTGAGCCGGAGCCGTCCGATCGTGACGGACACGTCGAACGGTGTCGGGAAGACGGCGCTGCCGAGTTCGCCTTCCTTCGGGATGAACGCGCCGATGGCGAAGAAGAGCTGAGACACCCCGATGGTCGCCACCATCACGATGAGGCGGGGCGCTTTGGCCAGCTTGCGCATCACGACGAGCTCGGTGAAGGCGCCAGCCGCGGCGCCGGCGGCCAATGCGAGGATGAGCGTCGGCCAGTAGTTCCACCCCCAGTTGGAGACCGCGACGGGCATCAGACCCGCGGCCATGGCTCCCATCTCGCCGTGGGCGAAGTTGAGGACTCGGGCGCTGCGATACACGACGACGATCCCGACGCCGAGCAGCGCGTACGTGAGACCGGTGACCAAGCCGAGGGCGACGACTTCGGGTGGGATCTCGAAGCCAGCCATCACTCTCGACCCCCGAAGAACACCGAGCGCACGAGGTCGCCTCGATCGACGAGGTCCGCCGCGGGACCGGAGAAGCGCACCTCGCCCTTCTCCATGAAGTACGCCTGGTCGGCGACGCGGAGCGCGACGTTCAGCGACTGCTCGACGAGAAGCAGGGTCGTTCCTGCTGCGGCCAGCGTGTCGAGCACGGCGACGAGGTCTTGCAGCACGACGGGCGCGAGCCCGAGCGAGAGCTCGTCGATCATCAGCAGCCGCGGCTCGGGCAGCAACGCCCGGCCCATCGCCAGCATCTGCTGCTCGCCGCCGGACAGCGTGCCCGCCGGCTGGTCGAGCTTTGCGCGCAACACGGGGAACAGGTCGAGGGCCCGGTCGAAGCCCGCGGCAACACGCCGCTTGTCGGAGAGGAACGGATAGGACCCGACCCGCAGGTTCTCCGCCACCGTCAATCCGGGGAAGACCGCTCGCCCACCCTCCACCAGGGTCATCCCGCGGGCGACACGCTCGTGCGGTGGCAAACGCGTCACGTCTTCGCCCGCAAATCGGACGCAGCCGTCGTCGGGCTCGAGCAAACCGCTGACGATGCGGAGGACCGTCGACTTCCCGGCGCCGTTCGTGCCCAGCAGCGCGACACGGCCATGCTCGGCGACCTCGAGGCCGACACCGAAGAGCACCTGCAGCGGTCCGTACGAGGCGTCGACCCCCTCGACGGTGAGGAGCGGTGCGCGCGCCGTCGGCTCGATGGTCGTGTCGTCACCTACGACAGTCACGGCCAACCCAAACCCCCCAGCGTGGGTGCAATTTTCGCAAACCTGACGTTAGCGTCAGGTTTGTACCTTCGGCACCTCAGCGCCGCGAATCGGCGAAATCGACCGGCGTCGCGTCCGCTGAGGACTCGCGGTCAGCGCTTTGTCCTGCTGTGAAGCTCCCAGGTGACCGGTTCCGTGGGCTGGTAGCGGCAGTAGTTGCCGGTGACGATGGAACGGTCGAGATGAGCGCCGAGCTCGGGGAGCGCGGCCTCGATGCGATGGATCGTGTCTCGTAGTCGAGCGGTGACCGCCTTGCGAGCCCGTTCGACGGTGCTGGTACCGAGCCCGCGGTCTTTGCCGGCGTGCCCTGTGGCGCGCCGCAGCTCCGCCAGGAGCGCGTCGCGCTCGGTTTCGATGCGCTCGACTCGACCGATGTCGTGGTGCGTTTCGGCCTCCGCGAGGTCCTCGTCGAGTTCGGTGATGCGACGTTGGAACTCCGTTCGAGCCTGCGCGTCGAGTACCGGGTTCGCGCTGTCGCGTCCGCGCACGGCGCTGTCGGCGAGGTCGAGCACGTGGACGTCTTCGCCTGGGCGGGCGAGAAGCACGGCCAGGTCGTGGAGACCCTTTGCATCGCGAAGCCTCACGGACTGCCCTCGGTAGGCGATGCTCCAGACATCTCCTTCGTGATGACACGTCGCGTCTGCCGGCGGCGTGTTGGGTGCGCCCAGGTCGAGTGCCGCCAACTCGGAGTTGGTCGCCGTCGCCCAAGCGTGCGCGCCGATGCGTTCATGGACGCCGAGGGCGCGAAGCAGGAGATCGCGGGCCTGGTCGGTGTCGCCGAGAGTCTTGGCGGCGATGCCGGCCCAATGCGCGTGGCTGCCGGTGAAGCACACCACCGCTCCGTTCACTCCGCAGGCACCGGCGAGCGGGGTGAGCTCGTCGAGCAGCACACGGCTCAATTCGAGGTCGCCAAGGCTCGACGCCGCGGTGACGAGACCGCCGACGAAGACCGACCACAGGTAGCTGCGGTCCTGTCGCCAGGTTCCGAGCTCGAGCACGGTGTCGAGCGCCCGACGGGCTGACTCGAGATCGCCG
>Ga0299913_10003243_pt1 | contig 13232 bp, 9 predicted proteins | sample RVTome_9_FD_201360 | JGI IMG/M metagenome (GOLD analysis project Ga0299913, IMG submission 201360) | Soil microbial communities from uranium-contaminated site in the Upper Colorado River Basin, Wyoming, United States - RVT155D38 (version 2) ... | reverse complement strand
GGCTATGTCCTGGCGCTCGCCGGATGGACGCTGCTTCGCAGCCGGACGATCGACGCCGGGTGCCGCCTGCTCGAACAGGCGATCGAGGTCTGCGAAGCCGCCGAGGTCGCCTTCCATCTGCCCGCCGCCCACGGGGTCCTTGGGCTGTGGCCGGTGTGGACCGGGCGGCTCGACCTGACACGTCATCACGCTCGGCGTGCGGTCGAGCTCAGCCAGCAGGTCGGACGTCCCTCCTGGGAGGCGATCGGGCTCACCGGCCTCGGGGCGGCTGCCGTCCTGCAAGGCGATCACGGTCAGGCGCAGCGTTGGCTGTCCAGGACGCAGGCGGTCCTGCACCGCCCTGGCCTGGAAGGGAACCACCACGACGACGAGTTCGTCCGGCCATGGCTTGCGTTGTCGGCCTACGCATCCGGGGATATGGAAGCTGCTCATGCCATGGCCGCGGAGATCGTGCGGGCCGGCCGTGGTGTTGGCAGCCGCTGGGACGAGACCCTCGGTGAGTGGCTGCTGGGCGTGCTCGCACACGATCAGGAGCGCTACGACGACGCGCGAGCACATCTTCAGGCCAGCCGCGAACTTTCGACCGACCCACGGCTCCCGTTTCCGCTGGGTCGGTCGTTGCACGGCCTGGCGGAGCTGGCCGAGGAGGACGGGGACCTCGATGAGGCGTGGAAGCTGGCCCATGACGGCCTGGAGGTCCTCGACGACTACGGCGACCGGGTCGGGGCCGCGGCGGCGCTGGAGACGGTCGCCGGCCTGGCCGCAGCCCTCGGCGAGCCCGAGCGGGCGCTTCGGCTGCTCGCAGCGTCGCAACGGTTCCACACCGACACCGGCATTGCCCGCTTCCCCTTCCAGGCCGACCGTTTCGATCGTGCCCGCCACGCCGCACACGAGGCACTGGACCGCACCGACGCGACCGCATGCTGGGACGCCGGGAGCGAGTTGTCGCTGGCCGACGCGGTGGCCTATGCCCGCCGCGGGCGGGGCGAGCGTCAACGCCCTCAGATCGGCTGGGCGTCACTGACCCCGGTCGAACGCGACGTCGTGCGGCTGGTCGCCGAAGGCCACACCAACGCCGAGATTGGTCAGCGCCTGTTCATCTCCGTCAACACGGTCAAGAAGCACCTGTCCCACATCTACGCCAAGGTGGACGTCGATGGACGGGCGGATCTCGCCGCACAGGTTGCGCGCCTCGACCTGTAGTACCCCCCTGGCCGCCGAAATGTACCCGGTCGGGTGACGTTCTCCGGCGTCTTCTGTGTGATCGTTGCAGGCATGACCGCACGAGACGGAGGGAGGCAGACATGAGCAACCAACGCACCCACTACGTCACCACCACCGACGGCGTCACCATCGGTGGGACCGTGCACGGCCAGGGGCCGCCGCTGGTGTTTGTGCAAGGAGTCATTGGCGATGGCGACCTCGACTGGCAGGCGCTGCTGCCGCATCTGACCGGCCGGTTCACCTGCCATCTGCCGAGTATGCGGGGCCGTGGCCTCAGCGGCGATCACCCCGACCTCAGCCTCGGCCGGCAGGTCGACGACTTCCTCGCCTACGTCGACAGCATCGGGGAACCGGCCGGACTGGTGGGCTGGTCCGGTGGCGCCAACTTGGCCCTCGCCGTGGCGGCGCAGTCCGACGCGGTGGACGCGGTGGCCCCCGTTGAGCCTGTGGCGAACAGCCTGATGGACGAGCAGGAGCAGGCGGCGCTCGGCGGCGCCGTCGCTCGCGCTGGCGAGCTGGCCGGCGAAGGCAACCTGACGGCTGCCATGCGCGCGTTCTCCGGCTATCCCTTCACCGACGAAGACATCGCCGCCGCCGAGGACGCCGGCTACTTCGAGGCGGCCGGCCGCTACGTCCCGAACCTGTTCAACTTCTTCCAGCAATTCAGGGAGAACGAAGCCCCCCTGCCTGATGATCCGGCCGTGCTCGGCACCATCTCAGCTCCGGTGCTGGTGCTGCACGGATCGAATACCAAGCCCTTCCTCGTCACGAGCGCGCAACACGTGGTCGACCACGTCCCCAACGCACGGGTACAAGAGATCCCCGGCGCCGGGCACGCCGCCCCGCTGACCCATCCCGAGGCGCTCGCCGAGGCACTCACCGAGTTCTTCGCGCCGGCCCAGAAGCGGGCCTGACCCGCGCCGATCGACACCAGCATGCACCCGTACCCGATCGAGGGTGCGGTCCACCTCGAATATGAGCCGATTGACAAAACGCGGACCCGCTTATTTTGGGGCTAGCTCGTCGTCGGCTTCTGCCCGTGCGCACGTTCAGCCTGGCGCTCAACTTCGGCGGCTCCGCGCGCCCCCTCGGGAGTGCCTGGCCGCACGGGATAGCGTACTCGGTTGATCGGCGCAGGACGGATTCCATGGAGATGCGAGCCTGCTGCCTGTTTTCCTTGACACCGGACGCGGTCCTGGGATTCTCTTGTGTGACAGAAGATGGTGGAGGGTCCGCCTGTGAGGTGGCAGACCCTCGCCGTGGGAGGGTGAGGTCATGGGACAGATTGTCGTGGTGAACGGAGGGACGGCCAAGGACTACAAGGGTTTCCTGGAGCTGGCGGATCGGGCCATTGCGACCGTTGAAGCCGATTTGCCCGGTACGGTGCGCTACGAGTGCTTCGTTGATGAGGCGACCTCGCGATTCGTGTGGCACGAGGCCTACGCGGATGGTGCGGCGATCCTGCAGCACGTTCAGACCTTCGTCGAGGCCGGCATCGTCCAGGAGATCCCGCAGCTCATGGATTTCGGCTTCGCCGTGGCTCTTGGGGACGTGGACCCGGATGCGCGCGCGGCCCTGGAACAGATGGGGTTCGGCGTCTACCAGCGTCATGCCGGCGTGATCCGCTGAGGAACCCGCTGCTCGTACGATCGGGCGGTGGAGATGCGGAGCGAGCTCCCTGTCGGGGTCGCGGCGTTTGTCGGCCGCGAGCTCGGCGAGACGCGCGATGAGAACAATCGCGCTTCCGCGTTGTTAGTCAGGGACGTGAGAATCACCTTCGGCGCTCGCGAATCGTGGTTCTGGACGCGGCTCTTCTGGCCTCGCCAGCCCCAATGCTCAAGGGTTCCGTTGACGAGGTCGGCGCCCGGTGAGATGCTCCAGGGCATCAGGAGAGGACACGCTATGAGCGCGCCCTTCGAATAGTCAGTTGAGATTGAGCAACCCGTGGAGCGGGTCTATAACTGGTTCTTGAAGAATGGACGAGAACGCGCCAAGAATGGATCCGGAGGCGGACTCGGCGCGGAAAGAACCGTCTGGTCCGACTGGGGTTGGTACGACCTTCTATCTCCGTAGCGGCTCCCGGGAGTCGCCAGTCACATTCACGGATCTTGAAAGAGATCAGTGGATCGACTTCGAGACCAAGATCGGGCCGATGCGGCCGACCGCCCGGCTGTCGTTCGAGTCGACGCCGTCGGGGACGCGGCTGACCATCCGGGCACACTCGAACATCCCCACCCTGCTCAAGCCACTCGAACCGCTCGCCGACCGCATGGGGAAGCGCGAGTGGGACGGTCGCCTCGAACGCATCCGTACGGACCTTGAATCGGCATAGCCTCCATTGGCTCGGGCATGTAGCCCGATCGAGCATTTCGCGCGGATTGTTACACGAATGTGCCCGCCCCTAGCGGGGACTACTGCGCGGCGGTGGAACCTCGCGAGATCCACTGCGCCTGAAGGGGGTGACCGCCGGAGCTACCGAGAGGTCGGTGCGACAACCGTGGCTTTGCCAGACCGCCGTGAGCATGACGGTCCCCGGCTCCCCGCTCATGCAGGCTCCGGGTGGTGCCGCTCGAGAGCGACTGGCCGCGGTTGCCGCGAACGAAGCTGCCCGTCTGGACCAGGCCCGATACGGCGCAGCCGGGGACCTGTAGTCCTGTCAGCACCCACGGCCAGTACAGGGGCGCGCCCAGGCGGGTCTCGACCATCCATGCCGAGGCGGCCACTGCCAGCGCCACCGCACCGCTCACGCCCATGGATGCCGGCAGCCTCAGCGGTCGGTTGTCATGAACCAGGCTGGATGCGGTCATGACACCGGCGGCTTGCTCTCGTGGTGTTCTCCGGCCAGGTAGGTCTCGCCCTGGGTGAACACCTGAACGGCCAGGCCCCGCCGGCGGGCAGCGTCGAGGAACGTCTCCTCGGCGTTGGAGAACTCGCAGTAGCTGGGCGGGAAGTCGAAGGTGCCGTAGTGGATGGGTACGACGAGGCCGGCGCCGACCGCCAGACCGGCGGCCACTGCCTGGTCGGGCGTGAGCGAGGCCGGGATGCCGGTGGGTGTCGGCCACGGGACCATCGCGCCGTTGATCGGAAGGAAGGCCACGTCCAGCGGGCCGTGCTCCTCCGCGATCTGCCACCAGTAGCCGTGCCAGAGCGTGTCGCCACAGTGGAGGATCCGTCCACCGCCGCCGGACACGATCCAGGACACCTGTTCCTCGCCGAGCCCGTCGACGGCTCGGACGGCCGTTACCTGCAGGCCGCCAGCGGTGGTGGTGTCGCCCGGGCCGAGGATGCTGGGCCGCAGTCCGTCCTTGACGACCTGGTCGCGCATCGTCATCGGACACAGCACCTCAGCACCGTCCTCGAGACATCCGTGGAGTGTCTGCGGGTCGTAGTGGTCGGGGTGCACGTGGGTGACGAGTGCGGCGTGGAGTGATCCGGGGTCCGCCACCTCGCCCAGCTCGTGCCTGGGCGGACCCATGAAGGAGGCCAGCGGTGAGGCGTCGCCGAGGGCATCGATGGCCACGACCGTGTCGTCGACAGTCACCTTGATCCCAGCCCAGGCCAGTCGTTCGATCTTCATCGCAGCTCCTTCCGCTACTCGCACCCTGAGCGCCGCCGCGCGGCGTCGATGATCGCGATCATTGACGATCCAGCTGGCAAGCGCCTCCGTAGATCCACGGAGACGGGCTACGGAATCCTCGTGCCGCGAACCGTCGTATGGTCCTTGTCATGACCAACGACCTGCGGAGGCTGTATGTGGGGCACGGCGCACAGATCGTTGTGCTCGACCGTGAGTTCGAACGTGTTGCGCGGGGTGAGTTCCGCTGCGTCCTCGTGGACGGCGTGCCAGGGATCGGCAAGACGCGCCTTGCCACCGAGTTCCTCCGACGCAAGCGCACCAAGGCCACGGGACTGCGCGCCCGCGGGCACGTCCTGGGCAGCAGCACGGCGTTCGGGCTGTGGGCGGAAGCATTCGACAACCATCTACGCGGCCGATCCGTCGAGGAGATCCGGCGCCTCTGCGGGGGCCTCGTCGACGACCTCGCTGGGCTTCTGCGGTCGGCCGCGGCAACGCATGGTTCGTGGCGATCGGCGGTCCCTGCCGCACACCTGAGTCAGGGGCTGGCCACCCTGCTGGCCAACATGACACGCGAGCGGCCCGTCATCGTCGTGCTCGATGATGCCCACCTGGCGGACGCCTCATCGTGGGATGCATTGTCCTACCTGGCGAACAACCTGTCGGGTCGCGCCCCGGTGCTGGTGCTGGTCGCACTTCGGCTGCGGGAGCTGGCCCAGCCCTCGGCAGGTTGGCGAGCCATCGTCTCGCTCGAACAGAGCGGGCTGCTGGCTCGCCTCGAAGTTCCACGATTGGAAACGGCCGCTCTTCGCGAACTCTCCGCGCGAGCGCTGGGCCGCGCGACGCCACCGCCCCCGCTGGTCGACTGGCTCGAAGAGCAGTCGCGTGGAAATCCCCTGTTCGCCGTCACCCTGCTCGACGCCCTGCTCCGAGCGGGCGCCGATCCCGCTGCGCCGAGGCTGGACTCGACCCCCCGCCCGTTGACTGACTGGATCCGGTTGCACCTCGACGGCCTGGACGATCTCGCCCGTGAGACCATCGAGATCCTCGCCGTCGCGGGCCGCGAGACGGACCTCCCCGAGCTGCGCCGGCTTGCCCACCATGGGCCTGGCCAGCCTCCGCTGGAGGGCGTGCTCGCCGGGCTCGAGGACGCCGGCCTCGTGTTGCAGCATCCGCGGACGATCAGCAGTGGCTTCCAGCTCAGCCACGAGCTGGTCCAGGAGACGATCTATGACGGCCTCGATGCGGCACGGCGCCGCGCCGTGCACCGACGCATCGCCCGCGCCCTTGAAACCGATCGGCCCCACGAGGCGGCGCTGCACTTCGCCCGCGCGGCGGTACCCGGAGACGCCGAGGCGATCGGGGCGATCGTCAGTGCGCTCGCGCGCGCATGGGCACAAGGGACAGTCCCGGAAGCTTTCGAGATCCTGGGCGTGGTCGCCGATCTGATCCCCTCAGGCGACCGACGGTGGCTGGACGTGCTCGACGCACTGCCGTTGGACACCACCTGGACCACGGTCTACAACCGGATCAGTGTCGACTTCGATGCCGGGATCCGCGTCTTCCGAGAGATCGACTCGGTGCTGGCCGATCTCGGCGACCCGGATCCGGTCCGAGCCGCAAGCGTGCAGCTGCGGCTGGCCGGGCTCCTCGGCTGGGGTCGCGGCGAGATCGAGCAGGCCGCAACGCTGCTCGACTCAGCAGCAGCCTCCTTCGCGCGGGCCGGCCAGGACGGGTGGTCCCTGGTGGCTCGCAACGAGCTGTCGTGGATGCACGCTCTCGCCGGCCGGTACCGGGGCCAGGCCGAGGAGTCCAAGCGGACGATCGCGGCCTCACAGCAGGCCGGGGATGCCGCCGCGGAGCTGCTGGCTCTGGGGTCCCTGGGCAACGCCGAGTACGTGCAGGGCAGATTCGACGAGGCAGAGTCGGCCCTGAGACGCAGCATCGCCCTGGCTCGTTCGACCGGCGACGAAAGAAGGCTCGCCTACGGGCTCAGCGTGCTCGGGTGGACGCTGGGACTCGAGGGTCGGCTGCGGGAGGGGCTGGCGGTGGTCGAGGAAGCCCGCGCACTCCGGCCACCCTCCGTCGATCCGCTCCCGCTGGCCATCCGAACCCAGCTGGCCAGCCTCGCCGGCGACCACCCAACCGTCCGAGAGCTCGGAGCCAGAGTGCTCAGCCTGTTCGGTGGCATCCTCCGCGCGTTTCCAGCGACGTGGCTGTCCGTGGCGGCCGTGGAGGACGGAGACCTCCCGCTCGCCCGTCACTACTCGCAGACCAGCAGCCAGATCCTGACGCGACGGCTGTGGATGCTCACCGAGGACCACGAACAGGCACGGGGCCTCGTGTCGTGGGCCGACGGCCATCCCGCAGAGGCAGTGACGACCTTCCGGGCAGCCACGGCCACATTGCTAGAGGACGGCGCCCTGCCCTACGCCGCACTGCTGCTCGTCGACCTCGCTGAGGCGGCACTCGACGCCGCCGACCCCCCCGCCGCGAGGTGGGCTGCCAACCGCAGCGCCGAGGTGGCTGGTCACATCGACCGCGACCACTACCGGGGGCTGGCCGCGCTCGCCGCCGCCTGCGCCACGTTCGCCGAGGGCGACACCGGCGGCGCCACGACCGCGGCCCGGGACGCAATGGACTACTTCGGCGACTCCGGATACCAGACCCTCGAGGCACGTTCGCTCACAATGCTCGGTCGCGCGCTCCCGTCATCGGAGCGGCGTCAGGCGATGACGGCGTTGCGGCAGGCCGCTGACCTGTTCACCGAGTGCGGAGCGGCGTGGCGCCGCGACCGTGTGTTGGTCGTGCTGGACGGCCTTGGCAAGCCCGGCCAGCGGGCCGCGGCAGCCATACGCGGCCCCGCCTCGCTCACCGCCCGCGAGCGAGAGGTGGCAGGACTCGCGGCGCAGGGCCTCACCGCAAAGGACATCGGCGCGGAGCTCCACATCGGCATACGCACGGTCGAGACCCACATCGGGCACGCCTACGCCAAGCTCGGAGTGCGCTCACGGCTCGAGCTGGCGCGAGTGATGGCGGCGGCGGAAGGAGACCTCGAAGAGCCGGAGAGCCCCTGAACAGCCCACACCTCGCTCAGACCATGCTGTCAGTCGAGCCAGACCGGTCGGTGACGCGAAAGGGCAGGGACAAGGAACACGCTGGCGTAGTTGATGATCGCGCTGCCACCGTCGACGTGTCACGGCGCCGACACGATCCTTAAGTGGGGAGCCAGGCCGTCCGCGCCATCATCCACCGGGACTCCTGAGCACTCGAGCGTTGCGGCAGATCGGGTGTTGAGGATGTCGCGGAGGAGTGGGAAGACCTCTCTGGCGATGTAGCGCTTGATGCGCCTGATGGTGTCCAGGTCGGCCTTGTTGCTGCCGGTTCGTTTGTGGACGTAGGCGAGGGCGGGTTCGTGCCGGTTCGCGAGGCGGTTGATCGCGATCATGTGCAGCGCGGCGTTGGCGTCGCGGTCGCCGCCGCGGTTGAGCCGGTGGTGTTGTCGTGGTCCCGAGGATGCCGGCAGGGTGCCGGCGAGGGCTGCGAACGATTGCTCGGAGGCGAGCCGGTCGGGTTTGTCCCCGGCGGTGACAAGCAGGGTCGCGGCGGTGTGGATCCCGATGCCTCGGCGTGCGACCAGCCGGGGTGCGGGGGTCTCGACGAGTCGGGTGAGTTGCCGGTCGAGGTCCTTGATCTCGGTTGTCGAGCTGCCGGTAGCGGTGGGCCAGACTCTTGAGCGCGAACTTGGTAGCGGCGAGCACGCTGTCGGGCTGTGGGCCAGGTCGAAACGCGTCGCACGGCGCTCCGCCATCGCTTGCGGGTGGTCAGGTCGCGTAACGGGTCGCGCAGTTCGCCGGGTGCGGTGGCGATCAGCGCATGGATCTGGTTGCCGGCCTGGCCTTGCACCTCGAGGTCTGGCATGGTGGTCATGCACCGTCTCCTTTCGTTACCTGGGCAGGGACGGCACGGCGAGGCCGGGTCTTCGGACAGCACTGCGTTGAGACTCGCGGTCAGGCACCTATTAGGTCACGGAGGCCCGGCTTTCGCTCTGCCTGCGAGACGCCCACGGCCGGCCGACGGATCGGTTACAAGACACGAGGTCGATGGTTACGTGAGTCAGACCGACCGAGGCGTTCCCGAGCACTCACCTTGGCACAAGTGAGCAGCCACGTCAGCATCGCAGTGGCTACGCGCCGGGGGGCCGCGTGGGCGGAGCAGCGCATAACGCTCCGAGCGAGGTCCGCCTCGGACGTCGTGTACCGGGCGATACTTGAAACGAGTACTACGTCGATAGTAAGAGGTTCGTTCAGATCCCGACATGGCTCGCATTGGACTCGGGTCCGTCCGAAGGATGCCCATGCGCTCGGCGGCCCCTGCCTTGTGCGCCCCTCGGGAGTGCCGGGGCGCATGTGATGGCGTACTCGTATGATCGGGGCAGGGGTGGAGTCCATGGAGATGCAGAGCGGGCTGCCGGTCGGGGTCGCGGCGTTCGTCGGCCGCGAGCGTGAGCGTGCGAAGGTGGCCGACCTGGTCGCGGATGCCCGGGTGGTGACGTTGACCGGTCCGGGTGGCTGCGGCAAGACGCGGCTGGCGGTGGAGGTCGTCAGGGACGTGGCGTCCCGGTTCCCCGATGGGGCCTGTTGGGTGGACCTGCAGGGGGTGAGCGAGTCCGCCGTGGTCGCTCCCGCCGTCGGTGGTGCGATGGACGTCCGCGAGCGACCCGAACAGGCGCTGACCGAGACGCTCGCCGAGCAGCTTCATGCACGGCATCTGCTGGTTGTGCTCGACAACTGCGAGCACCTGGTGGAGGCGTGCGCAGAGCTGGTGGGCGAGTTGTCGTCGGCGTGCCCGCAACTGCACGTGTTGGCCACCAGCCGCGTGCCGCTCGCGGTCGAGGGTGAGGCGACGTTCGGCGTAGCCGGGCTGCCGGTGCCCGACCCCGATGCTCGCTCCGTCAGCACGGTCGCCGCAGCGGACGCGGCGCGGCTGTTCGAGGTGCGGGCCCGGCAGGTGGCCGCGGACTTCCGCATCGATGACGACAACGCCGTGGCGGTCGCCGAGATCTGCCGGCGTCTGGATGGGATCCCGCTGGCGATCGAGCTTGCGGCGGCGCGGACGCGGGTGCTGGCGCCGGGTCAGATCGCGGCCGGGTTGTCCGACCGGTTCGGGTTGCTGACCGGCGGGGTGCGGGGGGCGCCGGCCCGTCAGCGAACGCTGGAGGCGTCGCTGGACTGGAGCTGGGACCTGCTCGACGACGTGCAGCGGTTGGCGTTGGCGAGGCTGTCGGTGTTTGCCGGGTCGTTCGAGCTGGATGCTGCCGAGGCGGTTGTGGGCGGGGAGGGGATCGGCGGCGACGATGTCCTCGACCTGGTCGCTGGACTGGTCGAGCAGTCGTTGGTGCAGGTCGCCCAGCGTCAGGGCAGGGCTCGCTACCGGCTGCTGGAGACGATCCGTGTGTATGCCCGGCAGCGACTGTTCGAGCTGGACGATCCCGCCCGGGTGCGCGATCGTCACCTAGCGTTCCATGTCGGTCTGGTGGGGCGGGCGCACGCGGGTCTCACCGGTGGACAGCCTGCGCCCTGGGTGGCGCGGCTGGTGGCCGACCTCGACGATCTGCGCGCCGCGATGGACTGGGCGGTGGAGACAGGGGACCTGCGGGCGCTGGTGGACCTCATCGAGCCGATCGTCCGCTTCTGGTTCGAGCGAGGCCTGTCCCGGGAGGTGCACCGGCGGCTGCACGACGCGGCAGAGGTCCCGGATGCCCCGGATGACCAGCGCGTGCGAGGGTTGATCACCGCGGCAGGTCTGGCCCTTGCCACCTGTCAGCCCGCCAGCCTTCATCGCTCAGCGAGCCAGGCGGTCGCCGCGGCACACGCCGATGATGTAGGCGGTGCGCTCGCGCTCGCGTTGGGACAACGGGCCTACTCGGGGGTGCTGTCGGGGCTGTCGGCCAGCGAACAGGTGGAGGCCGACGTCGAACAGGCGCTCCAACTCGCGAAGCGGTGCGAGGATGCGTCGACCCACGTCTATGTCCTGACGCTTGCCGGCGCAGCACTGATTCATGGCCGCTCGATCGACGCCGGGTCCCGCCTGTTCCAGCAGGGCCTGGACGTATGCGAGGCCAACGACCTCACCTTCCATCTGCCCGCCGCCCACGCGAACACCGCGACGTGGTTGGCGTGGTCCGGGCGGCTCGACCAGACACGCCGACATGCTCAACGCGCCGTCGAGCTGAGCCGGCGGCTGGGACGTCCGGGGTGGGAGGCGGTCGGGCTCACTTGGCTTGCAGCAGCCGCCGTCCTGCAAGGCGACCTCATCCGAGCGCACCAGTGGCTGTCCGAGGCGCAGGAGCTCCTGCGAAGACATGGTCTGGAGGGAACCCACTACGGGATGTGGTTGCGTCATTGGCTGTCCCTGTGGGCCTATGCGTCCGGCGACATGGAAGCTGCTCGGGCGACGGCTGAGGAGATCGTGCGGATCGGTCGTGGTGGCGGCAGCCGCCTGGACGAGGCGATCGGCGAGTGGCTGCTGGGCATGGTCGCACGAAGCCAAGAACGCCATGACGACGCACGAGCCCACCTGGAGTCCAGCCGCGCACTGTCGACCGACCCACGGCTCCCTCAGACGTTGGGATGGGCGTTGCTCGGCCTGGCGGAGCTGGCCGGGGAGGACGGGGACTTCGACGAGGCGTGGGAGCTCGCCCATGACAGCCTGGGGGTCCTGGACGACTACGGCGACCGGGTCGGGGCCGCCGCGGCGCTGGAGCAGGTCGCCGACCTGGCCCTAGCCCTCGGCGAGCCCGAGCGGGCGCTGCGCCTGCTCGCCGCGTCGCAACGGTTCCACGCCGAAACCGGAATCGCCCGCTTCCCCTTCCAGGCCGGTCGCTTCGATCGTGCCCGCAACAGCGCACGAGCCGCGGACCCCACCGACGCGACCGCATGCTGGGACGCGGGCAGCCGGCTGACGCTGGCCGACGCGATCGCCTATGCCCGCCGCGGGCGGGGCGAGCGGGGACGTCCGCAGATCGGCTGGGCGTCACTGACTCCGACCGAGCGTGAGATCGTGCAGCTCGTGGCTCATGGGCACACCAACGCCAAGATCGGCGAACGCTTGTTCATCAGCGTCCACACGGTCAAGAAGCACCTCTCCCACGTCTATGCCAAGGTCGGCCTGGAAAGCCGCGCCGAGCTGGTCGCCCAGTCCGCCCACCGCGACCTGTGACCCAACCCGCGGCACCGGACGAGGTGGCAGACCGGGCCGTCAAGTAGCCGGCGGGGTCGGGAGAAGTAGCCGGCCGGCTGATGTTCTCCCTCGTGTTCTGCATCATCGTTGCAGGCATGACCGCACGAGACGTAGGGAGGCAGACATGAGCAACCAACGCACCCATTACGTGACCACCACCGACGGCGTCACCATCGGTGCGACCGTGCACGGCCAGGGGCCCCCACTCGTATTCCTGCAAGGGGCCGTGGGCGATGGGGACATCGACTGGAACCGGGTGGTGGAACACCTGACCGCCCGGTTCACCTGCCACCTGCCGAGCTACCGTGGCCGTGGCCTCAGCGGCGATCACCCCGACCTCAGCCCCGGTCGGCGGGCCGAGGACATCCTCACCTACCTCGACAGCATCGAGCAACCGACCGGACTGGTGGGCTGGTCCGGCGGCGCCAACCTGGCTCTCGCCGTGGCAGCGCAGTCCGACGCGGTGAACGCGGTGGCCCCCTTCGAGCCTGGGATCCTGAGTCTGATGGACGAGCAGGAGCAAGCCGTTGTTGGCGACGCCATGGCCCACACGGGCGAGCTGGCCGCCGACGGCAGGTTGACGGCTGCGGTTCGCTCGTTCTTTGGCTGGGTCTTCAACGACGAAGAGATCGCGGTGGCCGAGGACGCCGGCTACTTCGAGGCAGCAGGGCGCTACGTCACGAACCTGCTCAACCTCCTCCAGCAAGAGATGGAGTACGAAGGCCCCACCGCTGCTGATCCGGCCGTGCTCGGCGCGATCTCCGCTCCGGTGCTGCTGCTGCTCGGATCGGACACCAAGCCTCTTTACATCCGCAGCGCCCGGCACGTGGCCAACCACGTCCCCAACGCACGGGTACGCGAGATCCCCGGCGCCGGGCACGCCGCCCCGCTGACCCATCCCGAGGCGCTCGCCGAGGCACTCACCCAGTTCTTCTCGCCAGCGCAGCAGCCGGCCTGACCCTGCTCGATGGCACGAGCCCTTCAGTACCCGCAGATTTCACGGTTGTAATTTTACTTCAGGGAAACAGACGTTTGGTCGCTACCAGTGGAAGGTCTTAGAGTGTCCACGATGACCGCGACATGTGTCTGCTATGTCTCGCAAGACAATAGTGGAGCCGAGGGGATTCGAACCCCTGACCTCTGCATTGCGAACGCAGCGCTCTACCAACTGAGCCACGGCCCCGGTGATCTA
>Ga0299913_10003242_pt1 | contig 13232 bp, 13 predicted proteins | sample RVTome_9_FD_201360 | JGI IMG/M metagenome (GOLD analysis project Ga0299913, IMG submission 201360) | Soil microbial communities from uranium-contaminated site in the Upper Colorado River Basin, Wyoming, United States - RVT155D38 (version 2) ... | reverse complement strand
CGTCACCGGCGCGGGCAGCGGCATCGGCCGCGCGACGGCCATGCGGCTCGCCTCCGAGGGCGCACGGCTCGTGCTGAACGACGTCGACGAGGGCTACCTCGAGGAGCTCGCACCGCAGCTCGAGGGCTCGTTTCGCACCGTCCAGGGCGACGTCTCGCTGGAGGAGACGGCCGTGCGGCTCGCCGCCGGCGCGCGGGACGAATTCGGCCGGATCGACGTGCTCGTGAACAACGTCGGCCACCTCCACATCGGCGAGATCACCGAGACGCCGGTGGAGGATTGGGACGCGCTGATGGCGACGAACCTGCGCAGCATGTTCCTCTGCTGCAAGCACGTGCTCCCGACGATGCTCGAGCAGCGCTCCGGGTCGATCGTCAACCTCTCCTCGATCAGCGCGTTCATCGGGCAGGAGGCGGAGGAGGGCGGGCCGAGCTTCTTCGCGTACAGCGTCACCAAGGCCGGAGCCCGCCAGCTCGCGACGGCGCTCGCGACGCGCTACGCGAAGGACGGGATCCGCGTCAACGCCGTCGCTCCGGGCGCGACCCGGACGAAGCAGGTGCGGCACTTCATGCCCGACCTCCCGGACGAGGAGGAGGATGCGATCTGGGCAAACGCGGGCTCGGTGGGGACGCCGATGGGGCGCGTCGGGCGGCCGGAAGAGATCGCGGCCGCGATCGCGTTCCTCGCCTCGGATGAGGCCTCCTTCGTCACGGGCGCGACGCTCGTCGCCGACGGCGGCTACCTCGCGCGCTGATCTGGCGCGAACGGAGCGTCCCCGTCCGCTGCGGCCCACGCCGCAGCCGCGGCGGCCTCCGCCCGCGAGTGGACGCCGAGCTTCGCGTACACCCGCTTCAGGTGCTGCTTTACCGTGTTCTCGCTGATCGACGCGGCCTCGGCGATCGCGCGGTTCGAGAGGCCGCGGACGACGAGCTCGACGACCTCCTGCTCGCGCGGCGACAGGCCCGGCAGCGCGGCGGGGAGCGCAGTCGGTGCCTCGTAGACGAAGGACGCGAGCACCTCCGGCGCGCGGCGCACCGCCGTCGTGCGCACCGCGAGTGCGGTGCACGCGCCCTGTGGCCGCGCCGGCCGCGGGCGCCAGCGCGAGCCGTCGCCGTGCTCCGGCACGACGACCGTCTCGGTGGCGACGCGACGTCCTCCCGCGGCGATCGCGGCGGCGTTCCGCCTCAGCGCGGCGCGGAGCGCGGTGGCGGTGCCGGCGCCGAGGTGCGTCGCAAGCAGCCGGTCGGCGGCCCGGTTGGCGTAGAGGAGCGCGCCGCCGGCCGTGTGCGCGAGCAGGGGCACGCCGAGCGCGTCGAGCAGCTCCTCGGCCGTTGTGCAGCGCCGTTCGAGCGCGTCGACCCGGCGGGCGCGCGCGTACGCCACCGAGACGTGGCGGGCGACGCGGTGCAGGCGCGCGACCTCGGCCCGGCCGAACGCGGGCGCGCCGAGCGGGCTCGCCACGTTCAGCGTCCCCACGAGGCGCCCCTCGACGACGAGCGGCGCCTGGACGAGGTGGTGGATGTCGCCGTGCCCGAGCACCTCGTAGAACGGCTGCGCCCGCCAGGCGTGTTCGCTCCATGCGAGATCGCTGGACACCGGCTCGTGCGTCGTCGTGACGCGACCGAAGACGGGGTCGAGCGACCGGCCCCGGGCCTCGTACTCGCTGAGGAACGCATCGCTCACGCCGCGGGTCTGCACCTCGAGCGGTGTGAGGCCGTCGCCGTCGAGCTCGTAGATGCCGTGGGCGCGGGCAGGGAGCAGCCGATCCGCGGCGTGCATGAACGCGCCCTGCACCTCCCGCAGGGTCAGGCACCCGTGGAGCTCGAGCACGAACTCCTCGAGCGGGTCCCGCCCGCGCGTTCGCCCGGCCACCTCGGGAGTATCCCGGACCGGCACCCCCGCACGAGCTGTCACGGTGGGCGGCCCGAGACGGGCTAGAGCAGCGCGTCGATCGACGCGGTCGTGACGATCCCTTCGACGCTGCGCGCCAGCTCCGCGTCCAGGGTCACGAACGCGTCCGCCTGCAGCTGCGTGAGCGCGATGTACTCGGCGTCGTAGGTCGAGGCCCAGCCCAGCCGATCCGCCAGCTCCCACGCGCGACGCCGAAGCACGGCGTCGCCGAGGAGCCTGATCGGCATCCGCCCGATCCGGGTGAGGCGGTCGCGCGCGACGTCGGCCGGGAGCTCGCCCCGCTGGACCGCCTCGTGCAGAGCCGACAGCGTTTGCGAACGAAGGAGCGTCGGCGCAAGCAGCTCGTGCGCGTCTGGGATCTCGACCTCCGCGCTCGCCAGCTGGAGGACGGCGCCGGCGTCGACGACGAACCTGGTCATCGGGTACCTCGGATCGGGTGCAGGGGCGTCGCAACCCTACCGTCGCGTCCGGGGCTAGACGAAGGTCGCCGCGTGCTCGCGCAGGTATTCGCGGAGGTACGGCAGCGCGAAGTCGACGTACCCGCGCTTCGGCGCCTCGATCAGGTCGGCTGCAAGCAAGCGCAACCGGTACTGGTTGGCGTAGCTGCGGTCGACCCCGAGCCGCTTCGCGATCTCGATCACCTTGGACGGCCCGTCGTCCCTGGACATCGCAAGCAGAAACGACCTGTCCACGTCCGACGCGGGAGCAAGCGCCGGCTCGTGCACGAGCGAGCCCAGCCGCCTGCGCGCGTTCGCGACCCCGCGCTTCGCATCCTCGACGGAGATCTCCGCGCTCTTCGGACGAAGACGCCAGCTCTGCGAACCGACGAGCTGGATCAGGAACGGATAGCCGTGCGTCCCCTCGGCCATCACCTCGAGCGCTGCATCCGACACGTCCCTGCCCGACCTCTCGGTCGGCTCCCGGATGGCACGCTTCACGTCGGCGAGGCCCACGGCACCCAGGTGATGTCTATCCGCACGGCGCAGGAACGTCAGCACCTCGTCGTCGAGCACGTCGCTGACGCCGGCGGTGAGGCCCGCCCCGACGAAGGCGAGCTCCCGCTCTTCCCTGAAGGCATGCTGCACTGCTGTGGCGAGCTCGCGCAGCTCCTCGATCTGACGGTGATGGATCTCGTCGAGGGTGATCAGAAGGCCCGTCTCGTGCTCCGCGAGGAGATCCGTGAGCAGTTCGATCTGGCCCCTCAGCCCCGACTCGCCGACGTGCGCCTCGATCGTCTCCCAGGTGAGCCCACCGGCGGAGACCGGCGTGGTGATGCCCGTCAGGCGACGCCGGACCGCCTTCGGATCGAGCGTTCGGAGCGCGGCAGGGAGCGACTCGCGCGTGATCCGCCCCACGAACCCGCGCGTGGCGGTCTCGCTGATGACGAGCCACCCCTGCTCCCTGGCACGTCCCTCGACCTCGTTCAGCATGACCGTCTTGCCCGATCCGCGTCCGCCCGTGTAGAGCGTGGCCCGGCCCGGCGCGCCCGGGCCGTCCTCCAGACCTTCGACGAACTGCTCGACCAGGCCATCGCGACCGACGAGCAATGGCGGGCTGACGCCGAAGCTCGGTTTGAAGGGGTTCGGGGTGCGAGGCATTGGCGACAGCGCACCTCGGCTGCAGGTGCCTTTACCGTTCTTTACTGTTTTTACTGTCCTTTACCATAGCTCGGCCCCGAGGCCTCTGCAGCCACGGCCATATCGCGGCCGCGCCGCGGTCAAGGAGCGGTGTCGATAACAAGACTTGACAGTCTCGGAATAGGGTGTTAGGTTATGGAACTCATGAGTATCGAAATCACGCCGGTTGCGACGGCCCGCTCGGGTCGGCCGCGCGACGCGCGGGCGGACGAGGCGATTCTCGGCGCCGCGCTCGAGCTCCTCGCGGAGCTGGGCGTCCATGCATTCCGCATGGACGACGTCGCGAAGCGGGCGGGCGTTGGGAAGGCGACGATCTACCGCCGCTACGAGTCGAAGGAGCGTCTCGTCGCGGCCGCCGTCGGCGTCCTCGTCAGCGAGATCGCGCTCCCGGACACCGGTTCGACGCGCGGCGACCTGCTCTCGCTGATGCACGACGCCGTCGATGTGTACTCGCGGCCGTTCGCCTCCGGCCTGATGGCCGGGCTCGTCGAGGCGATGCGCCACAACGACGAGCTCGCAGCGGAGGTCCGCGGAGGATTCCTCGCTGCACGCCGCGAAGCGCTGAGGGCGGTGATCGAACGCGGCGTCGGGCGGGGTGACCTCGGCGCGGAGCTCGATGTCGAGCTGGCGCTCGACGTCCTCGGCGGGCCGCTCTTCTACCGGCTGCTCGTCACTGGAGGCCCGATCGACGAACGGCTGGCGGAGGGGGTCGTCGACCTGATCCTGCACGGCTTCGACACGACAGGAAGGAGCAAGAGATGAAGATCCATGCGATCCAGACGGGGTCCGTCGCGATCAAGACCCGGCAGCGCGAGGGCGCCGGCACGGGCAGGAGGCGCTTCCTCAACTCGCTGCTCGACCGGGAGTGGACGGAGCCCTTGCCGATCTATGCCTTCCTGATCGAGCACCCCGAGGGCTTGCTGCTCGTCGACACCGGCGAGACCGGCCGAACGGCTGATCCCGGCTACTTCCCGGCGTGGCACCCGTACTTCCGCCTCGGCGTCCGCGAGTGGGTGGAGCCGGGCGAGGAGATCGGTCCCCAGCTCGAGCGGCTGGGGCTCTCGCCGAGGGACGTGCGCCGTGTCATCATGACCCACCTGCACACAGATCACGCGGGCGGGCTGCACCATTTCCCGGGCAGCGAGGTCCTCGCCTCGCCGGCGGAGATCGCGATCGCGAGCGGCATCATGGGACGCGCCCGCGGCTATCTGAACCAGCACTTCCCCGACTGGCTGCGGCTGCGTCCGCTCGAGCTCGACGACGGGCCGTTCGGACCGTTCCCCGCCAGCAAGCGGCTGACGGCCGCCGGCGATGTGATCGCACTGCCTGCGGCCGGGCACACGCCGGGGCAGATCGCGGTCGCAGTTCTGGACGGCAGCGCGACGATCCTGATCGCCGGCGACAGCTCCTACACCCAGGACACGATGCTGCGCGGAGTCGTCGACGGAGTCGCGCCCAACGACGGAGCCGCGAAGGCGACGCTCGACCGCATCAAGGCCTACGCGTCCGAGACGCCGACGATCTACCTCCCGGCGCACGACCCGAACACGGCGCAGCGGCTGGCAAGCCGCGACATCGTGCCGCTGAGCCGGCGCACGCGAGCCGCCGCGTAGGTGCAGTCGGATGACGGCCGCGCCGGGGCGGCCCGAGTCCGTACGCTCCGCGGTGTATGCGCGCGCAATCGGTTCGAAGCGAGCTGGCCCGATGAGACCGCCGCGGTTGCCGCCGCTCGCCGAGTGGACGGACACCAAGCAGACCCTGCACCTCTGGGCGCAGATCGTGGGCAAGATCAGGATGGCGTCGTCGCCGCCTCGGAACCACTGGTGGCACGTCCCGCTCTACGTGCACGTGCGAGGGCTGACGACGAGGCGCCTTCGCGGCGCGGACGGCGTCAGCTTCGAGATCCGGTTCGACCTCCTCGAGCACCGGCTCGCGATCGAGACCGATCAGGGCGGGAGCGAGTCGTTCCCCCTTCACGACGGCCTGTCGGTGGCGGAGTTCGACGAGAGCGTCCACGCTTTGCTGGAACGCCTCGGCGTCGACGTCCCGATCCGTGAGGTTCCCTTCGGCCTTGCCTTCACGACGCCGTTCGCGGCCGATCGCGACCATGCGCGGTACGACGCCGAGATCGTGCAGGCCCTCTGGCGCGTGCTCGAGTGGTCGGACACGGTCCTCGAGGAGTTCGCGGGCTGGTACTGCGGCAAGACGAGCCCCGTGCATCTCTTCTGGCACTCGTTCGATCTCGCGCTCACCCGCTTCGGCGGCGCGCGCGCTCCGGAGCAGCCGGACGCGGACGCGGTCACCCGCGAGGCGTACTCCCACGAGCTGATCTCCTTCGGGTTCTGGCCCGGTGACGAGAACGTGCCGGAGCCGAGCTTCTACTCCTACACGGCGCCCGAGCCCGAAGGGCTTCGCCGGCGGGCCCTTCGCCCCGGCACGGCCTTCTGGGCGGATCAAGGCGCAGGCTCGCTCGCACGGCTCGCCTACGAGGACGTTCGCACCGCCGAGGATCCCCGGGCGACCCTGTTGAGTTTCCTCGAAAGCGCCTACCAGGCGGGTGCCGAGGCCGCGGGCTGGGATCGATCCGGGCTCGCGTCGGCGTGGTGCCCGGCGCCGGCGGCGATCGAGGTCCTCCTCGGCCGGTAGCCGGGACGAAAGGAGAGTTCGTGGGCGCCACTCAGAATCCCGGGGGCGAAGAGCTTCGGGTCAGCGACAATCCCGCTGCGTCGCGGTACGAGGTCTACGTCGCGTCCGCGCTCGCAGGTTGGACCGACTATCACCTTCAGCCGGGGCTGATCACGGTCATGCACACCGAGCTCGACCCCGCGTTCGAGGGGCGGCGCGTCGGCTCCCGCTTCGTCGCGGCCGTCCTCGACGACATCCGCCGCCGGGACCTACGCGTCCTGCCGATGTGCCCGTTCGTGCGCGCGTTCATCCAACGCCATCCCGAGTACGCGGACCTCGTCTGGCGGCCGTGAGCTCGGGCGCCGACCCCTCGACGCGGACGGTGTGGCGGAGGAGCGCGCAGACGCCGCTGCGGCAGTTCCTCCGAACCGAGACGGGCGGCGCGGCGGTGCTGCTCGCGGCGACGGCCGTCGCCCTCGCGTGGGCGAACGTCGACGCGTCGTCGTACGAGGGCTTCTGGGGGACGATCGTCGCGATCGACGTCGGCGACGCCGGGATCTCGCTGGATCTCCACCACTGGGTGAACAGCGGCTTGATGGCGTTCTTCTTCTTCGTCGTCGGGCTCGAGACGCGGCGCGAGCTCGACCTCGGGGAGCTTCGTGAGCGGCGCCGGTTCCTGATTCCCGTCCTCGCCGGCCTCGGCGGCATCGCCGCGGCGGTCGGCATCTACCTTGCGGTCAACGCCGGACACTCGTCAGCCCACGGCTGGGGCGTGGCGGTGTCGACCGACACCGCCTTCGCGCTCGGGCTGCTGGCCGTCCTCGGGCCGCGCTTCCCCGATCGCCTGCGGGCGTTCCTGCTCACGATCGTCGTCGTCGACGACGTCGTCGCGCTCGCGGTGGTCGGGATCTACTACAGCGAGGACGTCAGCGTTCCGGCGCTCGCCGCCGCGGGCGGGCTCTTCGCCTTGATCGTAGGCGCCCGCGCGCTCGGACTGCGGCGCGGCTCGGTCTACCTGCTCCTCGGCGCGGCCGTCTGGGTGGCGCTCGTGAAGTCGGGGGTCGAGGCGGCGATCGTCGGCCTCGCGATGGGCCTCCTCACGTTCGCGCGTCCGGCCGCGCGCTCCGACCTGGAGCTTGCGACGGAGCGCTTCCTCCGCTTTCGCGAGCAGCCCACGGCCGAGCTCGCCCGCTCGGCCGGAGCCGGGCTTCGCTCCGCGCTCTCGCCGAACGACCGTCTCCAGCAGCTCTTCCATCCGTGGACGAGCTATGTGATCGTGCCCGTCTTCGCGCTCGCGAACGCGGGGATCGCGATCGACCGGGACTTTCTCCGCGACGCGCTCTCCTCGCCGATCACGCTCGGGATCGTGCTCGCATCCGTCCTCGGCAAGCCGCTCGGCATCGTCGGCGCGACGTGGATCAACGCGCGCCTCGGCGGCGGGCGCGTCCGCGCGCCGGTCGGGTGGGCGGCGCTGCTCGGCGGCGGCACGATCGCTGGTATCGGCTTCACCGTCGCGCTGCTGGTCGCCGAGCTCGCCTTCGAAGGCGCCGATCTCGCCGAGGCGAAGGCGGGCATCCTCGCTGCCGCGCTGATCGCGGCGTTCACGACCTGGCTCATCTTCCGCGTCGTCGCGCTGCTGCCGGAGCGGAGGCGGCTCGAGGCTCTGCTCGGGAGCGCCGACCTGCTCACGGATCTCGCGGTGGACGTCTCGCTGGAGCACGACCACGTGCGCGGGCGGGCCGACGCTCGGGTCACGGTCGTCGAGTACGGCGACTTCGAGTGCCCGCAATGCGGCCGCGCCGAGACGACCCTGCGCGAGCTGTCCCGGGAGTTCGGCGACGTCCGCCACGTCTGGCGCCACCTCCCTCTGAACGACGTGCACCCACGCGCCCAGCTCGCGGCCGAGGCGGCCGAGGCGGCCGCGGCCCAGGGTGCCTTCTGGCCGATGCACGACCTGCTCCTCGCGCACCAAGATGCCCTGCGCCCGTCCGACCTCCTCCGCTACGCGGGGGAGCTGGGCCTCAAGCTCGACCGCTTCTCGAACGACCTGCGCACGCACGCAGGCGAGAATCGGATCGCCGAGGACGTCGACAGCGCCGACCTCAGCGGCGTCTCCGGCACGCCGACGTTCTTCATCAACGGCCGGCGGCACTACGGCACGTACGACATCGCGACGCTTTCGGCGGCGGTTCGAGCGGCCGGCGCGCGCGCGAGCCTCGCGGTGCCGGCGGCGCGCGACGACCCCGGCGCCGATGCAATCGATTGACGGACGCCGAGGGCGCCTGCCGAGCCGTAACGTGCTCTGAGGAGTGGGGCTGGTGCTACGTCGACGGGAGGTGGCGAGGAGGCCGCCCTTTCGAGCGGCCTCTTCCTCTAGACGACCGGCTGGTCCATTCCCAGCCCCCGAAGGAGGCATACTGCGACCGGTGCGCCGGTGGACGACCATCCCGGCCTGCGTCGCTCTCGCCGTGGGCGTCGCGGGCGCAGCTGCGGGCGGGACGAGCCCGGCGTCCGCGCTCAGCGTCCGCGAGTACCCCGTCCCGGCCGGAAGCCGGCCTCACGACGTCGCTCCGGCACGCGACGGTGGCGTCTGGTACACGGCGCAGGGATCGGGCGAGCTCGGCTGGCTCGACCCCAAGACTGGCCGCACGAGGCATGTCGCTCTCGGCGACGGCTCGTCGCCGCACGGTGTCGTCGTCGGCCCCGACGGAGCTCCGTGGATCACCGACAGCGGGCTCAACGCGATCGTCCGCGTCGATCCGAAGACGCGGCGCGTCCGCCGCTTCCCGCTCCCTGCCGCGTCGGGCTACGCGAACCTGAACACGGCCGTCTTCGACCGGCGCGGCGTGCTGTGGTTCACCGGGCAGAGCGGGATCTACGGCAGGCTCGACCCACGCGTCGGCAAGGTGCGGGTCTTCCGGGCGCCGCGAGGAGCGGGTCCGTACGGGATCACGGCGACGCTGTCGGGTGCCGTCTACTACGCCTCCCTTGCGGGCAATTACCTCGGCCGCGTGGACGTCACGCGCTTCACCGTCCGCGTCCTGCAGCCGCCGACGCGCGGCCAGGGCGCTCGGCGTGCGTGGTCCGACTCGAAGGGGCGGATCTGGGTGAGCGAGTGGAACGCCGGCAAGCTCGCCCTGTACACCCCTCCGTCCGGCCGCTGGCGCGAGTGGCGCCTCCCGGGCGCAAGGCCGATGCCCTACGCCGTCTACGTCGACGAGCTGGACAAGGTCTGGCTGAGCGACTTCGGCGCGAACGCCCTCGTCCGCTTCGACCCGAGGACGGAGAAGTTCACGCGCGTCCGGCTCCCGAGCTCGCCCGCGAACGTCAGGCAGATCCTCGGCCGGCGGGGCGAGGTGTGGGGCGCCGAATCCGGTGTCGACAAGCTCGTCGTCGTGCGCACGCGCTGAGCAGAGACCGAACGTCGTGAGGATCCCCGCCGGCGACGCCGTTCTCTCCTCGGCCTGGCTCAGCGGGGCTCTGGGAGCGTCGCCGGCATGGCCACATGGCCCGTTGCAGGTGGTGAGCGCGACCCGGATCGGCCGCGAGCACGGATTCAGCGGGCGGATTCACCGCGTGGTCGCGGGCACCGAAGGCCGGGGGCGCCTGTCCTTCGTCGTCAAGCAGGAGACCTCGGAGGCGGTCGAGCGCGAGCTGCTCGTTCGCAGCGAGTGCGGGGAGCTCCTCCGCGAGTGTGTACCGGACTGCTTCGGCGGCGTGAGCGACGGCGAGACCGGCCGCGGCGTGCTCGTGCTCGAAGATGTCGCTCCCGCCGACCAGGGGGACGTGCTGCAGGGATGCACGGAGGAGAGGGCCGAGGCTGTCGTGTCCGTGCTCGCACGCCTCCACGCGGCATCGTGGCAGCCGGGAGACGACGCCTCTTCCGCCGACCTGCCGCGTTGGCCGGCGAGGCCGATGGACCCGGACCTCTGGATCGACCGACTCGTGCGAGCCGCCGCGCGGTTCCCGCTGATCCTGACGGGCGATCTCACCGCGCGGATCCGCCACCTCCCCGAGCAGGTGTCACCCGTACTCGAGCGACTGCGCGTCGGTCCGGCTGCCTGGATCCACGCGGACGCCCACCTCGACAACGTGCTCTGGCGGCCCGACGGGACCGCTGTATTGCTCGACTGGTGCAACGCCGCGATCGGCCCGCCGGCGGCCGACGTCGCGCGCTTCCTCAGCGAGGGGGTCGCCGCCGAGTCGAGGCCGGCGCTCGTGTCGGCGTATGCACGCGAGGTCGGCGCCGGGCTCGGCGAGTCGAGCGCGGCCGTCGCGCTCGCGGTGCTGCCGCTCCTGCAGAGCGCAGTCGGCTGGGCTGGACGCGAGGATCTGGCGTCAGCAGGTCGTCCGGCGGCCGTGTGCGAGAGCTGGCTGCGGAGCGTGTGCCTCTGGGCCGTTTCCCAAGACGTCGGACGGTGACAGGTGTTCCCGGCGGCGCGCCGCCACGAGACCGGAGTGCCAGCCCGGGGCGCGCCCACCGGCCGGCGGATGCACGGCCTCGACGTCGAGGCCGCTGCACGCGATCAGCCAGGAGACGAGCGAGTTCGAGTTCCACATCTCGCCCGTCCCGAGCTCGTCGCGGCCCCAGACCGGCGTGGGCACGTGGGGCACGAGCTCGAGGATGCGGTGCGCGACGGACCGGTCATCGGTCAGCCGCTGGGGGCTGTCGACGGCCTCGCCGAGGTCCGGGATCACGCCGTCGCGCCAGCGCCGGACCTCGTACCGGAGGATGCGGAGCGATCGGGCCCGGCGGCTGCCGACCGGGCCTTCGGCGACCACCCCGCGTAGCGCCCCGTCTCCGTCGGGGATGGGCCAGGCCATCTCGATCACGAACGCTCCCGCAGGCACCCGGACCGTGAGCCCGGAATGGTAGAGATCCTTGGCCGGTCGCTTCTCGAGCCGCGCCACCACCGCCTCGAACACCCGCCCGTTCAGCCGCACCGAGTGCCCGCCGGCTCCCAACGGAAGCCACCAGAGATCGACGCTGGATCGCGGTTCAACGTTCATGCGAGCTTCATTGCGACCGTAGCGCCGTCCGCCGCGCCCACCATCCGGGAATTCCCGGATCGCCCTGCCGGACTCCCGCTACCGCTCCACGGCGGCTTCGAGGGTGTCGGCCTCGAAGAAGGCTCATCATCTCGCCCCCTCGATCGGGTCACCCGCCGGACGAACGGCGCAGGCGCGGATCGACATGTTCGAGCACGCCGTCCAGCGGTCGCGGCACGCGCGCCAGGTCGAGCGCCTCGACGAGCGGGGCCGCGTACCGGATCTTCCAGTTGTGAAGCCAGCCGTGCACCTGTTGCTCGAGCGGCGTCGCCCGCTTGGCGGGCTGCTTCTGGTAGGTGAGGAACGAGCCCAGCTGCCCCCGCGCCTCGACGAGCTCGAGCACGCGTTCCGCGCCGAGCGCGCGGACGAGCTCGCCCTCGAGATCGGGGTCGCAGACGAACGCCCCGCCGCCAAGGAGGCGCACGAAGACGTCCGCCTCGCGGGCGTCGCACAGCCCTGCCACCGGCACACCGTGCCACTCGCGCAGCACGCGACCGACCGCCTGCGCGCCGCCGATCGCGAGCACCGCCACGCCCTCCGTCGTGAGATCCCGCCCGCGCCGGCGGGCCAGCGTCTCGATCGCGACGCGGTCGCTCTCGCCCTCGACGAGCACGACGCCTTCCATCATTGCGAGGTGAAGCCGAGGATCAGCTGAGCCGCCTCGAGCGGGACGTCGAGCTGTGGGGAGTGGCCGACGCCGTCGAGCACGACCCAGTCGGCGTGCGGGAGCCAGTCGTCCCGGTAGCGCACGGCGGCGCGCGGCCACGGGAGGATCCGGTCGTCCGTGCCCCAGACGATCCGGACCGGGCACGTGATCCTCTCCGCGTCGAGGCTCCAGCCGTCGCGGAGCGCGTGCTCGATCAGCGGCAGCGTGGCCTCGCACGCTGCGGCACCCGCGATCTGGTGGGCGACGAGGGCGGGCGGGATGTGCTCGAACCTCGTCGTGACGTACTCCGTCGCGCGGCGGCGGCCGTTCTCCGAGGCCGCGATCGCTTCCGCGTGCGGGGCGGCCGCCTGCACCTGCTCGTGCATGGTCGCGAAGAAGGCGAGTGTCTCCCGGGAGGACTCGTCGTCCTCCGCCCAGCCGCCGCCCGGAGCGAAGGCGACGACCGTCTCGGCCCGGCCGCGAGCGGCGAGCAACAGCGCGACGTACCCGCCCAGGGAGTTGCCGACGAGGTGGGCGGTGGCGAACCCCGCGTCGTCCAGCGCGCGCTCGATTGCGTCGGCGAGCGCCTCGTCTCCGACCTCGTCTCCGAGGGGAGGCCCGCCCGCGTGCCCGGGTAACGTCGGCGCCAGGACCTCGTGCCGGCTCTCGAGCTCCGGCAGGACGAGCTCCCAGGTCCGCCAGGTGTCCGTGAACCCGTGCAGGCACGCGAGCGGAGGCCCGGAGCCGCCCCGGTGCGATGCGGAGAACTGGATCAGTCGACCGAGAGCAGGTCGACCACGAACACGAGCGGCTCGTGCGGCGCGATTACGCCGCCGGCGCCACGCGCGCCGTAGGCCATCGCGGACGGGATCGTCAGCTTGCGGCGTCCGCCGACCTTCATCCCGGCGACACCGGCGTCCCAGCCCGGGATCACCTGGCCCTTGCCGAGCTTGAACTCGAACGGCTGACCGCGGTTCCACGAGGCGTCGAACTCCGCGCCGGTGGAGAAGGCGACGCCGACGTAATGGACCGAGACCTTCTTGCCGGGCGCGGCCTCGTCCCCGTCGCCTGCGACGAGGTCGTCGATCCCGAGCTCGAAGGGGATGTCGCCCTCGGGCTTGTCGATCTGCGGTCGCTCGAGCGCCACGGTGACGCAACCTACCATTGCCTCGACATGCTCGAGATCGACACGCCCTCCGGCCCGGCGCGCGCCCACCTCGACGTCGTGCGCACGCCGCGGGCGGCGCTCGTGCTCGGGCACGGGGCCGGGGGAGGGGTGACGGCGCCGGACCTCGTCGCGGCGATGAAGGCGGCGCTCGCGGAGGGGATCAGCGTCGCGCTCGTCGAGCAGCCTTACCGCGTCG
>Ga0299913_10003241_pt1 | contig 13232 bp, 14 predicted proteins | sample RVTome_9_FD_201360 | JGI IMG/M metagenome (GOLD analysis project Ga0299913, IMG submission 201360) | Soil microbial communities from uranium-contaminated site in the Upper Colorado River Basin, Wyoming, United States - RVT155D38 (version 2) ... | reverse complement strand
TGACCCAGGCTCCCGCTTCCCACGCCGCGAGCTTGTGGGCGACGCGGTCCCGGTTCATCGGCCCGTTGCCTTTGACCACGTTCCAGAACTCTTCCCAGTCGATCTCCCCAAAGTCGTAATGGCCACGCTCGGGGTTCCATCTCAGCTCGGGGTCAGGGATCTGAAGACCGAGATAATCGGCCTGGGGAACGGTCATGTCGACGAACTGCTGGCGGAGCTGGTCGTTGGAGACCCGCTTGATCTTCCACGCCATCGACTGCTCGGTATGGGGCGAGTCGGAGTCGTGGGGGCCGAACATCATCAGTGACGGCCACCACCACCTGTCGAGGGCATCCTGGGCCATGGCCTTCTGCTCGGCGGTTCCCCGACACAGTCGGATCAGCAACTCATAGCCCTGCCGCTGGTGGAAAGACTCCTCCTTGCAGATCCGAACCATGGCCCGGGCGTAGGGACCGTAGGAGCACCGGGTCAGCATCACCTGGTTTGTGATCGCCGCGCCGTCGACCAGCCAGCCGATGGCGCCCATGTCCGCCCAGCTGAGCGTGGGGTAGTTGAAGATCGAGGAGTACTTGTGCTTGCCCTCGTGCAACAGCTCCTGCATCTGATCGCGTGCGACGCCGAGGGTCTCCGCCGCCGAATAGAGATAGAGGCCATGCCCGGCTTCGTCCTGGACCTTGGCCATGAGGATCGCCTTGCGGTGCAGTGACGGAGCCCGGGTGATCCAGTTGCCCTCCGGCTGCATCCCGATGATCTCCGAGTGGGCGTGTTGGGCAATCTGACGGATCAGGGTCTTGCGATAACCCTCCGGCATCCAGTCGCTGGGCTCGATCTTGTCCTCGGCGGCGACGATCGCGTCGAAACGCTCCTGGGGTGTCATCATTCTATGGTAAACCAACGAACGTTCGTTTGTCTAGTCTCATGGAAGGGTTCCACCCTGCGGATAGGCTGTGGAGTCTTGAAAAAGGGACTCCAGCTCATTTTCTTGGTCGCCGTCGTGAGCTCAGCGATCGCAGTGGCCCCACGCTCGGCGTCGGCATGCTCATGCGTCGGAGGGCTCGATCTGCAGGAGCGTATCGCCGAATCAGAAGCCGCCTTTGTAGGCACCCTGATCGAAACACAACGTTCCCTGGCGAACATTCTCCGATTGGGTGGAGATGACGAGGTTATTCACGTCTTCGAGGTCGAGACCTGGATCAAGGCTGATCTAGGGGAAGTCATCGAGGTCCACACCCCCGCCGACGGGTCATCGTGCGGTTTTGAGTTCTGGTACGAAGACGACCGGGTGGGAGCGTTTCTCTGGGAAGAGGGCGGTTTCCTACATTCCGGCCTTTGCTCCCAGGTCGACCCCGACACGTTGCTCCAACTGGTCCACTCTCGCCGCAACCAAGTGGGATCGGACACCACCACACCGCCTCTCCAGCAGACCGACATAATCCCGATCGCCGTCGAAACGCCAGAGACGACAACCACTTTCTCCGGTTCGCCCGCGGTCGAAGCCGCCGAGGAGATGCCCGGGGATACCTCGCCCCTGTTGTGGTGGCTGATTGCGGTCGCCGCTGCCGGGACCGCGGCCGGGGTCTTCGCCTACGCCAGGGCGACCAGGTCGAGCAACTCCTCGTCGAAGTAGCGGAGCTCGCCCTCCGGCATCATCACGGCCCGGTCGGGCGCCAGTTGGGCGACGAAGTCGGTGTCATGGCTGACCAGGATGATGGTTCCCTCATAGATGGTCAGCGCATCGAGCAGCGCTTCTTTGGCCTGAGGGTCGAGGTTATTGGTCGGCTCGTCCAACAAGAGGACATTGGGCCGCTCGGCAACCAGCATCGCCAGAGCGAGCTTGGTCTTCTCCCCGCCGGAGAGGGTCGCCGCGTCCTGATCGATCTTGTCTGCCAGCAGGAACAACCCCAGCAACGACCTGACCTGCTGCTCTTGGAGGTCGGAGTTGAGGCTCATGTGCTCCAGCACCGTCTTCCCCGGCGTTATCTGCTCGTGCTCCTGGGCGTAGTAGCCGAGACTCGCCTGATGGCCGAGCGACACCTCGCCGAGGTCGGCAGTCTCCACGCCGGCGAGAATTCGAAGCAGGGTGGTCTTGCCGGCACCGTTGAGCCCGATCAGCAGCATCCGCTCCTCACGCTCGACGGCGAAGTCGATGTCGACGAAGACGAGGTTGTCACCGAAGGCCTTCGTCAAGCCGATCGCCGACAGCGGCACCCGACCCGACCGCTCCGGCTGGGGGAAGGACAGCTTGACCTTCTTGCCACCCTTGTGAACCTCGACCAAGTCGCGCTTCATCCGCTCGACCCTGGTCTCCATCGCCCGGGCCACCTTTGCCATCTTCTCGGTGGTGCCCTTGAAGCGGCGGATGTTCTCCTCGAGACGTGCGATGTGCTCGTCCTGGTGCTTTCGCTCCCTTTCCTTGCGCTCTCGCCTCGCCTCTCGCTCGACGAGGTAATGGGAGTAGTTGCCGCGATACGCCTCGATCTCCCCGTGCTCGAGGGCGAGAATCGAGGTGATCGCCTCGTCGAGAAGGGGCAGGTCGTGGGAGACGACCAGCATCCCACCGCGGTAGGTGCTCAGATACTCGATCAGCCAGCTCTTGGCGTCGAGGTCGAGGTGGTTGGTTGGCTCGTCGAGCACCATGACGTCGGTCTCGGCGAAGAGAATCCGGGCGAGCTCCACGCGCCGGCGCTGGCCACCCGACATGGTCTTCACCGGCTGGCCCAACTCGTCATTACCGATGCCGAGCGCGGCGGCGATTCTCTTTGCCTCGGCCTCGGCGACGAAACCGCCCTTCGACTCGAACTCGTCGTGGAGACGGCTGAAGTGGGCAATCCCCCGATCCCGGTGGTCACCGGCGAGGTCCTCGAGACGGACCCGGGCCTGTTCGATCTGACGCTGCATGGCACCGATGTCCCGTGCCATGAGGATCCGCTCGAGAGCGGTGGCGTCAGGGTGATCGAGCGCGGGCAGCGCCGCCTCCTGGGAGAAATAGCCAATGGTGCCCGACCTGAGGATGGTGCCCTCTGCCGGCGTGACCTGGCCGATCAGGGCCCGCATCAATGTCGTCTTGCCAGCGCCGTTGCGCCCGACCAAGCCGATCCGATCACCGGACTGCACGCTGAAAGAGGCCCCGGTGATCAGAGTCCGGGGCCCGACATCGATCTGGACGTCGCGCGCTATCAACATGATGGTCCTGGCTTTCTGTGAAGGTTTGGGGCGATCAGACGGCCCCGGATCTTCACAGAAGAGATTAAGGGGACAGGTCGCGCTAGACCAGCGATTATCCGGTTGCGGATCGCATCCCGGGTGTAGGTTGCCGCTCGATGAGGAACGGGATCCGAAACCTCGTGGACTCGCCATTCCTGAGAAGGGTGAACTGGCACGTCAAGCGGGTCACCTCGAAGATGGACGGCCGCTTCTTCGTCTCACTTGCCATCGGCCTGGCCGTGGTCCTGGTCGCCGCGGCCGGGATCGTGTGGCTGACGGAGACCGACCGGACGCTCCGGGATTTCGGGGCATCCTTCTATTGGGCGGTCACCACCGTCCTCGGCCAGGGGGACTCCTCGTTCGTCACCGGCCCGTTCGGCTGGGCAGTCTCGTGGGCACTGGGTCTGTTCGGAGTGGCCATCGTGGCCACGATGACAGGTGCCCTGGTCGGATTTGTGATTGACTTCTTGCTGAAGGAGGGACAGGGCATGGGCGCATCCGGGTACACCGACCACGTAGTCATCTGCGGGTGGAATTCGACGGCACGGGACCTGATCACCGAGCTGAGCAGCGACGACTACGAGATCAAGATCGTCTTGCTCTGCGACCAGGAGAAGAGCCCTGCCCGTGACGGCGTCTATTTCGTGCGGGGGGTGACCAGTGACGAGCAGGACCTGCGCCGCGCCGGGATCGAGACGGCCAACTCGGCGATCATCGTCCCGGGCGACGGTTCCGACGAGGCGGACCTCCGGTCGATACTCACGGTCCTGGCTATCGAAACCCTGGCCCCGAACGTCCGCACCGTGGTCGAGGTCAACAATCCGGCGAACGTGCCTCATTTCCGGCGCGCCAACGCCAACGAGCTGATGGTCACGTCCAAGCTCGCTTCACATCTCCTTGCCCGCTCCGCGATCTACCCGGGACTCTCGGAGCTGATAACCGACATCGTCTCCGGTGGGGAGGGATCGGAGCTGTACCGCGTGGACCTTCCCGAGGAGCTTGCCGGAAAGACGATCGATGAAGTGGCACGCCAGCTGCGTGCCGACCACGGGGCCACGATCCTCGCGGTGAGTCGCAACGGCTCGGTCCACACCAACCCGGGGCCCGGCTTCGAGGTCCATCTGGGCGACGATCTCGTCGTCGTCGCCGAGTCTCTGGGCGCGCTGCTGCCTCTCGACGAAGCCCACGCTTTCGAGGAATAGGGCGGAGGTCGAATGATCACGCTTTCGCCACATCGTGTTAACCGTCCCGTTACCCGGCCCGGTTACAAATGCAGTTGTCGGGCCCACACCGGGCCTGGCATGACAACAGATCCTCCTCCCAAGGGCACCTCGGGGTAGCGAAAGCTGCCCCGAGTCTGCGTCCGGCCCGATTAGCTTGCGAGTGATGCCAAGCGAGACCCTGAGCCGCACGGCGTCGAGCCCGGCCACCAACGGAGCTGCCTGGCAGGCACTTCTATCCCCAGCGACCTGGGAGGGAATACCCGGCGTCGACGAGGTAACGGATCCTCGCTATGACCCGGACGGGCGTCTGACCGGATTCGACTTCACGACGCGGGTGGGTTCCAAGTGGTACCGGGGACACGCAACCAGATCCGCCGTCGTCGACGGCCAATTTCTGGAGTGGGATGTCCAAACGCCCGAACTGAACGGGTCGGTGGCAGTAGGAATCCGAGCCGAGGCAGATGGCACCCAGGTGACCGTCACCTTGACCTTCGCCAGTGTCGGACTGATGTCCTCGGTGCTCTTCCCGATGATTGTCACTTCGATCCGCAGCGATTTCCCCAAGGCCGTCGAGCGATTCGCCAGGGAGCTCGGGGCGAGTTGAGCCGACTCGGCATCGCACTGATCCTCGTGGTCTCGGCATGCAACGCGGCACCCCGATCCGCATCCAGCACGACCATCACCAGAGCGCCGGCGGCGACGACGACGACCACGACCACGACCACGACGACTTTCACCACGACGCCAGCCGAGACCACCTCAACCGTTCCTCCCACCACGACCAGCTCGGCGCCTGCGCGGTGCCGACCCGACCCGTTCTCGGAGATCTCCTCGACCCTGGCCTCGGCCTATCCCGGCCAACTGGTGACCGCGCATGTCCATGACCTGGCCACGGGATGCGAGTACTCACTCAACCCGGGCAATCGTCAACGAACGGCCTCGGTGTTCAAGGTGCTCGTGTTGGCGGGAACCCTGCTCGAGGCACAAAGGGGAGGGCGGAAGGTGAGCGAATGGGAGATGTCCCAGCTGGTGCCCATGATCACCGAATCGGCCAACTCGCCGGTGCGGAGTCTTTGGCAGTCATTCGGCGGCTCGCCCTGGTTCGAGAGCATGCGGGAAGAGTTCGGCCTGGAGGAGACGACCATCACCGCCGATGGGGGATCGGCCTGGGGCCTGACTTCGACTTCGGCCCGGGATCAGGTCCAATTGCTCCGCCAGGTGCTGATCGGAGAGTGGGGGCCTATCGGCTCGGAATACCGTGAAATCGCCTTCGATCTCATGTCCTCGGTGACACCTGGCCAGACCTGGGGAATCACGGCCGGTGTTCCCGAAGAGTGGCAGGTAGCCCAAAAGAATGGCTTTGCCGGGATAACCATCAACTCGGTGGGCTGGGTCGATGAACCAGGAGCCGGGCCGGGCTATTTGGTCGCGATCCTCAGCCAGGGCTGGCCGGACCATCCGTCCGGCATTGGGGCAGTGGAGGTGGTGAGCAGGGCAATCGCGGGGACCATGACCTCGCCACTGCCGAAATAGGCCGGTAGGACCTCAAGAAAACCACTGCTTTTGCCGATGGGTGGCACGTGACCGTCGTCAGGGACACCGACCTCCACAGGCCATCAGTTTGGTGGCCAGTCGTCGCCGCCGTTTGCATCGTCCTCGCGGTTGGAGCCGTGATCGCAGCCACCATCGTCCAGCGCGACGCGACCCGACTCATCGGAGAGGGAGACGTGTTCTCGGCAGACATCGCCGCGTTCAACGCGATCAACTCAGAGGTCGACGATTCCGACGCGGCGGTGAGACAGGCCAGGAACGACCTCGAGGTCGAGGCAGTCTCTGTGATCGACGCCGACGGCATCATCGAGTACTCGACGTCGGCGACACTGGTTGGCCAGCCGCTGGACAACCCGATGCTCCTCTTCGGGGCATCCGAGAGGCGTTTCAGCGCGATCGCCGGCGAGGTGACTCAACCCATCGAGGTCGACGGCGTCTCGGAGTGGCCGGCCGGAAGCATCCTCTATCAGGTCGTGGCCCCGATCCCGGACCAGGACGGCTCGCTGATGATCTATTACGACCTCTCCGAGATGCTGGCGCGGCGCGCCCAGGATTCAGGCGTGCAGGATGACACCCTCCAGCTCCTCGGGCTTGGTCTCTTGTTCGTTGCTCTCGCCGGGGTGGTCATGCTGGGCCACACCAAGGCGACCCGTCGTCATCGTGAGTTGAGTGTCGAGTCGAATCTGATCCTTTCCCATTCCCGCGAGCTGGAGGCGGCCAACGCCGACCTGGTCAAGGCCCGTCAGGCGGCCGAGCGGGCACTGGCGCTCGCCGAGGAGAAGATGCGCATCCGGTCGGAGTTCATCCTGATGATCAACCACGAACTGCGCACCCCTCTGACCAGCGTGGTCACCGGGGCCGAGTTGTTGAGCATCGGCGACATGGATGAGCCCGAGGATCACATGGTGCTCGACGCCATGGTGCACGACGGTCGCAGGCTCCTCGAGATGATCGACCAGATCCTCGCCGTCGCCAGAATCGAGAATCGGGGGCTGACCTACACCATGGAGGACCTGCCGCTGAGCTACGTGTGCGACTCGGTCCAGGTCGCCAACCGGAAGATCGAACCATCCGAGACCGCGGATCACCCCGGCGTCTTCGTTCACACCGATCTCAAGACCCTCAACATGGTGGTGGCCTCCCTTGCCGACAACGCGCGGACCCACGGCGCCTCGGGTGTCAAGGTCGAATGCTCCCTCCAGCCGCGCATCGCCGCCCAGGTCGAGGTCGGCCACCGACCCGAGGCTGCGGTCTATTTCACGGTCACCGACAATGGGCCTGGCATCGACCCGGAGTTCCTGCCCCGGGTATTCGAGAAATTCGAGAAGTCGAGCGAGAGCTCCGGCACCGGGCTCGGCCTCTATCTCGCCCACCTCATGGTCGAGGCGATGGAGGGCTCATTGGGTGTGACCAGCTCTCCTACCGGCACCATCTTCCAGATCGCGCTGCCGATGGTCCCGGCCCCCGAGATGGCGGGGATTCGATGAAACGCCTGCTCGCCCTCACGGTGGTAGCGCTGGCCCTGGGAGGCTGCACCCAGAGCGCCAGCTCCGAAGCGAGATACGACATGGCAGAGTTCACGATATCGGGCCCTGGCCAGCTGAGCCCCGTGGGCCAGATCGAGGTCACCAACAACGGCGAATATCCCCACACGGTGGTCGTAAGCGACCTGGAGGGCGCGGTGATCGCCGCCACCGGGTTGGTCGCCCCCGGGGGCTCAACGGTCCTCGACGTGGACCTGACGGCGGGCACCTATCAATTCACCTGCCGGATCGTGGCCGAGACGGCGGACGGCACCATCGTCGACCACTTCGAGCGGGGAATGAGCCAGACCGTCGAGGTCTCCGGCTGATCAGGACGGCCCGTTGTCGGACCCGGCAAGCCGATCCGCGACCGCCTGCCCTTCCTCGCGACCACCTTCGGCAATCTGCGCCCGGTCGGTTATCAGGGTGACCTGGTTGTTGAGGACCTGGATGAACCCGCCATGGACACCGATGGTCGTCCTCACACCGGACTCCGACTCCACCGTCACCGGGCCGGTCACCAGGGCCCCCATCAGCGGCTCGTGATCCGCCATTATCCCCAACTCCCCTTCCGGGGTCTTGGCGACGACGATCGTCGCCAAGCCACTCCACACCGTTGCCTCGGGGGAAACCACGTCGACCTGGAACGATTTGGCCATCAGGCTGCGGCGCCCTCCGACTCGAGTTCGGACGCCTTGCGCTCGACGTCCTCCCGTCCCCCAACCATGTGGAATGCCTGCTCCGGGTATTTGTCCATGTCGCCGTCGATCACCGCCTTGAACGAGGCGATCGTCTCCTCGAGCGGGGTGTAGATACCGGGCTGGCCGGTGAACTGCTCGGCGACGAACATCGGCTGGGATAGGAACTTCTCGATCCTGCGAGCACGGTTGACGGCGAGCTTGTCCTCCTCGGAGAGCTCGTCCATCCCGAGAATCGCGATGATGTCCTGGAGGTCCTTGTAACGCTGGAGTATCCGCTGGACCTCGGTGGCCACGGAGTAATGCTCCTCACCGACGATTTGGGGGTCCAGGGCCCGGCTGTTGGAGTCGAGCGGATCGACCGCGGGATAGATCCCCTTGGCAGTGAGCGGCCGCGACAGCACCGTGGTCGCATCGAGGTGGGCGAATGCGGTGTGCGGCGCCGGGTCGGTGATGTCGTCCGCAGGCACGTAGATCGCCTGCAAAGACGTGATCGATCGGCCCTTCAACGAGGTGATTCGCTCCTGAAGGAAACCCATCTCGTCGGCGAGCGTCGGCTGATAACCGACCTCCGAGGGCATCCGTCCCAGCAACGTGGACACTTCGGATCCCGCCTGGGTGAATCGGAAGATGTTGTCGATGAAGAGCAGCACGTCCTGGTTCTGCTCGTCCCGGAAGTACTCGGCCATGGTCAGAGCGGAGAGCGCGACCCGGAGCCTGACGCCGGGCGGCTCATCCATCTGCCCGAAGACCAGCGCGGCCTTCTCGATCACGCCGGTCTCCTGCATCTCGAGAAAGAGGTCGTTGCCCTCGCGGGTGCGCTCCCCGACCCCGGCGAAGACGGAGACTCCTCCGTGCTGGGTCGCCACCCGGTTGATCATCTCCTGGATGAGGACCGTCTTGCCCACGCCGGCACCGCCGAACAGCCCGATCTTCCCACCCTGCAGATAGGGGCAAATCAGGTCGAGCACCTTGATCCCGGTCTCGAAGATGGTCTTCTGAGGCTCGACATCCTCGAACTTCGGCGGAGTCCGGTGAATCGGCCACCGCGGCTCGGAGAAGTCGGCGTCGGGAGCATCGAGGGAATCACCCCAGACGTTGAAGATGTGCCCCAACGTCTGATTGCCCACGGGCACCATGATCGGGGCATTGGTGTTCCGCACCTTCGCCCCGCGGGTCAACCCATCGGTTGGTGCCAGGGCAACGGCTCTCACCTTGTTTCCTCCGAGATGCTGGGCAACTTCGGCGATAACCGTCTTCTCCTCGCCCTGGAGGACGAAGTCGACCACGATCGCATGGTTGATCTCGGGCATGGTGTCGGGCGAGAACTCGACATCGACAACCGGGCCGGCGACTTTGACGATCCGGCCGGTTGGCTGGGCCTCACTCATTTTCTCTCTCCGTGTAGCTGACTGGTTTGCCATCTCCGCAAAAACATCATGAGCTCTCCGCCAGTGCTTCCGCCCCACCCACGATCTCGGTGATCGCAGTGGTGATCTCGGCTTGCCGGGCCCGGTTGGCCCGGACCGTCAGCACCCGAATCAGCTCCTCGGCGTTGTCGGTGGCCGCCTTCATCGCCCGGCGCCGGGCGCTGTGCTCTGACGCCGATGCCTCGAGCAGCATGTTGAAGATGGTGGCTTCGACATAGCGCGGGAGCAGCCGGTTGAGGATCTCGTCCGGCGAAGGCTCGAACTCGTATGACACCCGCTGGGCGGCCTCATCGGCCGCCATCTCGGGAGGCGTTATCGGCAGCAGCTCCAGCGCGGTCGGCGTCTGGGTCATCGCCGAGTCGAAGCGGGTGAACATCGCCTCGATCGCGTCGACGCGGCCGTCGACATAGGCGACCATGACCGCGTTGGCCACGGCGCGGGCGTCCCCATAGCCTGGGGTGTCGGTGACGCCCAGATAGGCCTGCTCAACGCGATAGCCCCGGTACCGGAAGTAGCTCTGGGCTTTCTTGCCCACCGCGTAGATGGAGACGTCCTTGTTCTCTAGGTCGAGCTCCCGGATCCGCAGCTCGGCGAGTCGGATCACATTCGACGCGTAGGCGCCGGCCAGACCGCGGTCCGAGGTGATGACCAGCATGCCCACCCTCCTCACGTGACGTCTCTCGAGCAGGCTGTGTGATGAGCCGGCTCCGGCGGCACCGACGTTCTCGATCACCTCGATCAGCTTCTCGGTGTACGGCTTAGACCCGTTGACCCTCGCCTGTGCCTTGGGGATGCGGCTCGCCGCGATCAGCTCCATGGCGCGCGTGATCTTCTTGGTCGCCTCGACGCTCTTGATGCGCCGTCGCGTGTCGCGAAGCTCAGCACTCGCCATTGCAGCTACTCCTCGGAGCTGCCTGCGACGAAGGTCTCTTTGAACCCTGCGATCGCCTTGGGGAGGGCATCGTCCTCGGGGATCTTCCCGGTGTCACTGATCCCGTCCAGGAGGGGGCGGTGACGATCGCGGAAGTAGTCGAGCATCTCCGACTCGAAACGGCGGATGTCACCCACTTCGACATCGTCGAGGTGGCCTTCGGAGACGGCGAATATGGAAACCACCTGCTCCTCGATGGGCAGCGGCCGGAACTGGCCCTGCTTCAGGATCTCGGTGACGCGGCGACCACGGTCGAGCTGTGCCGCCGACACCGCATCCAGCTCGGAACCGAACTCGGCGAATGCCGCCAGTTCGCGGTACTGGGCGAGGTTCAACCGGAGCGGGCCGGCGATCTTCTTCATGGCACTGATCTGAGCCGCGCCGCCAACCCGGGACACCGAAGTCCCCGCGTTGAGGGCGGGCCTTTGGCCCTGATAGAAGAGATCGCTCTCCAGGAAACACTGCCCGTCGGTGATCGATATCACGTTGGTGGGGATGTAGGCGGAGATGTCGTTGGCCTTGGTCTCGATCACAGGCAGACCCGTGAGCGACCCACCGCCGAGCTCGTCGGAGAGCTTGGCGCAACGCTCCAGGAGGCGGCTGTGGAGATAGAAGACGTCGCCCGGGTAGGCCTCACGACCCGGCGGGCGGCGCAGCAGCAGGGAGATCTCGCGATAGGCCACCGCCTGCTTGGAGAGATCGTCGAACACGATCAGCGCGTGCTCGCCCTGGTACATCCAGTACTGGCCGATCGCGGACCCGGCATAGGGCGCATACATCTGCAAGGCCGGGGCGGCCGACGCAGATGCGTTCACCACCACGGTGTACTCCATGGCGCCGGCCTCTTCGAAGGCGGCCACCACTTCGGCAACGGTCGAGTTCTTCTGGCCGATCGCCACGTATATGCATTTGACCTGTCGGTCAGTGCCCCAATTGACCTTCTGGTTGATGATGGTGTCGACCAGGATCGCCGTCTTCCCGATCTGACGGTCACCGATGATGAGCTGGCGCTGGCCGCGTCCGATCGGGGTCAGGGCGTCGATTGCCTTGATCCCTGTTTGCAGAGGCTCGCTGACCGGCTGCCTCTCCACGACTGAGGGGGCCTGGGTCTCCAGAAGACGGCCCTCGGACGACTCGATCGGCCCTTTGCCGTCGATGGGGTTGCCGAGTGCGTCGACCACCCGGCCCAGAAGCCCGTCCCCTACCGGCACCGACAGCACGGTGCCGGTCTGCTTGACCGGGTCGCCTTCCTCGATGTGACTGGCCTCACCGAGGAGCACAACGCCGAGGTCGGTCTCGTCGATGTTCAGAACGACGCCGTTCAACCCTCCGGAAAACTCGAGGAGCTCCGATGCCATGGCGTTGGGAAGCCCCTCCACACGGGCGACTCCGTCGGCGATCGCGGTTACGTAGCCGACCGTCTCCTTCTCAACCTCGGGCTGCCAGTCCTGGAGTTGGGCCCGAAGCGTCTCGGTGATCTGATCGGCGGTGATTGTCAGGTCAGACATTTGTCTCCTAGCGGCTGGTTACGGCTTGGCGCAATGAGTCGATCCTTCGGGCAACCGATCCATCGATGACGGTGTCGCCGATCCGGGCGACGATGCCGCCGATGACCGACTCGTCGACGACCATTCGCACTTCGACTTCCTTGCCGGTGGCGCGGCTCAGCGCGGCGGCGAGGCGTCCCACCGTCTCGTCGTCGAGAGCCACCGCCGACCTGACCTCGGCGACTGCCTTGGCTCGTGACTCGGCGGCACTCTCGGCGAGGGCTCTGGCGATTGCGGGAAGCTCGGAGGCACGGCCCTGGCCAATCAAGAGCTGGATGAGGCCCACGGTCAGGGAGGAGGCCCTCCCTTCCAAGAGCTCGTCGATGATCGCTTGCTTCTTGTCCAATGGCAGCTGAGGATCGGTGAGGGTCGACCGCAGGTCGGCAGACCCGTCGAGGGCCTGGCCGATGGCATAGAGCTCGGCCTCGACGCGCTCGGGCTCACCCTCGGCCTTGGCCAGGGTGAGGATCCCGTTGGCGTATCCGACTATGCGGTCGTCCACCTACATCTGCTCCAGTTCGGCGAGATAGCGGTCGACGAGCTGCTGATGGGCCTTGGCGTCGAGTGTCTCACCGACGATCTTGCCTGCCAGGTCTACCGACATCTCGCCAACCTGCACGCGGGCGTCGGCCAGGGCGCGGGCCTTCTCGGCTCCGGCCTCCTCGCGCGCCTTGGCGATGATCTTGGAGGCGTCGGCTTCGGCCTTGGCCACGATGTCAGCCCTCATCTGGTCCCCGGTGCCCCGGGCCTCTTCGATGATCTTGTTTCCATCGGCCTTGGCCTCGGCGAGCTGCGCCTTGTAGTCGGCGAGGAGGGTTTCGGCTTCGGACTTGGCCCTCTCCGCTTCAGCTATCTGGCCGGAGATCGCCGCCTGTCGCTGTTCCAACACGCGGTTGAACGCCGGGCCGGCATATCGCCAGACGAAGAAGAAGACGATGGCGAAGGCGATGACCCCGGCAATCAGCTCGGGCATCGCCGGCAACAGCAGGTCTAGGCCCCCACTCTCCTCTGCCTCTTCGGTAGCGAGAACGAACGGTACGAGAGAATCCATCAGCCGATGAAGAAGAGGACGAACCCGATCAGCGCCAACACCTCGGTGAAGGCGATACCGAGGAACATCGTCGT
>Ga0299913_10003240_pt1 | contig 13233 bp, 12 predicted proteins | sample RVTome_9_FD_201360 | JGI IMG/M metagenome (GOLD analysis project Ga0299913, IMG submission 201360) | Soil microbial communities from uranium-contaminated site in the Upper Colorado River Basin, Wyoming, United States - RVT155D38 (version 2) ... | reverse complement strand
ATCGACATCCTGCGCGCCGAGCTGGTCAACCGGCTGCGCCAGAAGCGCGAACGGGGAGACTCGCTGATCTCCGGAGACGACGTCCGCCAGCTGACCGAGATCCTCGCCGGCAAGGCGCGCGCCGCGCGCGAGGACGAGCCCTCCGCCTAGGACGAGGCGAGGACCGATGGCTGTCCACTGTCCCGAGTGCGGCTTCGTCAACCCCGAGGGCGCCAACTACTGCCAGAAATGCGGCGCCTACCTCGGTCGCTCCGAGGCCGGGGACGAGCCGACGACGATGACCTACACGGTCGACGAGACCGGTGAGATGCAGCCGGTCGACATCGACCGGGTCGTCGAGCAGGCGGGCGCGGCGCTGGTGATCCGCTCCGGGGGCGGCAGGGCGGGGGAGAGCTTCACGATCGGCGAGGACCGGGTCTCGATCGGGCGCAGCCCCGATGCGGGCGTGTTCCTCGACGACGTCACCGTCTCCCGCAATCACGCGCTGCTCGTCAAGCGCCGCGACGGCCTCTACATCGACGACCTCGGATCCCTCAACGGGACCTATGTGAACCGGCGGCGGATCGAGTCGCACCGCCTCTCCGACGGCGACGAGATCCAGGTCGGCAAGTACAAGCTCAGCTATCTGGAGCGCTGACCGATGGCGGTCTCGGGGCAGAGAAGGGCGGCGGATGGTGTCGAGCGGGCGCGCCGACGCGGCTCGGCGACGCGCCCCCGCAAGGCGCTGACGATCGGTGCCGTCTGCAAGATCCTGCAGAGCGAGTTCGACGACATCTCGATCTCGAAGATCCGCTACCTCGAGGACCAGAAGCTGCTGACCCCGCGCCGCACCGCGGGCGGGTACCGGCTCTACAGCCAGTCCGACGTCGAGCGGCTGCGGACGATCCTGCGCCTCCAGCGCGACGAGTTCCTGCCCCTCAAGGTGATCCGCCAGGAGCTCGCCGCGGGGCACGATCTCGACTTCGGCACCGATCGGCGCCCCAGTGGCGGTGCCGTGCGGCGGGCGATCCTCGTCAACACCTCGACCGCCTACCTGACGATGGACGAGGTGCTCGAGGAGACCGGGGCACGCGAGGAGCTGGTCTCCGAGCTGGAGAACTTCGGGATCATCCAGCCCGAGAAGCGCGATGGCAAGACGGTCTACGACGAGACCGACCGCGAGATCGTCCGCACCGCGAACGAGCTCTCGCGGTTCGGCGTGGCGGCGCGCAACCTGCGGGTCTTCCGCTCCTCGGCGGACCGCGAGGCCAACCTGTTGGAGGCGATGCTCGGGCCCTCTCTGCGCTCGCGGAACCCCCAGCGGCGCAAGGAGGCTGTGGAGAGCCTCGAGAACCTCGCCGCGACGGTCAGCCACCTCAAGCACCTGCTCCTCGTCCGCGACCTGCGCCGGCTGGCCGGGGAGTGAGGCGCGCCCGCAGGCGCCCCTGCCGTGCCCAAGGCAACGCGCCGCCGTAGGATCGAAGCGTCCCCGGCTGACGTCTGGGCGCTGGTCTCGGACCCCTACAACCTGCCGCGCTGGTGGCCGCGGACGGTGCGGGTGGAGAACGTCGACCGCAAGGAGGCGGGCAAGCGAAGCCACTGGACCAAGGTCCTGGAGACGGCCGAGGGCCGCGGTGTGCGCGCCGACTACCGCTGCGTCAGCTCCGCCACCGAGAAGCGCTTCGTATGGGAGCAGGAGCTTGCCGATTCGCCCTTCGAGCGTCACCTGAAGAGCTCCTCGGTGGAGATCGCGCTGCGCCCCAACGACGGCGGCACCGAAGTGAGCCTGACCGCACGCCAGGCGCTGCGGGGACTGTCGCGGCTGGGGTCGCCGATGATGAGCCGCGGCCAGGGAGCGATGCTCGACGACGCGCTCGACGGCCTCGAGCGGGCGCTGGTGCCGGAGAGCGCCAGCCGCGAATGATCTGATGAGCGGCGCCCGGCGGGAGGCGAAGTGGTGGGGTTGGGGGGACCCGGCGATCGAGCCCCAGCTCGACGACGAGGCGCGGGCTGTGCTGAGCGCCGAGCTCGGCGAGCTGGAGCCGCGTCGGCGGCCCGCCTCGCCCGAGGACGTGCAGCTGCCGCGGGCCTGGGAGCTGCCAGCCTCACTGGCCGATGCGGTCGGTCCCGAGCACGTGCTCGACGCTCACGAGGACCGGCTTCGGCATGCGGCCGGCAAGGGCTACGTGGACCTGGCCCGGATGCGCTCCGGTCGCCTCGAGGACGCGCCGGACGCGGTCGTCTTGCCGGGCAGCGCCGAGGAGATCGCCAGGGTGCTCGAGGTCTGCGAGGCAGAGGGGGTGGCGGTCGTCCCCTTCGGCGGCGGCAGCAGCGTCGTCGGCGGCGTCGAGGCGATGCGCGGCCCGCACAGCCGCCTGATCAGCCTCGACCTGGCCCGCCTGCGCGCGGTGGCGTTCGACCGGCGCTCGCTGACCGCGCAGCTCGGCGCCGGGCTGCTCGGGCCCGAGGCGGAGGCGGCGCTGGCCAGGGAGGGCCTCACCCTCGGCCATTTCCCGCAGTCCTTCGAGTACGCCTCGATCGGCGGCTTCGCCGCCACCCGCTCGGCCGGGCAGGCCTCGAGCGGCTACGGGCGCTTCGATGCGCTGGTCAGCTCGGTGCGGATGGTCTCCCCGGCAGGGGAGATGCATACCCTGGAGACGCCGCACAGCGCCGCCGGGCCGGCGCTGCGCGAGCTGATCGTCGGCAGCGAGGGGGTCCTCGGGGTGATCCCCGACGTCACCGTGCGAGTGCGCGAGGCGCCGTCGGCGCGCCGCTACGAGGCCTGGTTCGCGGAGAGCTTCGAGGCCGGAGCCGAGATCGTCCGCTCGATGGCGCAGGCCGGGACACTCCCCGACGTCGTCCGGGTCTCCGACGAGGACGAGACCCGGGTCTCGCTGGCGCTGACGGGACCGCGCGGGGCGGCGGGGCGGGCATTCGAGGGCTACCTGCGCCTGCGGCGCCGCAGCGGCGGCTGCATGGTCATCGTCGGCCTCGAGGGCGACGGCGAGTCGGTCGCCCGTCGGCGGGCGCTCGCAGTGCGCAGGCTGCGCGCCGCTGGCGCCGCCTACATCGGCCAGGGGGCGGGCCGCGCCTGGGAGCGCGGCCGCTACCACGGCCCCTACCTGCGCGACACGCTGCTCGACATGGGAGCGATGGTGGAGACGCTCGAGACCTCGCACACCTGGTCGCGGCTCGGCGAGCTCCACACCGCGGTCGGCGGGGCGATCCGCGGCGCGCTGAGCGCCCAGGGCACCCCCGGCCTCGTCTTCTGCCACCTCTCGCACGCCTACCCCGACGGCGCCTCGCTGTACTTCACGTTCCTCGCCCGCGCGCTGCACGGCCGGGAAGTCGAGCAGTGGCGTGCCGCCAAGACGGCCGCCTGCGAGGCGATCGTCTCAGCCGGCGGAACGATCACCCACCACCACGCGATCGGCCGCGACCACGTCCCCTACATGCGGGCGGAGGTCGGCGAGACCGGGGTGGAAGCCCTGCGAGCGCTGAAGGAGCGCCTCGACCCGGCGGGGATAATGAACCCGGGGAAGCTGCTGCCGGAGTAGAGTCGCGCGATCGCCTCCGCCGACCTCACATCCCTGCAAGGCCAGCGCATCCTGATCACCGGCCCGGCACGCGGGATCGGCGCGGCGCTCGCGCAACGACTGGCAGATCGGGGCGCCCGGCTCGCCCTCGTCGGGCTCGAGCGGGAGAGGATGGAGGAGGTGGCGAAGCGTTGCGGGGAGAGCACCTTCGTCGCCGAGTGCGACGTCTCGAGCAACGACCAGGTCGTCGAGGCGGTCGACTCGGCGGCCGAGGCCCTCGGTGGGCTCGACGTCGTCGTCGCCAATGCCGGCATCGCCGCCGGCGGCCCGCTGCGCTCCCAGGACATCCGCTCCTGGGAGCGGGTGATCGAGATCAACCTGCTCGGCGTGATGTACACCGACCGGGCCGCGCTGCCCCATCTGGAGCGGAGCCGCGGCTACCTGCTCAACATCGCTTCGACCGCCGCGGCGCTGCGGGGGCCCGGGCTGAGCGGCTACTGCGCCGCCAAGGCCGGCGTCGAGGCGCTGAGCGACTGCCTGCGGGTCGAGATGATGCAGTTCGGCGTCCAGGTCGGGGTCGCCTACTTCCTCTTCCTCGACACCGACATGGTCACCGACGGGGAGCGCGAGATGCCGCTGCTGCGCCGCGCGAAGGCGGAGATGCCGAAGCCTCTCTCGCGCACCTATCCGCTCGCCCCGGCGATCGACGAGGTCGTCACGGCGATCGCCGGGCGACGCCGCCGGGTCGCCTATCCGCCTTGGTTCCTGAGGCTGCTGGCGGTGCGCCAGCTGCTGGCCTCGCCGCTGGCGGAGCGGCAGGCGGCGAAGGCGGTTCCCGACGCGGTTCGCGAGTACGAGGAGATGGTCGCCGAACGTGGCGCCAGCGCCGCCTCGGCGAGCGAGCGAACCCGCGAGCTGGCCGGTCTCTAGCCGCCCTGCGCCCCGCCGCCGCGCCCGGCCTGCTGAACCGCCGGGCCGGTGATCTCGCCGCGCAGCACCGGCTCGCCGGTGAAGCGCGGCAGTCGCCGCTGCTCGCGCGCCCGCTCGACCTCGGCGCCGAACTCGGCGGTGCGGGTGTTGGAGACGACGATCGAGTCGAAGGTTCCGTTGGCGACGAAGCCGAGCGCCTGCGCCGGGACCGGGATCTGGGCGACGATCCGCCCACTCTCGGTCACCTTGACCGCGCCGACTCGCAGCGCCACTCGCTCGTTTCGGTAGAGCCAGAACGAGTAGGAGTCGGCTCCGGTGGACGGCTCGAGGCCCTCGGCCCGGACCTCCAGGACCGGCACATTGCGGACCCGCCCGAAGAGCGCCACGCCCCGCGCCTCGCTGCCGCCCAGCGGCCTGAGCACCGCTCGGGTCAGCTCGCCTGCACCTTCGTCCGCGCCTTCGTCCGCGTCGGTGGCCGTCCGCTGTTCGGACGTCGCCGAGCCGCCCTCTTCGGCCTCGTCGTCGCCCGAGAAGACACCGGTGGCGAGCAGCACGACCACCGCGACCAGCGCGCCACCGCCGAGTAGGGCTGCGATCAGCCGCCGCTGCGGGCCTGAGAGCGCAGCCCGGCCGGGGGTCGACGCAGCCGGGGCGCTCGCAGCCGCCGGACTCGGCTTCGACGCCGCCCTCGCGGCCCTGGCGGCCGGCAGGCTGGGCAGGTCGGCGTTCGGCGCCAGCAGTCGCAGCTGGTCGACCAGCTTCCCCGCCAGCTCCCGGCCCTCGGCGTCCGACTGGAGGTGGCGGGCCGCATCGGCGCGCCCGATCGGGTCCGCCTGGCCGAGCAGGTAGTCGGTCATGCCGACCTCGCGGTCGGGGTCCTCGCCGCCCATCTCGGTGAGAGCGGCGCGGGCGCGGGCGCGCACCTCCTCGACCCCGAGGCCGAGCAGCGAGCCGATGTCCTCATAGCTCTGCCCGCGCTCAAGCAGCAGCTGCAGCATCGCCCTCTGATCCTCGCTCAAGGCCACCGCGCGGAAGCCTAGGGATTCGCCAGGCGGCGGGCGCCGCCCGCCGGCGTAGATATTTTCCCCGCATGCACGCGAGGATCGCGGCCATATCCGCCCGCCAGCCCGACCGCGTCCTCGCCGCCGTCGCCGTGCTCGCGGCCGCCTGCGGCGTGGCGGTCGGCCTCTGGGAAGAGCGGCTGAACCTCGGGGGCTCCGGCCGGACGGCGCCGCTGGTGATCCGCGTCGAGGCCGCTCGGCCGCTCGCCGCCGCCTCCAACCAGGTCGCCCTCGACGTGATGCGGGCCCGGCTTCGCGCCACCTCGGGCGTCGTCGCCGTCCATACCCGGCCGGCCGCCGAAGGGGGGCGGTCCACCGCCCTGGTCGTCAGCTTCTCCGATGACCCTGGCCGCGGCGAAGCGGCGGTGGCGACGATCCAGGCCCAGCTCGATCCGGGCCCGCTGCGGATCGAGTTCTCGGGCGGCGCCACCGAGCTCCGCGACGCACGCGAGGAGGCGCTCGGCGATCTGCGCCTGCTGCTGCTGGCGGCACCCCTTGCGGCGCTGATGATGATCGGAGCGCTGGGTGCGCGGGCTGCGCTTGCGGTGCTCTTTGCGGTGGCGGCGGCGATTCTCTCGGCGGCGGCGATCTGCATCGCGCTTTCGCTCGCCTTCGACCTCTCGGTGCTCTGCCTTCTCGGTGCGGCCGCTGCGACCCCGGTGGCGGTGCTTCAGTGCGGGCTGGCGCAACGGGGGGCATCCTGGCTCGGGCAGGTCACCGCCGCGCTTGCCGCGGCCACCGTGTTCGCCTCGCTCGCGGTGCTCGGGGTCGGCTATCTCGCCGCGATCGCGCTCGGGGGAGCGCTCGCGAGCCTGCTCGCAGCGCCGTTCGCGCTCGCCGCGATGACGGCCGCGCGCTCGCTGTGGGAGACGAAGACCGGGGAGGGGACGTGGGCGGAAGCGCTGCTGGGGTTGGTGCGAACGGCGGCCTGGAGCCGCGCCGTGGCGATCACCCTGGCGATGCTGGCGACCGCGGCGCTGCTGGTGATGGCGCTGCCGGTGACCGGGTTGGACCCGACGGCGTTCGCCGCCCCCGCCGCACCCGAGATCCCGGCCGGCCGCCTGGCCGCCGGGGCGGGTGGCGCGGCGGCCAGCGTGCTCCTGATCGGCTGGCTCGCCGGACGACGCCTGGTCGGATCGGTAGCGGCGGTGCTGACCGTGCCGCTCGCCGCGCTTGCGGGGGCCGGCCTCTGCGTCCTCGTCTTCGAGGAGGAGATCCTCGACGGCCTGCTCGGAATCGACCCGACCCCGATCGGGGTCGGGTCCCTCGCCGCCGGCACCGTCGCCGTGGCCGCCTCCTCGGCGGCGGGGGCGGTCGCGGCGTTGGCCGCCCGGCGTGAGGGAGGCTTGATCGTCGAGCAGCGCTACGCCGGCTGGGCCGCGGCGACGGAGGCGGGCGCGCTGGGCAGTGCGGTCGGCGCCTTCGCCGGCGCTGCGCTTCTCTTCTCATCATTGGGGTTCGTGCAGGTGCTCGGCCTGCTGGCGCTTGCCGGCTTCCTGCTCGATCTGCTGCTCGTCCGCGGCCTGCTCACCGCGGCGCTGCTGGCGCTCGGCCGGCGGGGCTGAGCAGGCCGTGGGGCGGGATAGTGTCCCGCCGATGGCTGACGAGGAGATCGTGGCTCGCTCACGCTTCGACGAGCTGCTCGGCACCGAGTGGCTCTCCGACGACCCCGACGGGGCGCGAGTGCGGGTGGAGGTCCGCGACGAGCTGCGCCAGCCGGCGGGGCTGCTCCACGGCGGCGTCATCTCGAGCCTCGTCGAGAGCATCTGCTCGCGGGCGACCTTCCTGGCCGTCCGTGAGGGGGGCATGCTCGCGATGGGTCAGTCGATCAGCGTCAGCTTCCTGCGCCCGCTCACGGAGGGGGTGGCCGAGGTCGACGCACGGGCCCGGCACCGAGGCCGCAGCAGCTGGGTCTGGGAGGCCGAGGTGCGCGACGGCGAGGGCAGGTTGGCGGCGCTGGCGCAGATGACGATCGCGGTGCGCCCGCCGCCCGGCAGTGGCTCCTAGCCTCCGAAGCGGTTGGTGATCGGCAGCCGGCGGTCTCGCCCGAACGCCTTCGGGGTGATGCGGATCCCGGGCGGCGCCTGACGTCGCTTGTACTCGGAGCGATCGACCATCCGGATCACCTCCTCGACCACGTCGGGCGGCATTCCCGCCGCGACGATCTGCTCCCGCCCCAGGTCGCGCTCGACGTATGCCTCGAGGATCGCGTCGAGGAGGTCGTACGGGGGCAGCGAGTCGCTGTCGAGCTGGGCGGGCCGCAACTCGGCCGAGGGGGCGCGCTCGAGCACCGAGGGCGGGATCGGCTGCTCGGCGTCACGCTCGTTGCGGTAGCGGACCAGCTCGTAGACGAGCGTCTTCGGGACGTCCTTGATCACCGCGAAGCCACCCGCCATGTCGCCGTAGAGGGTCGCGTAGCCGACCGACATCTCGCTCTTGTTGCCGGTCGTCAGCACCAGCCATCCGTGCTTGTTGGAGAGCGCCATCATCAGGTTGCCGCGGATCCGCGCCTGGATGTTCTCCGCCGCGAGGTCCGGCTCGGAGGGCCGGGTCGGATCGCGTGGCAGCTTCTCGGGGCCGCTGCCGTCGCCGGAGGCGCTGCCGAACGGTTCCGCCAATGCCTGCTCGTAGCCCGCCATCATCGGCTCGATCTCGATCTCGATCAGGCCGACGCCCAGGTTGGCGGCGATGCTGCGCGCGTCCGCCTGGGTCGCGGGGCTGGAGTGGGGGGAGGGCATCACCACGCAGCTGACCCGCTCGGGGCCCAGCGCGTCGACCGCGATCAGCGCCACCAGCGCCGAGTCGACCCCTCCGGAGAGGGCGATGCCGACGTGGCGGAAGCCGTTCTTCTCCACGTAGTCGCGCAGCCCGACGACCAGTGCCGTATAGACCTCGGCCACCTCGGAGAGCGGCTCCGCGAGCCCCGCCGGCGCGCCGGCGGGGATCTCGCAGAGGAGCAGCTCCTCCTCGAACTGCGCCGCCCGCGCGATCAGCTCGCCGCTCGGGTCGAGGACGACGCTGTGCCCGTCGAAGACCAGCTCGTCCTGGCCGCCGACCAGGTTGGAGAAGGCGAAATGGACCCCATAGGCGCGGGCACGCTCGGCGAACATCAGCTCGCGCTTGCGACCCTTGCCGCGGTGGTAGGGCGAGCCGGAGGGGTTGGCGATCACCTCGGCGCCACGAGCGGCTTCGAGCGACGCCGGCGGCCCCTCGACCCAGCAGTCCTCGCAGATCGTCAGGCCGATGCCGCGCCCCTCGACGTCGATCACCACCGGCTCCCCGCCCGGCTCGAAGTAGCGCTGCTCGTCGAAGACCGCGTAATTGGGCAGGCGGCCCTTGCGGTAGATCGCCTGCACCCGGCCTTCGGCGAGGACGCCGATCGCGTTCGCCGCCGGGCGGCTGGCGCTGTCGGGCGCCGGCTCGGCGAAGCCGACCAGCGCGGTGATCCCGCTCACCCGCGCGGCCAGCTCCTCCAATGCGCTGCGATTGGCGAGCAGGAAATGGCGCTTCAGGTAGAGGTCCTCGGCCGGGTAGCCGGGCAGGCAGAGCTCGGGGAAGATCACCAGCCCGGCCCCCTCGGCGCGGGCGAGGCCGATCCATTCGGCGATCTTCGCGGCGTTGCCCTCGAGATCCCCGACCGTGGGGTTGATCTGGGCCAGCGCGACCCGCAATGGCTCTGCTGCGCTCATCGCCCCAAGTATCGCCGCGGGAGGCGTTCGGGCGCCCGATAGGCTGCGCCGGTGAGAGCCCGGGTCACCGTCGCCGTCGCATCGGCTCTGCTGACGGGGGCCTTCGGCTCCTCCGCGGTTGCCGGCCTTGGCGCGCCGACGGAGGCGGGGGCCGGCGCCGCATCGGCCGCCGCCGTCTCGCCGTCGAGCGATCGCAGCGAAGCGGCGCTGCGGCGCGCGAAGGCGCTGCTCGAGGACGCCCGCCCGGCGGGCGGCGAGCTGACCCGGGCGCTGCTCCGCGTCGTCCGCACCTACCCCGGGCTTTCGGCGGCGGGGCGCCGCGCTGCGGCACGGCTGCTCTCCCGGCCCACCGACCGACGGGATCCCGAGGGGAACTCCTGGCGGGCACCTGAGGCCGCCGTCTCACCGGCCTGCACGACGACCTTCTGCGTGCACTGGGTCGAGCGCACCCGGGACGCGCCGAGCCTTCGCGACGTGAACGGGTCGGCCGACGGCGACGGGGTGCCGGACTACGTGGAGGTCGCCCTGCTGATTGCCGAACATGCCTTCGCGGTCGAGAACGGGGAGCTCGGCTGGCGCCAGCCGAAGTCCGATCGGCGCCTCGGAGGCCGTGGCGGCAAGACCGACATCTACCTCGCCGACATCGGCGCCGCCGGGCTGTTCGGCTATGTCGCCCCCGACCGCGCCCAGGCTCGAGCGGGACGATTCCCACGCTCGCTCTACAGCTACCTGGTCCTCGACGACGACTACAGCCGCCGCCAGTTCTCCGGCACACTGCCGGCCGAGTCGCTCGCGGTGACCCTCGCCCATGAGTACAACCACGTGCTCGGATTCAGCTATGACTCCTTCCAGGACGCCTGGATGTCGGAGGCGACGGCGACCTGGATGGAGGACCAGGTCTTCGACTCCGTCAACGACTACCTGCGCTACATGGGCCGGTGGGTGCGGCGGGGGCGGGTGCCGCTGACCGCCAACTCGATCAAGATCTACGGCTCGGCGGTCTGGAACGCCTGGCTCGAGCGCAGCTACGGTCGCGACCTGATCCGGCGCGCGTGGGCGGGGGCGAGGCGGTCGCGGCCGGCCGGCTTCTCGGTCGAGAGCTACGGGCGGGCGATCCGCCGCGCCGGGCCCTCCGACTTCAACCGCGACTTCGCGCGCTTCGCCGCCGACCTCGCGGAGTGGCGGACCGCGAGCGTCTTCCCCGAGGGCCGTACCTACCCCGACGTTCCCCGCAGCGGCCGGCTCGGCTTGGGCCGTGCGAGCGTGCGCCGGCTCAACCACACCACCTTCCGGCTGCTCGGCATCCGCCCGACCCGGGCGAGGGCGCTGCGGGTCACCGCGAGGGTGCCGGCCGGGGTGACCGCGGCTCTGGCCTTGGTCGGACGCCTCGGCACCGAGACGCGCGGCCGGCCGGAGGTGCGGATGCGCCTCGCGCGCGGCGGCGGGCGGCTATCGCTGACCCTGCGCCGGCCCGATCGCTTCCAGCGGATCACCGCGATCGCGATCAACGCCGACACGAAGCAGCGTGGATTCAGCCCGCGCACGTTCGATTGGCGCTACCTGCGCGATCGGATCCCGTTCACGCTACGGGCGCGGTTGCGGCGCTGAGTCAGAGCAGGCGCTCAACGACGACGACGTCCTTCCACACCTCGTCGAGTCGGCCGTGGCGGCGGTGGACGCCGACTCCATCGGGCCCTAGCCGGCGAGCCGCGGCCGGTACTCGCCGAGCTCCCAGCCATGGTTGCGAAGCCAGGCGGCTCGCGATCGCCAGCCCGGGTAGGCCTCCGCAAGCAGGGCCCAGAAGGCCGGCGAGTGGTTCAGCTCACGCAGGTGGCACAGCTCGTGGACGACGACGTACTCGAGGACCTCGGCTGGGGCGATCAGCAGCCGCCAGGAGAAGGAGAGCGTGCCGCGGGTGGTGCAGGAGCCCCAGCGGGTCCGGGCGTCTCGCACCGCGATCCGCTCAGCGCGAAGCCCGAGCCTCGAGCCCTCCCGCGCCGCCACCTCGGTGAGCCGGCGTCGCGCCTCACGCCGGTACCAGCGCCTGATCGCGCCCTCGGCCTCCGCCGCGGGGCCGTTCACCCGCAGTCGCCCGGCGCGGAGCTCCGCCACGGAGCGGCTGCCCTTGCGCCGCTCGATCGGCAGCGGCTCGCCGCCGACCCAGACGACACCGGGATGATCGAGGCCGAGCAGTGGTCGCCGCGCCGCCTCGCGCTTCAGCTCCTCGACCTTGCGCGCGATCCAGTCCCGGTTTCGGCCGAGCACCCGTGCGATCTCGCGCTGGCCGGTGCCGACCGGGACGACCACCTCAGGCGGATGGTCCGTCGAGACCTTGATCGTCAGCCGCCGCGCCCGTGCCGACTCGCGGACGGCCACCTCCAGCGGGTCGTCGCCGAAGCGCAGGAGTACCGACGATCTCTTCATCGTTTCGGCGCCGAGTTTGATCCGACGGTCGGATCAAAAAGTCCCGGAACGGCGCCTGCCCCGGCGTCGCCGCAGGCGACTGCCGGGGCGCCGCCCTCGCGATCGTCGCTCTAGCCCGGGTCGGCGACCGGAACCGGCTCCGCCAGACCGGCCTCGGGGCTGATCAGGATCGCCCCCTCGCCGCTCGCATAGGCCTCCTCGCCGTGGTGGATCACGTCCAGCCCCAGCGCCTCCTCGCGCTCGCTGCTTCGCAGCGGCATCACCAATCCGATCAGGCGCAGCAACAGGTAGGTGGCGAAGAACGCGTAGAGGGGCGCTGCCAGCGCCGCCAGCGCCTGGTCGCCGAGCTGGGCCGCGTTGCCGTAGACGAAGCCGTCGGAGACGCCGTTCCAGGAGGCTTGCGCGAAGAACCCGATGAAGAGGATCCCGACGAACCCCGCGATGCCGTGGACGGCGAGCACGTCGAGCGTCTCGTCCACCTGGGTGCGCGGTCGGAAGGCAACCACCGCGTAGCAGGGCAGCGCCCCCAGGGCGCCGAGCAGCAGCGCGTATCCGGGGCTGACGAAGCCGCCGGCGGGGGTGATCAGGACGCAGCCGACGAGGATCGCCGTCGCGGCCCCGACCGCGGTCACCTGTCGGCCGCGCATCGCGTCGAGCAGGAACCAGGCGAGCAGGGTCGCCGCCGGCGTCAGCAGCGTGTTGGTGAACGCGAGTATCGAGTTGGACCCGGTGTTGAAGCCGCTGCCACCGTTGAAGCCGAACCAGCCGAACCACAGCAGGCCCGCGCCGAGCAGCACGTAGACGGTGTTGTGGGGCAGCAGCGCCTGCCGTCCGTAGTCCTTACGGGCGCCGATGACGAGCGCGGCGGCAAGCGCCGAGAACCCGGAGCCCATCTCGACCGGAACGCCGCCGGCGAAGTCCAGGGTGCCACCCTCGATCAGCCAGCCGCCCCCGAATGCCCAGTGGGCGAGGACGGCGTAAACGAGCACCGTCCACAGCGCGGCGAAGACGAGGAACGCTCCGAAGCGCATCCGCTCGACCACGGCGCCGGAGATGAGTGCCATGGTGATCACGCAGAAGGTGGTCTGGAAGGCCATGAACAGCAGATGCGGGATCGTCGTTCCCTCACGGGGCTCGAAGGTGACGTCCTGAAGGCCCAGGTGCCCGAACCCGCCGATCAGGTCGCCGGTCCCGTCGAAGGCGAGCGAGTAGCCGACGAGCACCCAGGTGACGACCGCGACCGCCATCGAGGCAACGCACATCATGTACGTGTTGAGAGCGTTCTTCGAGCGCACCAGTCCCGTGTAGAACAGCCCGAGGCCGATGGTCATCAGCAGCACCAGCGCGGTCGCGACGAGCATCCAGGCGGTGTCGCCGGTGTCGACCTGCGCGACTTGTGCGATCAGGCTCGGCATCTCGATCACGCCCCAACCGGCGTCACGGCGCCGTGGTCGGTCTCACCGGTGCGGATCCGGACCGCCCGCTCAAGCGGCAGCACGAAGATCTTGCCGTCGCCGACCTCGCCGGTGCGAGCGCCTGCGCGCAGAGCCTCGATCGTCGGCTCGACGAAGGAGTCAGAGACGGCGATCTCGAAGCGAACCTTGTCCGAGAGCC
>Ga0299913_10003239_pt1 | contig 13234 bp, 12 predicted proteins | sample RVTome_9_FD_201360 | JGI IMG/M metagenome (GOLD analysis project Ga0299913, IMG submission 201360) | Soil microbial communities from uranium-contaminated site in the Upper Colorado River Basin, Wyoming, United States - RVT155D38 (version 2) ... | reverse complement strand
TTGGCCCTCTTCGACTTCTTCACCCCATACAACAGGCTTATCTCGGCCATCTCGCCGCTCGGTCGCAACGCGCAAGGCAGGGTCGTGTGGCGGGGCTGGTTGCGGTCCCTCACCGTCGTCCCGGAGTGGCCCGGGCTTTGGATGTTCGCGGTGATGATGATCGCCACGGTCTCCTTCGACGGCGCAGCGGGGACCAATTGGTTCCGGACCATCACGGGCAATCTCGGTGACACGATGCTCGGGCGCACGTTCCTGCTCGTGGCCTCGGTCAATGTCATCGGTCTCGCCTATTACGGCGCGTCGGCGGCGGCGGCTGCACTGTCCGACAGCGATTGGACCACCAGACGGGTAGCGCAGCGATTTGCCCACACCCTGGTCCCGATCGGGCTCGCCTACGCCGTATCTCACTACTTCACCTTGATCCTCTTCGAGGGCCAACAGCTGTTTGCGGCCATCTCCGACCCCTTCGGGCTTGGATGGGACCTGTTCGGGACCGCCGAGCATCGGGTGGTCTTCTTCATCAGGTCGTCCACCCCCGTCTGGTTGCTCCAGGTCGCGTTTATCGTCGGTGGGCATCTCGTCGGGGTCGTCCTCGCCCATGACAGGTCATTACATGACTTCGGGAAGGACGCGGTGCGGTCTCAGTACGCGATGCTTGTCCTGATGATCGCCTTGACCAGTCTTGGCCTATTGATTCTCTCCGGATGACCGAGATCCATCACCAAGCCACCATCGACACCTCTCCCGGGGCCCGCACGCGGGTCGGGGCCTACTTCGCCCTCACCAAGCCTCGCATCATCGAGCTGCTCCTCATCACCACCGTCCCGGCCATGGTCCTGGCGGCCAAGAGCTGGCCCGGCACCTGGCTCGTCATCGCCACCCTGATCGGGGGAACGTTGTCCGCGGGAGGGGCCAACGCCCTCAACATGTACTACGACCGCGACATCGACGAGATCATGCGGCGCACGAGGACACGTCCCCTCGCCAGACACGAGGTAGAGCCGCGCAACGCCATGATCTTCGGTGTCGCCCTCGGTGCCCTCGGCTTCGTGTGGCTATGGGTGTTCACGACCCTGCTGGCCGCGGCCATCTCCACCGCCGCCCTGCTGTTCTACGTCTTCGTCTACACGAGAACCCTGAAGAGGTCCACGGTGCAGAACATCGTCATCGGCGGCGCCGCCGGAGCGGCTCCCACACTGGTCGGGTGGGCGGCCGTGTCGGGATCGGTGGGGGTACCGGCATGGGTGCTGTTCTTCGTCGTCTTCTACTGGACCCCGCCGCACTTCTGGGCCCTCGCCCTCCGCTACAAGGAAGACTACGCCGCGGCCGGGGTCCCCATGCTCCCGGTGGTCGCGGGTGTGCATGCGACGACTCGGCGCATGCTGCTCTACACGGGTCTCATGGTCGGCGTGTCGCTATTGCTCGTGCCTCTCGGGCGCATGTCGTGGATCTATATGGTCGCCGCCCTGGTTCTCGGCGCCTGGTTCCTGTGGGACACCTGGCGTGTCGTCCGTCGGCCCGAGGAGGCGATGAGACTGTTCACGACCTCGACCGTCTATCTCTCCGCCTTGTTCGCCTCCGTGATGCTCGACGTCCTGCTGTGAGACGTCTCCTCCTCTTCGCGACCGTGGGTCTGTTGGTGGCGGCATGCTCCAGCGACACCAGCTCGCTGGGGCAAATGGCATCTAGCCCCGGCTCGATCGGGACCGGCGAGCAGCGGATCCTCATCGGAGTGATCGATCTCCCCACAGGGGAGATGGTCGCCCGGCCCGACATCACACCGGTGGCGGTGCTTCGTGACGACATCGGGTCGCCACTGGGCGAATACGAGGGGGAGTTCCTCTGGACGATCCCCGACGTGGTCGGTCTCTACGCGTTCTACGTCGACATCCCCGGGCCGGCGACGTACCAGCTGACCATCGACGCCGGGGAATTGGGGGAACTGGCACCCATCGGATTCGTCGCCGCCGAAGACCCGGTTCAAGTGGCCGTGGGCGAGCAGGCCCCGGCCTCGGAGTCGAGGACCCTGGAAGATGCCGGGATCGAGGATCTGACCTCCGACCCCACCCCCGACGAGACGTTCTACGAGATGACCGTCGCCGAGGCAGTCGAGTCGGGGCCCTCGGTCCTCGTCTTTGCCACCCCCGCGTGGTGCACCTCCCAGTCATGCGGCCCGATGCTCGACCAGGTGCAGGCGCTGAGGTCCGAGTACCCCGATCTCAACTACGTCCACGTCGAGATCTACGAGAACATCCACGTCACCGATCGCGAAGACCTGGTGGTGGTCCCCCCTGTGGAAGAGTGGGGTCTGCCTTCGGAACCGTGGCTATACGTGACCGACGCAGGTGGGGTGGTCACCGCCGCTTTCGAGGGCGCCCTGTCCGACGAGGAGCTGCGGGCGGCCCTCGACCAGGTCTCCAACTGACCGTCCATCACCCAGTGTGCAATGGCGCGTTGCCGAGCGCCCGGGTGCACATCCCATCGGGGTCATCCCATCCCCAGCTGGAGCTGGATCATCTCAACCGTCTCTCCCATCATCTTCTCCACCAGGGCGGCGCGGAGGTCGGTGGTCTCGGCAGCGAGCACCTTCTGCAGATCGAAGGCCTGCAACCCGGCTAGCTGGGCGAGTTGATAGATGGCTTGAACGGGGTCCTCCGAGAGCTCCGGCGCATCCGGCTCCAGCTCCGGATTCAGCTCCGCGGCGATGGCCAGCAGACCGGGGAGACGATCGGCTGCCGACTCGAGCGACCTCATGCCATCCTCCGACAGCGGCTCGTCCTCCAGGTCCTCTACGATCGCCAGCGGATAGGGGTCGGACTCCTGCCACTCGACGACCCGGAACCGGGTGCGCCCGAGGGCCACGAGAGCGAGAGTCCCGTCCTCGTGGAGGCCGGAGCCGACTATGTAGGCGGTGCACCCGATGTCGTAGGTCGGATTGTCGTCCCGGGACTCGATGCCTCTCTCGATGAGCACGACACCGAACTCACGGTCGTGATCGATGATGTCGGCATACATTTGGAGATATCTCGGCTCGAACAGACGCAGCGGGAGAGCCATACCGGGGAGGAGGGTCATCCCCAGGGGAAACATCGGAAGCCGGCGACTCTGCGTCACGTACCCCTCAGCTTGTCGGGCAACCCTGCCCCGCGTCAAACCTCACATGAGGATCTTCGACGCCCATTTGGTGTCCGGACGGCTCCATCTGCACGGCTCTCGATGAAGTTGGTCGGTACTTCTCAATCTCCGTAAGATGCCGTCCCGATGGCCCCGATCCGCCGACGCCTCATCCGAATTGCCGCCCTTGTCGGTTCGGCCTTCCTCCTCACGGCGTGTTCGATCATCGAGCTGGAGGAGAACCCACTCACCACATTCGAGCCGGCCGGGCCATTCGCCGAGCAGATCGACGGGCTGTTCTGGTTGGTTTTCTGGATCGCAACAGGGGTCTTCGTCCTGGTCATGGGGGGGCTCATCTTCATCCTCTTCGTCTTCCGGGATCGGGGGAAAGCCGATCAGAAGGAGCCCAAGCAGCTCCATGGGAGCCCCAAGCTCGAGGTCCTGTGGACCGTCATACCAGCGCTGATCCTGGCTGCCATCGCGGTCCCCACCGTCTCTTCGATCTTCGACCTCACCGAGTGCAGCCCCGACGCCATGGAGGTGGAGGTCATCGGCCACCAGTGGTGGTTCGAGTACAACTACCCGGAGGCCGACATCCGCACGGCGAACGTCATGGTCGTGCCCGCCGGTCAGGAGATCTGTGCCCAGATGACCTCCGAGGACGTGTTGCACAACTTCTGGATCCCGGCTCTCAACGGAAAGCGCTACCTGGTTCCCGGCCAGACGACACAGCTTCGTCTCCAGGCCGACGAACCGGGTGAGTACTGGGGCCATTGCGCAGAGTTCTGCGGTCTCTCCCATTCCCTCATGCGGGCGAGGGTTCACGCCGTGAGCGAGGCCGAGTTCGACCTATGGATCGAGGGCCAGCAGCAGCCCGCGATCCTTCCCGAGGAGGACGATCCCGGCTACGAGGGCTACCAGGTGTTCCTGAACAAGGGCTGTATCCAGTGCCACACCATGAGATTCGACGACGCGGAAGCATCCAATCTCATCGCGCCTGAGGCGTTCAGCGGCCCTGAGTTGACGCACTTCGCCTCCCGCAACGTGTTCGCCGGGGCGGCTCTGCCCGAGGAGGACGAGTCCTACGACGAGTCGTTGAAGCGATGGCTGGAGAACCCCCCGCAGGTCAAGCCGGGCAGCTTCATGCCCGACCTCGGTTTGACCGAAGCAGAAATCGACGCTCTCATCCTCTGGCTGGAGACCACCGAATGACAGCCACAGCCGAACGCCCGACCACAACGATCTTCCGACGCCCCAAGTCCACCACGGGTCTATGGGGATGGGTCACCACGGTCGACCACAAGAAGATCGGGATCATGTACGGCTACGCCGCCTTCACCTTCTTCATCATCGGTGGCATCGAGGCTCTCCTTCTCCGGATCCAGCTCGCCCAGGCGAACAGTGAGTTCCTGACCGCCGGCGCATACAACGCCCTGTTCACGATGCACGGCACGACGATGATCTTCCTCTTCGTGATGCCGGTGTCGGCGGCGTTCATGAACTACATGCTCCCTTTGTTGATCGGGGCGCGCGACGTTGCGTTCCCCCGTCTCAACGCCCTCTCCTGGTGGATCTTCTTCTTCGGCGGGATCTTCCTCTACAGCACGTTCATCTTCGGGACATCGGTGGCACCGATCAGCCCCGACGGGATCACCGGCAACCTCGCCGCCGGGGGCGGCCCGGGCTCGTTCAACTTCCTCGCCGACTCGCCGGACGGGGGGTGGTTCGGGTACCAGCCAAATGCAGGGCCGCTCTATTCGCCGGGGACAGCCATGGACTACTGGGCGTTCGGCCTGCAGATCCTCGGTCTCGCTTCGCTGATCTCCTCGATCAACTTCATCGTCACGGTCTTCAACATGCGAGCCAAGGGGATGCGTCTTCTCCGCATGCCGGTGTTCGCCTGGATGTCGACGGTGGTGGCGTTTCTCCTGCTGTTCTCGCTGCCGATCATCGCTGTCGCCCTGTTCATGGTCGCCTTCGACCGTCAGTTCGGGACTCTCTTCTTCGCCCCGGTAGGGGGTGGTGACCCGATCCTCTGGCAGCACCTGTTCTGGCTCTTCGGGCATCCCGAGGTGTACATCCTGATCCTCCCCGCCATGGGCATCGTGTCCGAGGTGCTCCCGGTCTTCAGCCGCAAGCCCTTGTTCGGCTATTCGGCGGTGGTGTTCGCCGGTGCAGCGATCGCCTTCCTCGGCTTCGGTGTATGGGCGCACCACATGTTCGCCTCCGGGATAACACCGGTCGCCCAGGCTGCCTTCGGCCTGGCGACCATGACGATCGCCATCCCCACCGGCATCAAGATCTTCAACTGGATGGGCACCATGTGGGGCGGCCGACTCTGGCTGTCGACGCCCATGCTCTTCGCCATGGGATTCGTTGCCATGTTCACCATCGGCGGTCTCTCTGGCGTCACCCACTCCATCGTCCCCTCCGATTGGCAACAGACCGACACCTACTACATCGTGGCTCACTTCCACTACGTGCTCTTCGGTGGCGCCGTGTTCGGGATCTTCGCCGGGCTGTATTACTGGTTCCCGAAGCTGACCGGCCGCGTCATGAGTGAGAGATTGGGCAAGACCCACTTCTGGCTCATGTTCCTCGGTTTCAACCTCACCTTCGCCCCGATGCATTGGCTGGGCTTGCAGGGCATGGTCCGCCGAACCTGGAAGTACGCCCCCGAGGCCGGACTCGAGACCTGGAACATCGCAGTGACCATCGGTGCTTTCACCATCGCGCTTTCGATCGCGGTGTTCATGTACAACTGGTACCACAGTCGGCGCCATGGCAGGCCGTCCGGTCTCGATCCGTGGGACGCGAGGACTCTCGAGTGGACCATCCCCAACCCGACCCCGGAGTACAACTTCGCCACGGCACCAGAGGTCACGAGGCTCGACCAGTTCTGGCACCTGAAGTACGACGAAGACGAGGAGGGTCGTGCGGTCCGCAAACCTGAAGCGGACGGGCTGATCGCCGATCTCGAGTATGACGGGCGCAACCCGAAGTCACCGATACATCTCCCCGCGCCCTCGTACTTCCCGTTCGTGATGGCCATGGGGCTGCCGATCATCTTCTATGGCGTGATCTATCACACGACGATGTGGGGCAAGGTCATGATCGCCATCGGCGCGGTGGTCAGTCTCACGGCTCTCATCGGATGGGCAATGGAGCCGTTGGAGGAGCCGTTTTCGCCTACGGGCGACGACGGTGCAGTTGCTGACGCAACTGCTCCTCGAGGGGGGGTCGTCATCGAGCGGGCCGACTTCCTGAGCTCCGATGCCGAGGAGGAGGTGGTCCCGCATGAGTGACGTCGCTGCGTCTCCGGCTGGCGCCGAAGACGTTGCAGATGCCATGGCATCTGCACACGATGTCGACCTCGGTCACCACGAGGAGCACGAGTCGACCGGCATCGAAAACCGAAAGTTGGGCATGTGGGTGTTCCTCAGCTCGGAGTTCCTCTTCTTCGGCGCCCTCATCACCAACTACCTGCTCTACTCCAACCGGGGCGGTTTCGAGGGCACCTACCCGGCGGCGATCTACGACATCCCCTTCACCTCGGTGAGCTCGTTCGTGCTCCTCATGTCCTCGCTGACGATGGTCCTCGCCCACAACGCCCTTTCCCGGAACGACCAGCACGGTGCCCGCACCTGGCTGTTCGCCACGGCTGCCCTGGGCTCGGTCTTCCTGGGAGGCCAGGTCTTCGAGTTCACCGAGTTCATCGTCGAGTACGACATGACACTGTCCACCAACCCGGCGGCATCGGCTTTCTATGTGCTCACCGGGTTCCACGGAACCCACGTCGCGATCGGCATCATCATGCTGCTTTCGCTGTGGGGGATCTCTCGCCGGCAGAACGGTCTCAGCGAGAAGCAGGGTTTGAACCTCGAGTTGGTCGGTCTCTACTGGCACTTCGTCGACATCATCTGGATCGTGATCTTCACCGTCGTCTATCTGCTCTCGATCCCACCGACATGAGCTCCGAGCATCAGGCCCACCCGACGCCAGGGCAGTACTGGAAGATCGCCGCCTTCCTCGCCGCGGTCACGGCTCTGGAAGTCGCCATGTTCTACATCGACCGCCAGTTGGGGCTCGGGTTCCTCAACGCCGCGATCCTCATCCTGCTCTCGGCCATCAAGTTCCTGGTGGTCGTGGGCTGGTTCATGCACGTCAGGTACGAAAAGCCCATGATCAGCCGCTTCTTCACCGCCGGTTTCGTCCTGGCCTGCGGTCTCTACCTGGTGGTCCTGTCCGCCCTCGGCGTCGTCGCCATCCGCGGCGGCTGAGGCCGCCGCCAGGTCGAGTGTGCACGTTTGCGCGCTCACCGCGCTCTGGTGCACAGTCGGTCTTTCAATCGGGTCGAGTGTGCACGTGTGCGCGCTCAGTGCGCCCTGGTGCACGGTCGACATCCAAAGCCCGCCTTCGCCATCGTGACGGACCCTGGTAAAACAACCGCGATGACCAAACCTCTCGAACCCGGTCGTTTCTTCCTGCCGGGCCCGACCGAGGTCCATCCCGAGGTGCTCGCCGCCCAGAACGGCCCCATGATCGGGCATCGGGGCACGGCCATCGAGGACCTGTTCGCATCGATCGACGCCGGTTTGAGACCGGTGTTCCAGACCGAGCGACCCGTGATCGTCTCGACCTCGTCCGCCTCCGGTTTGATGGAGGCCTCGGTCCGCAACGGTGTGGTCGACGGAAAGGTGCTCAGTCTGGTCAACGGGGCGTTCTCCGACCGTTTTGCGAAGATCTCGGTGTCCTGTGGCCATGACGTCGACCGGTTCGAGGTCGACTGGGGGAAGGTCCATTCGCCCGAAGACGTGGCATCCCGGCTCCGGGCCGACCGCTACGACGCGGTGACCCTGTCCCAGTCGGAGACCTCGACCGGAGCACTCCAGGATCTCGAGGCGATCGCTCGTGTCGTCGAGGAGCATGAAGACACACTGCTCCTGGTCGACTCGGTCACCGGCATCGGCGGCGCCGAGACCCACACCGACGCCTGGGGAGTCGACTTCATCCTCACCGGCTCGCAGAAAGCGCTGGCGCTGCCACCTGGGCTCGCGTTCGGCGTCGCCAACGAGGCCATGCTGGAGAGGTCCGCCAAGGCGCCGGCGAAGGGCTGGTATTTCGACCTGGTCGAGCTCCACGACCAGATCACCGAATTCCAGACCCCGGCGACACCCGCCATCTCGCTGCTCTATGCCCTCGACTTCCAATTGGCGCGGATCGCCGAGGAGACCATCGAGGTGCGATGGCAGCGTCATTCCGCCATGCAGCAGCGCACCTTCGAATGGGTCGACGAGATGAAGGACAAGGGTCTCGAGATCGGTGTGTTTGCGGAGGAGGGCCACCGGTCGCCGACCGTGACCTGCGTTGCCACCGACGACGCCCGGCGGGTGGTGGCCGAGTTGTTCGAGCGGGGATGGGTGATCGGCGGCGGCTACGGCAAGCTGAAGGACTCGACCATCCGCATCGGTCACATGGGAGACCACACGACGGACGAGCTGGAATCCCTCCTCGAAGTTCTCACAGACGTGATGACATGACCCATCGGGTCCTGGTCACCGACGCGGTGGCCGTTTCCGGCTTGGGGCCGCTCGTCGACGAGGAGACGATCGAGTTGGTCTCTGTCGACGACTCGGCGAGTGAGGAATTCGTCTCCGCATTGCGGACCGCTGACGCCTTGATCGTTCGCAGCGCTACCAGGGTCACCAGGGAATTGCTCTCGCTGGCGCCTCGTCTGAAGGCCGTCGGCCGAGCGGGCGTGGGCGTCGACAACGTCGATCTCCCCGCCGCCTCCGAGCGGGGTGTGGCTGTGTTCAACGCACCCGGGGGCAACACCATCGCCGCCGCGGAGCTGACGATCGCCCTTTTGATCTCCGTGGCCCGCAAGATCCCGGCAGCCGAAGCATCGTTGCGCAGCGGCCTCTGGGACCGGGCCGCCTTCAAAGGAGTAGAACTTAGGGGCAAGACCCTTGGCCTCATCGGCGCGGGCCGGATCGGGAGCGAAGTCGCGGTCCGCTGCCAGGCTTTCGAGATGGACGTCATCACGTACGATCCCTATCTGTCCCCGGCCAGGGCCGACGAGCTCGGCGTGGAGATGGTCAGTCTGGACAAGGTGATCGAGAGGTCCGACTTCGTCTCGATCCACGTACCACTCAACGACGAGACTCGTGGGCTCATCGCGTCCGACGCGTTGGGCCGGATGAAGCCCACGGCGTTCGTCGTCAACGCTTCCCGCGGCGGTGTCGTCGACGAGACGGCACTGACGAAGGCCCTGCACAACGGCGACATCGCGGGAGCCGCCCTCGACGTGTACGAGAGTGAGCCCCTGGCGGCAGATTCCCCACTCCGCGACGCCCCGAACCTCGTGTTGACGCCACATCTGGGTGCGTCGACCGCCGAGGCCCAGGTCAATGTGGCCACCGAGGTGGCGGAGAAGATCAGGATCCTGATCGAGACGGGGAGTCTCTCCGATGCGGTGAACGCATCGGATCTCGGTTAGCCGTCCTCAGATCAGCTGGACGACTGCCTCTTCCTCGGCGGGCTCCTCGGCGTGATCGTCTCCCTGTGTGGCGAACAGCACAGAGATGATGATGACCAGGACCACACCGATCCCGACGACGGCGACCATCACGTCCCCCAAGGATATGCGCATCTCCGGTCGTGAGCCGGCCAGGGCGGCGAAACCCAGGATCCCGGCTGCAGCGATGATCGCTACGAGGGCGCCACCAACGCCCGGTGCCAGGTGGTTGGACTCGATGAGGGTGAAGGCGAACGGCAGCACCAGAAGGGCGAGGATGAGAAGGCCGGCGACGGGGATGCTCACGGCGTTGCTGAGACGCGTCTTGACCGTCCTCACCTCCTCTGTGTCCGTATCTTCCACGGCCACCGGCACACCGAGCAGCTGCGGCACCAGGGCGGTGGCGGCGCCCAGGATGGCTCCTCCGATGACCATCACGAACAGTGTGGCCAGCACCGGGAGCTGAACCAGCGGCGGGTCGGAGCCCTCGACGGCGCTGCCGAAGCCGTTGAGCATCGCCGCGGCGATGATGCCGAGGACCAGCCCGATGATCGCCCCGAGCCAGGCTGTGGCCGCCTTGGAGCCGGAAAGCTGCATGGCGGGGTTGGTCCACGCCGTCGCGGCCCGAGACATTCCGGCGACGATGGCGCCGAACGCCACGCTGACCAGGGAGATGACGATCACGATGCTGGTCGGGTTGATCTGGACGACGGGTCCTGCACCTTCGATCGCCGTGGTGGATGGAGCCCAGAATGCGCTCGCCACCAGGAAGCCGACGACCCCGAGGGCGGCACCGGTCCAGGCGCCGATGCGCACCGCGGTCTTGACCCGTGAGGCGAGGGGGACAGGTTCCAGGGGCTCCGGCTCCGGTTTGTGGCCCACCTCGGGTGCCGCAGTCGGCGGCGCGGCCGGCTCGTCGATGACCGCGACAGCGGCGGCGGTGGCCGGCTCCTCCTGCACCTCTTTGTCGGGTTCCGGCTCAGACGCGGGCGCCGCCTCTGGCTCACTTTCCGCGGCTGAGGGGGCTGGTGCGGGAGCACCGCCTCCCCAGGCCGCGAGGATGTCGTCCACCGAGCTGCCGTTGGCGGCGGCGCGGGCCGCTGCCGACCGTCTCACCAGCTCCGGAGGGGTGCCCAGGGCGTTGCTGGCCGCCTCGAGAAGATCACTCACGGTGGCGCACTCTAGCGGTAGGACCTGGGCTCAAACATCTCGGGAAACCGGTCGCCTCGGGGTCATCCGGCGTTCCGCTCATCCCTCCAGGCCAGCCACTCGGCCACCGGGGAGAAGTCGAAGCCGGTATTGCCGTCGAAACCAAGCGTGACCATGGTCGCCCCCGCTGCAACCAGTTGGTCTCCCAGCTCCACCCGGGCCGGATTGACGCCGCTGGACCTTTGGATCTGCGACGGATCCCGCCCGATTTCGGCGCAGTGCCTATCGAGAACCTGGTTCTTGTGACGGATGACGTCCGGTTGGCCGAAACCGTGCCAGATGTCGGCGAACTCGGCGGTATAGCGAAGCGTCTTCTTCTCTCCTCCGCCGCCGATGAGGATCGGGATGTCTCTGGTGGGCGCAGGGTTCAGCTTGGATAACCGTGCCTCGATGCGGGGGAGGGCCTGTCTCAGATCGGCGAGTCTCGAGCCTGCAGTGCCGAACTCGTAACCGTATTCGTCATAGTCCCTCTCGAACCAGCCGGCGCCGATGCCGAGGATGAGTCGGCCGCTCGACGCATGGTCCACTGTCCTCGCCATGTCGGCCAGGAGCTCGGGGTTCCGGTAGCTGTTACATGTGACCAAGGCACCGATCTCGACGCGCTCGGTCACCTCGGCCCAGGAGCCGAGCATGGTCCAGCACTCGAAGTGTTTGCCGTCAGGTGGGCCGGAGAGCGGATGGAAGTGGTCCCAGTTGAAGATGATGTCCACTCCCATCTCCTCCCCACGGACGACGGCGTCACGGATCTCGGAGTACTCGGCGTGTTGAGGCTGGAGTTGCAGGGCGACGCGGATCGGATGGGTCATTCGAAGATGCTCCTGGCTGGGGTCCCGGCGACCATATACAGAGCTGGTCAATCGATCCCGTGGAGGGTGTCCACGATGAGCTCGTCGACTACTGCCTGCAGGGCCTCGTGCTCAGACGCCCCGGCATCCAGGGCGCTCTCGTAGGCCCTCACCTGTCGTTGGGCGCTGGTGCCGTCGGAGACGATCGCCCGGGCATGACGCACCTCGTCGCGCACTCCGAACTCGACGGCATCCTGGGCGACGACCTCGATCATCTCCTCGACGAGATCTGGGAAAGGGACCAGTGCTCCCTTTCCGAAGTCCACGAGTGTCCCGGTGGTCCCGTAGCGCTGGGCACGCCACACGTTCTCCTCGATGATCCCGGGGGAATAGACCCGCCATCTCTGATTGTTGCGCCGCAGCCGATAGAGATAGCCGAGCAGCGACTGGTACAGGGCTGCGACGGTCATTGCGTCGTCGAGACGTGTGCAGACGTCGCTTATCCGCATCTCGAGCGTCGGGTAGCGGCTGGATGGCCTTATGTCCCACCAGAGCTTGGAGGCGTCTTCGATGAGCCCGGCGCTGACGAGGATGTCGACATGGCGCTCGTATTCGCCCCAGGAGACGAACTCCTCGGGCATACCCGTTCGAGGCAGGTTCTGGAAGATGACGAGGCGGTAGGCCTGCAGCCCTGTCAGCGCACCGTCCCAGAAGGGAGAGGAACAAGACAAGGCGAGGAGATGGGGCAAGAAATACCGCACCTGATTCATCAGGTCGATGCGCAGGTGGTCGTCTTCGATGCCGACGTGGACGTGCATGCCACAGATCACGAGCTGACGGGCCACTTGCTGGTAGTCGGCCTGAATCCGAATGTATCGGGGATCGGGGGTGGTTTCCTGCTGTGCCCAGTTGGCGAAGGGATGAGTCGACGAGGCAATGATGGCCGCGCCGTATTCGCTGACGACCTTGGACAGGTCGCGTCTCAGGCTGGCGAGATCGTCCCGGGCCTCGGAGACCCTGGCGCAGACCTTGGTGCCCACCTCGATCTGTGCCTGCAGGAACTCATGGGTCACCTGTGACCCGAGGACGTCATTGAGGGCCTGCCACATCTCTCTCGGAGGCTTGTTGAACAGGTCCCGCGTCTCGCGGTCGACGACGAGGTACTCCTCCTCGATCCCGATGGTGAATTCCGGCCGCTCGATCACGAGCCGGACATTAGAGATCGCCGTTGCTCGGCACAGACCTCTCGCACGTGACACCCCGCCAGGTGGTCGTTCACCAAACCCATTGCCTGCATGAAGGCGTAGACACTGGTCGGGCCCACGAACGACCAGCCCCGGCGCTTGAGATCCTTGGACAAAGCCACCGAGGTCTCGGTCGTGGCCGCGATCTCGCTCGGCGCCGGGTCCTCGGGGCTCGCCCACGACCAGAAGTAGGCGCTCAGGGAGCCGCTTTCGTCGATCAGCTCGAGGGCACGGGCGGCGTTGTTGATGGTGGAGCGAATCTTGCCCTCGTGCCGAACGATGCGCTCGTCGGCGAGGAGGCGGGCCACGTCGTCATCGTCGAAGGATGCAACCTTCAGAGGGTCGAATCCGGAGAACCCGGCCCG
>Ga0299913_10003238_pt1 | contig 13244 bp, 12 predicted proteins | sample RVTome_9_FD_201360 | JGI IMG/M metagenome (GOLD analysis project Ga0299913, IMG submission 201360) | Soil microbial communities from uranium-contaminated site in the Upper Colorado River Basin, Wyoming, United States - RVT155D38 (version 2) ... | reverse complement strand
GCCGAGCCCCTTCAGACCCTTGCCCGACGACATCTGCCTCACGAGCTTCCGGACCTGGTCGAACTGCTTCACGAGTCGGTTCACGTCCTGGATCGTCATGCCCGACCCGGCGGCGATCCGCTTGCGGCGCGATCCGTTCATCACGGCCGGGTCGTTGCGTTCCTCGCGGGTCATGGACCGGATGATCGCCTCGACCTTGGGGATCTGCTGGTCGACCTGAACGTCGCCGATCGGCAGCTTCGAGGCGCCCGGCAGCATTCCTAAAACGCTCGACAGCGGTCCCATCTTCTTCAGGGCCTGTAACTGCGACAGGAAGTCTTCAAAGGTGAAGTCGGCGCGTCTGAGCTTCTCTTCAAGCCGCTTGGCCTCGGCCTCGTCGAAGGCTCCTTCGGCCTTCTCGATCAGCGTCATCATGTCGCCCATGCCGAGGATCCGGGACGCCATGCGGTCCGGATAGAACGGCTCGAGATCGGCGAGCTTCTCTCCGATCCCCGCGAACTTGATCGGCCGCCCGGTGACGAAGCTCATCGACAGGGCCGCTCCGCCGCGAGCGTCACCGTCGAGCTTGGTCAACACGATCCCCGTCACCTCGACGTGGCGAAGGAAGGATTCAGCGACATTGACCGCGTCCTGCCCGGTCATCGCGTCGCAGGTAAGCAACGTCTCCGTCGGTTGGACCGCGGCGGCGACATCGCTCAACTCGGTCATGAGCTCGGGATCGACATGCATCCGTCCCGCGGTATCCACGATGAGGTCGGTGAAAGCCTCGTCGCGCGCGTGAGCCAGGGCCTGAGTCGCGAAGCGAGGGGCGTTGGTGGCCGCATGGTCGGCAACGACCGGCACCGAGATCTGTTCCCCGAGGAGCTCCAACTGACGGATCGCGGCCGGGCGTCGTAGGTCACATGCCGCCAGCAGCGGTTTGCGGCCTTCGCTCTTCAGAAGACGAGCGAGCTTCGCGGCGGCAGTCGTCTTCCCCGAACCTTGAAGGCCGGCGATGAGGATCACGCGCGGGGGCTTGTCCGACACCTCGAGCCGTGCAGCCTCGTGTCCCAACACGTCGACGAGGGCCGCGTGGACGATCTTGATGACCTGCTGTGCGGGGGTGAGGCTCTTGTGGATCTCCGCTCCTGCGGCGCGCTCCCGTATGTCGGTTACGAACGCCTTGACGACCTTTAGCGCGACATCCGCTTCCAGCAATGCCAGGCGGATCTCGCGCAGCACCTCGTCGATCTGCTTCTCGTTGAGACGCCCGCGCGACTTCAGCCGCGTGAAGATGTCGTCGAGCCGCCCACTCAGGTTCTCGAACATTAGAGGTACCTCCGGAGGCCCGAGCGCAGGTCGATCGGCTCGATCTTGAGGGTCTTGGTGAGCTCCGTGTTGTCGGCGAGCCCATCCTGGACCGCGAAGTCGATCACTCCGGGCGTCATCGGCGGCTTAGGCAGGAGAACGAGCGGAGCGACGCCCACCTTCGCCAGCGGCGCGGGTATCGGGACCACCAGGCGCCTCTTGCCCATAACCTCGAGCAACGTCTTGATCACGTCGTTCATCGTCAGCACATCGGGCCCGCCGATCTCGTATACCCGGCCCCAGGTGTCGTCCCCGTCGACGATGCGGACGACCGCCGCGGCGATGTCCTCCACGTATACCGGCTGGATGTATTGCGGGGCGACCCCGATGCGCGGCACGACCGGCGAGAACCGGGCGATCGCCGCGAACTTGTTGAGGGCCTGGTCCTCTGGACCATAGGCCCACGAGGGGCGGACGATCGCCCATCTCAGCGAGCTCGCGCGCAACGAGTCCTCGGCCCGCCCCTTCGCCCGATACCAGGTCTTTTCGCTGCCGGCATCCGCGCCGGCGCCGCTGATATAGACGAACCTCGGGACGTTCGCGCGCTCGGCTTCGGAGATCAGGTTCTCGGTGCCGTACCGGTCGTAGCGGTCGAACGTCAGGCCCTTACGGGGGATCTCGACCGGATAGTTGGGCAGCTGCACCACACCAACCACGACATCCGCTCCCGCGAGGATCCCGGACAACGTCGCAGGCTCTGTGACGTCCCCTCGGATCGCCGAGGCTCGCTCGAGCTGGGAGATCTTCGAGGCACGCGCCGGGTTCCGTCCCAGCACGGTGACGTCATGACCGGCTGCGAGCAGAGCGCGCACGATGTAGCGACCTACGAAACCGGTGCCTCCTGCTACTACAGCGTTCATTAACTTAGGAGTGCGTCGACGAAGGCCTTGGGCTCGAACGCTTCGAGATCGTCGATCCCCTCGCCGACCCCGATGAGCTTGATCGGGATACCCAGGTCCCGTTCGATCGCAAGCGCGATCCCGCCCTTCGCCGTGCCGTCGAGCTTCGACAGGACGACCCCGGTCACGCCCGCCGACGCGGCGAACTCGCGTGCTTGGACCAACCCGTTCTGACCTGCGGTTGCATCGATGACCAGCAACGACTCGTGGACGACCCCATCTTTCTCGATAACGCGGCGGACCTTGGCCAACTCGTCCATCAATGGGGTCTTCGTGTGGAGGCGTCCGGCGGTATCGACGATCAGGACATCGAGCGAACGCGCACGAGCGTGCTGGTATGCATCGAACGCGACCGCCCCGGGATCTGCACCGGGCTGATGCTTGACCAGTTGGGCGCCCGCACGTTGTGCCCAGACCCCCAGTTGTTCGTCGGCCGCCGCGCGGAAAGTGTCGGCGGCCGCGACCGCGACCGTCCGCTCCCGCTGGATCAGGTCCCGAGCGAGCTTGCCGATCGTGGTGGTCTTGCCCGTGCCGTTGACGCCGATAACGATCCACACGGTCGGACCGGCATCCGACATCGCCAGCCCTCGGTCGGTCTCGCCGTCGAAACCCGCGAGGAGACGCTCCGACAAGAGGGACCTGACTTCGTCGGCGGTGGTGGCCCGCTTCTCACGCGCGGCGGTACGGAGCTCGTTGGCGATCTCGGTGGCAAGCTCGACGCCCACGTCCGCCTGGATCAACGTCGCCTCGATGTCCTCCCACGTCTCTTCGTCCGGAGCTCGCCCCAACGTCTGCGCGAGCCGGTCGGCGAGGAACTCACGCGACCGCGCGAGACGCGTTCGGAGACTCGGTCGCTCCGCGGGAGCCTCGACCACCGGTTGCGCTTCGGGCTCGACCTCGGTGATCGTCGTAGGGGGTTGCTCGATCTCCCGCGGCGGAGCTTCGCCGCGCCGGCGCACGCCGATCCAGGCGAGCGCGATCAGGACGACGAACGCAGCAACTATGAGTAGTTCCGGGCCGATCCCTTCAGGCATCTCTCCAGGCTAAACGAGGTGCCGAGCACCGCTCGCGCGCTAGAGAACCACGAACGACCACCGCTTTTCCGATCGTTCGCCACGCGTCATTTACGGAAGAACGGTGGTTTCCTCCATCCGCTTCGCGACGACGCGGGATACGCCGTCCTTGCTCATCGAGACGCCGTAAAGGACGTCGGCCGCCTCCATGGTCCGCTTCTGGTGGGTGACTATCAGGATCTGAGCGCGCTCCTCGAGCTCCTCGACCAGTTGCAGGAAGCGATGCAGGTTCACGTCGTCGAGCGCGGCCTCGACCTCGTCCAGGAGATAGAACGGAGAGGGTCTCGAGCGGAATATCGCGAAGAGGAACGCGAGCGCTACGAGCGACCGCTCGCCACCCGACAACAACGACAGCTTCTTAACGTTCTTGCCCGGGGGCCGGGCTTCGATGTCGATCCCCGTCCCAAGCAGGTCTTCCGGATCGGTGAGCTTGAGCGCGCCTTCCCCTCCCGGGAACAGGCGCTGGAACACACCTTCGAACTCCCTCGCTACGTCGTCGAAAGCTTCCCCGAACACACGCACGATCGTGTCGTCGACTTCGTGCACTATCTTCATGAGATCGCGCTTCGACCCACGAAGATCGTCCATCTGGGTGACCAGGAACTCCTCGCGCCCGGCGAGCTCGGAATATTCCTCGGCTGCATGAGGATTGACGGCGCCCAGTCTCCTCATCTCCCGGTCGGTCTTCTCGACCTCCGTCCGGATGGCGGGTTCTTCGGCTTCGGGATAGGGCTCGCGGGTCATCAGCTCCTCGACCGAGAGCCCCCATTCGTCCATAGCGCGTTCCGCGATCGCTTCGGTTCGCGCCCGCGTCTCCGCGTGCCGGACGGCAGCTTCGTTCCGTTTCCGTGAGGACTCCTCGAGCTGTTCCGCGAGATCGCGTTCCCGCGTCCTCAGCGCGTGAAGCCGGTTGTCGGATCCGGCAGCTTCGGCTCGGGCGGCCGTCGCTCGATCTCCCGCCTCCCTCGACCACCGGTTCGCGCGCTCGGCCCCCAGCTGCGCCGCACGCGAGACCTGGTCGGCACGCCGGCGGGCCCGATCGAGCTCACTGCGCCGGTGTTCGAGCCCGGACAACGCCGAGTGAGCGTCTGCGATCCCCGCGATCGCCTCTTCGGCGCGGGCTTGGGCGGCGAGGGCGCGCTCCTCTGTGCCGCGTGCTTCGATCTCCAAGCTGTTCCCGGTCGCCGTCGCGTCCGACTCTCGCTCGCGTGCCGCGCGCAACGTTGCTTCCGCTTCCTCCCGGGCCGCGCGGGCTTCGTCCACTGCGGCGCGACGCGCGGGTAACGAGGCACGTTCTTCGGTCGCGTCTCGTTCTGCCGTGGCAAGCGCATCCTTCGTGCGGGCCATCTCCTCGTCGAGGGCCGCCAGCTCGATCTCTTTGACCTCGGCGCGCCGCCGGGCCCCCCCGAGCCGTTCCGTCGCTCCTGCCATCAATGCGTCGAGGCGTCGAAGCTCCTCGTCGGCCGTAGCAACCTCGCTCCATCGTCCTTCGATAAGGGCCCCGGCAGATGCGAGCACCTCGGCCGCCTGGGCATCGTCGGCATGTGCGATCTCCGTCGCCGAGCGCGCTTGAAGGATCAGGGGGTCGATGCGTTGCGCGATGCCTGGAGCGTCACGCAACAGCTCTACGACATCGATCAAAGCCTGAAGCCGGGCATCCGCAGCCGCCCGCGTTGCATGCGACGAGCTGAGTTGATCGCGCAGCTCATCGGCTCGGTCGCGTGCCTCTTCGAGGCGAGCCTCCGCCGCTGCGGCCCCCTCCGCGGCGCCGTCGAGCTCGGTTTCGAGGGCCTCGACGTCCCTCTGGGCCGAAGCAACTGCTTCCTTAGAGGTCGACAGCTCGCGCGCGGCGATGTCGCGGCGCTCCACTGCGGCCTGCACGCGCGCCTCGATCGAACCGATCGTCGCGCGACCGGCTGCTTCGCTGCCCTCTGCGCGCACCAAGGCCTGTTGGGCGAGCGTTTCTTCGGACCGCGAGCTCGCCAGCAACCGTTCCGCCGTGTCCACCGCGTCGCGCTCGGCCTGAGCGGCGGCACGCGCCGAATCCGCGCGGCCGCGCGCATCCTCGGCCGTGACGCGCAACTCGTCAGCCGTTGTCCGCCACTTGCGCAGGTCCGATTCCAGCAGCCTGATCCGTTCGCGGTACCCCTCTTCCGTCTCCGCTGCGAGTCGCGCCGCTATCGTCTCGGCCCGTTCGGCGGCCAACCGGCTCAACGACGCGAGGCGATCCGCCGACCGCTCGATGCCGTAGGCCACCTCCTGGGCACGCTGAGCCCCCGCGGCAAACTCGTCGCGCTCGTTCGCTGCGGTTTCGAGCCGAGCACGCACATTGGCAAGCTCGTCCTCGAGCAACTCGACGCGGTGACCTTCGACGTCGGGGTCGAAGGTGGAGCCCAGGGTCGCAAGCCTGTGCAACTCGGTGGCCGCCAGCCGCTGACGGAGATCGCGATGGCGCGACATCAACTCCGAGTAGAGCGCGGCCGCCGAGGCCTGACGCTTCAGCGGCCGTAACGTCCGGCGAAGCTCGGATAGGACATCGTTCAGTCTCGTGAGGTTCTCGTCGACCCGTTCGATCTTGCGGAATGCACGATCCTTCCTCCGCCGGAACTTGCCGATCTGAGCAGCTTCCTCGATGAAGGCGCGTCGTTCGTCGGGCCGCGCGTGGAGGACCTGATCGAGCTGACCCTGGCCGACGACGGTATGGATGCTGCGTCCGATCCCCGTGTCCGAGAGGAGCTCGGTTATGTCCAGCAACCGGCACGGTGCGCCGTTTATCCGGTACTCGGACATGCCGGCGCGGTCGGTCGAACGAGCGATCGCAACCTCGTTGAGATCGAGAGGAAGGATGCGGGAGGTGTTGTCCAAAGTGAGCTCGACCTCGGCGATCCCCAGTCGGGGACGCCCATGAGAGCCCGCGAAGATCACGTCCTCCATCGACGCGCCTCGCATCGATGAGGGGGCCTGCGAGCCGAGGACCCACGACAGCGCGTCGGCGATGTTGGATTTCCCCGAGCCGTTCGGGCCCACGATGATGTTGACCCCCGGTTGGAACTCCAGAATCGTGGGGTCGGCGAACGACTTGAACCCTGCCAGGCGCAGGGCCTTGACAAACATCGCTTCAACCTAATGGGAGGGCGAGCGGTCGAGTCGCATTTAGCGAGGCCTTCGGTCGTCCACGTACGGGGGCTCCGAGGCGCATTCCGTTCATTGATGGGGATGACGATGTACGGGATGCGCCGAGGGAGCAGGCCCAGCGCCGTTCAGGCGCTCGGCCGTCGCGCCCCCCGGTAGGGGACGGCCGTGGGGCCGAACGGAACCGACGCGATCACTTGATCTTGAAGGTCTTCTCGTTCTTGGGGGGCTCGCGGTCGACCTGGACTCCGGCGACCCGGGCCCCCTTCGGGCCGGCGCGGCACAAACCGACCACGCGGTAGACCTCGTCGCGCGGTCCTTCGAGGACGGCTTCCAGGCGGCCGTCGGGGAGGTTCCGGACCCAGCCCGCAACTCCCTGCTCGGTGGCCTTGTCGGCGATGGCTTGACGGAACATCACGCCCTGGACGTCTCCCGAAACGAAGACGTGCACCCGGGTTCTATCTTCCACTCGCTTCCCTCCTGCTACTCACGACTGACATTGCGGGCATAGGTACGTGAAGCCGTCTCGATACGGCTCCTTCACTATCGGCGTGCGGCACCGGCGGCACGCCTCTCCTTCACGCTCGTAGACCTTCAACTCCAGTTGGAATTGACCGGGGTCGCCGTGAAGGTCGCGGAAGTTCACGCTCCCCCAGGTCGTGCCCCGTGCCTTCAGCGCTTCTTGAAGCGTCTCGATCAATGCGCGGTAGAGACGCCGGACGTCCTGCGAGCTCAGCTCGTTGGAGGGCCGGTCATAGCGCAACGCCGACGTCCACAGGATCTCATCGGAGTAGAGGTCGCCCAACCCAACGATGAAATCTTCATCCATGAGCAGGTCCTTCATCGGTTGCTCCCTCTCTTCGAGAAGGCCCGAGAAGTGGTGCCACGTGACCTGTTGCTCGAGCGGATCGATCGCGTGTTTCTTGAGCTCGGGCAGAGCCGCAACCTCGTCGTTGGAGGCGACGTAGATCTCGCTCGTTGCCTTGGGATCGAGCAACCGGAGCTGGCCTCCGATCGTGAAACCGATCACAACGTGGGTATGAGTCTCCAGCGGGTCCGACGCGCTGGTCTTGATCAGCTGACCGGTTTCGCCGAGATCGATCACCATCGTGTTGCCGTTGTCGAGCGCCAGCAGGATCTTCATGCCGGTCCGATCGACGCTCTCGAACTTCGCCTGCTCCAGCAGCGCTTGGAACTCCTTACGGCGGCCATGGCGCGGGATGATCTTCATCGCGTTGCGTGACGACGTGATCTCGACCTCCTTGATCCGCCGTCCGACGACCTCTTTCTCGAGGTCGCGTTTGATAACTTCGACCTCAACCAGCGCGGGCACCCGTTCCCCTTTCATCGAGCCGATCGAGGGCCGCGCGCGCAGCATGTTGCTCCGCTTCTTTCTTGCTGCGGCCGGTACCGGTGCCGGATTGCTCGCCCCCCACGTAGACGTGCGCGACGAAGCGCTTGTCGTGATCGGGCCCAGATGACGCCACTCGATAAGCCGGGACCTCGCCCGACACCCGAACGGCGATCTCTTGGAGGGCCGTCTTCGCGTCGTAGATCACATCGGTGGAGACAGCGGCTTCCAGCGCGTCGGTAAAGAGCGGGGTCAGGATCCGCGTCACGGCTTCGATGCCCTGGTCAACGTAGACGGCTCCGATGACGGCCTCGAACGTGTCCGCCAGCAACGACGCCTTGTCGCGGCCACCACTCGCCTCTTCACCCTTCCCCAGGAGGATGTGCTCGCCCAGCCCCACCGAACGCGCCAGATCTGCCAACGCGACGGTGTTCACGACAGCAGCTCTGAGTCGCGCCATCTCGCCTTCGGCCAAGTCGGGGAAGCTGCGGAAGATGAGGTCCGTGACGACGATCCCCAGCACGGCATCGCCGAGGAATTCGAGACGTTCGTTGTGCTCGAGCGGTGCGGGGCTCTCGAACGCGAACGAACGATGGGTCAGCGCCAACTCGTATAGGGGGCCGCGCTCGGGTGGAACCCCGAGCGCCTCGAGACCGGCCAGGGCCGTGCTATTCGGTTTCGACGGCCTGGCGGCCGGCGTAGTAGCCGCAGTTCGGACAGACCCGGTGGGGCATCTTGGGCTGCCGGCACTGAGGACAGGTCGAATGCGCGGGAGCCCCCACGCGCCAGTGAGCGCGCCGCATCCTCATCTTGGATCCCGTCTTGCGCCTCTTCGGAACTGCCATCTAGACCTCCTTCAACCGATCCTTCAGCGCGGACAGCTCCGCCCAGCGCGGATCCAACTCGTCTTCCGTGCACCCGCATGGGCCTCTGGAGAGGTCCTTGCCGCAACGAGCGCACATCCCTCTGCACATCTCTTCGCAAACGGGGTTCAGAGGCAGAGCGAGCGCCAGGGCGTCCCGGACCATCGGCTCCAGGTCGATCTCCTGACCCGCCACCCGGTACGAATCCTCGTCGGCGGCGGCCTCGTGGCCGGGGGCCACGAACAACTCGCACACGTCCACCGACACGTCCCCTCCGAACTCCTTGAGGCACCGAGCACACTCGAGCGTTGCACCTGCCTCCACCCGACCGGTCACCAGGATCCCCTCGACGACGCTCTCGGCTTTGAGGTCGGCATGCGCCGGACGAGGCGTCAATCTCGCCAGGGCGGTATGGACCCCAGGCACTGCAGCGTCGAGGTTCAGCTCCCTGTAAACGCCCGGGCGGCCGAGGATGTCGGCTACCGAAACGGTCAATCCGGTCACGCGCGCGCCCCCAGAGTGCTTGCTCGGGTGTCCCGGAACGGCCCCAGGAGGGCCGCCGGTCGGGCCTCGATGATACCAGAGGAGGCGTATTTTCCAGATTTTGGGAGTGCTCTCGCGCCCCCCCTGAGTCAGCGGGCGGGTTCGGTCACCTCTCCGTTGAGGGGGACATCGAGGGCGTCAGGGACCGCCGCCGGCTGCTCTCCGGTGTCGACGATCGTCCCGGGGTCGCCCCGGAGCTGTTCCCGTCCTCGGGACACGGTCGCGAGCGTCTTGTTCAGCAGGATCTCGAAGGCGGCCAGCTTCTGGTCGACGTAATCCTCGGCCTCGGCCCGGATCTTCGCAGCCCGCTCTTTGGCCTTGTCTCCGATACGCTCGGCCTCGCGCTCGCCCGCGTGCACTATCTCGGTTCGAGATAGCAGGCGATCTCTCTGCTCTTGGGCTTCGGCGATGATCCGCTCGGCTTCCTTGCGAGCCCGTTCCAGCAGCTCGTCCCGGTCCCGGCTCATCCAGCGAGCCTGCCGTATCTCATCGGGTACCTCCTCTTTGAGTTGCGCGAGCAGCTCGAGAAGTTCTTCCCGGTTTATCACGGCACTCGACGACAGCGGTACCGCCTTGGCCTCCTCGATGAGCACCTGCAGCTCATCGATACGTTCGATCAGGTCCATGGTCTCCATTTCCTTGTCACTAGTGCGTTTCAGGGTCCCACAGGATGCCACGTCGCGCCGGCTCGGTCACTCCCCTTTCAGGCGTTCCTCCAAGGCCCTGAGGACTCCGGGGGGCACCAGACGATCAACCGCCCCACCGTAACGGGCGACCTCCTTCACGAGGCTCGATGAGAGGAACGCCCATGACGGCTTGGCCGTCACGAACATCGTGTCCAGGTCGGGCAGCAACGCATTGTTCATCTGAGCCATCTGCAGCTCGTACTCGAAGTCCGAGACGGCCCGCAGGCCCTTCACGATGATCGAGATGCCGCGGGCGCGGGCGAGATCCACGAGCAAGCCGCCGAAAGAGGTGAGTTCGACGTTGTCGACGTGCGCGAGAGCCTCCTTCAACATCGCGGTTCGCTCTTCCAGCGAGAACAATGCGTTCTTGCCTGGATTCTCGATGACCGCAACCACAACGGACTCGAAGTGCCGCGCCGCCCGCTCGATCACGTCGACGTGGCCGTTGGTTGGAGGGTCGTACGACCCTGGACACAGGGCTACGGACAACTAGTCCTCATCCTCGTGACAGAACACGAGGATGCGCGCCTGCCCGTACTCACGCTCCCACACGAGCTTGAGCCCCAACGGCTTCAGTTGAGACTCCTTCTGGGGACGGTGGACGACGATCCGGCCCTCGTCTGCCAGGAAGCCACCCAGGACCAGGGCCTCGAGATCGGTTCGAACCGCTGCGACGGAGTGCGTGTAGGGCGGGTCGAGGAAGATCAGGTCGACCCGCTTCTCGGCCCCTCTGGACAAGAAGTGGTTCACGTCGGACCACTCCACGTTCGACTTGCGGCCGAACTGGGTGGCTTTGATGTTCTCTTCGAGCTTCACGATTGCGTCGCGCTCCTTCTCTACGAACATCGCCTTCTTGGCGCCGCGCGACAGCGCTTCGAGTCCGAGCGAGCCGGATCCCGCGTAGAGATCCAAGACGGTGGTGCCGTCCAGGCCGCCGAGCGCGGAGAAGAGAGACTCCTTCATCCGATCGGTCATCGGGCGGGTGCCCATCGGGGGGGATTTGAGGCGCCGCCCCTTCGCCTTCCCAGCCGTGACTCTCATCATCGCAGTGCAAGCTTAAAACACCCCGGCGGGATGCCCTTTCCGGGGGCCTGCCTCTATCCCGACTGCACGACGTCGAGCGCCCCCTCGGGGAAGCGGTCCCTCATCTCTCGAGCGAGCGCTTGATGCTCCCATCCATTCAGCTCGGGATCGGCATCGAGGATGGCGAGGGCTTCGTCACGGGCCGCCTTCACGATGTGCTGGTGCTCGAGAACCCGCACCATCTTCAGTTGAGGGATGCCCGATTGCCGGGCCCCGAACAGCTGGCCTTCCCCACGTTGTCGCAGGTCGACCAAAGACAGCTTGAAGCCATCCGAGGTGTCCACGACGGCGGCGAGGCGTTCCGCGGCGAGAGCGACGGCTGGATCGTCTTGTTTGGAGAGATCGAGATCGGTTGCGAGGATGCAGTGGGACGCATGCTCCCCTCGTCCGATGCGGCCGCGCAGTTGATGGAGTTGCGCGAGGCCGAAGCGATCTGCGTCTTCGATCAGCATCACGGTTGCGTTGGGAACGTCCACGCCGACCTCGATCACCGTGGTTGCGACGAGCACCTGGGTTTCCCCAGAACGGAAAGACCTCATCGCAGCTTCCTTGTCGTCGGAACGCATGTCGCCATGCACGAGACCCACGTGCAGATCGGGGAAGACCTCGGCCGCCAAACGCTTGGCCTCGGCCTTGGCGCTGCGAAGCTCCGTCTTGTCCGACTCGTCGCGCAGCGCGTAGACGATGAATGCCTGCCTCCCCGCGGCGACTTCCGCACGGATCAAGTCGTAGGCGGCCGCGCGAGGCTCCTCCCCGGCGGCCAGCTTCGTCACGATCGGCTGCCGGCCCTTCGGTAGCTCGTCGAGGATGGAAACGTCGAGGTCCCCGTAGATCGTCACCGCCAGCGTTCGCGGGATGGGGGTAGCCGTCATCACGAGGATGTCGGGCTCGCCGACCGCCCCCTTCTCACGAAGTGTCTTGCGTTGATGGACTCCGAAGCGGTGTTGCTCGTCCACGACGGCGAGGCTCAGGTTCTTGAAAGCGACCGACTCCTGGATCAATGCGTGGGTGCCGATCAGCAGGTCGACCTCGCCGGTCGCGACCTCCGCCAGAATCTCCTCTCGCCGCGCCACCGGTGTCGATCCCGTGAGGAGGCGGACGACCGGCCGGCGCGAGATCTGCGCGAAGAGATGACGCGCTTCGTCGGATCCGAACGCGCGGTCGAGGAGCTCTGTGACCGTGAGGTGATGTTGTTCTGCCAGTACCTCCGTCGGAGCCATCAGCGCGGCCTGGTAACCGTTCTCGATCGCGAGGAGGCACGCGTAGACGGCGACGACCGTCTTTCCCGATCCGACCTCACCTTCGATCAAGCGATGCATCGGACAAGGCCGCTCCATGTCGGCCACGACCTCCTCGCACGCGATCCGTTGAGCGTCAGTCAACCGGAAAGGAAGCTCGGCAACGAATACGTCCGCCAGCGCGCCCGTCTCGCTCTTGGTGTGCGAGATCCCTTGCACGGTCCGTTCGAGCTTGCGTTTGCGATAGACCAGTCCGAGTTGCAGGGTGAAAACTTCATCGAATACGAGTCGTTCACGCGCCGCGACAACATCATCGCGGTCATCGGGAAAATGGATCAGGCGGATCGCGTCCCCGCGCGGCATCAACTTCCGCCGCCGGACGATCTCCTCGGGTGTCGGATCCATGATCGCTCCGACGTCCTCGAGGGTCTCCCAGATCATCCGCCTGATCTGGTCGCTCGAGAGGTCGGCGGTCGCCGGATAGATCGGGATGATGCGTCCCACGTTGAAGGGTTCCTTGCCGGTGCGGACCAGCTCGAAGCGAGGCGCTGTCATCTGGAGCTTCCCCTGAAAAGTGCCGAGGCGTCCGTAGAAGAACGCCTCTGCGCCGGGTTGGAGGACACGCGCTACCCAGTCCTGGTTGAACCAGGTCACGCTCACGCGGCCGGTCTCGTCCGAGATCGAGCCCTTGATCATCGTCCTGCGCTTCCCACTCTTCGTCTTGGTCTTGATCGTGAACGGCTTGTTGATCGACGAGACGCGCGCGTGGACCGTGACCTCGCCTTCGAATCCGTCGGCGACGGCATCTCGCAGCTGCGCGATCGTCCGAAGGGTGGACCGGTCCACGTGGCGGCGGGGATAGTGCTGTAACAGATCCTGAATCGACGAGACGCCGAGCTTGGCCAGCGCGTCGGCCCGCTTCCCGCTATGGCGCAGCGGCTTACACCGTCTGTCGGTGGCGAACAGTTCGAGCCCGCGCGGAGGCGCTGCGACAACGTCGGCCATGGTCCTCAATCTATTTGTGGGTGG
>Ga0299913_10003237_pt1 | contig 13244 bp, 13 predicted proteins | sample RVTome_9_FD_201360 | JGI IMG/M metagenome (GOLD analysis project Ga0299913, IMG submission 201360) | Soil microbial communities from uranium-contaminated site in the Upper Colorado River Basin, Wyoming, United States - RVT155D38 (version 2) ... | reverse complement strand
GAAGGGTGCTGCATATCGGGACCCGGCACGGAGCATCGATGAGCGCGTCGACGATCTCCTCGGACGGATGACCGTCGAGGAGAAGATGGCCCAGCTCGGGAGTGCCTGGGTGTTCGAGCTCATCGACGGCACCGAGCTGCGATTGGATCTCGCTCCGGAGAAGATGCGACTGGGTCTGGGTCAGGTGACACGGATATCAGGGGCGAGCAGTCTCGACGCCAGAGGCGCGGCGGAGGCCGCCAATGCCATCCAGCGTTTCCTCGTCGAGGAGACGAGGCTCGGGATACCAGCGATTGTCCACGAGGAGATCAATTCGGGACTCATGTCGAAGGATGCAACCGTCTTTCCCCAATCGATCGGCGTCGCCAGCACCTGGGAGCCCGACCTGGTGGCGGCGATGGCCGATGTCATACGCGTCCAAATGAGAGGAGTCGGCGCCCACCAAGGACTTTCTCCGGTGCTCGATGTGTGTCGCGACCCTCGGTGGGGCCGTACAGAGGAGACGTTCGGGGAGGACCCCTACCTGGTGGGGCGCATGGGAGCGTCATTCACACGTGGCCTCCAGGGCGACGATCTCGCCGATGGGGTTATCGCCACTGCGAAGCATTTTGTCGGCTACTCCGCCTCCGAAGGAGGAATGAACTGGGCTCCGGCGCATATTGGGGCCGTGGAGATGAGAGAGGTTTATCTCTATCCCTTCGAGGTGGCTGTGCGAACGGCCGGTCTTCGATCGATCATGAACGCCTACAACGAGCTCGATGGGCTACCGGCTGGGGCGGACAAGTCGCTGCTCACCACCACCCTCCGCGATGACTGGGAGTTCGACGGCTTCGTGGTTTCGGACTACTTCGCAATCCGGCAACTTGCCGAGTACCACCGGATTGCCGGGGACGCCGCTGAAGCGGCGGCCCTCGCCCTGACGGCCGGACTCGACGTCGAGCTGCCTGGTACCGACTGCTATGGCGAGCCTTTGCTCAAGGCCCTCAAGGAGAAAGGGGTCACCGAGCATGATCTCGATATCGCGGTGGCCCGGCACCTTCGAGCCAAGTTCGACCTCGGCCTCTTCGAGCGGCCGTACGTAGACGTCGGAACGGCGGCCGCTGCTTTCGACACACCACAGCAAAGGGAGCTGGCGGCCACGTTGGCTCGCAAGAGCATTGTTCTTCTGTCGAACAACGGGATCCTCCCGATAGCAGTCGATATCGCATCCATCGCTGTCATCGGACCGAACGCTTGCGAGGCGAGGCATCTATTTGGGGACTACTCATATCTCGCACATGTCGAATCGCTTGTTGAGATGAAGGTGGAGGACAACGTCTTTTCGATACCCATTCCCGACAAGTACGAAATCGCCGGTGCGGGGACCGCCGCGCCCACCGTGCTCGACGCCCTGCAAGACCGGTTCGGGCCGACTGTCGAGTTCGCTCAAGGTTGCGGCGTCAACGACGACTCCACCGAGGGTTTCGCAGAAGCCGTTGCCCTCGCCGCTCGCTCCGACGTCGCGGTGATGGTGATGGGAGACAAAGCGGGACTCACCAACGACTGCACCAGCGGCGAGTCCCGCGACCGCTCATCGCTCGACCTGCCCGGAGTTCAAGAGGAGCTCGTCCGCGCCGTGGTTGCCACGGGCACATCCGTGGTCGTCGTTCTCGTGGCCGGCCGACCCTGCGGCAGCGTCTGGCTTCACGATCACTCCGCGGCGGTTGTCATGGCATGGCTTCCCGGGGAGGAAGGAGCAGGCGCAATAGCCGATGTGCTCAGCGGGGAGTTCAATCCTGGCGGGAAACTCCCCATCTCGTATCCGCGATCGGTCGGACAGATTCCGACTTTCTACGGACACAAGGTTTCCGGGGGGCGGTCGCATTGGAAGGGGGACTACGTGGATATGCCTTCGAACCCCTTGTACCCGTTCGGGCATGGACTCACCTACACGACCTTCGCTATCGACGAGGTTCTAGTCGAGCAGGGTCGACTCACGGCTGCCGATGTCGCGACAATCAAGGCGCGAGTCTCCAACACCGGCCCGGTCGCCGGTGACGAGGTCGTGCAGCTCTACATCCGAGATGCCCAGGCCGCACTCACCCGCCCCGTGCTGGAGCTGAAGAACTTCCTCCGTGTGTCGCTTCAACCCGGCGAGTCGAAGACGGTGACATTCCAGCTTCCTATCGCCCAGCTCGGGTACCACGGCCGCGATGGTGCGTACGTGGTGGAACCCGGATCCATCGAGGTGTTCATCGGCACCTCCTCGACGGATCTCACCGACGTCGGCTCGCTGTCAATCGTCCCGGGGCAAGGCGACGGTACGGTCGCCAAGGCATACGACGGACTTGTAACGGTCACCTGAAAGGGGCCCTACCTAACCGGTGGGCACCATCCTGTATTCCTCGATCAGCTGCCATTCGACACCGTCGAAGGTCATCTCGTTCCGCCATATGATCGAATCCGGAGAGGAAGCGTCCCAGGTCATCTTGAGATGCGGCGGCAGCTCGCCCATCGATTCGAAGATCATCCGATCGCCCTCGATCCGACCCCGCATGACCTCGGTGTGCCCGTAACAATCGGCCACGGTGGCCCGGTACTCGGCGTTGGCAGGATCCCAGCCGCACACCCAATGCAGTTGCCACTTGAGGACGAAGGTGCCGTCCTCCAGGTACTGGTCCTGCTCGAACTCGCCGACGACCCATCGGCCGTCCTGGATCCAATGATGCACAGCCTTGCCGTCTGCCTTCTGCGCAGGTGTCCCCGGCCCCATGCCTCCTTCCTCGATGGCCCCGCTCCACGTCACATCGCGGTGGAAGCGGCGCAAGGCGGCCGTCTCGTCTCCAGCGACGGTGGGGCGTGGAATCAGTGCGATACCAGAATCTGTCATGCTTGACCTCCTTTTGCTCGAGATTGCCGCGAAACGGACCAGTTGGATAGGGTCGGAAGTCCCCATCCACGGTCCCGAATCCAGCCGGAACATCTCCTCTACGTTGACCCCGAAATCGCGGTCAGATGAAGGGTGAGGAAGGGGCGAATGGCCCTGTTCGGCCGAGTCGTGAGCGTGTCTAATGGAGTGGAAGCTGGAGGAAATGATGTCCGCTACACAAATCCATGTTTCCCCCGAATTGAAGGGATCCGCAAAACACATCGGGTACGGCATTGCCGTTGTCATCAACGTCGTGTTGCTGATCGTCGTGCTGAACATCCTGGACTGGGGCTGGCTGTCGTTCCTGACCGATGAGTTCGTCGAGGTGGTCCCGTGGATCAGCCTGTCGCTGGTCGCATCCATCATCGTCAACCTCGCCTATCAGTACAACGACAGCGTGTTGGTCAAGTCGACGGGCCAGATCGGAACCAACCTGATCAGCATCTTCGTCACCTATCAGGTCTTCCGTGTGTTCCCGTTCGACTTCTCGGCATTTGCCTTCGACCCGGGAACCGTTGTCAGGGTCGTGCTGATCCTGGCGATGGTCGGATCTGCAATCGCAGTGTTCGTGGAGGCGTTGAAGCTCATGAATTATGACCTGGAGAGTGCGCAGCGCTGAAGGGCATCAACCCGCCGGGACGAGATATGCGACGTCCTTTTGAGTTCAGTTCGGATCAGGCGTCTGATCGACGGGGAGGCGAGGGGTGGGTCTCTTATCGATTGATTCCTCCAACATCCGTATTGTGTCCAGAGCCCGGTTCTCGGGGATGACGCCGATCGCATACCCGGAGTGCACGACCACATAGTCGCCCACTCCAATCTCGGGAACCATGACCAGGTCGACCTCCCTCTCAACGCCGAGGACCTCCACCTTGCCCGGCGTCGAGCCGGCGATGGCATTGCCGAGAGAGATGACGCGGGCGGGGATTGCGACACACATCAGGATCGGGCCTCCACTCCAATAGAAACCAGGGTGACTCCGAGGGCATTTGCATCACCGGCATCGTCCGACTGCTCGAACACCATCTCGGGAGCGTATCCCCACCGTCTGGCGGACTGGTCGGCGAGATCCCGCTCCAGCCAGACCGGGTCGACATCGGAGAGTGCCCCGATCCGGAACCGCAGGGTCGTAATCCGCTCCTCCCCGGTGGCGCCGACTTCCTCCTCGACCCTTTTCATCAACGCCAGGGTGACGCCCCGCTCATGCATGGTCGATCTCCCCGACGACAAGGTCCACCGCCATCTCAACTTCGGGGGAGAGGCCGACACCCTGGTTGAAGTCGGACACCTCGATCCCATAGACCGTCATTCGGTCCGGGAGGCGTCCCAGGACACGAGCCATCTCGATGGTGGATGCAACGCCTACCGAGTGGGTGCTGGTGGCCAACATCCCCTCATGCAGGGTCTGCTTGGCCGGATCGATGCGATGGATAGTCCCTGGCGGTGCACCGGAGCGGGCGGCGTCGACCACGATCACTTCGTCGGCCCCGTCCCAGAGCTCCATCATCTGATAGGAACCGCTGGACTGTTGGTATGCCTTGGTGTTTCGCATCCGCTTGGCGACCTCGATACCGGCAGCGTCATCTCCACGGGTCGGGTTTCCCACACCGATCACCACCCGTCTCACTCCCTATCGACCGTGAGATCAAGAAAATGGGTCGCACAGGAAATGCAAGGGTCGTACGACCGAATTGCCTGCTCCAGCTGCCATCGGAGTTGCTCGTCGGGAAGTTGACTGCGGCCGGGCACATAGGCGCGGAGGTCGTCTTCGATGCTGAGCTGGTTCTGCGACGTGGGCGGGACGATGTGAGCATCGGCGATCAGCCCCTGGTCGTCTATGACATAGCGGTGGTAGAGGAGGCCGCGCGGAGCCTCGCTGACGCCGAAGCCGACCACATCGCGGGGCTCCACCTCTACGAATGGGTCGTCGGGCTGTTGGTACCCGTCGATGAGGCGCAGCGACTCCTCGCAGGCGAAGACCATCTCGACGGCGCGGACGATGATGCTGCGGAAGGGGTTCGTGCAAACGTCTCCGAGGCCCGCCCGGTCGGCAGCGGACCTTGCGGCCGGAGTCAGAGAGGAACCATTGAGGGCGTAGCGGGCCATCGGCCCGACGTGATAGGAGCCCCCGTCAATACGTCGGGCGTGAAGAGCGTTCGACCACTCGACATGGCTCTCTACAAAGTGCTCGCTCCACTCCGCGACGGCGATGTCGAGTCCTCTGTTCGAGACGATCCGCCCCTCGTGGATTGCATACTCGTCAGGGTGCTGCAAAGCCACGAACTCGTAGTCGCGCTCGAAGTCAGGAAAGTCGAGCCCGGAGACCCACTCGACAGTGGCGACGGCAGCCTCCAAGGCCCACTCCAGGTCGGGCACCAGGCTCTCCAACTCGGTCCGGGTGGGAACCCGGTAGAAACCGCCGACACGGACATTGATCGGGTGGATCTCTCGACCGCCGAGCAGGGTCATGATCTGGTTCCCTATCTTCTTCAACCGGAGACCCATCTCCACACGCTCAGGGGCGTCGGCGGCCATCTCGATCGCACTGTCGTACCCCAAGAAGTCGGGAGCGTGGAGGAAGAAGACATGGAGGGCGTGGCTCTCGATCCACTCACCGCAGTAGAGCAGCCTGCGCAGCGCGCGAAGACCGCCGGTCAGCTCCACCCCGACCGATGACTCCATGGCATTACAGGCACTGGTCTGGTAGGCGACGGGGCAGATCCCGCAGATGCGGGCGGTGATATCCGGAGCCTCCGAGAACCGGCGGCCCCTGAGGAAGGCTTCGAAGAACCGGGGTGGCTCGAAGATCTTGAACTTGAGGTCGACTACCTCATCGCCCTTGAACTTGAGGTACATCGCACCTTCCCCTTCGACCCTGGCGAGATAGTCGACGGCAATCTCTCGCTCAGCGCTCATAGGACTCGCTGGCCTCACGGAACTCAGGGGAGTAGGCGTTGAAGGTTCGCAGCGCCCGGAAAAGGTCGAAGTCGGTTGCCCCCAGACCTTCCCACCATCTGGCCATTGAGCCTATGTTCGGCGATTCCGCCGGGCCGAAGCACCCGTAGCAGCCACGGTCGTAGGCGGGACAGATCGCCCCGCATCCAGCTTGGGTGATCGGGCCCATGCAGGGGATGCCCTGGGAGACCATCACGCAATTGGTGCCACGCAACTTGCACTCGACGCACACGCTGTGTCCCGGGATGTTCGGCTTTCGTTGGTGGAGGAAGGCGCCGATGACCTCCAGGAGCTGGTATTTGGAGATGGGACACCCGCGAAGCTCGAAGTCGACTTGGACGTGGTCTGAGATTGGCGTGGAGGTGCCGAGCGTTTCGATGTACTGGGGTTCGGCATAGACGATCTCGATGAACTCGTCGACGTCTGCCCAGTTGCGCAGGGCCTGGATTCCGCCCGACGTGGCACAGGCTCCGATGGTCACCAACGACTTGGACACCTCACGTACTTGTCTGATCCTCTCCGCATCGTGAGGTGTGGTAATCGAGCCCTCAACAAGGGAGAGGTCATAAGGCCCTCCCACCATGCGACCGGTGGCCTCCGGGAAGTATGCGATCTCGATCGCCCCCGCTACCTCCATGAGGTGGTCCTCGGCGTCGAGCAATGTCAGCTGGCAGCCGTCGCACGAGGCAAACTTCCAAACCGCCAGCGATGGGGGTGTCATAGCTCGGGTACCCGCATTCGGTTTGCCAATGCAGCGTATGGAAGCACCGGCCCGTCCCGGCAGATGAACTCGGGGCCGAACTGGCAATGTCCACAGAACCCAATCGCGCACTTCATGTTCCGCTCCATGCTGACGAAGATTTGATCGTGGGCGACACCTCGAGTTTCCAACTCGTCGGCAACCACCTTCATCATGATCTCAGGCCCGCAGACCATGGCGAGGGTATTGGCAGGGTCATACGAGATGCGAGGCAATAGGCCGGTGACAACACCGACATCGCCAAACCAGTCCCCGTCCGACCTGTCGACGGTCACCTCGACTTGGAGGTCCATACGGCTTTCCCACTCCGCCAGCTCTTCCCGAAACAGGAGATCTGCCGGTGAGCGGGATCCATAGATCAGTGATACGGCACCGAACCGGTCCCTGGCGGCGATGACGTCCAGGAGGACGGGTCGGACCGGAGCGAGGCCGATCCCCCCGGCCGCAACCACCAGATCCTTTCCGTGTGCCCCTGAAACGGGCCAGCCGGTCCCGTAAGGGCCTCGGACCCCGAGTTGGTCCCCGACCGAAGCTTCGAAGATGGCGTTGGTGACGGCGCCGACGGACCGGACCGTGTGGACAAGGGTCTCCGGGTTGTTGGGGTCGCCACATATCGAGATTGGCACCTCGCCGATACCGAAGACATAGAGCATGGTGAACTGCCCGGGTGCGAAGCGGAGAGCCTCCCCGTCCTCCGGAACCAGCTCCAGGGTCACCGTATCGGGGCTCTCCTCCCTGCGGGCGACGATGCGGAAAGGCCGGGGCAGCATGGCCTCGGGGGCGTAGGGGAGTGCCGACTCAGTGGTGGTCATGTTCCCCTGTAGAGGTCGAGGAGTTGGATCCGGGCAGATTGAAGTCGACTTGCTACCTCGCCGGCGACCACTTCGAGCACGGCCGAGGCGAGGTCACTGTTCTGCTCACAGCGTTGCCGTACCGCTTCAGCGTCGAACACGATCAGGGTGCTGTCGACGAAGACCCGTGCGTTCCAGTTCCAACGGTGGGGCGGGAAAAACCAGCTGAGACCGACCAACTCTCCCGGGCCCAGGGTTTGAACCACCATCGGCGTCTTGCCCGGGCTGATCAGCTCGAGCCCAACTTTGCCTTGTGAGACGATATAGAAACTGTCTGCCTCGGCACCTTGGTGGAACAGGATCTCACCGGCGGCTGGTCGTATTTCCCGTGAGGTCGACTCGAAGAAGTCGACCTCGGAGTCGGGGATCGCCGCGAGCAGGCTGTTGGTTTGACGGACCGCGTCGAGGCTTATGGTGACACCCCCTGCGTTGCCCTGATCGCGGCAACCTCCTCGGTGATGTCGATACCCACCGGGCACCAGGTGATGCAACGTCCGCACCCCACACAGCCCGAGGAGCCGAACTGGTCGTACCAGCTGGCCAGTTTGTGGGTCATCCACTGCCGGTACCGTGACTTGGGTGTGCTCCGGACGGGGATCCCATGGACAACACTGAAGTCCAGCGTGAAACAGGAGTCCCAACGTCGTGTCCTTGCAGCTTCAGATCCATCGAGGGTCGCCGTGTCCTCAGTGGTGGAGCAGAAACAGGTGGGACAGACCAGGGTGCAGTTGGTACAGGACAGGCATCGCTCAGCAACTTCGTCCCACCTTGGGTGATCCAGGTTCTCATATAGGAGTTCCTTGATCCCCTGGATGTCCATTGTCCGTCCCATCGACGAGGCGGTGATCTCGATGATTCGGTCGACGTCGGCGAAATCCTGGTCGGTCACCTGCCTGCCGGCGACCTTCGACAGGAGTTGTTCGCCGGTATCGCTTCCCGACTCGAAAACGAACTCATGGCGTCCGGAGTCGAGCACCTCGGTTAGAACCAGGTCGTATCCGGAGCTGCATCTCGGCCCGGTCTCCATCGAGACACAGAAGCAGGTCCCGCCGGCGGTCGTGCAGTTGACTGCGATGGTGACGAGATCCTGACGGGCCCCTTCGTAGGTCCGGTCGATATGGCCGCTTCCCATGAAGACCGTGTCCTGGATGGCAATGGCAGACAGCTCGCAAGCACGTGCTCCGATGAAGGCGAAACGATGCTGAGGAGCCTCGGCCGGCACGAACCGGAGTGTCTCACCTTTCCGTTCGACCGTGAGCAGGTCGGTCCGTGGCGGGAACAGAAACTTCTTCCACGAGTGCTGGCCAACCGCGTATCCGAATAGAGCTTCGTCGTCACGGCGGCGGAGCTGGTACCGACCAGGCTCTTGGACGTCGGTCCATCCCACGGGCAGATCGTCGACAACTTTGATTTCGTCGTAGACGATGGCATGGTCACGAACCGTGGGGCCGACGATGGTGTAGCCCTCGTCGCTGAGCACATCGAACAGAGCGCCGATGTGCTCTCTGTCAACAACTGTGGTTGTCATGTGTAGACGCCCACAGTAGCGAAGCGGGCCACGAGGGGATGAGCCTGGTCAACGTCCTGTAAGGTGCCGACATATGGGCGAGAACAGGTTTGATCGGGATCAGGAACACCGGACAGGAGTGATGCTTGCTGGGTGCACCGCCTTGATCAGCGGCATAGCCGTTTTCATCAACGGATACGGGGTCAGAGCTTGGGCCGAAGTCTCCGACGCCACCACTTACACCACACTCAAGAATGCAGGAGCCGGGGTGATACTCCTGGCCGCCCTGGCCATGGCCAATAAGAAGAGCAGGAATCCGGGTGCCACGCCGGTCAGGGACAACTGGCGTGGTCTTCTGCTGATCGCCATCATCGGTGGAAGCATCCCGTTTGTGTTGTTCTTCGAAGGGCTGGCACTGGCAACCTCGAGGGATGCCGCCTTCATTCACAAGACACTGGTGATTTGGGTGGCCATGCTGGCGGTGGTTTTCCTCCGCGAGAGGCTGGGTCGCCTCCATGTCGCCGCCCTGGCCTTGCTGGTAATCGGCCAGGTTGCGATCTCTGGAGGGGTCGGTGTTTTCGATGCCGGGGCAGGGGAGTTGATGATCCTCGCCGCCACCTTGTTTTGGGCTGTCGAGACGGTGGTGGCCAAACGTGTCCTCGATGCGGTCCCACCGCTCACCGTTGCGGTATCCCGCATGGTCGGAGGGGTTGTTCTGCTTCTCGCCTTTGGTATAGCTCGGGGCACTCTCGGGCTCAGCGGTGTCGGTCTCGAGCACATGGTATGGATCCTGCTCACCGCCTTGACGCTTTCGGCTTACGTTGCCACCTGGTACTCGGCGCTCTCCCGAGCGCCAGCGATCGATGTGACCGCGATCCTGGTGGGCGGCGCCATCATCACCGGGCTCCTCGAGGCCGGGATTCGTGGCATTGCCTTCCCGCCAGCTCTGGGCCTGGTCTTGATAGCGACCGGAGCCCTCCTGGCAGGTGTCGCCGGGTGGCGTCGTCCGAGACTGGCCTGATGGCAACCGGAGGCGCCGCTCTCTTCTCCCGATTTGCCTTCCCCCCCAATGACCTGGGGTATTGCGGCCCCGCGGACAGCCAGCTCTTGGTCGATCTGATGACCTCGGGGACGGATGAGATCGAGGAGTTTCGGAACGTCATCCCCGCTTTTGCCGGCGCCTGGCCGTACCTGGAGCTGATCGCTGCCAGCGCCAACCGGGACCCGCTCAACCCGGGGGTGGTCGAGGCCTATTGGCTGGGGAACTCACTCCTCGAACAGGTGGATCTACTCCTCCTTGGCAACTCGGTGGAGGACCGATTCCGACGCCGAGCCGGCCTGGATTGGGTGGCTGTCGCAGATGGCCTCAACGCCGGAGCCCGGCCCACTCACGCGTTTCACGTCTTCTGCATATACCCCTGGGTGGGGATGCTGCGCTCGGGGGTCGTCGAACAGGCACTGCACGTCCTCGACCGGTGCCGGATCAGGTGGGGCCAGGTCACGGGCGATACCGGCGACCGGCTACTGGTGAGGTCCCGACCGCTGGTGTGGGACGGGCGAATTCTGGGTCTCGGCCCGGAGCAGACCGAGTCGGTGCTCTGGCCGGTCGACTCAAGACCCGTGGCGCCGGGCGATTGGGTAGCGATGCATTGGGACTACGTATGCCAGCGGATCAGCCCGACCCAGCGAGCGCGCCTCGAGCGGTATCACAACCTCCACTTGGAGATAGCCAACATGAACGCGTCAGCCCTCGAATCGGTAGTCGAGAAATGATTCCGTGATGTCGGATCCGATGCTGTCCTTACGGCCTCCTCGCTACCCTGGCTGACGTGAAAGTCCATCAGCTGGACCGTGCTCGGGCCCGCCGTCTGGCGGTGCGCGCACAGATGCTGGAGGCGGAGCGCCCGAACGACCTGGTGGCTCTGGTCGAACATCTCACCTTCCTCCAGATAGACCCGACGGCCGCTATCGCGCCAAGCGCAGATCTGGTCGCCTGGAGCCGCCTGGGCTCGGCGTACCGGCCGGAGCACCTCAGGCAGGCTCTGGAGGAGGACCGAACCCTCTACGAGCACGACGCCCTGGTCCGGCCGATGAGCTATCTGGCTCTCCACCGTCCGGAGATGGCTGCCTTTCCTACCCGTGAGGCGGCGCGGGAGTGGCTCCGGGTCAACGACCCGTTCCGCCGCGACATCCTCGACCTGCTTTCCGCTTCGGGTCCGCTGCTTTCCCGAGAGATTCCCGATACCTGTGTCGAGCCATGGAAGTCGTCGGGGTGGACCAACAACCGCAATGTCACCCAGATGCTGGAGTTCTTGATGAAGGGCGGTGAAGTCGCAATCGCCGGCCGCAAGGGGAAGCAGCGTTTGTGGGATCTAGCCGAGCGTGTCTACCCGGCCGATACCCCCACTATTCCCCTCGAAGAGGCTCGTCGAATCCGTGACCAAAGGCGCCTGAAGATGCTGGGCATCGCCCGCGCCAAGATGACGGCGATGCCGATCGAGCCCTACGACGTTGGGGAGAGCGGTGAGCCGGCAATCGTCGAGGGGGTGCCCGGCGAATGGCGAATCGACCCCGAAGGTCTGGACATGCCGTTCACGGGGCGTACCGCGCTGCTCTCGCCTTTCGATCGGTTGATCCACGACCGTGCGCGAGCCCAGGAATTGTTCGAGTTCGAGTATGTGCTGGAGATGTACAAGCCGCAGGCGCAGCGGCGCTGGGGTTACTTCGCCCTGCCAATTCTGCACGAGGATCAGCTGGTCGGAAAGCTAGACGCCAAAGCAGACCGCAAGGGCGGGATCCTGCAGGTGCACGGCATTCACGAGGAGGTGCCGTTTAATCGTGCGACCAAGAGCGCGGTGTACGCCGAGGTAGAAGAGCTGGCCGACTGGCTCGGTTTGGAGGTCGCCGGCCTCTGATGCACGGCAAGTCTCTGAGCCCGCTGGTCAAGAACGATCTGGATTCGGTGGTCTCAGTTGTTGGTCAGTTCGCCGCTCACGCGGCTGATCGACTCGGTAGGTGTCCTCCACCCCGGAAGTGTTCGGACCTGTGATCCCACCGTTAGCGCGGCTGAGATGAAAACGAGGTTCTTCACGACGAACTCGCCCTCGGTGGTCAGGAGAAGCGGATTGCCGTTGTCGAAGGCAATGTCAGGTCGAACGATCAGAACCAAGAAGGTTCCAATCAACTGAGCGACGAGGAGCAAGAGGACCAACCGCATTCCCACTCCGACGAGAAGCCCCAGGCCCACGAGGACTTCGAACACGCCCAGGACCGGAACGAACCAGGATGGATCGACCCAGTAGACAACAGCCCCCACCAGGTCGGTGACGGGCGTCACCCCCAAGATCTTCAAGGCACCGAACCAGACGAATACCACTGCGAGGGAGATTCTCAGGATCGTGAGGCTGTGCCGTCTGAGAAAGTGGATCACCTTGCGGTCGATTCGGACCGCCCGCTCCCAGATGGTCTCCCCGATGTCGGCCGGTGTCCGGGTCTGTTCCCTCATTCGTCGGCCATTCTAGGAGAGCTATGCGACTGTCAAGAATGCCCTCGTCACGCACCGGCTACTCTCGCCGGCAGGATGCGGCGGAGCAGATTAAGTGCAGCCGGGAAGCTGTGGTTGGGTGTGGCGCCGTAGCCGACTACCAAACCGCCTTGATCGGAGTCCTTCGGTTCGCAGCGGAAGCGGCTCAAGCCGGCGAGGGAAAGCCCGACATCTCTTGCACGGGCGAGGGTGTCTCTCTCGATGGTGAGATCGCCGGGAAGGGTCAGGAGGGCATGGAGTCCCGCCGCTATGCCGGAGATCCCGACGTGAGGTGCATGTTCGTCGAGCATCGCTGCCAACTGATCGCGTCGGTTGCGATATCGGAGCCGTGCCTTGCGAATGTGACGATCGTAAGCGCCAGCCCGTATGAATTCCGCTAACGCCAGCTGTTCGAATACGCCCGTGTGCAAGTCAATCGTCCGTCGTTGTGCGCTAACTGCTTTCACCATTGGTTCGGGGAGCACCATCCACCCGATTCGTAAACCTGGAGCGAGAGCTTTACTGGCCGACCCCTGGTAGATCACATGGTCCGGCGCCAACCCCTGGAGCGCGCCAATCGGTCGACGGTCGTATCGGAACTCTCCGTCGTAGTCGTCCTCGATGATCATTCCGCCGGTGGCCTGCGCCCACCCGATCACTTGTCCACGCCTTTCGGCACTGAGTGGCACTCCCCAGGGAAATTGGTGGGCAGGGGTTAAGAGGACAACCTGTGCGCGTGA
>Ga0299913_10003236_pt1 | contig 13247 bp, 11 predicted proteins | sample RVTome_9_FD_201360 | JGI IMG/M metagenome (GOLD analysis project Ga0299913, IMG submission 201360) | Soil microbial communities from uranium-contaminated site in the Upper Colorado River Basin, Wyoming, United States - RVT155D38 (version 2) ... | reverse complement strand
GGACGCGCTCCCGGCCGGAGGATTCCTCGGCGCGTTCTCGATCTCGGAGCGGTTGCGTCCGTTCGCCGGGGGCCTGATCGGCCTGTCGGATGTCGCGTTCTTCGTCACGATCGCCGCGGTTGCACTGGCCGGCGCAGCTGCCGCGGTCGAGGCTCGGCGATGGCGCTGACGCGAAGGCGTGTACTTGCTGCGCTCGTCGGGTCAATCGCAGTCGTCATCGGAATGAACGTTGCTTTGGGCGCCGTGGTCGCCGAATGGGACCTGACGGCGGAAGGGTCGGCCACACTTTCTCTCCAGACTCGCCGTGTCTTGCGATCGGTAGAGCGTCGTATCGAGATCACAGCGTTCTTCTCCCGTGACTCGGCGGGACGCGTGGAGGCGGCCACACTGCTCTCCCGGTACCGCGACGCGAACCGCCGGATCACCTACCGCATCCTCGATCCCGATCTCACGCCTGGCGAGGCGCAGCGGCTCGGCATCGAACAGCTGGGATCTGCCGCCGTTGCCGACGTCGAGGATGAAGAGAAGATCGAGATCGCGCAGTACTCGATAGAGGTCGATCTCACGTCGGCGATCGCCAGGCTCGTCCGCGATGTGCAGTCCCTTGTGTGCTTCACGAAGGGACACGGCGAGCGGAGCATCAACGACACAGGCGAGGACGGACTGTCTCAAGCGGTTGAGCTTCTGCGCGCGAACGGTTACCGCGTAAAGACCTCGGACCTGCTGGCATCGCCTCGGATAGCCGAGGATTGTTCCGCCGTCGTAACCGCCGCGCCGACCATCCGCCTCGACGATGACGTCCGGTCCGCTCTCGTTGATTATGGCCGCGACGCGGGGAAGATCTTCTTGATGGCGGACCCCGACGCCGATACCGACCTGACACCGATCGCGAAGCCGTGGGGCATCGAATTCGACGACGGGATCGTCGTCGATGGCGATCCGTCGTCACACTTGCCCGACGACCTCACCGCTCCCGTCGCCTCCCGCTACGCCGGTGGCAGTCCCGTCGTGCGCGGTCTCGGCCCCACATTCTTTCCGCGCACCATGGCCGTCGATGCCAAAGGAACAGACGATCCGGGAACAACCGTGACCGAGATCGTGTCGTCGAGCGAGCTTGCATATCTGGATCGCGACGACCTTGGTGAGTTCGATCCGGCGGTCGATCGCAAAGGACCCATCGGCTTCGGTGCAGCCGCCGACTCCAGCGAGGTCGAGAATCCTTCGTCCGAGGACGCGCACATCAAGCGCACGCGGATCCTCGCCCTAGGCGACGTCGACTTTGCGACCAACGCGTTCGTCAACGATGGCGCCAACGCCCGGCTGGTCGTGCAAGGGATCGACTGGCTCACCCAGCCCGAAGACCTGGTGACGGCAGTTCCGAAGTTCCCGTCCGTCCGCCAACTCGACCTAACGGAAGCGCGAAGCCGCTACATCCTCTTCCTGATGGCCGGTGTGATCCCCGGACTGTTCGTAATCGCCGGCGGGTTCGTTTGGGTGATCCGGCGCGGCCGCTGAACAGCGCTAGATCCGGAACGCCTCGAGCTTCCTCTCGTCCAGCTCGATGCCGATGCCCGGCCGGTCCTCGAAAACGAGGTCACCCTCCTCCCAGCGGAACGGCTCGACGACGATGTCGTCGAAGAAGCCGCGGGACATGTAGATGCTCTCCTGGATGAGGAAGTTGGGGACGTTGACGTCGATCTGCATGGCCGCCGCGGTTATGACCGGGCCACCCCACACGTGCGGCGCCATCAGAACGTAGGACGCTTCGGCCAGCGCAGCGATCTGCTTGGCGGCGGTTACTCCGCCGCAGCTGCCGAGATCAGGCTGTGCGAAGTGACAGGCACCGGCAGCGAACAGCCGCTGGAAGTCGTGAACGTAGGCGAGGCGCTCGCCCGTTGCGATCGGTATCGACGTCCCCGCCGCGATGCGAGCCATCTCTTCGACGTTCTCCGGAGGACAAGGCTCCTCGAGCCATAGTGGGTCGTAGGGCTCCAGGCGTCTGGCGAGCCGGCGCGACACCGACGGAGTGATCTGGCCGTGCGTGCCGATGCAGATGTCGGCGCGGTTCCCAACGGCCTCTCGGATCGCCTCGATCGTTCGCTCGGCGCGGTCGTATTCCTCCATCGTGACTTCCCAGGGGCTCACGGGCAGGATGCCGGGGAGCGTGTAGTACAGGGGATCGAGCTTGATGGCGGTGAATCCCTCGTCCACGTGCTTCGCGGCCAGCTGCCCGACGGCCTTTGGGTCGTTCTGCCACTTCGCCGCCGACTCCGCGAGCCCTCCTTGTCCTTGCGTGTCGTAGACGTACGTATACGTCCGGATGCGATCGCGGTACCTCCCCCCGAGGAGGTCGGCTACAGGCACGCCGAAGTGTTTCCCGCAGATGTCCCACATCGCGACGTCGAAAGCGCTGATGATTCCGCCGACGAAGTAATCCGCGTGCTGGGACGACAGCCCCGCGTACATGACCTTGTTCAGTGCGTCGCGGTTCATCGGGTCCCGACCGACCAAGTAGCGGTTGAAGACGCCGTCGACCAGCTGCTCGAACGCTCTTTCGTGGTTGTACATGCTGAAAAGCACGGCCGTCTCTCCCCAGCCGACCAAGCCGGAATCGGTCTCGAGCTTGACGAAGTACCAGAAGTAGCCGCCGTAGTTGGGCGGAGGCGTCCTGATGGCGTAGGCGGTCGCCTTAGTGAGCTTCAATCGCGAAAACACTAGCGAACGTCGGGAAGCCGGGCGACACTCGGTTCCCATGAGGCCTTCAGCCGTGCTGGCCGTCGCGATGGAGGAACAGACTCGAGCGCGCGCGATCGTGGCCAGGCTCGGGTCTTGTCCGATAAGGATCACCAGGACCACTACTGAGCTTGGATCGATCATCGTCGACCGTCGCACGAGCAAGGTCATCGAGATCCGTATCAGCCGGCACATCGTTGACACCGAACAGGTGCGCGAGACGACGCGCCACGAGCTTGCTCATCAAGCAGCCTGGGAGCGCTACCGGGATCTCGGGCACGGCGCTCTCTGGCAAACGATGGCGCTTTATCTGGGTTGCTCGCTCGAGCCTTGCGGTGATCACGCTCTCGACCCGGACGTCATAAGGAAGCGCCAGCGTTACGAGATCTCGTGCTCGAGTTGTGGATGGACCACGCGGCGCCAGCGTCGATCGCCTCTGGTCGACCGGCCCTGGCGATTCGGATGCGGCAGTTGCGGCGGGGCGCTGCAGGTTGCGCTGTTGCCCGTCGGTTGAGCTACGCGTGCTGCTTTGACTCGAGCCAGCGCTCGGCGTCGATCGCGGCCATGCATCCCATGCCAGCTGCCGTCACGGCTTGGCGGTACGTGAAGTCGACGCAATCACCGCCGGCGAAGACGCCCTCCACCGACGTGTACGAACCGTCGTGCACCTTTATGTAGCCCGCATCGTCGAGATCGATCTGACCCTCGAAGATCTTTGTGGACGGATCGTGACCGATGGCAATGAACAATCCTTCAGTCGGACGCTTGGTTTCATCGCCCGTCTTGAGATTGCGCATGCTTATGGCCGACAGCTTGCCGTTCTCACCGAGCACCTCGGTGAGAGCCGTGTCCCATACGAACTCGATCTTCGGGTTGTCGAACGCACGCTGCTGCATGATCTTCGACGCCCGAAGCTCGTCCCTGCGATGGACGACCGTGACCTTGCTCCCGAAACGTGAAAGGAAGATCGCTTCCTCCATCGCGGAGTCGCCGCCCCCGACCACGACGATGTCCTTGTCCCGGAAGAAGAAGCCGTCACATGTGGCGCAGTACGACACGCCGTGGCCGGCGTATTCGTCCTCACCCGGGATCCCAAGATGTCTGTAAGCGGCCCCCGTTGAGATGATCACGGCTTTCGCGACTTCGAGCTGCTCTCCTACCCACACCTTGAATGGAGCCTGTGAGAAGTCGACCTTCGTCACTTCCGACGAGACGACCTCCGCGCCGAACCGCTCCGCCTGCTTTCGGAAGAGCTCCATCATCTCGGGACCTTGGATCCCGTCGGGGAAGCCCGGGTAGTTCTCGACATCTGTGGTCTGTTGGAGCTGACCGCCCCATTCCAGACCGGCCAGCACCAGGGGAGCGAGGTTGGCTCGCGCAGCGTAAGTTGCGGCCGTGAAGCCGGCGGGTCCGGAACCGATGATGATGATGTTGCGCTCGGAAGCCATTGGCGTGTCTATCTTCCTATCAGTTGATCTGTCCCACCAACGCGCTCCCCGCCGGCCCTATTCCCCCAGCTAGGACGGAGCGAAGAGGTCGGCCTCGGCGATGGAGCAGGTGAACGGGCCATCGCCGGCCAACCGCGTGATCCAGATCATCCAGAAGCGAGCCTCCGAAGCCTCGAAGATGATCGCCGACGACTGTGGGCTCCGTTCGACGGTGGCCGCCACCTCCCAGTCGTTCAGGGGCGCCGAGCCGTCGTTGGTGTGCCGGACCTCGAAGGCGCAACCCACCGACGTTTGCGGGAAAAGGACCTGCGCCCGTCCTACCTCTCGTTCCTGCCCGAGATCCAGGATCACACCAACCCCGGGCTTGTTGCCGTTGAAGTCGGCGCTCGAGCTGTAACGCTCCGTGGACCAGAATGTCTGCGAATCGCCGTCGATGATCCGTCGGATCGCGCCGGGATTCTCGTCGTCATCACCGCCGAGAGCCGCCGGGTCGAAATCGTCTGCAGATGTCACGGGAAGCGGTTCGCCTTCGATGCGTCCGCCCGGTGCGAACTGAGTGCCCGGGGAACGCTCGCCCAACCGCGTCAGCCCGAACGCTGCGAGCGCAACGAGAACGACGATCACGGCCACGACCCAGCCCCGCCGGATCTGCGGCCGACGCGGCCCTGCCGATGGGGGCCGAAGCTCGCGCAGATCGGCCAGCGCTAGGGCAGCGGAGTCGTACGCGCCGTTGGTTAATCCCTCGACGACTCGGTCATATCCGACCGGAGCTCCGGGATGAGGCGCGCGTGAAACGCGCCCGAGCATGGCGCCGAAAGCACGGAGGTCATCCATCTTCTGGGCGGAATCATCGAGACGCGCCAACGAGAAGTCGGCGACCTTGGCGCCGGCTTCGGACAGAAGAACGTTGGTCTCGTGGATGTTCCCGTGCACCACGCCACGGCCGTGCGCGTAATTAACAGCCTCGGCCACGTCGATCGCGGTCTGAACTGCCGTAGCCGGTGCCAATGGCAGCCGGACCGTGGCGAGAGACGCATGAAGCAGCTCGCTCACTGTGAAGAAGCTTCCGTCGTCTTGTCCGGTGTCGAAAACACGGACGACACGGGGATGAGTCAGCGACGCCGCGGCGCCGGCCCGCTTCACGAGAGTGGCACGGTCCAATCCACTGTCGAACACTCGGAGCGCAACGGATCGGTCGAGACGCTCATCCAGTGCTTTCCACGTGACGCTGTTGGTCCCGTGGCCGAGCAACTCGGTCAGAAGGTAACGATCCCCGACCCGTTGACCCCGGGCAAGGTTCGACTCCATCCCGCGAACCGACGCCTATCTCGAACCGGCTTTACGCGCCATCCGGGCGCGTAACGAAGGCAACACCGACCACGCCTGGTCCGGCGTGCGCACCCACGATCGCGCCGAGCGTCCAAACGTCACCGGGTGCGACCGGCGTGACGTCGGCGAGCAACTCGACGAGCTTGTCCGTGTCCGGCGCGTCACCACTGAGAACGATGAGCCTGCCGATCCGGCCTTTGTACTCGCGAACGAGACCGGCCATGTGTTCGAGAGCCTTAGCGCGCGTGCGTACTCGACCCACCGGCTCGACGACGCCGTCATCGAGACTGATGACGGGCTTGACCTTGAGCATCGTGCCGAGGAGAGCCTGTGCTCCACCGATCCGTCCTCCGCGGCGGAGGTACTCCAACGTGTCGATCGTCCCGAATAGATGGACGTTCTCGAGCTTTCCTTTGACCTCCGCGGCGATCTCCTCAGCTGATGCGCCGGCCTTCGCCCGCTCGGCTGCCTCGAGGGCAAGTAGTCCGGTGCTTGCCGACACGGCAAGTGTGTCGACAACCTCGACGGGTACGGCCGAGATCTCTTTCGCCGCGACGGCGGCGGATTGATACGTCGCCGAGAGCTTCGAAGACAGGTGCAGAGAAACGATGCCGGTGGCACCTTCCGCCACCAGCTTCTCGTACGCGGTTTGGAAGTCGCCGGCGCTCGGAGCGGCTGTCGCCGGCGGCTCGGTCGACGACCGCAGCTTCGACCAGAATGCGTCGGCATCCATATCGACGCCGGACACGAACGTCTCGTCACCGAAACGGACCGTCAACGGAACGACGGTGATGCCGGCCTCGACCGTTAAGCGCTGAGGAATGTCGGACGCCGAATCCGTAACGATCCTTACCGTCACTTCCGGCCTCCTCGAAGACGGCGCCCGAGCGGGTCGAGGAGTATCGAGCGCTCCCCGACACCCGCTACCTGCGAAAATGCGAGGTAGAGGATAGCACCGGCTCCAACGCTTGCCCCGACGAGGAGCACGTCGGGGCTGCGGACGGCTCTTGTCAGGGCCCACACGCAGATGCCCATACCCGCACCGGCGGCGGAGATCCGCAGCAAAGGCCCGATCAGGACTCTTGGGACCAGACCCCCCGGGACCTTGCGATCGAGCACCATCACCAGCAACAGCACGCCTACCGCATAGGCGATCGCATGTCCGTAGGCCAGGCCGCGCACTCCGAGCCAGGCATACAGCGGAATGTTCACGGCGATGTTCACTCCGACCGCCGCAGCATTGAGCGTGGTAGGCGTTCGCGCGTCGGACAAGGCATAGAAGCACCGCGTCAATAGCTGGAACGTCGAGAAGAATACGAGGCTCCAAGCGAAGCCTTTGAGTACGGAAGCGACGGCCGCGGCATCGCGGGCATCCGCGACGCCGCGGGCGAGGAGCAACCGTGCGATCGGGTCGGCCAACAGACCGTACCCGATCGCTGCCGGAACGAGAAGGAAGGCGATACCTCGCACGCCTCGCGCGAACCCTTCCCGGTACGCATCCCAGTTGCGGGTCGTCGCCGCACGAGATAGATCGGGAAAAAGTGCTGTGTAGATGCTGACGGCGAAGAGTCCATGTGGTAGCTGAAAGAAGATGTAGGCAACCTGCCAGGACGTGACACCGCCGGTCTCGCCGTTGGCCAGTGCCAGGACGACCCAAAGCCCGATCTGATTGATGACCACGTATCCGGCGACGAACGCAGCAAGCCGAAACATCTTGGTTACCGCCGGGTCGCTGAACTTGGGGCGGAAGCGGATGCGTTCCCTTCTCAGATAGGGAAACAGAGAGATCGCCTGCACGACGACGCCGGCCGTCGTTCCGGCCCCCAGGAGCGCCTTGGCTCCCGACGAGAGATCCAGGCTCTGCGCGCCGGCGACTCGAGCAAATGCGAAGAACGTTGCCGCGACCACGATGTTGTTGAGTGCGGGGACGAAGCTGGCCGGCCCGAACGTGCCGCGCAGATTGAGCAAAGCCTGCGCGATCGCCCACACGCCGTAGAAGAAGATCTGCGGCGCGAACCACCTGAGCAGATACGTGGCGAGCTCGAGCTGAGCCGCGCGCGTCGAAGGATCGGCGATGCGGAACGTATATATGCGCATGATGAGCGGCGCGCCGACGGCCGCAAGTACCGACAAGACGGCCAACGCGATCAGGGCCACGGAGACGAGTGCGGAGTCGCCGTCCGTAGCATGCTTCGATCCCTTGTCTCGCTCCCGCGCTTCGACGAGCACGGGAATGAAGACGGCGGTGAGGATACCTCCGAGGAAGAGCTCGTAGATGATGTTCGGCGTCGTGTTGGCCAGGTTGTAGGTGTCGGCGAGCCTAGTTCCGGTCACTCCGAGTGCATAGGTCAGAGCGGCAACACGCAACAGCCCCGCGATGCGAGAGACAGCCGTTCCGATCGACATGACTCCGGCCGCACGCCAGAACCGCGCGGTATCGGTGGAGTGCGCCGGTGCCATGTCGGGTTCCGTCACGCCGCCGCTCGTTTCCGGCCGCGACGACGAACGATCCAAGCGATCAGGAAGAAGGCGCCGCCGACGGTCAAAACGAGGGCCGAGATGTTGATCGCCGTGGAACGAACGGATAGCTCAGCGGTGTCGAAAGCGATCGACCGGTCGGGGCTCGTGAGGCTAACGAGTATCGGGAAGGTTCCGGTTGAGCGTGTTATCGCGGCGAACTCGACTTGAGAGTTACCGGGTGGCTCGACGGTGACGACTCGGCTCGTGCCGTCGGGAAAGTCCACCTTCGGCGAAGAAACGTTGATGCGAACGCGAACTGGATAGCTCGCCTTGTTCGTCACCGTGATCGGTACTCTGCCTTGCCGCGCTGAGAAGAGAAACGAACCGCTGAGGGTCGTGACCTTGGCGGCCTCTCCTCGCACCGCTTCGGCCACGGCGTCGGATTCACGCGCGGAGGCATCGTCGATATCGTCGTCGGAACGCTCCTGTTCATCGCTCCATGCAAGCGAGGCCGACGCGAGTGCATGTGCGTAACTCGCGCGGAATCGCTTCCGCAAAGGATTTCCCGTGAGAGTGAAGTTCTCGAAGGCCTCGACGCTTCGCCGAGCGCGCACGACCGCCCGCCGCGCTTCATCGTTTGGTGCCTCGGGATCGGGGAAGTCGACGAAGACCCGTAGGGCACCTTCGGTTAGCTGTTCGAGATCCACTACCTCGACTTCTTCTGCCGATGCTGCGGTAGCGATCCGGCTTGCCCAGGACGGGTCATCGGCCGGCACTACCAACGCTCCTTGCAAGGGACCCCCGACTGCGGAAGCCGCATCGGTATGGGGCACCAATGTGATCGCCCCGTGGGTGTCGGTGGCCTCGCTTCGGACCGGTGCGCCGGCACGATTCGAAAGCGAAGTGTCGATACCCAAGCTGCGGGCAACATCGACGGCCTGATCGTCAAGATCGAAACCAGGCGGCATCAAAACGTCGATGGGCCGTTTGGCGAGGCAATCACGCAGCTTCAGCCGTCCGCGCTCGATCTCCGTTCGGACCTCCTCGTCGCGCACCAGATAGGGGAGGTTCACTTCTGCATAAGGCGCACTGAGGACATCGGCTCGGCGCGCGAGTGAACGGAGCGACGTCAGAACACGGTTAGCCTCCTCAGTCGCGAGGAGCTCTAGCTCATCGCACAGGACGGGGCTGACGGCGAGACTGATAGGGAAGCCGGCGTCGGGCTCCTGCCAGCTGTCCAAGCCTTCGGCAAGATCGACGAGCCGCTCACGGACCGGGCCTTCTGGCCTTCCGTCGAGCTTCAGGATCGGGTCCGCCGTTACATGAAGCACAACGGCGAGGGGCAACCGTGAAGGCGTTCCCGTTTGAGCCCCCGCGCCGGCGCACACTCCGATCGTCGTGATCGCGGCGGCCAAGGTCGCAACGACCAAGAGCGCGATACGTCGCATGGTCATGTATCCAGAGCGCGGATCTCGGTGATCCCGAACACGATGGCCATCAAGGCCATGGTTATCGCGACGACGGTCCTCAGCTTTCGATCCTCGGCGGCAACGGCGAGTCGTGAACCGATGCGCGCTCCCGGGACGACACCGATCACCAATCCGCCGGCGATAGCCCAATCGATGTTGCCGATTATCGCGTGAGTCACCGTCCCCGGTATCGCCTGCGCTGCGACGACGGCCAACGAAGTGCCCAGCGCGGTCTTCACGGGAAAGCGGAGCAGGACGGTCAGCACAGGCACGAGGATCACTCCACCGCCTACTCCCAGCAGACCTGCGACGAATCCCGATATCGCCCCGACCACTAGAAGCACGGGAACCGTCGGACGGATCCGGGGATGCGGAACCTCCCCGGAGCGATGAGGAAGCATCCGCAACGACAGAACGAAGATCAGAGCCGCCGTCGTGATCAACAGCGCTTCACCGGCAACCGCTTGAGTGACGAGTGCTCCGGCGATCGCGAAAACGCCGCCCGCGGCGGCGGTCACGACCGCACTCCTGATATCGACCAGGTTGTCCTTTACATAGGCGACCAGGCCGGTGAGAGCCGTGGGAATGATCACCGGAAGCGTCGTGCCGACTGCGATCAACGCCGGCGCGTCGAGCGCCCAGCGGATTCCTGGTGTCGATAGCAAAGCGCCACCGATGCCGAATGCACCGGACGCGATGCCCGAGCCGAATCCGATTAGTGCCGCGATCAGCGTTCGCAAGCAGTTAGCTAACCAATTAAGTCTGCGGGCGTGCGGCTAGCTCAGCGGCCCGTTGGAGAACGCCGCGGTCCGTCTTGTAGGTGAGACGCCGTATCGCTTGCGATGCGGGGAGCCAACGCACCTCCTCGACCTCGTCGTCGTGGTCTGCGATATCACCGCCGGTTGCGCGCATCAAATAGAGGTGAACGGTCTTTCTGTACCGAACCTGCTCCGGCGGCCAGATGAACCAGTACGTGATGTCTTCCAGCGAAGTCACGATCTCCGCTTCCAGTCCGGTTTCTTCCCGGACCTCGCGCAGGGCTGCCGATTCGGCATCCTCGCCCTCTTCGCGGCCCCCTTTCGGAAGGGACCACACGTCCTTTCCGCGCAGGTTCTTTGTGCGGATGAGTGCGACCTCCAGCTCACCGCCGCCCGGACGGAACACCACGCCTCCGTACGACGCGGCGCGTCGCACGGGCCACTTCTTGGGATCGGGACGTGCACCCCCGGCTGGCGGGGTCATGGCGGAAGTATGCCATCACGGGCACGATGTCTATGCGATGGAAAGCGTTATCGATTTCGTCGAGCCGTATTTCGAGAGCTACGGCTACCTCATCGTCTTCGTTCTCGGCCTTTTGGAGAACTCGGCTTTCATCGGCGCGGTCGTCCCGGGAGACGTCGTTCTTCTGCTCGCCGGCTTCTACGTCGAGCGCAGCGAGCTCGATCTGGCGCCAATCGTCGTTCTGGCCTTCTTGGGAGCGATCATCGGCGACTCCATCGGATACGGCATCGGGCGCTTCTGGGGCCGCAAGGTCCTCGACCGCTGGGGCAAACGTTTCTTCCCGGACGAGAGACTCGCGCGCGTCGATCGGTACTTCCAGGAGTACGGGATGTGGGCGGTAGCGTTCGGCCGACTCGCTCCGGTAATCCGCACGGTCAACACCTTCGCCGCCGGCATGGCGCGCATGCCGTACCCTGCCTTCCTTTTTGCCGTTGCGGTCGCCGCGGCGATCTGGGCCGTGGCCGTGCCGGCGGCCGGATTTGCATTCTCGGGGTCGCTCGAGCTCGTTCGGTCCGCGCTCGGCTGGGCCGGTGTGGCGATACTCGTGCTCTTCTTCGCAGGCCTGTACATCACGTACCGGAGGATGAGCAAACGCTTGGCAGCGGAGGTTCTGCGGAGGCGAGAGTGAGCCCACCCTTGCCTCAGGGCGGCCCTGTCGGCTTCGTAAACCACGACAGCTCACTTCAACACGCCAACCATCCTGGACATCCCGAGGACGCGAGCCGCGTTCGCGCGATCATCGATCACCTCCGAACCACACAAATGATGGACCGACTCGACGTTCACGAACCTCAAGCCGCCGGCCGTGAGCTCATCGAGCTCGCGCACGAACCGGCGCTCGTCGACCTGCTGGAAGAACTGGACGAACAAGGCGGCGGCCGCATCGACCTCGACACGTCGATGGGCCCGGGCTCCCTCGAGGCGACGATGCGAGCAAGCCAGGGGACTGTCGATGCCGTCGGCAAAGTATTGGACCGAACGTGGTCGTCGGCATTCGTTTGCATGCGTCCGCCCGGCCATCACGCGCGGCCGCGGATCCCGATGGGGTTCTGTCTGACCAATCACGTTGCCATCGCTGCGCGATGGGCCATCACCAAACGGGATCTGGAGCGCGTCGTGATAATCGATTGGGATGCACATCACGGCAACGGAACGCAGGAGATCTTCTGGTCCGATCCTTCCGTTCTCTACGTATCGCTCCACCAGTACCCGTGGTATCCGGGCTCGGGCGACGCTGCCGAGCGCGGCGACGGCGACGGTCTCGGCTACACACTCAACGTCCCGCTGCCTTCCGCCACAGCCGAAGACGTATACGAGAGAGCTTTCGAAGAGCTGATCGAGCCGGCTGTGGCGGATTTCGATCCCGAGCTGGTCCTGGTCTCTGCAGGCTACGACGCGCATGAGCGAGATCCGCTGTGCATGATGCGCCTGCGTGCCGGAGCCTTCCACCGTTTTGCGCGACGTGTCGCCGGCTGGGATGCGCACGGGCCCGTCTGCGTGCTGGAGGGCGGCTACGACCTGGAAGGGCTGGCTTGGTCCGCCGGGGCCACGATCGAAGCCCTCCTGGGTTCGGACGAGCCCAGCCGGATACCAGAGGTCGAGCTGGCCCAGGCGGCCAGTCCGCCGGAGTCCGTTCGCGCTCTCGAAAGGGCGGCCGAGCTCCACGCGGCCGTGCGCCCCACGCTTCGCCGGCGCTCAGACTGACGGTCCTCGCAGTGGGTTTCAGCTGTTGTGACTCAAGCGGGCTGCTCGCTGCCCGATATACCCAACAGATGGCTGTGGGCTGTCCGGAGGGACAATTTTGACTACTGACCTCGATCGTTATCTAGAGAAGCTCGTCAATGCCGGGGGTTCGGACCTTCACCTCAAGGTCGGGCATCCGCCGGTGATCCGTGTCCAGGGCCACATCGCCGAGGTGGACGACATGCCGGTGCTCGAGCCCGAGGACCTCGAGGAAATGGCTCACGAGATCCTGCCGACCAGTCTCGCGACACCCTTCGAGTACACCGGAGGCGCGGACTTCGCCCATGCGGTCCCGGGTTTGGGACGCTTCCGCGTCAACGTCTTCCGTCAGCGCGGTTTCGTCGGCATCGTCATGCGGCGCGTCCTTCCCGCTCCGCCGGTTCTCGACTCCCTGCACCTTCCCGAAGCGGCCAAGCTCCTCGCCTCCGAACCTCGCGGACTCGTGTTGGTCACGGGCCCGACCGGTTCGGGCAAGACGACGACGTGTGCAGCGATGATCAACCACGTCAACTCGACGCGTGCTTGTGCCATCGTCACGCTCGAGGATCCGATCGAGATCCTGCACGCAGACAAGCTGTCGCTCATCAACCAGCGCGAGATCGGCACCGACACGGAATCTTTCGCCGCCGGACTCCGCCACGTTCTGCGCCAAGACCCCGACGTGATCTTCGTCGGTGAGATGCGCGACCCCGACACGGTTTGGGCCGCACTGGCCGCCGCAGAAACGGGGCACCTCGTCATCTCAACGCTGCACACAACCGACTGCCAGGAAACCGTGAACCGG
>Ga0299913_10003234_pt1 | contig 13249 bp, 11 predicted proteins | sample RVTome_9_FD_201360 | JGI IMG/M metagenome (GOLD analysis project Ga0299913, IMG submission 201360) | Soil microbial communities from uranium-contaminated site in the Upper Colorado River Basin, Wyoming, United States - RVT155D38 (version 2) ... | reverse complement strand
CGGCTCGGTCGGCAAGGTGGCCTGGTTCGTGCCGCTGCTGCTGGTCTTCGTGGGCTGGCGCAACCTCCGCGACCCCGAGCGCAACGGTCCGGCCGGCCGCCAGGCCATCGGCTGGGCCTCGCTCGGATTCGGTGTGCTCGGCATCGTGCACATCGTCAACGACCGCCCTCGCCCCGAGGTCGGCACCACCGAGGCGCTGCAGCAGGCCGGCGGCGCCGTCGGCTTCGTGGTCGCCGAGCTGCTGCTCGACCTGCTGCGGTCGTCGTACGTCGTCGTCCCGTTGCTGGTGCTGCTGGGCGTCTTCGGCGTCCTGGTCATCACCGCCACCCCCGTCTACCAGATCCCCTCCCGGCTGCGGGAGGCCCGCGACCGGCTGCTCGGCCGCACTGCCCGCTCGCCGGACGAGGAGCCCACGCAGAAGATCCGCAAGCGGCACGCCCGCACGCCGGAGATCGACCCCGACCTCGGTGACCCGGCGTACGACACCCCGGTGCTCGAGGACCGGGAGTCCAAGCGGCGTCGCAAGAAGGCCGAGGCGGCCGAGGCCGCGGAGGACACGGCCGAGGTCGCCCCCGGCGCGGGCGCCGAGATGCTCGAGAAGCGCCGGCTCGGCAAGAAGGGCGCCGACGAGGAGAAGGCCGAGCTCGAGCCACCGGTTCACACCCCGCTGCCGCAGCGCGTCGAGCAGCTGTCGCTGTCCGGCGACATCACCTACACGCTCCCGGACGCCCAGGTCCTCAAGCCCGGCGACCCGCACAAGGCCAGGTCCAAGGCGAGCGACGAGGTCGTCGAGCGGCTGCAGTCGGTGCTGGAGGAGTTCAACATCGACGCCGCGGTCACCGGCTACACCCGCGGTCCGACGGTCACCCGCTACGAGATCGAGCTCGGCTCGGGCGTCAAGGTCGAGAAGATCGGAAACATCCAGAAGAACATCGCCTACGCGGTCGCCTCGCCCGACGTGCGGATCCTCAGCCCCATCCCGGGCAAGTCCGCGGTCGGCGTCGAGATCCCCAACCGCGACAAGGAGATCGTCTCCCTGGGTGACGTGCTGCGGTCCAACGTCGCGCGCAGCAACACGCACCCGATGATCGTGGGCCTCGGCAAGGACGTCGAGGGCGGCTTCGTCGTCGCCAACCTGGCGAAGATGCCGCACATGCTGGTGGCCGGTGCGACCGGCTCCGGCAAGTCGTCGTTCATCAACTCGATGATCACCTCGCTGCTGATGCGGGCCACGCCCGACGAGGTGCGGATGATCATGGTCGACCCCAAGCGTGTGGAGCTCAACGCCTACGAGGGCGTGCCGCACCTGATCACGCCGATCATCACGAACCCGAAGAAGGCCGCCGAGGCGCTGGCCTGGGTCGTGCGCGAGATGGACATGCGCTACGACGACCTGGCCAACTTCGGCTTCCGGCACATCGACGACTTCAACAAGGCGGTCCGGGCCGGCAAGCTCGAGCTGCCCCCCGGCAGCGAGCGCGTGCTGTCGCCGTACCCGTACCTGGTCGTGATCATTGACGAGCTCGCTGACCTCATGATGGTCGCCCCGCGCGACGTCGAGGACGCGGTCGTCCGCATCACCCAGCTGGCGCGCGCGGCGGGCATCCACCTGATCCTCGCCACGCAGCGACCGTCGGTCGACGTCGTCACCGGCCTGATCAAGGCCAACGTGCCCTCGCGACTGGCGTTCGCGACCTCGTCGCTCGCCGACAGCCGCGTCGTGCTCGACCAGCCCGGCGCCGAGAAGCTCGTCGGCCAGGGTGACGGCCTCTTCCTGCCCATGGGCGAGTCGAAGTCGATACGAGTCCAGGGCTCCTGGGTCACCGAGGCGGAGATCGCCGCGGTGGTCGGTCACGTCAAGCAGCAGCTCGAGCCCGACTACCGCGACGACGTCACCGCTCCGCAGCAGGTCAAGCGCGAGCTCGACGACGACATCGGCGACGACATGGACCTGGTCGTCCAAGCGATCGAGCTCGTCGTCTCCACCCAGTTCGGATCCACCTCGATGCTGCAGCGGAAGCTGCGGGTCGGGTTCGCGAAGGCAGGTCGCCTGATGGACATTCTCGAGAGTCGTGGCGTGGTCGGACCGAGCGAAGGCTCGAAGGCCCGTGACGTCCTGGTCAAGCCCGACGAGATCGACTCGGTGATCGCCACCATCCAGGGGGAGATGTGAACAGCCAGCCCGCCTACGACGAGATGCGCGACGACATGCCCGACGACGAGACCAGCGGCGGGGTCCTGACCGCCGCCCCGGAGATCCTCGAGGTGCGTCGCAACGGAGGTCTCGCGGCGTTCATCGGCGCCGCGGCGTCCGGGGTGGCGATCGCCTACCTCGGCCGGGCCACCCAGACCGGGGCCGCGTTGGACTGGGCCTTCGTCGCCGTCATGGGCCTCCTCGGTGCGATGCACCTGCGGTCGTTCGTCGACGCCCGCACCCCCCTGCTGGTCGCCGACAGCCAGGGCGTCCGGCTCCGGCTCGGGCGCTCGTGGCGCGGGCTGCCGTGGGGTGCCCTCTCCGAGGTCGAGCACACCCCGCGGCCCGGCCTGCTGCGCGACGGACGCCTGGTCTTCGTGCCCCACAACGCCGCCCGGGTGCTCTCGGAGCTCGACTCCGCCGGGCGCCGGCAGAGCCGGGTGAGCGAGCGTCTCTACGGCGCCCCGTTCGCGCTGCCGCTGGGCATCACCACCCGCGTCCTCGGCGTCGAGGACGACCTGACCACCGCGCTGCGCCAGCTCGCCGGGGACAGCACCCGGGTGGTCGAGCCCGAGCCCGCGCCCGGCGAGACGGACGCCGAGGCGGATGCGGAGGTCGAGAGCGAGGCCACGCCCGAGCCCGAGGCCGAGGACGCGAAGACCGGGCGTCGCCGGGTCCGGATGCCCGATCCGCGGCCCGGCCTCGCGCACCTGATCTCCGTGGTCTCCGACAAGCTGGCCGTGCGCCGCACCGATCGTGACGAGCTCGATGGCTCCGAGTCGACGCTCCGGGCGGACGACGGGGACCACGAGGCCGCCGACGAGGTCCACGAGGCAGCCGACGAGGTCCACGAGGCCGCCGACGAGGTCCACGAGGCCCAGGCAGTCGATGCCGCCGGGCCCGAGGCCGGGGTCGCCGAGTCCGAGCCCGCCCGGGCCATGGAGGTCGACGAGGTCGACCACGACGACGTCGAGGACACCGTCGAGGTCCGGCGCGACGACATCACGCCGGACACCGCGGACACCGAGCCGGTCGTGCCGACCGCCGCGTCCCCGACGCCCGCGCCGCTGCGCGCGCCGCGCTTCGGCCGTCGCGCGGAGGTGCGCGCCACGGTCGAGACCGCTCCGGAGGATGAGGAGCTCGAGGGCCGGGAGCTGCGCCGCCCCGGCTCGGTCAGCCTCGTCGAGGAGAAGCAGACCTGGGGCGACCGTGTGCGCCCGCTGGCCAGCCCGGCGTCCTCGGTCGAGCCGCTGGTCGTCGACGACTTCCAGGTCGAGCCCGTCGAGGACCCGGTCATCGGTCCCGACCTCGCGGCGGCCCGCACCCGCTGCGGACTCACCGTCGACCAGCTCGCCGAGCGCACCCGCATCCGCCCGCACGTGATCGAGTCGATCGAGGTCGACGACTTCGCGCCCTGTGGCGGCGACTTCTACTCCCGCGGCCACCTGCGCACCCTCGCGCGGGTCCTCGGCGTCGACGCGGCGCCCCTGCTGTCGACGTACGAGGAGAGGTACGCCGACGCCCCGATCAACGCGCGCCGGGTCTTCGAGGCCGAGCTCGCGACGGGTGTCTCCGGTGGCATCCGGTCCACGCGCGGTGGCCCCAACTGGTCGATGCTGGTCGCGGCGGTCATGGTGGCCGTGCTGGCGTGGTCGATCGCCCGCCTGGCGATGGACGACCCCGCGGAGCTGGTCAGCCCCGCCGCGCCCGTCGCCGGCGAGTCGATCCCCAACTTCACCGGCGCTGCCGACCTGGATCTCTCCGCGGTCGGGAAGGGCGGTCACGTCGTCGTCACGGACAAGGAGGGCGAGGTCGTCTTCGAAGGCCACGTCGGACCCGGTGAGGGCAGCGACGTCGTCGAGGTCCTGATGCCGCTCAAGGTCGAGGTCGGCAAGGGCCCCGGGGGCGTCGTGGTCGCCGTGGAGGGGCACGAGCCGAGGGAGCTCGGGACCCGCGGCAACCCGTTCTCGGAGACGTTCGAGGCCCGACGCTGAGCAGGGGAGGGCCCGTGGGGACCCGATGGGGACATCGCGCCCTCGGAGGTCGCTGGTGGCTCGCCGCGCTCGTCGTGCCCGTCGCCCTCGCCGGCCTGGTGGTCGCCATCGACGGGGAGGACCTGGAGCTCGACCTGGCCGACCGGGTGCAGGCGGCGCTGGCAGACCAGGGCGTCACCTCCGCCGAGGTCCGCGTCGACGGCCGTGACGTGACCGTCGCGGGGCTTCCCGCGGGCAGCAACACCGGCGCCCTCGAGCACGTGGTCGCCGGCGTCGACGGTGTACGCACCGTCGAGGCGGAGGAGCCGGGCGTGCTCGGCGCCGGCAGGTGCGCCGACGCCCAGCAGCGGATCGACCGGGTCCTCGGACCCGACAAGGTGCACTTCGCCGCAGACTCGGCCCGGCTGCCGGAAGCCGAGCGGCGCCAGGTCGTCCGCGTCGGCCGGATGCTGCGCCGCTGCGCCGCCTCGGTCACGGTGCGCGGCAACGTCGTGGACCCGCAGGAGGAGGCAGTCGACCCCCTCAGCCAGGAGCGAGCCGAGGCCGTGGCGACGGTGCTGCGCAACAACGGCGGCGTCGTGGACGCGGCTGTCGGCGGTGGCGTGCCCGAGCCGATCGGTCGACCTGCGCGCAACCACTACGTGTCCGTCGGGGTCTCGTGAGGAGTCAGGGATGACGATGCTCTTCGTGCAGCTGTGGGTGCTGCTGCTGGTCGCGTTCGTGGTCGGCTCGGTCGTCGCGTACGTCGCCCTCCGCGCGGTCACGCCGCCGGTCGAGGAGATCGACCGGGAGGGTGGGGGCTGATGGACTGGCTCGCCCAGGAGAACCTCTTCTGGCTGGTGGTCGCGGCTGTCCTCGGTGCCGCCGTGACCGCTGCGCTCGTGCTCGTGCGCGTCAAGGCCGCCGAGAAGGCCGCCGAGCGCCCCAGCGACGAGCCTTCCGAGCGCCCCGCCCATGAGCCTGCCGAGCCGGCGCGAGTGCAGGAGGCGGAGGCCGCTCCTGTCATCGAGCCGGAGCCGGAGCCGGAGCCGGAGCCTGCACCGGAGCACGAGCCTGCGCCGGGGCCGACAGCCCTCGTCGAGGGCACCGTCCCGGGCGCCGCGGAGCCCCTGCCGGACGGGTCCTCGCCCAGCAGGCACTTCGCGATCAAGGGCAATGCGGCGTCGATGAAGTACCACACCGCCGCGTCGCCGTACTACCGCCGCGTGCGCGCGGAGTGGTGGTTCGACTCCGAGGAGGCCGCCCGGTCCGCGGGCTTCCGCCGCTGGGACGAGAAGGACCCCGCCGCCGACGCACCACCCCCTGCTCCGATGCCCGTCGAAGACGCGACACTCTTCGACGTCGAGCCCGAGGCGGCCGGCGAGGCCCCGGCTTCCGACGACCCCGCCCACCCGTACGGCGACGGCTCGGCCGCGCCGCTCGACCAGGGGCGTGCGCCGGGGCCGGACTACACGGTGAAGGCCGTCACGAGGTCGATGACGTTCCACACGCCGGAGTCGCCGTGGTTCGCCCGCATCCGCGCGGAGGTCTGGTTCGACTCGGAGGAGTCCGCCCGGGCCGCGGGGTTCGCGCGCTGGGACGACTGACTCCGCCGCCCGACGCGCCGGTGACGTCTCTCACCGCCGCCAGGAATCAGGTCGGGGGCACCGGAGACGGCATACTGTCCGGAGCCATGACTGCCACGCCGACCCCTCGCCCCGACGGACTCCTGTCCGTGGCGATGGTGACCCTCGGCTGCGCCCGCAACGACGTGGACTCCGAGGAGCTCGCCGGCCGTCTGGCCGCCGACGGCTTCCGCCTCGTCGAGGACCCCGAGGACGCCGACACGGTCGTGGTCAACACCTGTGGCTTCGTCGAGGCGGCCAAGAAGGACTCCGTCGACACGCTGCTCCAGGCCGCCGACCTCAAGGCGGACGGCCGGACCAGGGCCGTCGTCGCCGTGGGCTGCCTGGCCGAGCGGTACGGCAAGGACCTGGCCGAGAGCCTCCCCGAGGCGGACGCCGTCCTCGGCTTCGACGACTACCCCGACATCGCCGCGCGGCTGCGCTCGATCGTCGCGGGGGAGAAGCACCAGGCGCACACGCCGCAGGACCGCCGCACGCTGCTCCCGATCTCGCCGGTCGACCGTGCCGCCAGTGCGGTGAGCGTGCCGGGGCACGGCTCGACCGCCGAGCTCGTCGAGGGCCCCAGCACCATCCCGTCCTTCGCCCGCAGCCGGCTGACCGACGCCCCGTGGGCGCCGCTCAAGCTCGCCAGTGGCTGCGACCGGCGCTGCACGTTCTGCGCGATCCCCAGCTTCCGTGGCTCGTTCGTGAGCCGCCGGCCCTCCGACGTGCTCCAGGAGGCGCGCTGGCTCGGGGAGCAGGGCGTCAAGGAGCTCTTCCTCGTCAGTGAGAACTCCACGTCGTACGGCAAGGACCTCGGCGACCTGCGCCTGCTCGAGACCCTGCTGCCGGAGCTGGCCGCGGTGGACGGCGTCGAGCGCGTCCGCGTCTCCTACCTGCAGCCCGCCGAGACCCGCCCCGGCCTCATCGAGGCGATCGCGGGCACCCCCGGCGTGGCGCCGTACTTCGACCTGAGCTTCCAGCACGCGAGCAACGCCGTGCTGCGACGCATGCGCCGCTTCGGCGACCCCGACAGCTTCCTCGACCTGCTGCAGCGGATCCGCACCCAGGCCCCCGAGGCAGGCGTCCGCTCCAACGTCATCGTCGGCTTCCCCGGCGAGACCGCGGAGGACCTGGAGACCCTCTGTGACTTCCTGGTCGAGGCACGCCTCGACGTCACCGGCGTCTTCGGCTACTCCGACGAGGACGGCACCGAGGCGGCGTCGTACGACGACAAGCTCGACGACGACGAGGTCGCCGAGCGACTGGAGCACGTCACGGCCCTCGTCGAGGAGCTCAACGCCCAGCGGGCCGAGGAGCGCGTCGGCGAGGACGTCGGCGTCCTCGTGGAGAGCGTCGACGCCGAGGACGGTGTCGTCGGCAGGGCCGCGCACCAGGGCCCCGAGGTGGACGGCACGACCCGTGTCGTCGACGCCCCCGCGGGTACGACGGTGGGCGATCTCCTGCGCGCCGCCGTGACCGGCACCGACGGGGTGGACCTCGTCGCGCACCTGAACGGAGACACCCGATGACCCAGGGCACGGAGCGCACGGTCTCCAACTGGAACGTCCCCAACGCGCTGACCACGCTGCGGATCCTGATGGTGCCGTTCTACGGCTACGCGCTGCTGCAGGACGGCGGCGACTCGATCGGCTGGCGCATCACCGCGGCCGTGCTCTTCATCCTCGCGATGGTCACCGACAAGGTCGACGGCGACCTGGCGCGCAAGCACAACCTCGTCACCGACTTCGGCAAGATCGCCGACCCGATCGCGGACAAGGCGATCACCGGCATGGCCTTCATCGGCCTGTCGATCGTCGGCAGCGACGCGGCCGACCACTACGGCTGGTTCGACGCCGGCGGCGAGATCTGGTGGTGGGTGACGATCGTCGTGCTGCTGCGCGAGTGGAGCGTCACGCTGCTGCGGCTCTCGATCGCCCGCGACGTGGTGATCCCGGCCGCCCAGCTCGGCAAGGTCAAGACCACCACCCAGGGCGTCGCCCTCGGCCTGCTGTCCTTCCCGCTCGTGGCCGACGGCCACGCGTGGGGCCTCCCCGGCGAGATTCTCTTCTACCTGGCACAGGCCGTGCTCGCGGTCGCCGTGGCGCTGACGGTGTGGTCGGGCTGGGAGTTCTTCCGCGACGCCTGGAAGCAGAAGCACGCGGCACGCGCCTGACCCTTGGCGGGGGCCCTAGGCTCAGTCGCATGGCCAAGCCCGAGCTTCCCGAGACCCGCACGCTCGCCGCCCAGCTCGTCGCCGCGCTCCAGGGGCGCGACGACTCCGTGGCGACGGCGGAGTCGCTGACCGGCGGCCTGCTCGCGGGCTTCCTGACCAGCGTGCCCGGCGCCTCCGCGGTGTTCCCCGGCGGCCTGGTCTCCTACTCCACCGACGTGAAGCAGGACGTGCTCAACGTGCCGCCCGACGTGGTCGCTGCGCACGGGGTCGTGTCCGGCGCCTGCGCGGAGGCGATGGCGACCGGCGTGCGCGACCTGCTGGGGTCGACGTACGGGGTGAGCACCACCGGTGTGGCCGGCCCGGAGACCCAGGAGGGCAAGCCGGTCGGGACCGTCTTCGTGGGGGTCGCGGGGCCCGACGGCACGCGCGCGCTGGAGCTCTCCCTGGACGGCGACAGGGCCGAGATCCGCGAGTCGAGCTGCGTCGCGGCGATGTCGGAGCTGCTCGCCACACTCGCAGGGGACCGGTAGTCCGTCAGGAATCACGGTGCCTCGGGTAGCGTTGGGCCCACGAGCGTGAGAAAGGATCACCCATGGTGCTGTTTCGTCGGCTTCTCGGCGACGTGCTCCGCGAGCAGCGGATGCACCGTGGCATGACCCTGCGCGAGGTCTCCGCGGAGGCGAGGGTCAGCCTCGGCTACATCTCCGAGATCGAGCGCGGCCAGAAGGAGGCCTCCTCCGAGCTGCTCGCGTCGCTCTGCTCGGCGCTCGACATCCAGCTCTCCCAGGTGCTGCGCGACGTCAGCGAGGCGGTCGCGGTCGAGGAGCGCGCACTCGCGCCCACCCCGATCCCGGTCGGCAAGCCTGCCGGCGCGGTCGTGGCCTCCGCAGCCTGAGGCAGCTCCTGGGCAACGGACGGCACAGGCGGATGCGCAGGCTCGTCCCGGTCCTCGTCGCCCTGGGCGGTCTCGCGCTGGCCGGCTGCGTCCAGGTGCCCGTCCCGACGGACCGGGGAGGGCCCGACGGCTCCGGGCAGGCCGGTGGCAAGGACCGGAACGGTCATGCCTTCGTGCGCACCCGCAAGAACGGGCAGCCCGTGCGCTGGAGCACCTGTGAGCCCATCCAGTACGTCGTCCGGTCCGCCAAGGAGCCCGACGGAGGTCGTGACCTGCTCGAGGACGCCGTGGACCAGGTCTCCGAGGCCTCGGGGCTGGAGTTCTCCTTCGCGGGCACCACGGACGAGGCGCCCAGCGAGGACCGCGCGCCGTACCATCCCGGCCGGTACGGCGACAGGTGGTCGCCGGTGCTGGTCGCCTGGTCCGATCCGGGCGAGTACGGCCCGCTCGAGGGCCGCGCCGCGGGCTTCGGCGGGCCCGTGCAGGTGCGCCACAGCGGGGTCGCACCGCGCTACGTCAGCGGCATCGTGGTCCTCGACGCCGACCAGCTCTCGTCGATGGACGAGGACTCCAGGCGAGCGGTGATCGTCCACGAGCTCGCGCACGTCGTCGGCCTGGCCCACGTCAACGACCGCGGCCAGCTGATGAACCCGGTCCAGTACGGCCGCCAGGTCACCACGCTCCAGGACGGCGACCGTCGCGGTCTGAAGGCCCTCGGCAACGGGAAGTGCTACCAGCCCATCGAGCCGCAGGGCCTCTGAGCGGCCAGCGGCGATGCCCGGGTTGACCCGTCCAGCGGGTATGGTCAGGGTCGATTGTCGTTCGGGAAGAAGCCTCCCTCCGGGATCTTTGTGAGCCGGTCGAGAGAGGCAGTGTCATGACGACACCCCACCATCCATTCCTGACCCTCGGCGTGCTGGCCGGTTCCCGCAAGGAGAACGAGCGGCGGCTGGCGATCCACCCGGGGCACATCGGTCGCATCGATGCCGACCTCCGTGCCCGCCTGGTGCTGGAGCGTGGGTACGGCGAGCGGTTCGGCGTGTCCGACGCCGAGCTCGAGCCGCTGGTCGGCCGCATCGCGGACCGGGCCGACCTGCTCTCCGCGGCGGACGTCGTCCTGATGCCGAAGCCGCAGCCGAGTGACGTCGCCGAGCTCGCCGACGGCCAGGTCCTGTGGGGCTGGCCGCACTGCGTCCAGGACCCCGAGGTCACCCAGCTCGCCGTCGACAAGCGCCTGACCCTGATCGCCTTCGAGGCGATGAACCACTGGCGCAGTGACGGGAGCTTCGGCCTGCACGTCTTCCACAAGAACAACGAGCTCGCCGGCTACTGCTCCGTCCTGCACGCGATGGAGCTCGTCGGGCTGACCGGCGACTACGGGCGCCGGCTCAGCGCCGTCGTGATCGGGTTCGGGGCGACGGCGCGCGGCGCTGTCACCGCGCTCAACGCCCACGGGGTGCACGACGTGTCGGTGCTGACCAACCGCGACGTGGCCGCGGTCGGTTCGCCGATCCACTCGGTGCGGATCAGCCAGTTCGACCACGAGCCGGACGCGCCGCACCTGAGCCACGTGCTCACCGAGCGCGGCCGGCTTCCCCTCGCGCCGTTCCTCGCGCAGAGCGACATCGTGGTCAACTGCACCCTGCAGGACCCGAACGCGCCGCTGACGTACCTGGCCGAGGAGGACCTCGCGGCCTTCCGGCCCGGCAGCCTGGTCGTCGACGTCTCCTGCGACAGGGGCATGGGCTTCACCTGGGCGCGGCCCACGAGCTTCGAGGAGCCGATGTTCGACGTGGGCGACCACGTCCGCTACTACGGCGTGGACCACAGCCCGTCGCACCTGTGGGACTCGGCCACCTGGGAGAACAGCGAGGCGCTGTTGCCGTTCCTGCGTGCGGTGCTCTCCGGCCCCGCCGGCTGGGACGGCAACGAGACCATCGCGCGGGCGATCGAGATCCGCGACGGCCAGATCGTCAACCCGGCCATCCTCACCTTCCAGGGGCGCGAGGCCGGCTACCCGCATCCGGCGCGGACCACGGTGCTGGCGCACTGACCCCTGCCGTCACTCGACGTGCTGGCAGCTCGGACACCAGTACGCCGTCCGCTCCCGGCCCTCGGGTCCGAGCCGGCCGATCTCGACCGGCGTACCGCAGCGCAGGCAGGCCCGCTGCCGGTAGACCCAGGTGCGGCGGCCGCGCCGCACCTCGCCGGTGGTGACCATCTCGACGCGCTCCCTGTTGGCCTCGAGCAGCTGGCGGGCGCGGCGCACCAGGCGGGTCAGGTCCTTCACGTCGGCGATCGGTCGGTCCGGCCGTACACCGGCGAGGAAGCAGAGCTCCACGGCGTAGACGTTGCCGATGCCGGCCAGGTTCGTCTGGTCGAGCAGCGCCGCGTACGTCGACCGCTCCGGGGCGGCGCTCAGTCGTCGTACCGCCTCGGCCTCGTCCCAGTCGGTGCCGAGCAGGTCGGGGCCCAGGTGGCCGACGGCCTCGTGCTCGCGGTCGCGGGGGAGCAGGTCCACGACGCCGAGGGAGAAGCCGACGGCCTCGGTCCGCTCGGTGGCGAGCACGACGCGGGCCTGGTGGGCGGGACGGCGCCAGCGGCTCCCTGAGGGGAGGACCTGCCAGACGCCCTCCATCTTCAGGTGGGTGTGGAGCGTGCGGTCGTCGCCGATGCGGGTCAGCAGGTGCTTGCCGCGGGCGACGGTCTCGACGACGCGCTCGCCGGCCAGGTCCACGGTCGCGAGTGCCGGGACCCGGAAGTCGGTGCGCGTGAGGACCTGCCCCGACAGGGCCCGGTGCAGGTCGCGGGCCTGGCGCCAGACCATGTCCCCCTCAGGCACGGATCCGCAGGCCCCTCGGGGTGGCGACGAAGCCGGCCGCCTTCAGCGCCTCGCGCAGCGGGGTCGAGCCCGACCCGAGCAGCTGCTCGCCGTCGACGCGCTCCACGGTGAGCCGGCCGAGGGCGCCCCTGCGCACGGCGTCGGCGAGCGCGACCGCCGCCGGCCGCAGCAGCTCGTGGTCCTCGGTGAAGGTGAGCAGGGTGCGGCCGCCGCGCTCGACGTACAGGGCGAGCGCCCCGTCGACGAGCACCACCATCGCGCCGGCCTTGCGTCCGGGCCGGTGCCCCTTGCGCTCGGTCACCCCCTCGATGGTCGAGCCTGTCGAGACCACCGGCCAGGGCAGCGCCGCGCCGTAGGGGTTCGCAGGGTCCGTGGCGGCGAGCGACACGGCGACGGGCTCGCGCCCTCCGCCGGTCGAGCCCGTCGAGACCTCGGTGAACGTGCGCAGCCGGTCCACCGCACCCGCGGTGCCGAACTGCGCGGCGCCCAGGCCGGAGACGAAGTACCCGCGCCGGCAGCGGCCCGACTCCTCGAACGCCGACAGGACCTTGTAGACCGCGGCGAAGCCGCCCGGCACCCGCTCGCTCACCACGGCGCCGCGCGTGACGACGCCGTGCCGCTCGAGCAGGTTCTCCGCGACGGCCTTGGCCCGGCGGGTCGGGTCGGTCTCGATCGTGGGCAGCAGCGCCCAGCGGCCGGCGGTCGTCGGCGGGCCGGTGCGGCTGGGCATCGTCGGGCGGCCGCGCACGCTCCGCGTCCGGGGTGGCGTACGGCGGCTGCGGTGGGCCGGCGTCCCCGCGCCGGTCAGGGCGCGCAGCGGCGCGAGCGTGTCGTTGTGGATGCGACCGGCCCAGACGAGCTCCCACAGGGCAGTGGCGATCGCGGTGTCGTCGGCCTGTCCTGAGGAGGCGAGGGACGAGCCGTCTCGAAGGATGGCGCCGACCGCGTCGGAGAGCTGACGGAAGAACCACGCGCCGCCGGGTGCGAGCGCGTCGAGGATCCGCAGCTGCAGGTCGTCGCCCTCGTCGTCGGGTCCGTCGAGACCACCGGGCTCCGGCAGCGTCAGCGGAGCCTGGTCGGCGAGGTGCAGCGAGACCCAGCCGTCGCTGCCGGGGAGGGCGCCGTGGCCGGCCCAGAGCACCTCGCCGGTCGCGCTGAGCTCGTCGAGCATCGCGGGTGAGTAGTCGACGACCCGGGACGCCAGCACCAGCGGCTCCAGCGCGGACGCGGGCACGGGGCAGCCGGCCAGCTGCTCGACCGCGGTGAGCACCCCGTCGATGCCCCGGAGGGCACCTCGTCCGGTCGAGCCTGTCGAGACCGACTGCCACTGCGGCAGGAACCGTCCCAGCACCTCCGGCTCGACCGGCTCCACCTCGTGGCGAAGCCTCGCCAGCGACCGGCGGCGCAGCCGGCGCAGCACCTCGGCGTCACACCACTCGGCCCCCGACCCGGCGGGCCGGAACTCACCCTCGAGCAACCGCCCGGCCGAGGCCAGCCGCGTGAGCGCGTGCCGCGCGACCGCCGCACCGAGGCCCAGCCGGTCG
>Ga0299913_10003233_pt1 | contig 13251 bp, 15 predicted proteins | sample RVTome_9_FD_201360 | JGI IMG/M metagenome (GOLD analysis project Ga0299913, IMG submission 201360) | Soil microbial communities from uranium-contaminated site in the Upper Colorado River Basin, Wyoming, United States - RVT155D38 (version 2) ... | reverse complement strand
ACGCCACAGCCGGCGGGGCCTCCTGTTCGAATCTCGCTTCCGCGCCACGACGCTGGTCGACGAGCAGCACCGCGAGCGGGCGATCGAGTACGTCCTCGCCAACCCGGTCCGCGCCGGAATCGTCGCCGCTCCCGGCGAATGGCCCCGGGCGGGCGCCGTCGGAGCCGCTCCCTAGACTGGGCGAGTGGCGAAGACGGCCCTCAAGTACGCCTGCTCCGAGTGCGGCTACACCGCCGGGCGCTGGTTCGGCAAGTGCCCAGGCTGCGACGCGTTCGGCACGCTCCTGGAGGAAGGGCCGCCCGGGCCGGCGCGCGCCGAAGCGCGGCCGCTGCTCCGCCTGATCGACGTCGAGGTGGAGGAGGCGGCGCGGATCCCCACGGGCGTGCCGGAGCTCGACCGCGTCCTCGGCGGCGGGCTCGTCCCGGCCTCGCTCGTCCTCGTCGGCGGCGAGCCGGGTGTGGGCAAGTCGACGCTCCTGCTGACGGCGCTTGCCGCGATCTCGCAGCAGGGCCGCCGCGCGCTGCTCGTCACAGGGGAGGAGTCGACCGCGCAGGTGAAGCTTCGCGCGCAGCGCCTCGGCGGCGCCGACGGCGTCGAGATCCTCGCCGAGACCGAGCTCGAGACGGTCTGCGCGACGCTCGAGCGGGAGCGGCCGGCCGTTTGCGTGATCGACTCGGTCCAGACCCTCTACTCGTCCGAGATCGGCTCCGCGCCGGGATCGGTCGCGCAGGTGCGCGAGGCCGCCGCCCGACTGCTGCGCGTCGCCAAGGAAGCCGGGGTCGCGACCTTCCTCGTCGGCCACGTCACCAAGGACGGCTCCGTCGCCGGTCCGCGCGTGCTCGAGCACCTCGTCGACTGCGTGCTGCAGTTCGAGGGCGACCGCTACCACGCGCACCGGATCCTCCGCGCGGTCAAGAACCGCTTCGGCTCGACGAACGAGCTCGGCGTCTTCGAGATGACCGGCACCGGCCTGCAGGGCGTCCCCGACCCCTCGGAGATCTTCGGACGGATGCACCCGGGCGAGGTCGGCGCCGCGGTCGCCTGCACGCTCGAGGGAACGCGCCCGCTGCTGCTCGAGATCCAGGCGCTGGTTTCCCCCACCGACCTGGCGATGCCAAGACGCGTCGCCACAGGCGTCGACCCGAAGCGGCTCGCGATGATCGTCGCGGTCCTCTCCAGGCACGCCAGCATCGCGCTCGGCTCGGCCGACGTCTTCGTGAACGTCGCCGGAGGCGTCCGCATCGACGAGCCCGGCGCCGACCTCGCCGTGGCCCTCGCGATCGCCTCGGCGGCCAAGGGCGCGCCGGCCCAGGCGAGCCTCGCCGCCTTCGGCGAGATCGGGCTGACCGGCCGCCTGCGGCCCGCGACGCAGGTGGAGCGGCGCCGCGAGGAGTGCGCCAAGCTCGGCCTTCGCCCGCTCGGCGCGGAGACGCTCCGGGAGGCGATCGTCGCCGGCCTGGAAGCTGCCTCCTAGCAGGGATTTTCGGAAAATCCCTGGAAACCGTGGCCTTTTAGTAAATCTTTCGCTATACTGTTTGGGTTCGCCGGCTGGCCATCGGGCCGCCGGCGTCTCCACGATGACATGAGCCCGAACGATTTAGGGGAGGCACGCTTGTACGACGTCGGCGACAAGGTCGTCTATCCGCATCACGGCGCAGGGACCGTCGTGAAGAAGGAATCGCGGGAGGTCCTCGGGCAGAAGCGCGAGTACCTGACGATCAAGATCCTGCACAACGACATGACCGTCCAGGTCCCGGCCGAGAACGCCGAGAAGGTCGGGCTCCGGAAGGTCATCGACGAGCAGATGGTGAACGTCGTCGTCAAGGCGCTCACGGGCAACGGCACGCAGATGCCGAAGAACTGGAACCGCCGCTTCAAGCACAACCGCGACAAGATGAAGACCGGCGACATCCTCGAGCTCGCCGAGGTCGTCCGGAACCTGTCCCTCCGCGACCACGAGAAGGGCCTCTCCACGGGCGAGAAGCAGATGTTCGTGAAGGCGAAGAAGATCCTGGCCTCCGAGCTCATGTACGCGAAGAACATGGACGAGGAGGAGGCCGGCGCCTGGCTCGAGGAGGTCCTCGAGGGCAACGGCAGCAACGGCGCCGGCAAGAAGAAGACGACGAGCAAGGCGAAGGCACCCGCCACGGCTTGAGCACGTGGGCGATCCTCGCGGCCGCAGGGAGCGGGGAGCGCCTGGGCGGCGAGCATCCGAAGGCGTTCGTCAGGCTGGGCGAGCTGCCGCTGCTGGCGGAGAGCATCGCCCGGCTCGACGAGTCCGCCTGGGTCGACGCGATCGTCGTCGCCGCGCCGCCCGGCTGGGAGGAGCCGGCGATCCTGCTGGCGGAGGAGCTCGGCGCCGCCAAGGTGAGCGCGGTGGTCGCCGGTGGCGCCTCGCGCGCGGAGTCGGTGCGTATCGCGCTCGCGGAGGTGCCCGACGACGCACTCGTCGTGGTCGTCCACGACGCCGCGCGGCCGCTGCTCGACGAGGCGGTGCTCGAGCGCGTGCTCGGCCGGCTGTCGGAGGGCTGGGACGGCGTCGTGCCCGCCCTGGAGATACCGGACACGGTCAAGCGGGTCGACGGCGACCGCGTCGCCGAGACGCTCGACCGCGCGGCGCTCGTCGCGGCTCAGACGCCGCAGGCCTTCCTCGCCGACAAGCTGCGCGCCGCCTACGCCGGCGGCGCCGGTGCGAGCGACTGCGCCGCGCTCGTCGAGGGCGCCGGCGGCCGCGTGACCTGGGTCGAGGGCGACCCGCGTCTCCTGAAGATCACGTCACAAGCCGACCTCGAGCTCGTGGCGTCGTGGCTGTGACCGACCTGCGCGTCGGGATCGGCGTCGACGCGCACGCGTTCGCCGAAGGCATTCCGCTCGTCCTGGGCGGGGTCGAGATCCCGTACCCGAGCGGGCTCGCCGGCCACTCGGACGGGGACGTGATCGCGCACGCGCTCGTCGACGCGCTCCTCGGCGCGGCCGGGCTCGGCGACATCGGCGGCATGTTCCCCCCGGGCGAGGAGCGCTGGGCGGGCGCTTCGTCGCTCGACCTGCTCGCGCAGGCGTACGGCGCGGTTCGCGAGCTGAACTGGGAGCTCGTCAACGCCGACTGCGTCCTGATCGGCGAAGAGCCGCGGATCGCCGCCTATCGCCTGCAGGTGCGGGATTCGCTCGCGGGCGCGCTCGGCGTCGAGGCGGGGCGAATCGCGGTGCGGGCGACGACGACGGACGGGCTCGGCTTCGCCGGCCGCGGCGAGGGGCTTGCCGCGCAGGCGGTCGCTCTGCTCAAGCGGCGGGGAGCGTAAAAGAGACGCGGGCGCCGCCGCCGTCGCGGTTCTCCGCCCAGATCCGGCCGCCGTGCGCCTCGACGAGGCCGCGGGCGATCGCAAGCCCGAGCCCGGCGCCGCCGCCGCGGCGCGCGGGATCGCCGCGCCAGAAGCGCTCGAACATGTGCGCAGCTGCCTCCGGCTCGAGACCGTCGCCGCTGTCCTCGACGGACACGCGAACCTCCTCCGCGCCCGGTTCGACCCGGACGGCGATCGAGCCGTCCGAAGGCGTATGCCGGAGTGCGTTCGCAAGCAGGTTGTAGAGCACGCGCTCGATCTTCTCCGGCGCGCAACGGACGCTCGCGCCGCCGTCGATCTCAGCCGCGAGCCGCACCCGCCGCGAGCGCGCTTCCGGCTCGAGCCCGAGCAGGCAGCCCTCGACCAGCTCCCCGAGCTCGGCCTCGCGGAGCTCCAGCACGAGCACCCCCGAGTCGATCCGCGCCAGCTCGAACAGGTCGTCCACGAGCAGGCCGAGCGCACGCACCTGCTCGCGCAGCGCCGGCAGGTACTGCTCGGGCTCCGCGAGCCCGTCCTCGAGCGCCTCCAGCATCGCCTGCATCGACGCGAGCGGCGTGCGCAGGTCATGGCTCGCCCAGGCAACCAGGTTGCGGCGGGCGTCGAAGAGCTCCCCGAGCCGCTCCGCCATCGCGTTGAAGTCGGCGGCGAGCGTCGCGAGCTCGCGCGGCGGCTGCTCGGGGGCGCGGGCGGTCAGGTCACCGCCGGCCAGCGCAGAGGCGGCGCGGCGGAGCGGCTCGATCCCGCGCGCGATCTCCCTCCCCACCGCGAGGGCTGCCGCGAACGCGGCCGTCGCGGATGCTGCTGCGACGGCGAGGACGGTGAGGTCGTGGCCCGACTCGAACATGACGACGCCCGAGAGGACGACCGCGGCGAGCGGCAGCAGCACCGCGAGCAGCGCGAGCCCGGCCAGCTGCAGCCGCAGGGTGGGCAAGCGTCGGAGGAGGGCTCCCCCGGCGAGCCCGCCCGCGAGCGTCGCAGCCGCAACTACGAGGGCGAACGCGATCACGGCAGGAAGCGGTAGCCGACGCCCCAGACGGTCTCGAGCCGCCGCGGGCGTGACGGGTCTTCCTCGATCTTCTCCCGCAGCCGCCGTACGTGGACGGTGACGGTGCCGGTGTCGAGTGCTGCCTCGTACCCCCAGACGCGGTCCATCAGCTGGCTGCGGGAGAAGACGCGGCGGGCGTGGCTGGCGAGGAACCAGAGCAGGTCGAACTCCTTCGCGGTCAGCCGCAGCGGCCGGCCTGCACGCGTCACCTCGCGCGTCGAAGCGTCGATCTCGAGGTCGTCGAAGGCGAGCCGGGCCTCGCCGAGCGCCGGCGGCGCCGCCCGCCGGAGCACGCTGCGGACGCGCGCGGCAAGCTCTCGCGGAGAGAACGGCTTCGTCACGTAGTCGTCGGCTCCGAGCTCGAGCCCGACGATCCGGTCGGCCTCCTCGCCGCGGGCGGTCAGCATGATCACGGGCAGCTCCGAGCGGGCGCGGATCCAGCGGCAGAGGGCGAGGCCGTCCATCCCGGGCAGCATCAGGTCGAGGACGACGAGGTTGGGAGTGTCGCGCTCGAGCAGCGCGCGGGCGGCGTCGCCGTCGCCTGCCTCGAGCGTCCGGTACCCCTCCCGCCGGAGGTAGCGGACGACGACCTCCCGGACGATCGGCTCGTCGTCGACGACGAGAACGGTGGGCATGAGCCCATTCTGATGGGCCGAATGTTGTGCGGGGCTTAATTCCGAGGCAGGCGCACGAGCGTTCCAGCCCGCTCGACGAGCCCGTCGGCCGCCAGGGACGCCACGGCCTCGGCATCCAGCTCGGCGGCCGGCCGCGCCGACTCCGCGACGAGCCGCAGCGTGCGCGCGCGCCGCTGCCTGAACGAGCCCGCGAACGCGGACTGGCGCCGGAGCGGTGCGTAGCGGCGCCCGCGCGAGGGACAGCCGCCGGCGATAGGGCAGGAGCCGCAGCGGGGCACGCGCGCGAGGCACACGGTCGCGCCGAGGTCCATCAACGCCTGCGCGGCGCGTCCGGAGAAGCGATGGCCGGTGCGCTCCTGCACCCGGCGTACGTTCGTGTCCTCGGGTAGGACGTCGTCGCCGAGGGCGAAGTTGCGGATCGCGGCGGCGGTGTAGGCGCCGACGCCGGGCAGCTCGGTCAGGTCCTCGGGCCAACCGCGTTCCGCGATCACTCGCGCCGCCCGGTGCAGCCCGAGCGCGCGCCGGTTGTAGCCGAGGCCCTGCCACTCGCGGATCGCCTCGGCCGGCGACGCCGCCGCGAGCGCCTCGGCCGTCGGCCAGCGCTCCAGCCAGCGCAGGTGGCGCGGGATCACGCGCTCGACCTGCGTCTGCTGGAGCATCACCTCGCTGACGAGGATCGCGTACGGGTCTCGCGTTCGCCGCCAGGGGAGAGCCCTCCCGTTGCGGCGGAACCAGGCCAGGAGCTGTGCCTCCACGGAGACGAGCCTAGTCGCGGTCGACGACGACGAACTGGCCCATCATCCCGCGGTCCTCGTGCTGGAGCACGTGGCAGTGGAACATGTACGGATGATGCGGGTTCGTGTAGTCGCTGAAGCGGACGACGAAGCGAACGGTCTCGTCCGGCGGGACGTACACCGTGTCCTTGAGGCCCAGCAGGTGCGGCGGCGGCGCGGAGCCGGCGTACTCGAGGATCCGGAAGCGGACGTCGTGGACGTGGAAGTTGTGCGGGGTCCCGGACGAGTTCCGAACCTCCCAGATCTCGGTGGTGTCGACGGTGACGACCTCGTCGATCCGGTCCATGTCCATGCGCTTGCCGTTGATCTGCGCGTTGCCGGAGAGCTCGAAGTGGCGGGTCCGTGAGGCCTCGGCGGCGTCGAGCGGCTCGAGCGTCCCGAGGCGGCCGCGGACGGCGGGGGCCGGGGCGAGCTCGGGCGCGGCGCGGATCTGGAGCAGGTCGAAGCTGTCGTCGCCCCCGGCGAAGCGGGCCTGGAAGAAGTCGGTGGCGAGGTCGGGCTCGAAGCTCCGCAGCACGACCCGCTCGCCCGGCCGGAAGCGCGCGACGAGCTCGGCCCGCTCGCCCGGCGAGAGCTGGATGCGCCCGAGGCGCTGCGGCGTCTCCAACAGCCCGCCGTCGGTGGCGATCAGGTCGAACCGGCGGTCGTCCGCGAAGCCGATGTTGTAGACGCGAGCGTTCGAGGCGTTGAGCAGCCGCAGGCGGACGAGCTCGTGGCGGATCTCGACGTACGGGTCGTGGGTGCCGTTGACGAGGATCTCGTCGCCGAGCCGGCCGGTCGGGCTGATCAGCCCCTGAGAGAAGTCGAGCGAGCCGTCGTCGTCCAGGCGCTTGTCCTGGACGATCAGCGGGATGTCGTCGACGCCGTAGTCGTCCGGCAGTCCAAGGCCCGCCGCGCGCTCGTCGTCGAGGATGAACATCCCGGCGAGGCCGCGGTAGACGTGGTCGGCCGTCTCCCGGTGCAGGTGGGGGTGGTACCAGAGCGTTGCCGCCGGCTGGTCGATCTCCCAGCCCGGCGTCCAGGTCGCGCCGGGCGCGATCGTCTGGTGCGGGCCACCGTCGGCGGCGGCCGGCAGGTGCATTCCGTGCCAGTGGATCGTGGTCGTCTCGTCGAGCGTGTTCCTGACGCGCAGCTGGACGTCGTCGCCGCGCGAGGCCCGTAGCGTCGGTCCGAGGTAGGCGCCGTTCGCGCCCCAGGTCTCGGCCGACTTGCCGGGGAGGAGCTCGGCGGTGCCGCTCTGAAGCGTGAGGTCGAAGATCTTGCGGCCGTCCTCCTCACGCGGCTGGAGCAGCGGCGGGATCGCCAGCTCGTTCGCGAAGTCGAGGTCGCCGACATTGCTCGTCCGGGCCGACGAGTAGTAGGCGAACCCGCCGATGGCGCCCGCTCCGAGGACGATCGCGACCCCGACCACGAGCGTCAGCAGCGCCCGCCTCATCGACCCTGGGCCGCGGCGCGGCGTGCGGCGGCCGCGAGCCGCCACCGGAGCCGCTCGAGGTCGCGCTCCTTCGCCGCCAGCGTAGGCTCGGGACGCCTGCGCCGCTCGACGGAGTCGAGCTCGACCTTGAGCGCCTGGATCCGCCTGATCAGGCGGGCGACCTCCACGGCGGCGCCCCTCGGCGCAGGCCCGTGACTGTTCCGGACCACGACGTCCAGTCTTGCGACCGGACGGGCCGCTCCGGTAGCCGGGCAGCGCGAGTCTTGACGGTAGGGCTGTCCCTACCTCAGCGCACCCGGACCCTGTACGTGTCCGATCTGAGCGCCTTGGCGGATGATTCTCCGCGCGTCAGCGCGAAGGCGACTGTCGCGTTCCCGGCGCGGAGCGCCTTTGAAGACGACGACGACGCTCCGCGCCGTCGTCCGCTTCGAGCAGCGGGGCGAGGCGGGCGAGGTTCGAGGACATGCTGAGCTCTCCTTCGAATCGTGTTCCTATTCGATCCTCGAACGCATCGCCCGCGCGCCGGATTCCCGCCGTCAGCGGGGGCCGAGACGGTCGAGCCGTTCGCGGTACTCGTCGCCCGTCAGCTCGCCGCGCGCATAGCGCTCCGCCAGGATGTCCCGGGCACGATCGAGGCCCGACGGGCCTCGGCGGCGCAGGATCAGCCACGTGACGAGCACGGCCAGCCCGACCCAGAGGAGCGCGAACGGGAACCAGTGCCAGCCGCCCTCCCAGTCGGAGCCTGCGCTCGCGAGTGCGAAGAACAGAGTCATCTCACACCTCCTTTCATCGGGCCTCCACCGTAGGAGCGGGCAGCGCGTCACACAGCGCCCGAGCGGACGAAGAGAGACGCCTCCGTGGGGAGAACCTCGCGTCCCCCCTGGGAGGGACTCCCCTCCTCCTGCGGGGCGAGGGCGAGCCGGGTCGGCCGCGCTACGGTGGGCGCGTGAGCCGCCCCAAGCTCATCGACGTGGCCGTCGCTGTCGGAGCGCTGGCCCTGTCGCTCGTCCTCCTCGGCGCCGGCGACGACGACGCCCGTGACCTCGACGGACTCGGCGCGCTCCTCGCCGCGCTCTCGACCCTGCCGCTCGCACTCCGCCGTCGTGGCCCGCTGGCCGTCTTCGCCCTCACGGCGGCCGCGAGCGCCGGGCTCAACGCCCTCGGCTACTCGCTCGGCCCGCCGATCGGCCCGACGGTCGCGCTCTTCTTCGTCGGGCTCGCTCCCGAAGAGGATTCCTCGTCGCGGCGCCGGACGCTCGCGGTCGTCGCGGCGCTGCTCGTCGCCCACCTCGGCTCCGTCGCCGTCGGTTACGACCGCTTCCCCTTCCCGGAGATCCTGTTCGGGCTCGTGGTCTGGACCGGCGCATGGCTCGCGGGGGAGCGCACGCGGTTGCGGCGCCAGCGGCTCGCCGACCTCGAGGAGCGGGCCGTCCGTGCGGAGCGGGAGGCCGAGCAGCAGCGCCGGCTCGCGGCCGCGGAGGAGCGGACGAGAATCGCGCGCGACCTGCACGACTCGGCAGGGCATGCGATCAACGTCATCCTCGTCCAGGCCGGAGCGGCGCGGCTGCTGCACGAGCGCGATCCGGAGGGCTCGCGCGACGCGCTCGCGACGATCGAGGAGGTCGCGCGCGACACGATCGGCGAGATCGACCAGCTCGTCCGGGTGCTCCGGGACGAGCCGACGCGGGCGCCGGTCGGGCTCGCGGCGCTCGAGACCCTCGTGGCCCGGCACCGCGCGACCGGGCTCGACGTCGGCGTGGAGGTCTCGGGCTCGCACCGGCCGCTCTCGCCCGCGGTCGACCAGGCGGCGTTCCGCATCCTCCAGGAGGCGCTCACGAACGCCGCCCGCCACGGGAGCGGCGGCGCCCGGATCCACGTGCGCTACGCCCGTGACGCGCTGGAGCTCGAGGTGACCAATCCGGTCTCGGCCCCGGACGGCGCGGCGGCTGCCGGCGGGCTCGGCCTCGTCGGCATGCGGGAGCGCGCCGCCCTGCTCGGCGGCAGCGTGGAGACGGAGCTCGGCGGCGGCCGTTTCCGACTCCGCGCCCGCCTCCCGTACGGAGGGCACTCGTGAAGCCTGTCCGGCTCCTGATCGCGGACGACGACGACCTGATGCGCGCCGGCCTCAAGGCGGTGCTCTCGAGCGACGACCGCGTCGAGGTCGTCGCCGAGGCCGCCGACGGTCGCGCCGCCGTGGAGCAGGCGATCGCATTCTCGCCCGACGTCGTCCTGATGGACGTGCGCATGCCGGGACTCGACGGGATCGCGGCGACGCGAGAGCTACTAACGCTCTCGCCGGAGGTCAAGGTCGTGATCCTGACGACCTTCGAGCAGGACGACTACATCTTCGGTGCGCTCCAGGCCGGCGCGTCGGGCTTCCTCCTCAAGCGGACGCGCCCAGAGGAGCTGATCTCCGCCATCCACACGGTCGCCGAGGGCGACTCGCTCCTCTCGCCCACGGTCACCCGGCGCGTGATCGAGGAGGTGGCGCGCCGGCCGGTGCCGGAGGGGGCGACGGCCCGGCGCCTGGAGCAGCTCACGTCGCGCGAGCGCGAAGTGCTCGCCCTCGTCGCCCGCGGGCTCTCGAACTCGGAGATCGCGGCGGAGCTCTTCGTCGAGGAGTCGACCGTCAAGACGCACGTCAAGCGGATCCTGCGCAAGCTCCAGGCCCGCGACCGCGTCCAGGCCGTGATCTTCGCGTACGAGACCGGACTCGCCGGCCGCGCCTGAGTCTCACACGCCGCCGCCCCGAGCCGTTACAAAGACGACGACCCGCCACGGAAAGGCGACGATGCGACTCTACGACTACGCGGCTTCGGGCAACTGCTACAAGGCCCGGCTCCTGCTGGCCCTCCTCGACCGCCCGTACGAGCGAGTACCCGTCGACATCTTCGCCGGCGACACGCTGACGGCCGAGTTCGCCGCACTCAATCCCGTGCGCGAGACGCCGGTGCTCGAGCTCGACTCGGGCGAGGTGATCACCCAGTCGAACGCGATCCTCTGGTACCTCGGGGAGGGAACGCCCTTCCTGCCGCAGTCGCCGGTCGACCGGGCGCGCGCGGTGCAGTGGCTTTCGTTCGAGCAGGAGCGCGTCATGAACGGGATCGGCGGCGCCCGCTTCCGGCGATTGACGGGCCGCGAGAGCCTCGACCCGGCGGGCGTCGCGCGACGCTATGCGGTTGGCGAGGGCGCGCTTCGGGTCCTCGACGAACATCTCTCCGGGCGCGAGTTCGTCGTCGGGACGGGCTGCTCGATCGCCGACGTCTCCCTCTTCGCCTACACGCACGTCGCGGCCGACGCGGGCTACGACCTCGAGGCCTACCCCTCGGTCTCCGCGTGGCTCGCCCGCGTCCGCGGGCAGCCTCGCTTCCTGGACGACCTCGCTCCGTACGGCGAGAACGCGCGGCCCGGGGCCGGCCGCTCGATCTACGAGTAAGAGGAGGCGACACACGATGATCGCGCGAATCTGGCACGGCTGGACGACCGCCGACCGGGCCGACGCCTACGAGGAGCTGCTGCGGTCGGAGGTCCTGCCCGGGATCGGCCGCATCGACGGCTACGTCGGCGCCGACCTCATGCGCGCTCCCGCGGCGGCCGGCAGGGTCGAGTTCGTGACCGTGACGCTCTGGGAGTCGCTCGAGGCGGTGCGCGCGTTCGCCGGCGACGACTACGAGCAGGCGGTCGTCCCGCCGGAGGCGCGGGCCCTGCTCGAGAGCTTCGACGAGCGCTCGAGGCACTACGACGTGATCGCGCGCAGCGCTCCCCGCTAGATTCGGGGCGTGACGGCAACACGCGTCCGCTTTGCTCCCAGCCCGACGGGCTCGCTCCACGTCGGCAACGCGCTCTCGGCCGTCGCCAACCGGCGCCTCGGCGACTGGCTCCTGCTCCGGATCGACGACACCGACCCGACACGCAACGTGCCCGGGGGCGACGAGGAGATCCTCCGCGACCTCGAATGGCTCGGCGTCGGCTGGGACGAGGGCCCGGTGCGGCAGAGCGAGCGCGGCGACGCCTATCGCGAAGCCGCCCGGCGCCTCGGCGTCGACCGCTTCGACGGGATCACGCTCCTCCGCGAGGACGGCTCCGCGACGTACCACCTCGCCAGCGTCGTCGACGATGCCGAGTTCGGGATCACCCACGTCGTCCGCGGCAACGACCACCGCCCCAACGAGGCGCTCCACCGGCGTCTCGCCGAGGCGCTCGGCGCGACTCCGCCAGAGTACGTCCATCACGGCCTGATCCTCGGCGAGGACGGGCGCAAGCTCTCGAAGCGCGCGGAAGGGGCCACCGTCGCCTCCCTGCGTGACGCGGGCATCCCGGCCGAGGCCGTGCGCGCGTACCTGGAGGAGCTCGGCGTCCCGAGGCACGACGTCCACTACGACCTGGCGCGGATTCGACGCCTCTCGACGGAGATGATCGCGGCGATGCCCGACGAGGAGCTGGCCGCCAGGCTCGGCGCGCCGGTGAGCGCGGTTCCCGTCGCTCGAGGAGCCCGAGACCTGGCCGAGGCGCGCGAGTACGTCGAGCTGATCCTGAGCCCGCCCGAGCCCGTGCGGGTCGCGTCGGTGGAGACGCTCGAGCGCTTTCGCGAGCTCGGCGACCTCGAGCCGAAGGCGCTCGTCCGCGAGCTGAAGGCGGTGGGCGGCGATCTGCGCGCGCTGCGGCTGGCCCTGACCGGGCGCGAGCGCGGCCCCGAGCTCTGGACGATCGTCGCTGCGCTGCCCCGCGAGGAGGCCCGCCGGAGGGTCGATGCGGCTCTATAGCACCGCCTCCCGCTCGCTCGAGGAGCTGCCGCCCGTGCCGGGGCCGATCCGGATCTACACGTGCGGCCCGACCGTCTACCAGCGCATCCACGTCGGCAACGGGCGCCCGTTCGTCCTCTCGATGTGGCTCGAGCGCTGGCTGGAGGCCACCGGGTACGACGTGACGCTGGTCGAGAACATCACGGACGTCAACGACAAGATCTACGAGGCGGCGCCTGGCGCGAGCGCCGAGCTCGCCGAGCAGGCGTCGCGCTGGTACCTCGAGGACACGGGCGCGCTCGGCCTCGGACGCCCGGATCACGAACCGAAGGCGACCGAGACGATCCCGGAGATCGTCGCCCTGATCGAGGAGCTCGTCGGGCGCGACCTCGCCTACGCGACCGGCGGCGACGTCTACTTCCGGGTCGCGCGCTTCCCTGAGTACGGGCGGCTCTCCGGCCAGAATCCGGACGAGGTGCAGGAGCAGGAGCCGAACCCGCTCAAGGAGGATCCGCGCGACTTCGCCCTCTGGAAGGCGACGAAGGAGGGCGAGGACACCTCCTGGGAGTCGCCCTGGGGCCGCGGCCGGCCCGGCTGGCACATCGAGTGCTCGGCCATGGCCGAGAAGCACCTGGGGCCGGAGTTCGAGATCCACATGGGCGGGCTCGACCTCGTCTTCCCGCACCACGAGAACGAGATCGCGCAGTCGCGCGGCGCCGGCCGCCCGTTCGCGCGGATCTGGATGCACAACGGGATGCTCGAGTTCGTCGGCGAGAAGATGTCGAAGTCGGTCGGCAACGTCGTCTCGCTGCACGACGCGCTCGAGCGGTGGGGGCGCGAGACGCTGCTCGTCTACTTCCTTACGGGTCACTGGCGGAAGCCGATCGACTACAACGACGACGCGCTCGAGGCGGCGGCGGCGCGGGCCGAGCGCTTCCGAGACGTCTTCCGCGGCGCCTCCGCGCCCGCCGGCGAGGACGCCTGGGAGCGCTTCGCGGCCGCGCTCGACGACGACTTCAACACGCCCGAGGCGCTCGCGGTGATGCACGAGTGGCGCCAGCACGACCTGCTCCGCCGGGCGCTGGCCGTCTTCGGCCTCGAATCGCTGGCCGAGGAGGAGGAGGCGCCGCACGAGCTGCACGAGCTGGCGCGGCAGCGGCAGCAGGCGCGCGAACGACGCGACTGGGCGGAGGCCGACCGGCTGCGGCTCGAAATCGAGGCCGCCGGGTGGGAGGTCCGTGACGAGCCCGGCGGCTATCGCC